>Ga0209335_10004663_pt1 | contig 12928 bp, 7 predicted proteins | sample COG_09_FD_184753 | JGI IMG/M metagenome (GOLD analysis project Ga0209335, IMG submission 184753) | Pelagic Microbial community sample from North Sea - COGITO 998_met_09 (SPAdes) (version 2) | ecosystem: Environmental > Aquatic > Marine > Neritic zone/Coastal water | place: Helgoland, sampling...
TTTCTTATCTGATGCTGCAGAGGAAACCATATTTGTTGTCAACGTAAACGATATTACAGCTGCTATTCAAGTTCCAGAAGGTGTTTATAACGGAACTTCATTAGCTACTGCATTACAATCTAGAATTAATCAAATGGAAGATAGTTCCGGCAATACAGTAAATGGCGTGAGTGTGTCATATGATACTGTGGGTAACTCTTTTTCATTTACAACTGGTACAACTGGACTAAATAGTAAAATATTTGTATCTGGTAGTTCGCGTATGGGATTGGATGACCTTGAACTTGTTACTGGAACAACACCTTCCTTTGTTAATATGGCTAACGCGACTGCTAGTTCGGCAACAGGACAATCTTTATACGTGAATGATGCTGGAACTACCACGACGTTAGCTCCGGAAAATTCTTGGACAGCAACAACTGATGGTACTTTTGCTAAAGTGTTTTTAAAGCCGGGAGAATTAACTTTTGACACCCAAGGAAACCTAGTAAGCCCTATCCAAAAAGTGGGATATAAAGGTGACTTTGCTGCAAACGCAGAAACTGGAACGAATGCACTGTCAATTGACTTAGATTTGAATTTTGACGGATCAACTCAATTTGCATCTGATTTTAATGTTAAATCTGTTACTCAAGACGGTCAAACTGTTGGAAAGTTAGATGGACTTGATATAGCTGCAAACGGACTAGTTAGTGCTAACTACACGAATGGATTAAATTTAGCTTTAGGCCGTCTAGTGATGGTAAATTTTAACAACCAAAATGGACTAAAACAAATTGGTAACGCCACTTATGTTGAAACATCAGTTTCTGGTGTAGCTGCTGTAGGAGAAGCTGGAGCAGATGGTTATGGCACGATTTTATCTGGTTCGTTAGAAAGATCCAATGTTGATATCACTGAAGAGCTTGTAAACTTGATTACCGCTCAAAGAAACTTTCAGGCGAATGCAAAAACCATTGAAACTAATACCAGCTTAACACAAGCTATAATTCAAATAAGAACCTAGTAAGTACTAGCTAAAGGAAAATATAATGGACAGAAGTATTTATACAGCCCTCAATAGCATGAGTATCTTAAGAGACAATCAGTCAGTTACATCACAAAATCTTGCCAATGTTAGCGTTCCTGGTTTTCAAAAAGACGTTCAAATAAATTTTTCTTCTGTATACCTTGATCGCGACAAAGGAATAGACCCAAGAGTTATGGCGTTACAAGAGCCAGGAGGGTTTGATAACACCCCTGGACCAATGTCACAAACTGGATCTCCGATGGATATAGCAATTGATGGAAATGGTTTTTTTATAGTTCAGCCGTCATCGGGTGGTAAAATTGCAATGTCAAGGAGGGGTGATTTCGGTGTTTCAGCAGACGGAATATTAACAGACGGTACTGGAACTAAGCCATTAAGCACAGATTTAGAACCAATCGTAGTTCCTCCCTATAGAACGATTACTATATCTGGTAATGGGATCATAGAAATTGAACCTTTGAATGGCCCTGTCGGACAGAAAGTAAGAGTTGCTCAATTAGCAACTACGGCTGGATCAGAAGTGCCTTTAACAAAAACCATTGATGGGTTTGTTAGACCCTTTGACGGAACAGTTCCTGAACCAGATAATAGAGCATTGTTATTGAATGGATTTTTAGAAGGTTCAAACGTTAAGTCTGTTGATGAGTTAGTGGCAGGTATAGATCAATCAAGAGCATATGAAGTAAACGTTAAATTTTTAACTACAGCAAAAGAAATTGACGAAGCTACAGCCTCTCTAATGAGAATGCCTGGATAAATTATTTAAAAAAATTTGGCATACCTATTGCAACATCCTTTTTATAAATATTAAGAGGAGTGTCAAATGTCTAACGCAATGCACGTTGCAAAAACTGGTTTAAATGCACAAAATAGTAGAATGCAAGTTATAGCTAATAACTTAGCTAACGTAAATACTACTGGCTTTAAAAAAGACAGAGCTAATTTTGAGACACTCTTATATCAAGTAATTAAAGAATCTGGTGCACAAACGTCTGGTGAAACCAGAACGAATTCAGCTTTTTCAGTTGGAACAGGCGTACGTATTATAAGTGCTGATAAATTATTTTCGCAGGGTAATATAGTATCCTCTGATAATTCTTTAGACGTATCAATAGATGGGTCAGGGTTTTTTCAGGTGTTAATGCCAGATGGAAGAGTTGGTTATACAAGGAATGGTGCTTTTGGCAGAAATGCCGAAGGACTACTCACGACTGCTTCTGGTTATGTAGTTCAACCAGAGGTTGCTATACCAGAGGGCGTAACTAGCATAAACATTTCAGCTGATGGAATAGTTTCCGTACAGAACCCAGGAGAGGTGGAAGCAGAAGAAGTTGGACAATTTCAGTTAGCAGACTTTGCAAACTCAAGGGGTTTACAGCCTATTGGACAATCGATGTTAATAGAAACCCCTGCTAGTGGACCACCTGTGGTTGCAAACCCTTTTGAAAATGGTTTTGGAAGTTTGGTACAAGGAGCTCTTGAAAGCTCAAATGTTAATGTGGTTCAAGAATTAGTCGATATGATAGAAACACAAAGGGCTTATGAGGTTAACTCTAAGGCCATATCTGGTGTTGACGATATGTTAAGATTTATAAGTCAAAACCTATAATTAATAGAGGCTAATTTGAAACATTATATTTTTATATCTATGTTATTTTTTGTAAATGGTTGTTCTACATATATAGAAGAAGCTAATAATAACCATTTTAAGCCGCTTACGCCTTCTTTTGAAGAGTTCAATAAAGAAGAACCGTCTAGTGGATCAATTTATAGCACTAGCTCGGCAGGGCTTTTTTCTTCAGATAGAAGAGCTAAAAAAGTTGGAGATATTTTGTCTGTTACTTTGAACGAAACGTTTTCATCAAACAAAGCTGTTAGTAATTCATCAGGCAAAACAGACACTATTGGAGCACAAGTTGGACCTACAGGGATATTGAGAAACTTTGCGGGGTTAGGTGGTAGTGCTTCATCAACCAATTCTTTTGCGGGTTCTATGGCAACAAACCAGTCTAACAGCTTAAGTGGGACATTGTCTGCCACAGTGGTAAGGGTGTTTCCCAATGGTAATTTAGAAATTAAAGGTCAGAAAAAATTAAGAATTACCGAAGGAACTGAGTATATAAGATTAACAGGAATAATTAGGCCACAAGACATCTCCACATCTAATTCTGTTTCATCAGCAAAAATAGCTGAAGCGCAAATAGAATACGTTGGAGCGGGTATTTTAGACAATGCATCTAAACCAGGTTGGGGAAGTGCATTATTTAGAGCAATTTCTCCATTTTAAGGTATTTTAAACATGAATAAATTTAGGTTAATTGTATTACTTTCTTTTCTTTTTTCAATTTTTTCTACTCAATTGATGGCTGATAGATTAAAGGACATGGTGAGTTTTGCAGGTATCAGATCAAACCAACTTATGGGATATGGTTTAGTAGTTGGACTAGATGGTTCTGGTGATTCATCCTTAGCATTAACACTACAAAGTATGCAGTCAACAATTTCTCAGTTTGGTATGAATGTAGACCCTGGCAGTTTAAGTGGAAAGAACTCTGCTGCTGTTATGATTACAGCTGACTTGCAGCCATTTACTAAAGTAGGACAAAAAATTGGTGTTACGGTTTCCTCTATGGGAAAGGCTAAAAGCTTGAGGGGGGGTACGCTTTTAATGGCTCCACTCAAAGGAGCAGACGGAAAGACTTATGCAATTGCTCAAGGAAACTTAGCCGTTGGAGGTTTTGGTGTTGAAGGAGATGACGGATCTTCTATGTCAGTAAACATTCCTACTGTAGGAACTATTGCAAATGGTGCAACTGTAGAAAGAATGGTTGAGGCTCCTTTTATAAACTCTGATAATTTTGTTTTGAACCTGCATCAAGGAGATTTCACAACCGCAAATAGAGTCTCTGAAGAAATTAATAAAATTTTTGGACCAGACGTTGCAAAGGCTCTTGATCATACTTCTATTTCAGTCCGAGCTCCAAAGGATTCATCACAAAAAGTAACTTTTATGAGCTTGCTTGAAAATATAGATGTTGATCCAGCAAGTCCAATTGCAAAAGTTGTCGTAAACGCAAGAACGGGTACGATAGTAATTGGTGGAGATGTAAGAGTAACGCCAGCTGCTGTCAGCCATGGAAGCCTAACAGTTAAAGTTAGTGAGGATACCAATACTACTCCTGGACAAACATTATTTGACGACGCGGGTAATGTAACAAAAGCAACTGACGCCGCCACTGAAAAAGATACAAAAATAGAGGCTGGTGCCGAAACTGCGTCTGCATTTGTTTTTAACGCGGGCACGTCTTTAGCAGATGTTGTTGATGCTATAAATGCTATTGGAACAACCAGTGCGGATTTAGTAGCAATTTTAGAAGCCTTAAGAGCAGCAGGAGCTCTAAGAGCTCAGATGATTATTATTTAAAGGTATTCCTCATGACAGATACAATTTTAAAAAATAATTATATAAAAACTGCTACAAATGATGCTGTTCAGGCAAAAAGTTCGATAGACATTAGGGGTAATGAAAAAACAGACCTTAAAAACGTTGCAGAGAAATTTGAGGCTATTTTTGTCTATCAAATGCTTAAACAAGCTCGTCAAAGCAAACTTGCTGAGGGTATGTTCAATTCAGAAGCCCAAGATACCTTTAACAATATGCTAGACCAAGAATATTCACAGATACTTTCAAAGAAAAATAATTTTGGTATTGCTGAAGGGTTAATTCAACAATTTAGTTCTCATGTAAAAATTGAGGAAAAAAACTAAATGGCTAGTTTATTTGAAATTGGGAAAACAGGTGTTCAAGCTTATAGACAGTCTCTTTCGGTCACGGGTCAGAATATAGCTAATATTAACACTGAGGGATACAACAAAAGAAGCGCTAACGTTACTGAAGTTGCTGGTGTTTCTGGAGGACCAACAAATGTATCTGATCAATCAGGTTTAGGCGTTAGAGTTGACAACATAAGAAGGTCTTTTGACACATTCCTTGCTGATAAAACAAGAAGCACGACATCTGATTATAACAAACTTGATAATTTTGTAAAAAATTTGAATAGTTTAGAAAATATGTTGTTACCGGAAGACAGTGATTTAGGAACTTTTATTGGAAGATTTTTTAGTTCTTTGCAAGACATATCGAGTAGACCTGAGGATTTAGCTGCAAGAACAGTAGCTATAGAAAGTGGGAAGGCTCTTGCTAATTCTTTTAACACGTATGATAGGTCACTAAAAAACTTCAAAAACGGCGCTATTAAAGAAATTGATACTCAAGTAGATAAGGTTAACCTGTCTATTAAACAGATAAGCCAAATAAATAAGTTAATAAGAGGTAGTGGCCAGTCTGAAGCTTCAAATGATATTTTAGACGCAAGAGATTTAGCGCTCAAAGAATTGTCAAAATTAGTCAATTTTACAGTTGATTTTGATGTCACTGGTGCTGCCAACTTAAGGTTAGGTGATTCAGGAAAGGGGCCAATACTTATTGAGGGAACGTCTTATGGCATTATCACATCAAGTGCCACCGATAAAAACGTTATTTTAACAATAAATAGAGCCGGCCAATCATATGCAGGCAATGGATTGACTGGGGGTATAGTAGCAGGGCTTTCTGAATATTACAATTTAGTAGATACAGTCCAAAACGAGATAGGACAGTTAGCTGAAAAATTTAGTAGAGAATTAAATGAAGTTCAGACGTCTGGTATTGATTTAAATGGTAATATTGGAAAATCAATGTTTTCAACTAACTCAATGACACCAGAAGCTGATTATTATAATAAATCAAAATTAGACTTTGACGTTATCATTGGAAACCCCAACAAAATAAAACAGGAAAACATCACTGCAAAGTTTACGGGATCAAATTCAAGTTGGGAAATTAGTTCGTCAAGTGGTATTTCCGTTCAATATGGCAATAAATTAAAATTTGAAGGCCAAGAAATTCATGTAATTGGTGAACCTCAGGATGGAGATAAAGTAGTTATATCTCCAAATAAAACAAAGGCTGGAGCATTTACCTTTAAGTTAACTGCTGCAGAAGATTTCGCAGCAGCTTCAAAAAATTTAATATCGGCTAGCTCTACAAATATTGGGTCCGTAGATCTAAAACTTCTAGGAAAAACAGGAATTGTTCAAAATAATTTTCTACCTTCAACTGTAGACGAAGTTTTTAGTAAATCTTCAAACCCTCTATTAGCAACTTCTTTTTTAAAAGATGGAGTGGTTTCAACTATCCCTGGATCTGTTAAGTCAATAAACCTAAACTCTATCGGAAATCAATCTTCAGCAACTTTTTCTATCCAAGATATTCACCTGAAAGATTTTTCATCTTTAAACCTCACGTTAGCCAACGGTAATTCAATAAATTTAGCTCAAGATATTACTGATCCTGGAAATGGCATTAAATCTGTAGAGCAATTAGCAGATTTTTTAAATTCTGGTTTAATGCTTGATGGCAAAAGTAGGCATAATTTTAGAGATTATGGTATGTATGCTTCAGGTGCAGACGGAACATTAACTATTGCAACATCTACCTCTGACATTGTTTCAGGTAATATTTTATCTTCTGGTAACACATTTTCCCCTTCAATTTATTCCGTAAGTAGTTCGGACGCAGTCGCTAGTAACATTCAAATTCTAACTAGAGATGGACGACATGTATCGGGTCAAGCTTTGACATCAACTCAAATTGCAACTTTGATTAAAGAAGAAAATGGTTTTCTAAAAGACGCTGAGTATAAAAACGATTACTTGAATACAAATTATAGAGGCATCGATTTAACAAGGAAAACCTCGTCAGGAGATTATATTCAAAACATTGGATCCAATATCAGTTATAAAAAACAGTCTACAGATGCTGATGGATTATTCATCAATAAAGACGCAACTTCACTCTCTGGTAATCTTACTTTAGACGGTTCTTTAGCAAGCTCAAATGACATCGATGGATATATAACAATAACAAGTTCTGCGAATGATTCAGGGTTAAGTTTCACAGTTATAGGGTATGACCAGGATGGCCAATACCAAACCGAGACAATAACTGGTGGAAATATCTCACAGGCAGTTGGAACTAAGGTTTTTAAATCTGTATCCTCTATTTCAAGTAGTGGAAATTCAGCAGGCACTGTTAATATAGGAACAAAAGCCATTGGCTATGATTTAAAAACTAGTACTATAAACGGGACAACTAACAGTTCAACTGTTCCTGTGAATGCCTCTGCTCACTATATTTCCAACAAGCTTAAAACAGATTTAGCGGGTACGGGAGTGTCAGTTGAGGCAAAGACTAGGGTTCTTCTGGGGCCGATAAAAAATGGAACTAGTGGTAACATAAGTTTAAAATTGGAAGGTAAAAATACAGAGCCTGTATCTATATCGGCAACAATTGATTCAACAGATATATCCTCGTTAGCTAAAGCAATAAACCAATTCTCATCACAAACGGGTTTACAAGCAATTAACACCTCAGACTTTGATCAAATTATTATAGAATCAAAAGATGGGTATGATATTGGTTTAACTGAAATTACAGGCCCTTCTGATTTTAATATTACGTCATTAGGTGAAGATTTTATAAATTTAACGGATCCATTTTTAATTGATGTTAGCTCAAGTAATAAAAACTCAGCACATATAAAAGGAAATTTAAGGTTTTCATCTAGTCTTTCTTTTTCCAATCAAATAGATGCTGGATTAACTAAATCTGCTACGTTAGATCCATTAAGCAATAGTTTTATTGATGTACAGCAAAGCTCTTCAGGTGAAACAGTTAAAATAAAACCTGTTATTTTTGATAAGCTTGATGATAATTTATCAGATCCAAATGGGAAAAAAGCTATTGTAGGTTTGTCTAAGTACGGTTTAGATGTTAATCAAAAACAATATAAGGTCAGTGTTACTGATGACGACAGCCTATACACCAGCAATAATCCTGGTTCTGCCGGAAGCATTACCCTTGATGGTGCATTAAGACTTTCTAATAATTTATCTGCAGTTGTAACTATTTATTGTTCAGCCTCAGAAACTGGAAACACCTTTACAGTTACGGGTACCGATGAAGATGGTACCTCAATCACAGAAGATATAACTGGGGTAGGTTCTTCAAATACTGCGGTTGGATCTACAAAGTTCAAAACAATTACTTCAATAACCTCTTCTGCAACAGCTAGTGGTAATATTAAAATAGGTACAATTGGAAGAAGTGATATAAACGACTACGAAAGTTTAAAAAAAGAAACATATGTTAGTTCAGCAGGTTCTTTAACATTAGATGGTCCATTATCAACTTCAACATACTTAGGTGCAAAAGTACTCTTAACATCGAGTACAGACACAACTTCAAATTCATATGTAATTTCTGGAACAGATCTAAACGGAGCAACTATAACAGAAACCATATCTGGATCTAATTCAGGAACAGTAAAAACGAGTAATATTTTTCAAGCAGTTACATCAATAAGTTATACTGGTTCAACTGCGACTATGTTAAAGATAGGAACAGAAGCAGCTGACGGGGATTGGGATGTTTCCATAGATGCTAACGCTCTGGAAATTAATTCAAATGTTGAAATTTCAAAAGCTCTTGCAACAGAGATAAGAATAGGAACGCCGATATCTCAAATTAAAGGAGAGGTAATAAGTTCGCTTCCAACTGAAGGATCTAGTGTGGATTTAACATTTGAAGGTCAAGTTTTCAAAGCTCAGATGAAAGACGGAGAAATTATTGTTAGTGGACCTGAGGATAATAGAATTAAAGGAAGATTTCATGGGACTGCAAACTTAGATACTAATGCTTTTTCAGTATCACAATCAGGTGTGGCTTCAACTGCACTAACTTTAAATGGAATTGAAGCAGTACTATCTGATACTGATGGTTTGGTAGATAATGAAACTCTAGGAAGTGCAGGTAATTTCACTTTAGACGGTGCTATGTCAACTCAAGCCGCTTCTTCTATTAATTCTCTAATTTCAATTTCTAGTGCTAGTAATAATTCATCTGATACGTTTACCATAACTGGAACTGATATTGATGGGAATGCGCAAACAGAAACTATTACTGGTGTTAACAATAATACCGTGACAGGCACTAAAGTATTTAAAACAGTTACACAAATAGCCTCGGATGCGGCTAGTTCAGGAATAAACGTTGGAACAGTTGCAGCAATAGCTAATAAAGATGGCACAAGGGTATCAATATCGTCGGTAGGTAATGAAACTAAAAATACGTTTTCTATAGTTGGAACAGATATTAATGGGATATCACAAACTGAGACTGTATTTGGAGCAAATGTTGGGGGTACCGTATACACTACAAAATTATTTAAAACTATAACTTCCATAACTCCTACTCTTTCTACTCAAGGCACAATTCAAGCAGGAAGTGCTCCTGGATACCAATTTATAGCTACAGTAGAAGGTAGTGTAGAAGGAGCTCAATTTAAAATTTTACAAGGAAGTGAAAATGTAAAAAACGCAACAGATTTTGGTATTTCAGATGCGACAACGACGTTAAAGGGAAATTTAGTATTAAAGCCTAGTGAAACAGATGAACCAATCAGAATTTTAGTAGATGATGGAAGTGTACAAACAAAATATTCAATAAAATTTAATAGTAGTGGTGAACCAAAATTTTATAATGCCATAGGTTCAGAAGTAAGCGGTTCACCTCCATCAGGATTAACCTTAGAATGGAATGAAACTTCTGGAACAACAGATGTTGATGGAATATATTCTGGTTCTTTAAGTGCAGGCGTTGCTATTGTTCCTAATGGGGTGTTGTCAAATACGGATGATGATAGTTTATTTATTAGCAAATCTTCAACATCAGGAAACTTAATTTTAGATGGAACGCTAAAATTATCAAAGGCTCTTAATAGCATTGTCACTATTAACTGTACAGGTGATGAGACTTCTAACACCTTCACTGTAAGTGGTTATGATGACGAAGGACTATACATTACTGAAACAATTACTGGGGTAAACGGAGCAATTGCCTCAGGCACTAAAACGTTTAATGAAATATTATCTGTAAACGTCCTTAATGACACTGCTAATAGTATAAAAGTAGGTACGCAAGCTCAAGCAACAGTATTTGAACCATCTGTCATAACTATTACACCGTCAGGTTCAGATGTTGGAGAGAAGTACACGTTAATAGGTTTGGATCAATTCGGGAAATCACAGACAGAAGTCTTAACCGCAGGTGCTGCTGGGGTTACAGTAACAGGGGAAAAAGTCTTTTCAAAAATTTCATCACTTGTTCCAACAAGTTCGTCTGCATCTTCAGTGACTATTGGAACACAGCGTGTAGGAAATTTATCCATAAGTCATTCCGTTACCGGTTCTACGTTTTACTTAGATAGTAGTCCAAGTGTTGCAAATGAGTATGGATTTAAAACACAAAGAGTAAATTTAACTGTGGATGATGAGGGTTTAAATATATCTAATTTAAGAGGGGACGCCGTTAAGCTAGATATACCAGTTAACTCCATTCAAAACAGCGTGTCTGAAACAATTTCCATAAACAATTTACCTAATGAAGACTTAATCCTAATTGTAAATGGCGGTGGAGCTCGAAAAATTAGCGCTGATTTTGATATTCAAGACAATATATCTAATTTAATTGAACCTGAGTATGATATAAAAGTAGATAAAAACAATACAAATAAAGTAGAAATTTTTGAAAAGTCTAGTGGACATTCTATAGCTACAAGAATTTTAGATCAAAATAGAGTTTTTGAGTTTAATGGAAATACATTTCAGTTTTCTGAACAGCCATTAGTTGATAATAGTTTTTCATTATCAGAAAATAAGTCAGGTACAGGAGATGCCAGAAATATATTGAATATGATCGATTTACAAATGGAAAATGAAAACCAAAAAAATAAAGGAAATTTTCAAGAAATTTTCAATATTACTCTAGCGAAAGTTGGTTCAAACGTTCAGGCAAATAAATTATCACTAACTGCAGCTCAGAGTAATATGGAAGCAGCAGAAGGAAGCCAAAGTGAGTTTGCGGGTGTGAATTTAGACGAGGAGGCTGCGAATTTGATGGAGTTTCAACAAGCGTATCAAGCATCGGCACGAATATTGCAAACTGCTAGGGAGCTATTTCAAACATTAATAGAAGTAGTTTAAAACAAACAGGTGAAATCTGATGCAAATTAGTAGTAAGTTATTTAATCAGCAACAAGTAAAACAATTCTCTGACATAACCTCGGATTTGCAAACTATACAAGGCAAAATCTCTAGTGGAAAGAATATTTTAGTTGCGTCTGATGATCCAGTTGGTTCCGTAGAACTCTCAGGTTTTAAAGTTGTTAAAGAGCAATTAGACCAATATATAAAAAACGTAAATAATTCAGATACGCGTTTGAAAACTATTGATGCTAATTTACAAAACCTTACTACCATAATGATTAGAGCTAACGAATTGATGATACAGGCATCAAGCGATGTATTAGGAGCTTCAGACCGTGAAGCAATTGCCATTGAATTAGATCAAATGAAGGAACAAGCACTTGGATTGGCTAATCAACAGGATGCTACGGGGTCTTTTTTATTCAGTGGATATAAAAGTAAAATACAACCGTTTGTAAAAGACATAACTGGTACAATAAATTATAAAGGAGATCGAGGCCTTACCTCATTAGCAGTGTCTGAAAGTATGGTTGTAGAAACTAACTTAGATGGTGGTTCTCTATTTCAAAATATAAAAGTAGGATCAAACAAAGCTATATCCATGTTTACTATGTTAGAAAACATGTCTAATTCAATTAGGTCTGCAGCACAATCTGTTCATGCCTTAGAAGCTCCTACAAGTGCTGAAATTGAAATAAAAAATAAAGACTTTGGGGAATGGAAATTTAATATCACAGGAAATGGTGGAACAGCCAGTATAACATCTGAACTGGTAGGGGATGACCCAACGGATATAATTACTAAAATTAACAATGCAAATATAGGCATAACAGCTTCTTTGTCTTCGAATGAAGGCAAAATCAAGCTTGTTAGTGATCAAGAAGGATTGATTAAAATTGAAAACTTAGAGGTTCCAGGAATAGAGAATGCTCAAAAAACACCTACTTCTTACATTGTGTTAAATGTAACAGATCCCAATGGAAACATAATGGGAAAATCTCAAACTTTGTATGACACAAATCAATTAACGTCTTCTCAATTAAATAATATTGCTGAAACTCAAGTACACATAGCAAATTTTAGAGGAAAAGTCGGAGCAAGATTAAACTTACTTGATAGACAAAGAGACACGTTAACAGAAAGAGATATGGCTATACAAAAAGACATAAGTAACTTGGCTGATGCTGATTTAGCTAAATTAGTAACTGAAATGCAGTCAATGATGACTAGTTTACAAGCAAGTCAGCAAGCTTTTGTAAAAATATCAAACCTAAACTTGTTTGAATTTATAAGATAATTATAAATCAGAAAGATCAACTTCTTTTCCAAATAACTCTCCAAGCCAGTCAATGTCTTCTACATCTGTTATAGACCAACCTGGATCGGGTTTTGGAATGACTTCGTTTTTCAAGCTGAATATACTAGCTCTAAAAATTTTAGTTGATTTTTCAGAGCTATAACCTTTCTCTTTTTCTCCATCAAAGGCTGATGAAAACATACTCTTAATTTTTCTTTCACTTCCATTGACCTCGTAGCAAACTCGAGAATAAATATAGTCATTAAGGAAATTAATTGCATCTTCACTTGCATTGATTTCTGAGAGAAATTGAAGCATTTTCTCTGCAACGTCACTGATTTCTTCAAATTTGATTTCATTATATTTGGTTGAAAGCTCATTAGAAAACTTTTTTGCTATAATGGTTATGCCATTATTAGTATAAAGAAAGTCATGTGCTGTTTTAGCAGAACATG
>Ga0209335_10004671_pt1 | contig 12915 bp, 7 predicted proteins | sample COG_09_FD_184753 | JGI IMG/M metagenome (GOLD analysis project Ga0209335, IMG submission 184753) | Pelagic Microbial community sample from North Sea - COGITO 998_met_09 (SPAdes) (version 2) | ecosystem: Environmental > Aquatic > Marine > Neritic zone/Coastal water | place: Helgoland, sampling...
GAAAGTGGACGACGGACGAGTTTTCTTCTTCTCCGCGAGAGAGACGAACGACGCAGGTACACGAGCGCTTTGCTTTTCTTTTGTATCTGGTTCGTGATCAAAATGTGGTCATTTAAAATGAGCGATTTTCCTCATTTTTCCGGTTTTGGTTTCGCCAAAAAAACCTCTCGCAGAGGAAAAAATTCAATCCTCATGAGCGACATGGACGAAGACTACGGGTTCGAATACTCGGACGAGGAACAAGACGAGGAACAAGTGGACGTGGAGAACCAATATTACAACGCTAAAGGTACGTTCAAAACATTCGTTTCTCTGTTTTTTTCTCTCTCTCTCTCTCTCGAAAAGAGAGTTCAAGCGAAGAAAACGAAGATCTAACGAACTCCAATTTTTCTCTCTCTCTCTCTCTTTACTGTTTCTTTTCTGATATTACAGGCTTGCTGGAAAACCCGGAGGACTTTGAGAAAGCGATCGAGGCGTTCACGGCGGTGGTGACCATGGAAGATGAGAGCGGTCAACCCGGCGAGTGGGGGTTTAAAGCCATGAAACAGGTGGTGAAGTTACGATTGAAAGGTTGTGCGGATGCGTCGATTTCAACGAAAGAGGAGGAGAAGAAGAAGAAGAACGTCGCGCTCGCGATTGAGAGTTTAGGGAAGCTGTTGACATACGTCGACTCGAAAGCGGTGACGAAGAACAAATCGGAAAAGGTTTTGAATTCTTTGTTGGAAACGATGAACCAAATGGAAGACCGGGAGTTGCTGGAACAGTTTTACGAGAAGACGCTGAAAACGATGACGAGAGAGGCGAACGAACGGTTGTGGTTTAAGATTCAACTGAAGTTGTGCAAATTGTGGTTGAAGTGGCAGAACTTTGCGGCTATGGGGAAGACGTTGAAAGAATTGAGAAAATCGTGCGAAGACGAGAGTGGGAACTATGCGGCAAGTAAAGGGACGCAGTTGTTGGAGGTGTACGCGATGGAGATTCAAATGTACACCGAGCAAAAGAACACGAAAAAGTTGAAAGAGTTGTACCGAGAGAGTTTGGCAATTAAGAGCGCGATTCCGCACCCGAGAATACTAGGTATCATTCGCGAGTGCGGTGGCAAAATGCACATCGCGGAGAGGAACTTTGGAGACGCGGCGACGGACTTTTTCGAGGCGTTTAAGAGTTACGACGAAGCAGGGTTACCGAGACGGGTGGTGTGTTTGAAGTATCTCGTGTTGGCGAACATGTTGATGCAATCGGACGTGGATCCGTTCGGATCGCAAGAAGCGAAACCGTTTCAATCGAACGAGGAGGTGAAGGCGATGACGGACCTAGTCCAAGCGTACCAAGCTAACGATATCACGTCGTTTGAATCGCTTTTAGAGAAGCACAAGAAGAGTATCAGCGAAGACGCGTTTGTCGCCGAACACATTCAAGCGTTGTTGGACAACGTTCGAACGCAAGTTTTGTTAAAAACAGTCCGGCCATACTCGAAGGTGAAATTGCCGCACTTGAGCGAAGAGTTGAACATTCCCGAGAAAGAGTTAGAATCGTTGCTCGTGAATTTAGTATTAGACGACGTGTTAGACGCGAAGATAAATCAAGTGACCGGGATGTTGGAGATTAACCGAGAGAGCATCGCGGACGCGAGTGAACAAGAGAAGGAACAACAAGAAGAAGGGAAAAAGCTTCAAAAGAAAAGGGTAGAAAGCGAGTACGATGCATTGAACAAATGGAGCAACGAAATTAAGAGGACGCAGGGTATTTTGTTCGCGAACCTTTGTTAAGATAGAAATGCGCGATGCGCGCGCCAGGTTGTAAAGAACTAGTTAGATACGCACAAGACATACATTCACATCGTTCGTTATTATTTGTACGGCACGGTTGCATTATTTAAAACAATTAGTAATAATTCCTCTCTCTCGCTCTCGCTCTTTCTCGAACTCGAGACTTTATTCTGTATTATGGAAAGTATTAGTTTAGGTATTATAGTTCGGAATTGAACAGCGGTTGCTGGTCTTCTAAACCTTCTTCCTCTTCGAACTGATATGTCACCTCTGGCTGCTGCTGCTGCTGTTGCTCCTCTTGCCTCCAAGACTTTGTGTTGATGTTGATCACTTTCGGTTCCGGCTTCGTCGTGAAATGAGAATAGGTGAGCAAAGATACAACGATACATAAAAAGATGGCAAGAAGTATCTTCTTGATCTTATCGCGTCGTTCTTTCTTCATTTCCTTCATCAATGCCGCGCGCTTGGCGGCTTTGGCGGCGACTTTCACGACTTCTTTGTCAACCTGAACATCCTTCGACGCCGACGATAATCGCTCTTGCTCTTCGCGCTTTTCGCGTTTCAACTCCAACTCGATTTGCGCTCTTGCCGCTTGCGTAGCGGCACTCGCGGCGGCCATTTCTTCGCTTTTACTTTTCGTCGATTCAGAGTTCTTCTCGGCTTTCTGCGCGCTCGCTTTCAATCGTTCCTGCTTTAATTGTTGCTTTCGCGCCTTTAACTGCGCGCCTTCGAGCGATTTTTCGCGCGCTTGAGACCGCGGAGATAACGGAGGATCACTCGCGTCGCTATCATTGGTACCTTTTGAGCTCAGAATCTCGAGAATGTGTTCGGGAACTTTCGCGATTTTCGGCACTTCTTCTTTGACTTCGTTCTTGTTCGCAACGTCGACGGTTGACGGTGATTTTTTCGCACCTTTTTGCTTCTGTTTCTTGTTGAGCTTTTTCTCGACAGCGTTCTCGGTGGTGGCTAATGATGATGAAGATGCCGGCTTTTCCACATTTGGAATTGCCGCAGGATCAACTTCCTCTTTTTCTTTTTCCATTTCGTCTTGCTCCTTCTTCTTCTTCTTCTTCTCTTCCTCCTCTCTCTTTGCGTTTGATTTCTTGAGCTTTTCTTCAATCTTTGCCAATCTCTCGGCATCCCTCACCGCTTGCGCTTCCATCTTGCGTTCTCTCGCCGCCGACTGCTCTCGTTTGGTTTCAACCATATACCATTCACGGTACATTTCACTCTCAATCATTTGAGCAATCAACTTATCGTTGTGGTCTTCGCACTTCATTCTCGCTTCTGAAATGACGTCGACGTCTTTCGAGTTCATTGAAGCTTGCGCATCTCTGGCGAGCGATCTGAACTTGGAGAAGACTTGGATTTCCTTTCTGACACCGGCCAACTCGTTGTACTTTGCGCTTCTTTCCTTCATAAACTTTGAACGCTTATCTCTCAAAGATGTGATCGTTTCCGAAACAACCTTGATTTGCTCAAACGTCTCGTCGTGAGAATCCGCAACCGTCTTTAATCTCGCTCTCAAAACATCGATCGCTTCCGAGCACGCATTCAAACGCGCTTTCAGCTCGTCGCGACTTTCACCAACTAGATTCGGACCAGTCGTTTGACGCTTCTTCTCTTCGAGAGACTCGATTTCTGTTTGCATTTTTCGCAACTTTTTCTGCTCGCGCAAAATCTTGTTCTGTTCCAAAACCGACAAGCTCTCGTCTTCCATCTTCTTCTCCAAGTCGTCCAACTTGGCGTCGAGTTTCGCTAAACTGTCCAAACCTTTCATCGTTTGCGATTTTTCTTTCAAGCTCTTCTCGGCGTCGCGCAGACCGTTCCATCGGTCGCGAATCGGTTTCACCAAGTCGTTCGCCATCTTGACTTCCTCTCTCGATTTCTTCAACTCGACTCTCTTGGCGTCCAATTCAACCTTCAACTCCTGCGATTCTTTAATCATCGCGTCGATTTCCGTGGTTAAACCTTTAATCTTCTCGTCCAACACTTGATCTCTCTCTCTTTGCGCTTTTTGGTCGTCGTACTTCTCCGAGGCTGGTCTCGGCAACCTTGCCACCCAAATCGGTCGCGGCGTCACGTAGTTTTCCTCTTCTCTTTGTTTCTGTCCCTTCTTACCCGCCTGAGCGGACGAGGCACTATCCTTCTTCGCGTCAACACCTTCGCCATCCGCGACAAGTTTCTCTTGAAAACTGACCGACTCTTGATCGGTCGTCCCGGAACTTTGCGACTCGCTCGTTTGCCCGTCGTTGCACAACGCCAAAGGACTCTTCGGGTCGTTCTTGTCCTCTTCCTCTCCGAGACTATTCTTCGGTTTCGCGCTGAGTTTCTTAATCATCGCCAGTTGCGGCGAGACTAAGCTCGGGTCGAACGCCTCGTCCTCTTTCTCCGGGATGCCAATCGGTGCTGGTTTCGTCGCGCCGCTACTCTTCGTCGGCGTCGTTGGCGTCTTTTTCCCAGGAATCTGCTCCTCCCCCAAAACCGTCGTTGTCCTCGTCGTCTGTTGTTGTTGTCCGGATGGTGATGTAAACCCGGGCGGTGCGGACGCCGTTCTTTTCTGTTGTTGTTGTTGTTTTCCTGTTTGAAAGAGAGAGAAAGAGAGTTTCGATGTGTGAATAGTGAACTACGTGCAAAGTCTTTTGCCGGTCGAAAACGCTCAAACAATCCATCCGGTTGGATTCTCGGGCAGAAGAAATGAGAAAGTGCAGACCGAGGTTAGATACTCTCGCATAAACGCATACCTGTTCCGTTTTGCTGCGGCGCTTTGTTCTTCAAAGTCGCGAGAAAGTTCATCGGTTGTTGTTGTTGTTGTTGTTCTTGTTCTTGTTCTTGTGTCGATGTGTCCGCCATCTTTTAAACTAGTACTCTTGAATGTGAATGGGCGCGTTTTTTTTCTCCTCCTCCGCGTGATGTGAATCGGATTTTAGAAAATCAATCTCAACACAAACGCCAAAAAACGTCCTTCTTCTTCTTCTTCTTCTTCTTTGGTGTAGCAGCGCGGTACACGGGTGCTTTTCGCGACTGTTTGAATCGACTCCTCTCTCTGTTTGATTGAAAAGGAGAAAAGAAGACCTGTCTGTGTGCGCGCGCGCGCGTGTCTCAGATGATGATGATGATGATGTGACGATTGATTTCAAGGAGTTTCCCTGAAGAAAAAACGACTTTTGGAGGAGTACAAGATATTTGCAGTCATTTAAGTTTTGCTCTTGCTTTTTTCTCTAAGCTTTTTGCTGCGAAAATATGTCTACTACAATCTATATATATAATGTGCTTTACAGTGATGAAAACGATCACCAACCGACGCCTCTCCAGGACAGACCGGCTTTTTCCATTTTATCCCGCTCATTTTTCGCTTTCTCTTCGCTCGATTTGATGTCTTTATTCACGGATTGGATGGCGTCGTTTATTTGCGCGAAATCAAACGTTTGCGTTTCATCCGTTCGGGCGACGGATTCGTCTTCTTCTTCGATGGATTCGGGGGAGATTAAGGAAACTCGAGATTTTAACGCCTCTGCGGTAGCTTCGTCCATTTTGGAGTAAAGTAAGGTTTGCGAATCGAGGTCGAGTCGGGCGAGGATTTTCGCCGCTTGGCTCCGGCGGGAGGCTTCGAGAATCATGGCGATGGTTTTTGCCGCTGCTGTTGATGACGAACCAGTGGAATGGCGCTTGGCGGCGGCGCTGGCTCGAGAACCACTACTACCACTAGTGCTAGTACTACTACTTGTTGCAGTTTCTTTCGATGGAGGCGTAAGCATTCTCGTGAACACGTCGGCGAGCTTCTTGAGCGATAACGTTTCCACCGCGATGGAAGCTTGCAAAGCTGAAGACGCCGAGAGAAGCTCCGCGATATCCGCGTCCGGGAACCACGACAGAAACGGTCGGAGCGGTTGCTTGTGCAAACGTTGATGATGAGGGTGACGGTGTTCCTCGTTCTCGTTCTCGCTACTACCAGCACTCCCACCGCGCGTCGTCGTCAAATGAGGCAAAATGCGATCCAACGCTTCCGTCTTATCGTTCAACGCCGCCAATACCGCCAACACCTTCCTCGGCGACCTCAAAATCCCCCGCTTAATCAATTTCAACGCCGGCAAAGTTGCCGTGTACTCTATAATCTCCTTCGCTCTCGTCGCGTCTACGCTCAACAGCAATAAACTCTGCTTATCTGCATCCGAAACGCCGTTCAACAGCAAATCTCTCGCTCGAATCGCCGGCAAACCCAAATGTTTCAAAGTCGCCGTCTGATCGTTAATCGACAACTTTGCAAAGTTCACGTACGTTTCCTGCGGCAATGCGCATCCTTCCTCCTCGTCTGTGCCTTCCGGGCAATTCATCGCGACGTCGTCTTCATAAACCTTCCAAAACTCTCTCGCTTGTCTCGTGAACCATCTCGGCGTCGCCGGCCGCGCTGGAGTACCGGCGCCGCTCGCCGCGGCGTCCTTCTCCTTCGAAGAACCTATACTCTCCTTCCGATTCGCGGTGCCTTCTCTCCTCACTCTCCTCGTCTCCGTGTGAATCCCAGAATTTAAATCGCTCGTCGTGAACCTCACGACATTATTATTGCCGTTCGATTTCTTGCGATTCGTTGAAGTCAACACCCCTCCTCCTCCTCTTCTAACTCCTCCTCCTCCCAATACGTGCTCATGTTCCTTCTCTAAACTCCCTTTACCAGGCATCATGGTAAAATTCGAGTACATTTGTTGCGTCCAGAATACGACGACTAGGATAACGAGCGCGATCCGTTCCATTCGAGGGAACATGTTGCGGATATTCTTCGTCCTACTTTTATTTCTTTTCAACGTTTCCAGTCGCTCTCGCGCAGAGAACGAAGATTTTGACGACGGAGAAGGAGGGGGCTCCGTCCACTGACGAGGCGATGGAATGTCGGGAGAATTCGAGGGGGATATTGGTCCGTACGTGCCGTCGTAGTGCAGGTGCTGGTTTCCACCAGCACCGCCTCGGTGGTGCGACATTATGTGTTGGAATACAGAGGAGTTTTGACGTGTTTGGGGAAACTTTCAACGCTTTACGATGGGAAACACATTTGGTTATCATATTACTACTACACGCTCGCGCTCTCTCTCTTTCTGTCTCTACGACCCGCTGCTCTCCTCGTCGTCGCAGAATTCTGTCTCGCCGTTCGCGCATTTCTCTCGTCGCCTCTTTTGCTTCTCCTCTCTCGCTAACCGCTTTTGTTCGTTGAGCTCGTTTTTAATCGCATCGCGTTGCAGGTTTCTCGCTTTCTCGTTGACGTCGTACCCGGGGAAACCGTTGCCGAACGCGTGAGATGGTTGAGTTCTCGAAACGGAGAGGAGGACGGTGGCGGTCAAGGTGAGGAGCTGTTCGCGACGATTTCGAGGACGACGAGAGGACGTGTTGATGTTTTTGCCGTCGTTATCCAAAATGGAATCATCAGATGGTTTCGGACCGCGATACTTGTTTTTGTTCTGTCCTTGCGCTAAACACGATGGTGTTGTTCTTGGTGTTGTTGCTGTCGTTATAGTCATCATCATCATTTTTCGTCTCTTTTCTTTGACGCTTGTGAGTGTGTTCTTCTTTCGCAGAGAGCAGAGTAGTAGGTAAATTTTGAGGCACTTGACGAGTTCGTTACGCTCTCTTGTGTTTGTTTTCGTGATACTACACCAACGTTCTCGGTTTTCTAAAACTACTATTCATACAAGCAGCACATATACATACATACATACATTCATTTCACAATCGCCGTCGCCGCGATACTCTCCAACACTCTTTCGCAATTTTCCTCCTCTTTCACCAAACACTGAAATCGATAGCGCAACTCCTCCGGGACCAAATCCGCCACCCGCAACATCCGAAACGAAGGCGCTCTTCGCCAAATGTCTCTCGTCCACGTGTCTTTTTGTTCGTTCGATTCGATGTTTTTTGCTTTTAAAGTTTTCCAGAATTCGCCGTGCGCATCAACGACGCAGCTGGTTGGACCTCTGGCGACGGTTATCCAGTGCGTTTCGTCGTCGGGGATGTCGTAAACGTCTTCGAGCGGGGGGAACGGGTGTAAGTAGAAACTCCAGTTTTCGTCGCGCTGGCCGATTTCGTTGACGCCATCGACGGAAATGGTAGCGGTCCAAGCGCCGCCAAAGTCCTTTTTATCGTCGATTTGGACGTTTGCGTTTTGTTGTTTAGTACTCTTTACTTTATCATCGTCATCATTGTCATTATTGGCATTTACCGCCGCTTCCACGTCTTGCGAAATCGTAAACTCCGCCGAGGCAAATTTCGCTCCTAACCCAGTCCCCATGCACTTCGACCACGCCTCTTTCAACGACCAAATCTGTCTAAATCTCGAAAGTTGACTGGATAATCCATTTTGTTTTAAAATTTGCGCTTTTTCTTTCGGATGTAACGTCGTATCGAACGTCTCAAAAATTTCCTCGATGGCGGAAATCGACCGATTCCCTAGACGAAGTTGGTCCGGCGCGGCGACGTCGACGCCGCAAATCGCGTACGGTTCCGAAACCAACGCGACGTATTTCCCTTCGTGACTGACGTTAAAGTTAAAGTTTGGCGCGTTCGCAATACCTATTCTTCCACCGTCTCTCATCATCGTCATCGTCGCGTTGCCGTTACTAATACTACTACTACCGCCGTTGTTTGTCGTCGTCGTCCTCGCGGCTACCTCGTGCACGTTCTTAAAGAACGGTTTCCTCCCTTTCGTCCTCCCGATGATAACCTCCTCAAACTTGCACCCTCTCGCTTTCGCGCACGCCGCTCGCGTCATCAATCTCGACACCAGCGCTCTCTTCTTATCCGCGAAATGGTAATACTTCAAAACTTGTTCTCGTTCGTCTTCCTGTTGAATCAAATTTAATAAAAACTGAAACTCTCTCCCTTCGTGTTCTTCGATTGGATGCCACTGGTCGATGTCGACGACCCATCGGAACGTGTTTTTGCAGAAAGAAGCGTTTTCGCTCGTCGTCGTATCGCCTTTCCTCGGCTCCGCGTTCGTCAAAAACGCTCCGTTTGCTCCGTTCATTATTATGAAGAAGAAGCGTTACGGAGGTTTCCCCTACCCAATTTCTCTTTAAATAAAAGCAACTTTTCTTCACCTGCGATCGATTCGCGAGAGAGAAACACACACACACGCGCAAGAGAAATGCGTCCTCCTCCTGCGTGACGCGTTGCGTGCGTGTATATATTTTAAGAGAGAGAGAGAATGTTTGTTGCGCGTGTGAAGTGTGAAGAAAATATCAATTTTGCTTCCCAAAACACTTTTTCTCGATTTCATAAATTTCTTTACTTTTTTTGTTCTTTTCTCCACTTGATTTTTAATCATTTCTCAACACAACACATAAGCATCATGGATCTGTTTGGTTTCGGGAAGAGCAGTTCTAACGAGAACAAAAGCGCGGATTCTTTGTCTTCTTCTTTTGCGAGAGCGGAAGATAAAGCGCGAGAGGAAAAACTGATGGAGATGGAGACGGATTTAAATGTCATCTTGCAAAAGAAAAAAGACGATGGGGATCATCATCCTTCTTCGGCGGAAGCGTACAACAACAGTTCAGCATCATCGAACAATATCGGTTTGCTCGCCTTGATTGCGTGCGCAGGGTTAGCCGCGTGGTTTTTGTTGATGAAGTTACCGCAGTCGATGCCGAGTCCTGCGGCGCAGGCACAGATGATGAGACGGGAGAGTACTACTGGTGAGGATGGGTTTGGCAGCGCGGACGAGTTGGAACCGACGAGGACGTCTTTTAGTGGCGGGGAGAACGATGGAGGAGGAGAGAGTTTTGGAGAAGGGAGTGAGGAGAGCGTGGACGATGACGGTGGTGATTTTGAGGACGATTACAGGGATTTTCGACCGGTATCTCGATTCCAAAGCGATGACTTTGGCGACGACTACTCTTACGACGATTACGACGGCGACGAAGGCGTTGATAGCGGATCAACATCTACATCCGGGACGAAAGAGGAGATGCAAATGGACGCCGCTGAACAATGGTTAGGGGAACATCACAATAAGTTTTTCAAAAACGTGGTGAAAGAGTTATCCATGGACGAAGACGGTTGGGAACGCGCGGCGAAGAAACAGTTTTCCATGCGCAAAGAAATCATCAAAGACGCGGCAAACATGAGGAAAATGGAAGGGTACCGATCCATGCTCGTGTTGGCGTTAGAAGTCGCCACGGCGATTGGGGCTCTAGTATCGTTTAAAAATTGGGTCGAGAGTGATATTTACATGAGAGACGTGATTGATTTGCGACAAATCGTACCGAAGATTCCCGATAAGTCGAACTTGTTACCGGTGAGAGAGAGGCCTACTCGACCGTCAGCCGAGTTAGTCAAGAAGGATATCTCTAAATTGACCACGGAGGAGTTGAAAGCACAATTAGCGTTGCTCAGAGAGCAGAAGAGTTAAGATTCGTCTCGCGACAAATCAAATCAAATATAGTAGAACGTATTTTTGTATAAATAAAGAGAGAAAGGTCACCTCAAAATATCTCACATAAAAAAAGACGTTTTGACGAAAAGAAAGCAAAAACAATGAATGAATCTAACATCCACGACGACGACGCGCACACGCCACCGCGACCACATAGACCGCACCCATCGCCTCCTTTCTCTCCTTCAAATGAACGTATCCAGTGGTCCCGGCGTCAACGAGAGCGCGGAGAACACCTCCCTCCTCCTCTTTTCTTCCCAACAAGAAAAAATATCAATGAAAGGAAAAGAGGAAAGAAAACCATCTTGATCTGCGCCATGTTTGCGTTGATGATTGGCGTTTACTTTTACGTCATGGTGAATAAACTGAGCGACTTATTCTTGTACATGAATTGGACGAGACCTGTTGACGATATTAATAACAATAAAGCCCATTCTTCGCGACGAATGATGCTCTTACTCAAGATCTAAAATATGATAGTCACGTCAAAGTTCTTTCGGCCTCGTCGGCGAGAAGATGTGCTCTGGCGGCAAGTGTTGACTACTGTTATTCGACCATCCGTTCAAGCACGGAAACTTTGTCGTTGTCTCGGTGAAGAACGCCATCTGATGCGCCAAAGATTCATTTATTTTATTGCGCAATTTGATGGTTTCGTTTCCGCGAGTTCTTTTTCGGTTTTGGTAAAACGCGCGTTCGTCCTCCTCGCCAACGTAGCGAGATTTATCGCGAAGCGCTTCAAGAGTCTGATCGACTGAGGAAAGTTGCGCGTCGATTTCGGAGGCGATGACGACGTGGTTGATGTCGTAGAGGAGCTCGTTATCCGCGACTGTTGTTTCGCAAATAGTCAATCTGTATGCATAATATTTAGAAAAAGGAGAAAGAGTTGGGTGTATGGTCAGTATTTTTGAACGTTTTTGCAGAAAAGAAGACCCACGTGCTGGCGTGTTCCGTATTCGAATTCGTGTGCGTGTGCGTGTGGATTCGCGCTAATCTCGACGTCAACGCGCTCGGTTCTACGGTGTTTTGTATCTCTGGCATCACGCAGTGTCTTTCGACTTCTGCGCGAGTCATTTACTTTTTTTTCGAAAGAGCTAAAATTTTGGAGCGTACGTGTTGACTTTGGGCGTGTTGACCTCTTCCGCGCGAGTGAAAATTGTTCCTTTTACAAAACCCGGCGGTACTAATTTTCGCGCATTATTACAAATACAAAATGCTATTAAATAATCATATCTCATCGTTCATTATAGCTTGTCTGTGCCTTTCCATCGTACGTCCCATGAAATGTAAATTGTGCTCCGTCGCGAGGCTCCATGCCATGGGTTCGTTTGCCCTGTCCAGATGTGCTAAATACGAGAGCGAGTGTTTTCTGCACAATAAACACTTGCACTCGTCGTCGCCATTACTATTTCCTAATATTTCAGCAGGTTTGCCGAAATGCTCTCTATATTCTGATTTTCTATAATTTACTGGCCCATTCTCGGACAAAAGCGTCCCGTGTCGAGCGATTTGAGTCGGGTACGCGCTATCGAACGAATCCACGCCCATGCGTACTCCGTGCGCAATAGACGGCAAATCTCCAATTCCAAGTAAATGATTCGGTTTATCCCTCGGAATGATTGGCATCAAAAACTGTAAAAGTTCTTTCAGCTCTTCCCTGTTCTTCCCTAACGACCCACCAATCGCGTAGCCGTCAAAAGGCAAACTCGTCAAATATTCCACGCTCTTCTTTCTCAACCTCTCATCCACGCCGCCGTGAATAATGGCATACATTGCCTGCTCTTTCACATTCTTCAAGTGCTCGTATAAGCTCCGCGTCTCCCATCTGTGCGACCTATCTACTGACTCTGAGAGCTCTTGTAAACTGATATCGTATTTCGTCAACTCGTCCAAAGGAAGTATAATGTCGCATCCGATGTTCTTTTGCGCTTGCACGCTCGACTCTGGCGTCAACTTCAACGTCGTCCCGTCGCGGTACGAACGAAACGTCACGCCATCTTCATCTACTTTTTCCAATAAATTCTGTTGCTTATGCTTCGTTTTCCCTCGACTCTTCAACTCCTTCGTCCCGGTGCCGCCGTGGTTGCGTTCGCCGTTGTTGTTGTTGTTGTTGTTGTTGCCATTGTTATTCTTATTAGGGGATTTGCTCTCATCCAACTCATCCGCATCCAAACCCAATGAAAACACTTGAAACCCGCCACTATCGCTAATAGTTGGTCTATTTCTCCCTATAAATTTGTGTATTCCTCCGGCTTTTTGTAAATGCTCGTGTCCTGGTTGGAGCAACAAATGGTAGGTATTCGCAAACATCAAGTCCAAGTTGGCATCGTCCAATACCGAATGCGGCACCGCTTTCAACGCGCCTTGCGTGCCAACCGCGACAAAAGCTGGCGTAAATATCGTCCCGTGCGGAGTCGTTATTTTGCACGCTCTCGCCCGAGACCGTTTCGATTCGTGGAGGACTTCGAACGTGAAGAATGGTTTCTGAACGTACTCGGGGAAAGAGTCGTTTTTAGAGATATCTTTTCTGTCGGCGCTGGAATTTTGATGCGCAAATGTTCTGTGAATAATTCCGCGATGAAGATTTCTGTTCGAGGGAGGAGCGGCTATTCTCGTTGCCCTCGTCGTTGTTGCTGTTGTCATCATCGCGAGTCTCTCGGTGAATGCCCAACAGAGAGGGGGGGAGCGCATTTCGGCGCGGTGCAACAAAACACCAGATAAAAAAAAGTGATG
>Ga0209335_10004699_pt1 | contig 12855 bp, 12 predicted proteins | sample COG_09_FD_184753 | JGI IMG/M metagenome (GOLD analysis project Ga0209335, IMG submission 184753) | Pelagic Microbial community sample from North Sea - COGITO 998_met_09 (SPAdes) (version 2) | ecosystem: Environmental > Aquatic > Marine > Neritic zone/Coastal water | place: Helgoland, sampling...
GCGTCAGACTTTCGTCCATTGCGCAATATTCCTCACTGCTGCCTCCCGTAGGAGTCTGGTCCGTGTCTCAGTACCAGTGTGGGGGATCATCCTCTCAGACCCCCTACCCATCGTCGCCTAGGTGAGCCGTTACCTCACCTACTAGCTAATGGGACGCATGCCCATCTTCCACCGGAATCCTTTAACCATTGAGCCAGGTGACTCGAGGTTCTATGGGGGATTAATCCAAATTTCTCTGGGCTATACCCCAGTGGAAGGTAGGTTGCATACGTGTTACGCACCCGTTCGCCGGTCGTCAGCGGAAAGCAAGCTTTCCCTGTTACCCCTCGACTTGCATGTGTTAGGCCTGCCGCTAGCGTTCATCCTGAGCCAGGATCAAACTCTCCATTGTAAAAGTTTGAAAATTTGACTCTCAAAGTAAAATTAACGTTGGTTGGGCTATCACATCATTTCAAAGAACTTCTATCTGATCAACGCCCTTCGGCGCTGAACATCTCCCCGAAAACGGGGCGACAAAGATACTTTACTTTTCAATCCGCACAAGCTTCTGGCACTTCTTTTTTCCCTCTCCTCGTTGCTTGCAGCGGCGCCTTGCGTTCAAAGCGGGGGCAAATGTAGAACCGATTTTTATACCCACAAGACCCGCCCCCACTTTTTTTTCGGGAATGTGTAGAAATACTTCGGAACCCCCTGATTTCAAGGGGTTAAGAGAAAGTCCAAATCCTGCACAAGGGCATTCATTTCGTCCAAATCCGTGCCATCGTAAAAGCCCCTGAGTCGGCCCAGCGTATCCACGAGCACCACGTTTTCGGTATGTACAAAGTCCTGGAAGCCCCCATCACCCTCATCTAACGCTGCGAAATAGCTCTTTCGGGCCAACCGATAGACCTCTTCTTTGGCTCCTGTAAGCAGCCACCATTGATCCGCATCGACACCTTTCTCAGCGGCGTAGGCCGCAAGCACCGATACGGAGTCTGCTACAGGGGTCACGGAGTGGCTCAACAGCCGCACACGGGGGTCACCTGAAAGGCGGTCCTGAATGCGCTTCATGTTGGAAGTGAGCATCGGACAAATGGTGGCACACCGCGTAAAGAAGAAGTCCACCACCAGTACCTGCCCTGCGACATCCCCGGAGCGCACAGTGTCCCCCAATTGATTCACCAGGGTAAAGGGAAGGATGTGGTGATCCTCGTGGCCACGCACGGCAGCATCTACCAGGGCGGGGTTCAAGTCGGAGGGCTGGTAGATGGGCAGTCCTTTTTCCGGCGTCAGCAGGACCGCTCCAATGGCAATGGCAACGGCGGCTATGCCCAGGTAGGCCATCAAGGCCCAGCGGGTTCCTCGGGGAGTTGTGCTCATGGTGATGAAACCGCCAAACCAGGTTTGCGTTCAAAGACCTGTGCCCCCCCGATCCAAGTTTGCAGCACCTCGGTGCCCAGCAAGGCCTCCACAGGGACGGTCAGGGGGTTGCGGTCAAGTACGGTAAGGTCTGCGCGAAAGCCCGCTGCAATCTGCCCGAGGTCCTGCTCCCGGAAACAGGCCAAGGCCGCCCAGCCCGTCATGCCCTTGAGCGCACTCAGTCGGTCCAAGGCTTCATCGGCTTGAAATCCTTCCTCTGGATACCCTTCAACGTCTTTTCGGGCCACAGCGGCATAGTATGTCCTCAACGGCGAAATGCCCTCCACCGGGAAGTCGGTGCCGAGTGGCAGCCATCCGAGCTGCTCCTGCAACGTGCGATACATGTAGGCGCGCCGCACCCTGTTTCGGCCGAGCCGCTGCCCGGCCCAATACATATCGCTCGTCGCATGGGTGGGCTGCACGGAAGGGATGACGGTGTATTGGGCAAAAGCATCTGCATCGTTGCGGTGCACCACTTGCGCGTGCTCAATGCGCCACCTCAAGTCGTTGACGCCGCCGAGCAGTTCGCCATACACGCCCAGCGCCCGGCGCACCGCAGCATCGCCGATGCAGTGGGTGGCCACTTGGAAACCGGCCTCCTTGGTGCGCTGCACCTTTTCCTTGTACGCTTCGGCGTCCTGTAGGAACAACCCGCTGGATCCAGGACTGTCGGCATAGGGTTCGAGCAAGGCAGCACCGCGTGAGCCCAGGGCACCGTCCATGTAGAACTTGACCGCCCGCACATCGAGCATGCCCGCCGTATCGATTTGGGGGCCAAGGGGCAGGAAGTGATCGAGGGCATCAGGCCGGTCCGCCACCATGACAGAGAACCGCACCGGCACTTCACCCGAGGCCTGAAGCGCCGCCAGCGCCGCCACGTCGTCCGGACCGAGACCCGCATCCGTGATGTGCGTCAAGCCAGCGGCGACGATGCGCCGAGCGGCCTCCTTCATGTAACCTGCCCGCAAGGTGCTGTCGGCTTCGGGGACCCACGATTGCAAACTGTCGGCCGCGCCATCGATGAGCACACCGGTGAGTCGGCCATCAGCATCTTGCAAGAGGGCGCCGCCTTCAATGCGTGTATCCGGTCCGAGGCCAGCCAGCTCAAGGGCAACACCATTGGCCCAAACGGCATGGCCATCCACCCGCTCGAGCAACACGGGGCGGTCAGGAAACAGGGCGTCCAGGCGCTGGTGCCTGTCGGGGAAATCCGTGTCCACCCAGTCGTTTTGGTCCCAGCCGCGGCCCACGACCCAGCCTTCGGGAAATAAAGCCGCATGCGCGGAGACGCGTTCGAGCACCTCGGACTCCGATGTGGAGCCCACCAAGTCGGCCGCCCCAAGGCCATCGGCATAGCCCACGAAATGCGCGTGGGCGTCCATCAAGCCCGGCACCACCACCGCGCCTTTGAGGTCCACCTGGCGATCTGCTCCGTATTTGTTGAGGATGGCCCGCTCAGCGCCGACCTCCAAAATGCGGCCATCCCTGATGGCCAGGGCCTGTGCCTCGGAGTCTGCGGCGTCCAAAGTGAGGATCAAGCCGTTGTGCAGCACGACGTCGGCATGCTCGCCCTGAAAACCGCAACCCGCCAAACAGGCGAGCAGCGCCAAGGCGGAAATTGAATGGCATGGATTCATGCGGCGAAGTTCGCCAAGGCGTGGAAATCACTCGCCGTCCTTGGCGGGCTGCACCCGGGGACGGCGAAACCGCACGGTTTCACCTTCGACGTTGTCCCCAGCAGACTGGGATTCCTGCTGCGGTGCGCCACCCTCACCTTCCTCATCGACGCCCATGATGTGGTCCAAACGCTTGCCTTTAAACAGCTCGTAGACGGCCCAGGTACACGCCAAAGGACCGTTCATGACAGTATGCTTGACAGAGGGCTTGAGGCCGATGCGGTGCTGGGCTTCGAGGTCCTTGGGAAACAACATCGCCGCGCGCCACCCCGACCAACGGTGCTTGAGGGCGCCACCGATGCCACCGTAGAGGTTTTCGAGGTCATCGGCGTGCACGCGTTGGCCGTACGGCGGATTCAGGACCACCAGCCCGGGCTCCACATCCCGTGGAGGGCGCATGTCCAAGAAATCGGCCACTTCCACGCGCACCAAATGCTCAAGACCTGCCATTCGGACGCTCTCGCGGGCATCGCCCACAGGGTGCTTGTTCCAGTCAGATGCCAAAATGGGCGCCCGCGCGATGCTCTCGGCCCGCGCCGCCTCGCCCACTTCCTTCCACAGGGATGGATTGAATCCAGGCATGCCAAACAAGGTCCAGTTCCGCTTGCCCGCATGGATGGGCACACCGGCAGTCCACAGCCCAGCCTCTATGGCAAAGGTTCCGGAGCCGCACATGGGGTCGACCAAGGTTTGGCCCGGTTGCCATCCCGCCAGCGAAAGCAGTCCCGCCGTCAAGACCTCATTGAGCGGCGCGCGCGCCTTGGGCGCCCTGTAGCCGCGCTTGAAAAGGGCGTCCTTTCCCACCAGGTCCAGTGAAATCGTCACCTCCTCCCCCGCAATGTGCAGGTGCACCATTTGCTCGGGTGCCGTGCGGTTGATGTTCAAATGGTGTACAGCGCGCCCCCGGGATTCCGACTTGAAATGGTCGTTCAGGGCGTCCTTGAGCCGGAACATCGCAAACTGATCGTGCGGGAAATGGTCGCTGTTGACCGTGACATCCAAGGCCAGTGATCGCCGCGGATCAATCCACCTTCCCCAGTCCAACTTGACGGCCTTGGCGTGCAAATCGTCGGGGCCGTTGGCTTTGAAGGAAAACACAGGACGGAGCACGCGTACCGAAAAACGGGTGCAATGCAGAAAACGATACAACACCTCATCGGTGGCCTCAAACTTGGCACTGCGGCGGCCGGGTTCTACTGCATTGGCCCCGTGCGACTCCAACTCCTGGCACAAGGCCGGTTCGAGTCCCATGAGCGTTCGGACGACGTAGGCGTTGGCCTTGTTTTGTGGCGCTTTCATCCTCCTTTGTGTTTGACGCGGTAACCCGAAGCTGTGAGCCAATCGGCAGCACGGCCGCGGTGGTCACCCTGCAACAGGATCACCCCGTCTTTCCATCCTCCACCCACGCCGCAGTGCGCTTTGAGCGCGCGGGCAACATCCACGGCAACATCACCGTGGAGCTGGGCATCGAAGCCTTCGATCAACGTGACCTCCTTGCCGCGGCGGGCCTTTTTGTCGCGGGAAATGTAGAGCTGTCCTGGGCCCGCGGGCATTTCCGGAGCACTTTCTGTCGGCAATGCGGCCTTTTCGCCTCCCATCGCCTTGTGCAAATCCGCCAAGGCATCCAAGCTATTGAGCCTTTTCATACCTTCTCCATCCTTGGACATGAAGCGAAGATAGAAGGGTCTCGCCCGGTTTTCGTATCTTTATATAAGTTCAGACGAAAATCATGTTTTCAACTCCGCTATTTCGTTTTTTGATGATGAGCACCTTGTTGCTCACGGCATCCATCAGCCGGTCCCAATGCAACGACTACGACTTGATGTTGCTTTGTGACAGCGCAACGATGGTGAACATCGCCACATCTTCGGCGGGATTGGACTGTGCATTCAACCCCGATCCTGCCGGTTGCTTCATCACATTGGCCACGCCCCTTTTGCCCACGATGTCAGCGGGTTGCATTGATTGCTTTTCACAGCAGGCCAATTGTGTACTCGACAATTGCGCCACCATCTGTGCTTTTGGCAGCACCGAAGCGTGCGACGCCTGCGTCTACGAAAACTGTCAGCCCGCTTTCGAGGCATGCGCTGGCATTGTGGACATGGACAACGATACACACAACAACATCTGCGACTGCGACGACAACAACCCCCTGCAATACCCTGGTGCCCCGGGCACCAACCAAGGCATTGACAACAACTGCAACGACCTGATGGAAGTCAGTGAAATTGCAGAAATCGGCTGTCCAGCAGACCTCTCTGGCGACGGGCTGGTGGGGGCGGCGGACCTGGTGATCTTCTTGGGGCAGTTCGGCTGCATGACCGATTGCGGCGATACTGACCTCGACGGCGATGGCCTGGTGGGCGTTTCCGACCTCGTGGTGCTCCTGGGCCAGATTGGCCTGTTCTGCGAGTAACCGAACTTGGTCCGCACATGGACCTGCACACTTTTGCCGCAGCCGAGGGTTCTCCTGAACCGCCCTTGTTGGCGCGCCTGAGGCTCGCCACATGGCAACGGACCCGGCACGGCCGGCTCATGACCGACCCGCACACCGGTCGGGTACTCTCCTTGGTGTCTCACATGGTCAGGCCACACACCGCCATTGAACTGGGCACCTTTAGCGGATACGGCACCCTGTGTTTGCTTGAAGGCCTTGCCCCAGGAGGGACCCTGCATACCGTAGAGCGCAACGACGAGCTCTTTGGCCTTCACGACGCGCACTGGTCCGAACATCCGCGGGGAGGCGACATCCAGAGACACCACGGCCAAGCCTTGGATGTGCTCGCGGGGTGGCCTGCCAGCACCCCCATTGATTTGGCCTACGTAGACGCAGACAAGGAAAGCGTCGTGGTGCAATTCGAAGCCCTGCTGCCCCTGATGGCGCCGAGGGGTTGGATGCTGTTTGACAACACGTGGTGGAACGGCACTTTGGAGACGGCCCAGGGGCCAAAACCCGATGGGCTGCGCGCCCTCAACGACAGGCTCAAAAATGACAGCGCCCTGCAGGTCGTCATTTTGCCCGTCGGCGATGGCCTCACCATCGCGCGGAAGCGCTGATTACAGGCCGCAGCAGAAAGCGCCGACACCGACGCCAATCAGTCCAGCCGAAAAACGCCGGGCGGCTTCAGAGCACCGCGGCGACCTTGTCGGCCGCCTCCTGAAGCAGGATGGCGCTGTGCACCTCCAGTCCACTTTCGTCGATCAGCTTTTTGGCCTCCACAGCATTGGTACCCTGGAGCCGGACGATGATGGGCACATCGATGGAGCCCATGTTTTTGTAGGCATCCACAACCCCTTGCGCCACGCGATCACAGCGGACGATGCCACCAAAAATGTTGACCAGGATCGCCTTCACCGCAGGGTCGCGCAGGATGATGCGAAACGCCTTTTCCACCCGCTCGGCATCGGCCGTACCACCGACGTCCAAGAAGTTGGCCGGTTCCCCGCCGCTGAGCTTGATGATGTCCATCGTGGCCATGGCCAGTCCAGCGCCATTGACCATGCAGCCCACGTTGCCGTCGAGCTTGACGTAGTTCAATCCCGCTTCACCGGCTTCCACCTCCGTGGCGTCCTCCTCAGAGGTGTCGCGCATGGCGGCGTAATCCGGGTGGCGGTAGAGGCTGTTGCCGTCGAGGGTCACTTTGGCGTCCACCGCAATCACCCGGTCGTCGGAGGTCTTGAGCACCGGGTTGATTTCAAACATGGACGCGTCGCTGCCCACGTAAGCCGCATAGAGCGACTTGACGAACTTGACCATCTCCTTGAATGCCTTGCCGGACAGGCCGAAATTGAAAGCGATGCGGCGCGCCTGGAAATCGCGCAGGCCGAGGGCCGGATCGATGGTCTCCTTGAAAATCTGATCAGGGGTTTCCTCTGCCACCGCCTCGATGTCCATGCCGCCCTGGGGGCTGTACATGACGATGTTGCGGCCCTGGCTGCGGTCGAGCAATACACTCATGTAAAACTCACGGGGCTCGCTGTCGCCAGGTTCGTAGACGTCTTGGGCGATGAGCACGCGGTTGACCTGCTTGCCCTTGGCGTTGGTTTGGGCCGTCACCAAGTGGCCGCCCAAAATACCTGCTGCCGTGTCCTTCACGTGTTCGAGTCCCTTGGCCAGGACCACCCCGTGGCTGCCCGTCTCAGTGACCGCGCCCTTGCCGCGTCCACCGGCGTGGATCTGCGCCTTGACCACGAACCAACCGGTTCCGGTCTCCTCCTGAAGCTGTTCAGCCACAGCGTGTGCCTCTTCTGGCGAGGAGGCGACGCGCCCTTCTTGGATGGCGACACCGTATTGTTTGAGAATGGACTTGCCTTGGAATTCGTGGAGGTTCATTGCGCTGCGGATTCTGAATGCGGCCTTTTCGGCGCCGCGAAGTTAGCCTTCGGACGTAGCTTTCGCACATGCTCAAGGCGACCGGCATTCACAAAAGCCACGGCGACCTCCATGTCTTGCGGGGCGTGGACGTATCGCTGACCGCTGGAGAGGTCGTCTCCATCGTCGGCCCTTCCGGCGCGGGCAAGACCACATTGCTCAACGTTCTCTCCACGTTGGACCGCGCCGACAGCGGCTCGGTCATCGTGGAAAACACCGACCTCTCCACGCTGCGCGACAAGGCCCTCGCCCGTTTCAGAAACACCCACATCGGCTTCGTCTTTCAGTTCCACCAACTGCTGCCCGAGTTCAACGCCCTCGAGAACGCCATGCTGCCCGCCTTGGTCGGCGGTACATCCGAAAAGGAAGCAGAGGCGGCCGCCATGGCACGATTGGAGGAACTCGGCCTCGCCGCCCGGGCCAAACACCTGCCGAGCCAACTCAGCGGAGGCGAACAGCAGCGCGTGGCCGTGGCCCGCGCATTGGTCAACAATCCCCCCCTCCTCTTTGCCGACGAACCTTCAGGCAACCTCGATACCGCCAATGCCGAAAGCCTGCACGACTTGTTTTTTGATCTGCGGGACCGCCACGGCCTCACCATCGCATTGGTGACCCACAACGAAGGCCTGGCCAAAAGGGCCGACCGCCAAATTCGCTTGCGCGACGGCAAAATTGAGGCGTAGCCGGGTGGGGCTCAGCCCCACTTGCGGATGTAGCGATACTGAATCAGGTCGCTGAAGTATGTGCGGACACCCACCTCTTGAAACTCCGGTGGTATTCGTCCCTCCGGAAAGAGGACAACGCCGCGCTCGAGCCGGGTGGGAAAAACCGTCAGAATCATCTCGTCAATCAGACCCAGCTGCATCATTTTCCCGGCCAATTGAGCGCCTCCATCGCAGTAAATACCGCTGCCTTCCTCAGAGCGAAGGGTCGCCACCAATTGCACGAGGTCTCCAGACCAGCGGTGCAAGGATGGTGGATCATCTGGAGATGGAACCGCCGATCGGGTGACGACGAACACCTGCTTGTTTGGGTGATAAACATGGCCCATGTCCCTGACCACATCATAGGTGCGGCGCCCCACCATCACCGTCGAGATGCCCTCCAGGAATTCGGCATAACCGAAGTCCTCACCTTCGCGCTGCTCGGTATTCAAAAAAGAAAGGTCATCTCCCTCGCCGGCGATGAAGCCGTCCTCGGACATGGCGATGTACAGCGTGACCTTTCGCATGCGCCTGACTCAACGAATGACCTGTATGGTGCCTGTCCTCGACTCAAAAGTCACAGCCGCTCCGTCTTCATTTCCCCAACTGTATGACACCAAGAACAAGTAGAGTCCATCGCGCACATAGGCCTCATCCACGCCCCCATTCCAAATGGCCTCCGGATCGAAGGACCGGAAAACCTCCTTTCCCCACCGATCAAAAATCCGCAGCTCGTAATTGGTGATTGAACAAGAGGCGGAAACTTCGAGACCATCATTCAACCCGTCATTGTCCGGTGTGATGGCAGAGGGTATGTAGACCATGCAAGGACAGTCATCTCCGATGGAGGCATAATCAAAACCCAAGGTGTACTCAGCCTCGAAAATGCAACCATCCACGTCGGCCACCTGAAGCTGGTGTGGGCCAGCAGAAAGGGTGGTGAAGACCCCGGTTTCCGACAGGATTTCCCCATCCAATGTGTAGGCATAGGGCTCGGTACCTCCGTAGGCCTCCACTTCGATTTGACCATTTTCAAACCAGGTACAATTGATGTCCCGCTGGGCAACCGACACCCCCAGGTCACTTCCGTTGACCAAGATCACCGGCACCGTTCCGGCGCACCCTGTAGCATTGGAAGCCTCCACCGCATAACTGCCCGCTGAAAGTCCCTCAAACAGTCCACCCGCCGCGTTCAAAAGGGTGTCTCCAGTCAGTTGGAAGGTGAATGAAGAGGGCTCATTGGCCACGACCTCAATCAGGCCGGCAGCATCGCTGCAATACTCGTCAACCGCCAGCAAGAGCTGAAGGTCGGGCCCGGTCCGATTCAGCGTGACATTGGAAAGGGCCTCGCAATCATTGTCATCGACGACCATCACGGAATAACTGCCCTCGTTGAGGCCATCAAACAGCCCAACCGGCTCCTCGACATCGCCGAGCGTAAAAGTGAAAGGAGCATTGCCCGCTGAAGTCGACACCGACACCTGTCCATCTCCCCCGGAACACGACTCGTTGGTCACACTCACTGAAATATCGAAGCCGATACATGCCGCCTCCTGACATTGGGTGACGGCTTGATTGAGCACGCTCTGCAGGTTTTGCTCCACATACGTCTCCATCCGATCGACTTGGCCCTCAGAGAACATGAACAAACAGGCGTCGTCGCAATAGTCCATATAGGATGGCCACAGGATCGCCTCGGTACAGTTCACGATGGTTTGACCGGCAGGGCAACCATACTGGGCATTGTCGGTAACAGGAGTATCGTCGACAAAGTCATCGCTTGCACATCCCCCTCCTCCCCATGGATGCTCCAAAAAGAGGTAGTGCCCCACCTCGTGGGTGAGCGTGCGCCCCATGTTGTAAGGCGCACTGATGCTGTTGCCGCCGCAGGAAACACTCCCGAAATAAGCCGGATCGCAAGTCACACCATCGCCATTGCCGTTGCCACCCAATGGCGAATAGCCCAACGTCCCCCCACCAATGGTGTAGACAAAGAAGTTCAGATACCCCGACCAGGCCCCATCAAAATCACCATCGGTTTGGTCCAGGGTAATGGCGTAATCGCCCTCAGCAAGGCCAAATCCCTGCGGGTGGTTCAAGGTCGCGAGGCAAAATTGAATGCAGGATTCACCATTGGAAATGCCCGGCCATATGCCCGGTTGGAGGTCCTGCCATGCGCTGATATCGGCGTTGGTTCCCGCGAAGTCGTCATTGAGGCTTTCAATCTGGGACAAGGCCATGTCAATGGCACAATTCATGGGTATCCCGGTATTCTGGAAATGGACCGCAACCGGAATCAGCAGGGGGTCATTGCACGGCGGGCGGAACATCTGAGCATCGCGCACCGCCTGCAGGCGAAGTTGATGGGCTTCTGCATAAGCGGGCATCCCCATCATGTGCGCATGGACAGAGTCTGTCCCACAGGTCCTCTGTGCAGAAAGGCTTCCGAGCCATAGACAGGAAACCAACATCAAAATCAGTCGCAACGCGTTCATTTCGGTTCCGTTATTCCGAAGCAAAACTGCAACCAAACTTTCGGGGTTGCACTGCCCCATGCAGAGATGTCCTGAAGAGGCCATGTGGATGACATCAGCAGGGCAGAAATACGGCTATAATGTGTTATGCATGCAGAATGTATGCATGCATAGCGTATATTGGACATGTGAAACCCGAGGACACCATCGATTTCCACGTGCGCTTTGCCTGGGCGAGCATTGCCCGGCAGTACGGACAGCTTGCTGCCGAACGCGGCTCCACCATGGCGATGGGGCAAACCCTGCTCAACATCGAACGCAACGGCACCCCGTCTACCCAACTCGGGCCGCGCATGGGCATGGAAAGGACCTCGTTGTCCCGGCTGCTGAACAGCCTCGAGTCCCGCGGCATGATCGAGCGCAAGGCCGATGACGGCGACCGCCGGGTGGTCTGGGTGCACTTGACCGCCGCCGGCAAAAAAGAGCGCGACCGGGCCCGCAACGTCGTCCGGAATTTCAACGCCTGGGTGGCCGAACAACTGGGCGAAGCCCGGACCGAACGGCTGCTCTGCGATTTGCAACAACTCAACGACCTCATCGTACAGTATCCCACCCGCGACGCCCTTCCGGGCATATCGCAGGATGACAACACCGATTCCAACGCCGCCTAAACATGGCTTCACCCACCCTACCCCACAGCTTCAACCGCGTCGCCGTCCTCGGATCCGGCGTGATGGGCAGCGCCATCGCCTGCCACCTTGCCCAAACGGGCCACGAAGTGCTCCTGCTCGACCTCCCTGCCAAGGAAGGCCCGCGCAATGCCACCGCCGACGGTTTCCTCAAAGCCTGCATCAAGTCCAAACCGAGCCCGCTGTACCGGAAGGCCTTTGCCAGCCGCATCACCACGGGCAACTTCGAGGACGACATGCCCCGCATTGCCGACTGCGATTGGATCATCGAAGTGGTGGTCGAGCGACTGGACATCAAGAAAATCGTGTTTGCGCAGGTGGAAAAGCACCGCAAGCCCGGCACGCCCATCACCTCCAACACCTCCGGCATTCCCATCGGTGACCTCGCCGAAGGCCGCAGCGAAGACTTCAAGGCCTGCCTCTGTGGCACCCACTTCTTCAATCCGCCGCGCTACCTGGCCCTGCTGGAGATCATCCCGCACGCCGGAAGCGATGCGGCCTTGATCGCGCACTTCATGGCTTACGGCCGTGACCGCTTGGGTAAGACCACGGTGCTCTGCAAGGACACCCCGGCCTTCATCGCGAACCGCGTGGGCGTGTTTGCCATTCAGGCGCTGTTTCACACCGTCAAAGACATGGGCCTCTCCATCGAGGCTGTGGACAAACTCACGGGACCGGCGATGGGCCGTCCCAAGAGCGCGACGTTCCGCACCTGCGACGTGGTCGGACTCGACACGCTGGTCCATGTGGCCAATGGCGTGAAAGACAACTGCCCTGACGACGAACGCAAAGCCGTCTTCGAAACGCCCGACTACGTGCAACACCTGGTGGACAACGGCCACCTCGGCAGCAAGTCCGGACAAGGCTTCTACAAAAAGACCAAGGTGGACGGCAAAAAGGCCATCCTCGGACTCGACCTCAACACCTTTGAGTACCGGCCCAAACCCAAGGTCAAATACGCCACCCTGGACGCGGCCAAGAAGGTCGACGACCTGGCCGACCGCACGCGCGTCCTCTATGACGGGCAAGACGAGGCCGGCACTTTTTACCGCCGCGTCTTCAGCGATGTGTTTGCCTACGTGACGCACCGCATCCCGGAAATCGCCGACGAGCCCTACCGCATCGACGACGCCTTGCGCGCCGGATTCGGCTGGGAGATGGGCGCCTTCGAAACCATGGACGCCGTGGGCGTGGCCAAGGCGGTTGAACAGTGCAAGGCGCATGGCCAGGAGGTCGCGCAATGGGTCCACGACTTCCTCGCGGCCGGACACGAGACCTTCTATACGGTCACCGACGGGGTGCGCTCCTGCTACAACCCCGGCAGCAAAACCTATGAGGTGGTGCCAGGCCAAGAAGGCCGGATCAAATTGGCCTACCTCGGCGAAGAAAAAGTCGTCTGGAAGAATGCCGGCGTGACCATTCACGACATCGGTGACGGCATCATCAACGTGGGCTTCCACACCAAGATGAACACCATCGGGGCGGAAATCCTGCAGGGATTGAACCACGCCTTTGACATCGCAGAAGACGCCTCCACGCCGT
>Ga0209335_10004703_pt1 | contig 12846 bp, 8 predicted proteins | sample COG_09_FD_184753 | JGI IMG/M metagenome (GOLD analysis project Ga0209335, IMG submission 184753) | Pelagic Microbial community sample from North Sea - COGITO 998_met_09 (SPAdes) (version 2) | ecosystem: Environmental > Aquatic > Marine > Neritic zone/Coastal water | place: Helgoland, sampling...
TCTCGGAAAACAGCCATGGTGAAATACGCGCGAGAGTCCAACGACGCGACGAAATCGTGCAAAGCTCGAGGCACGGATTTGAGAGTTCATTTTAAGAACATGAGAGAAACGGCGATGAACATCAAGGGGCGAAGTTTGAGCGACGCGCAAGGTACGCATTTTGTATTTTTTTTTTAAGTGCGCAATCGATTTTGCCTGCGGAGAGAGAGGAGGCTTTTAACGCGTAATTTTTGGGCGAGAAGGAGGGTTACACCAACCCTTTCGCGAAGGTTGAATTCGCAAAGGACGAGTGGAATTGAACGTGCGAACGTTTTATCCGCTCGTTTCGCGCGGGTTTTATCCGAGAGCGACTCGTTCGATGGTTCTTTTGTGCGTTCGTTCGCAGCAGGGTGTCGCCCTCTTCTTTAGGTCCTCGAAATTTTAGGACTACAAACTACTCCAAACGATTTGAGAGTCGACGTATCTTTCTACGCGTCGTCGTCTGTATGTATCGTCACCATCATCATCACGCTGACCCTTCACCAACGCTTCTTTTTCAATCAATACTACCACATACAACAGGTTTCTTGAACTCTGTTATGAAGATGGAGCGATGCGTCGTCTTTCGCAGATTTTGCGGTGGCGTCGGGAGAACGGCCCAAGCCAAGCAAGAAGGCTCCACGAACGGCCAAGGCAGATGGCCGAAGAAGTGCGCGGAGATCTTGATCAACTTGCTCAAGAACGCGGAATCGAATGCCGAGGTTAAGGGGTTGGACATCGACAATCTCTACATCACGCACATCCAAGTCAATAAGGCCATCCCGCAAAGAAGACGAACGTACAGAGCGCACGGTCGCATCAACCCGTACATGTCTTCGCCGTGCCACGTCGAGCTTATGTTGGAGGAAAAGGAAGAACCGGTAGCGAGAGCGGAAGAACCGAAGAAATACACTAGAAGACAACAAGCAAAGCTCCGATCCGGTATCAAATCCAACTAAGTTGGAAGAGAGAGAGAGAGACGGGAGAGCATTGTATAGTTTTCATAGAACAGAGCGAGAAAAGCAAAAGAGGGTGACTTTCATAAAAATTGTAGACATTAGCAGAACTTTAATAATTTAATATGGTTGACTTAACCGTGTTTTTACACTAATTACACCACCTAGAATAACTAATATCGCGCCGCATCGTCTACTCGCTAGATTGATTGCTACTTTACTAATATTAATCGCTGCATATATTTTTTCTTTACACGAAGAGCGACGGCGTGAAGACGATGTCTCTTTTCACGAGCTCGCAGGCGTCCAGAAACTTCTTCTCCAAATCCGACTCTCCGATGACTTTACACGCCGACGCGAGCTGTCGCATCAACTCTTCAATCCTCCTGATCGCGCGCACAATTGATCCTTCGAATGCTTCGGTCATTTTCATGATCTCGCTAAACGTGTTGCCTTTACACCACGCAAGCATGACTTCCATCAAGTCCCAACGCAAACGCTCGATCGAGTCTTCGACGTCGACTTTTAACTTGCACTCCAACTGCTGCTTGAACACTTTTCGAGCCGCATCTTTCACGTTAGAGTGCGCGCTGAACACATCTTCGCTCACGTTCATGCCTTGCTTCTTACCGTTGACATCTTTACCTCCTTTTCCTCCCGTTTTTTCTTTCCAAACGAGACACGAAACCGTAGCGACAAGCATGTGTAACGGCAACGCTTTAAACGTACCGTTGAAAATCAACTCCGTGGCGACGAGTTCGTCCGCCCCGGCAAGCTCACACGCGCACCTACCTTTTTGAGTGACGACGCCGTCTTCGGAAACGTACCCGAGTCGTCTCAACACGCGTCGCATGCGTTTGAGGACGTCCGCTTTGATCATCCCAGACGCCACGGTGACTTCTTTTTTGGCGTGTTTGACCAAGTACTCCAAGCGCCTTTTCTCGACGTGCTTTCTAAGTCTTTCGATGGCATTTTCGGACGTTTTGAAACCATGATCTTTCATCATTTTTGAAAGCATTTGAATCTTTTGGACAGTTTTTGCGTAGGCTTTATCGGTAACTTTCATATCTTTCTCGGCGTCGAGCATCGGAATGACAATTTCATCTTCTTCCTCTTCTTCTTTTTGTTCTTTTCGTTCTCGTTCCTCTTTACTTCTTTCCTCGAACCGTTTCAAAACTTCTCTAATAGACGCTCCACAACGTGTTCGTGCTTCGATCGGGTATAAATCTTTCGGTAAGTATACGCGTATCGAAGACATGCAATCGAGTTGCTCTAAAGGAACGCGAACTACGCGAAACTCAACCGCGGGAAGTTCGTCCACCACTCTATTTTCTTCGCATTGCAACAAACTGTGTCGCTCTGAGCTGTTCAACAGCGAAAACACCGGGTCATTAAGTTTTAAAGTTTCGCGATCGGCATCCGAAAGTTTCAACTTTTCCGCGCATTTCACGAGAACGTCCACCAAATACTTTTGATGCTTTGAATGTTTCTTGCTCCCGACTTTTTCAAAATGGACGATGACGCCCCAGACGCTATCGTTACCGTCTTCGACCGATTTTCTTAGCAGCGTTTCGTCGAACGATAGCGGATTACGAACTTCGTCGTCGTATTGGTCGTCTGCATCTACAGTCATCCGCGTCAAAGCCTCTGTATCGGAGCTTGAAAATAGAGACGAACCAGGCGCGTCCACGCAAACGCGCACCAATCGACCGGGTTGTAAAAACGGTACGCTATGGGTCGGTAAATTCGTGATCGCGCGTCGTTCACTCGTCAACGCATCTAAACCATCTCTCAGCTTCACATATTCATTCACCTGCTCTTCGTGTTCAATCTTAATCTCGTCTCTCTTCTTCTCCAAAAGCGCAACTTTCGCTTCCAACTGCGGCACTCGTCGCATGTTTTGAAACTGCGCAAACGAATTCATAATCATATCTTCCGGTTCCGCGCCTTCCACGCGCATCAAATTCAACAACGTCGCGTAACTCACGTGAAACGCCGAATCCAACGGATCTGATCGGCCTCTCAACATATCTTTTGCCGTCGGCGCGTCCATTTTTTCATCTACCATGAGCACGACCAAACCGCGATCGTCTTTTCCTCTTCTCCCGGCTCTGCCACTCATTTGCGTGTACTCTCCACTCGTAATCCAACGAAACCCGGTGCCATCAAACTTTCTCGGCGACGCGAATACGCAAGTTCTCGCCGGCATGTTTAAACCAACCGACATGGTCTCCGTGGCGAACAAAACTTTAATCAGACCCTCCTGAAACAAAATTTCAATCACTTCTTTCAAAATTGGCAACAACCCGCTGTGGTGAACTCCTAACCCTCTCCTCAACAAGTTTGGCATCGACGCAACCTGCGGTAACTTCTTATCGCTCTCACTCAACGCATCCATCGCGTTCCAATAAATCGCATCGATCATCTCTTTCTCGTTCTCGTCGCACAAGTCCACCTTGTGCAACGCGTTTGCAAACGATTCGCACTCGCCTTTATTAAAAGCAAACACAATCACTGGATCGTAATTCCTATCTACAATCATCTTAATAATCTTAAAAACGTCCGTGTTTTGCGCTAACTTTGCCTGCGTTCCATCTCCACCGTTCATCTCGCTCGCTTTCCTCGCCGCCGTCCTCGCTTGCGCCACCTCCGCGCCTTTCTCGTTGGCGATTGAAATCGCTTTCAAAAAATTATCCTCCTTAAACGCGCTCGTTTTATCCACGATCAAAAATATCCCATCTCCGCCGCTCGGGTAAATGTAGTGTTCCAACGGCGTCGGCCGAAAATCAGTATACACGATGTGACACGGAATATCGTGCACTTTACACACCCACTCGCTAAACTCTCTCGCGTTTGGAATCGTCGCCGATAAAAACACGTACTTCACCGTATCCGGCAACAACACGATGCTTTCTTCCCACACAACCCCTCTCTCCTTATCTCTCATGTAATGAATTTCGTCGTAAATCACCCACCCAACCTCTCTGGTGACCTCCCCGCCTTTATACAACATGCTCCTTAACACCTCCGTCGTCATCACCAAACAACTCGCGTTGGGATTTATAACCGTATCTCCCGTCATCAACCCGACGTCCGAAAACTCCTCCTTCAACTCTCGATACTTCTGATTCGATAACGCTTTCAGAGGACTCGTGTACACCACTCTCTGCCCGTCTCTTTTTGCCATCGCGATGGCGTATTCCGCGACGACCGTTTTCCCGGCCGATGTGTGCGCCGACACCAACACCGACTCTTGCCTTTCCAAGCAGAGCACGGATTGCTCCTGAAACGTGTCCAATTCGAACGGATATTTCTTCGCCGGTACTTTCGGCATTTTCTTCTTCGACGGTTGGTAGTTCTCCGGGCAGACCATATCGTGCAAACACCCGTGCTGGAACTGATTCGCGGGGTGTATGCGCGCGCAGCCGGACTTGAGAAGGAAATCTTCGTCCGTTTTGATTTGGTGTCGACGGGGAAGTTTTGTCGCGAGCTCGGGGTCGAGACCGCCCGAGTCCTCGTTTACCACCACTAAAGTTCGCTTCTTACTCTTCGTCGTCGTCTCATCCTCCTCCTCGTCGTGACCACCAGGTTCTTCCTCTCTTTTCCTCGCCGAAGCTGGTGACATTTTTTCTTCGTATTCTTCCTCTGTCTGTCTGTCGTGGGTGGCGGCGAAATATTTGTGAGGCTTCGTTCAAAGAAGTTTTAACAACAAACGCGCTTTAATACATCTTTATACATGTTACATTACAAGTGCGCGCGCGTCCCTAAACGAGTGCGCATTACTATTATTATGAGCGCGGCAAAAGCGCGGAGTCGCCCTCCTTCTCTCTCTCTTTCTCTCTCTCTCTCTCTCTCTCGTTTCCCGCGTGCGGCTGTGTACAATATTCTCAAAACTGCTCTATTTTTACTGAATAGCGCAGCACGACTTTTGCTCTTCGATTTTCACAACCGCCGGATTGACGTGCGCCTCGATGACCTCCTCGAACACTAAACTCAAATTCGTTTGCACTAAACTCGAACACTCGACGTAACTGACCGCTTTGATCCGTCTCGCCAACGCTTGCCCTTCCGCCTCGCTTATCGGTTCGGATTCCTCTTCTCCGTTCGAGCCTCCTCCGCCGGCTCGCATATCGTTGCTAAGCCTATCACCCATACTACCTCCACCTCTCTTGCTATTATACGAATTTCCTCCTCCCCCACCTCCTCGTAAATCTAACTTTGTCCCCACTAAAACAATCGGCGTCTTCGGCGCTTTCGACCGCAACTCGTTCAACCACTTTTGCTCCACGTTCCGAAAACTCTCCCGATCGCACAAGGAAAACGCGACGATAAAACAATCCGCCGCGGAATAACTCAGCGGTCGAAAGTCCGCGTACTCGTCTTGCCCTGCCGTATCCCACAACCCTAAATTCACCACGCGCCCATCTCGCATGGTCACGTTCTTGCTGTAGTTATCGAAAATCGTCGGCATGTGATCGGTCGGGAACGTGTTCGTCGTGTAACAGAGCAGCATGGAGGTTTTCCCGACCGCGCCGTCGCCGACGACGACGCACTTTAGGTTTAAAAACTGCGGCTCTTGCGTGTCGAAGAAAATGCCAGATTCGCCCGATCGTTCCACTGGATTCATCTTTTGTGCGTTACGTGTGTGTGTATCTGAAACGATCAAACGTCGCTCGAGAGTGTGTAAGTTTGTTCCGTAAAATGTGTCGAATGTCGAGCCAATTTGGACAGAAAAACACGCGTGGAAACCACCTCGATGTGCGCTTGTTTTCTCTCTCTCTGTGTAGATATAAATAAATGAGCGCGAGACGGAAACACGTCCGCGCGCACGTCCACGACTTGGACGTGGAGATTCACGAAAAGGAAGGCGACGTGGTGTGCCGAGTCGAAGACGTGAAAGGCGGGAACGTGATTGAGGTACGACGGGTGTATATTTGTATCTTGTTTTTCCCCGGTGTGTAACAACCTTTCGAGACATCGTTTATCTCTCTCTGACTGTCGCGAATGACGCTCTCTGACGCTCTCTTTTACGCGCGCGCGCGTGTGTATATCACAGGTGACGAAACCGAGCGGTGAGCGCGCGATGGTGCGCATTCCGAGTCGCTTCGCGAACATTTACTTCGTTCGAAGAGGGTGTTTTATTCTTTGCACTGGATTCGTTGGTTTCGCGCAAAAGACGGAAGAAGAAGAAGAAGAAGGCAAAGAAGAAGAAGAAGAGCGGGAGATGCGAAAACGACAGCAACAAGAGTTGGTCGCTTCGACGTCCACGGATTTGTCGGTGGGACGGACGAGGACGACGAAAAGAGTATCGTCGTCCGGCAACGGCGGCCTCGGCGGCAAAGTCACCGGCGAACTGAAACGGGTGTTGACTCGCGAGCAAATCAAAAGCGTCAAAAGAAGAGCGCTGTGGCCGGAAATCTTCGCCGAAGACGACACGGAATACACGAACAAAATTAGCGAGGACGTCAGACGGACGATATCTCCGGACGATTTGTTAAAAATCGAGGAAAAGTTGCGAATAGAAAACGGAGGCAAGAAAAGTAAGAGGAAAGAGAAGCGAAAAGGAGGCGAAAACGGGTGGTCCGCCGCCGCCACGCCGCTCGTCGCGGGGACCGCCGTCGCCGAGAACAACACGCTCATCATCGGCCAAGAGAACAGAGAGGAAGAAGAAGAAGAAAAAGAATCCTCCTCCTCCTCCTCGCTCCCGCCGTTGCACAAGAATACCAACTTTCGGCGAAACCACCACGCGAGTTTCGCCGACGAGAGCGGCGAAAATTCGAGCAGCGACACGAGTAGCGAGTTCAGTAGCAGTTCTTGACATTAGTAACACACAAATGCAACGCGCCATACGTTCAAAATCATTTATCATCATCACTTTGCTGCGTTCGAGAAGCGACGCAAAAGCGCGTTCAGTAGCAGTTTTTGACATTTTTACCAACGAGTGCACCGCCATAATAAATTCAAAATCAGCGCGCAAAAATGTCTTTCTCCTCTTTCTCCTCGTGCGCGTCGTGCTTCCTCCAAAATCATCAGGGAGTGGGTGGTGGTCGTTATTCTCGACGCACAAGTCGTCAAAGTCGTCCTTCTTCTTCTTCTTCTCGTCGTCAAAGAAGAGTTTTGTTTCTCCGCGTTTGTGCTGCGCAACGGACATCGGGAAACGATGATGATTTAGATGAAGATGAAGATGCGACGAAGACGAAGCAACAACACCAACGAAACGAAAAGAAACCGAAGAAAAACATCGCCGTGTTCATCTCCGGCGGAGGGTCGAACATGCGAGCAGTTCACGCCGCGTGCGAAACCGGGGAAATTCACGGACAAATATCCCTCGTCGTGACCTCTTCGTATAATGCAGGCGGCGTCGAGTGGGCGATGGACAGAGACGTGCCGGTGTTGCTCTACCCGGGCGGGAAGGATTTAGAGGAGTCGGAACGAATATCCCCGTCCGAATTGAACGAGTTTCTCAAAAACGAATATAAAATCGACGTGGTCTTATTAGCCGGGTATTTAAGACTGATCCCGCCGGAACTGTGCCGAACGTTCGAGAATAAGATGTTAAACATCCACCCGGCGCTCTTACCGGCGTTTGGCGGTCGCGGCATGCACGGCGCGAAAGTCCACGAAGCCGTGGTCAATTCTGGAGCACGCTTTACCGGTCCAACCGTTCATTTCGTCAACGAAAACTTCGACGAAGGTAAAATCGTCGCCCAGAGAATCATACGGATCGATCCGAGTTGGACCGCGGAGGAGGTCGCTCGCCGCGTGTTAAAGGAAGAACACGAGGTGTTCCCCGAAGTCGTCGCCGCGCTCTGCGACGATAGAATAGAGTTTCGAGAAACGGACGGGGTTGGTGTTATCATCGATAAGATGGATTCGAACAAACGGTATTGATGTTTTAAATAATGTGATAGTATTATTAAGAATATATACGAATATGTATTCTCTGGAGCCATTCGCGATTGTTGTCGCCGCGCGACATACGAGTGTTCTCCTCGAGATAGAAGATTTCCTCTCGATTTTATAGCAGCAGTTTTAGTCTTTTGAGAAGAAGGATTTCTATAATTTGGGTTCTGGTACGTGTTCTTCACACACTCCTTTGCAGTTTCATTAAGTTCGCAATCAACAATCGGGACGTCGTTTGAATCTACCACGAGACCTTGGATTTTTGCTCAAAGAGTGTTTAGGGTTTACAAATTTTTTGCTTCAATTTTAAAGGAAAAATCTCTTCAAATTCTCGTCACACGTCTTCCTCTTTCAGTCGCGCTTTCATCATCTCTCTCGAGTAGTCGTGTGACGATTTTGACGAACAGACGACACAAAAAAGAGAGACGACAAAACTTTATTTATTTATTTATTTATTCGTCGTGTGTTTATATTTATATAAACAACACCGATAGTAAAGAAAACATAATAGTCTTGTGATTTAATTCCATTCGAGAGTAGTTTGAATTTGAACTCCTCTCGCCTGAGAATCGTTTGAATTGGATTACGACGAAGAAGAGAAACCATAATGTTCTACTCCGCGGAAATCCTCTCCAAACGAGGCCCTCTGGGGACAATCTGGCTCGCCGCGCACATGGACCGAAAGCTGAACAAAGACACCATCACCAAGCAAGACATCATCCAAGCCGTGCAAACGATCATAAACCCGGACGCCCCAATCGCGTTGAGAACGAGCGGACAACTCATGCTCGGCGTGGTGAAAGTGTACGACAGGAAAATGAACTATCTCTTCCACGACTGCTCGGAAGCGCTGGCGAAAGCGAAACAGGTGTTTCGAAGAGATTCTCAAGGACAGGTGGATTTAGACCCGGAATCCGCGATCGCGGAGGAGAGGACGATCACGTTGCCGGAGAATTACGACGATTTGGAGATGTATTACGACCCGAACGCCAAGTACGGAGTCATGATGGAAGATTTAGGCGAGGACGGGGAGCACGTGAGGTTAGCACTCAGAGTGGACAGACAGTCGATCACGTTAATGGACGAGTTCGAAGAGGACGAGTTCGAGACGGAGTTTCAAAGAGCGGCGGAAGAGAGAGAATTGGCGGTGGCGGAGGGCGAGGAAGGCGCGGATTTGTACGACGCGGTGTATAACAACGAGGACGGGGACGGGATGAGGACGAATCCAGACGCGAGAGCAGCGTTGCAAGGAAATGCTGCGGATATGGACGAAGAGTTTGGGATGGGATACAACGCGGGTGGTGGTAATGATGATGATGACGACGATATGGAGGACGCGCAGCCGTTGCCGTTGGACGAGGACGCGAGGAAAGAGTTGGAAGGGGCTATTTTAGGCGACGTCAACGTGAACGCGCAAAGGCTAGAGCAAGAGAAAGGACAAGAACAACAACAACAAGAGAAGAGGGTCGTGTTGTTTGGTGCGAATCCGTACCAAACGCCCGGTTCAGAAAACGATCCACAACAAGCCAAAGAGTTTGTGTTTGGGAAAACGGCGCAAAAGTCTCGCGCCGGCCCAAACGCGAAAAGACGAAGAGTGGAAAGAGTCATCGTCTTTGATCGAATCACGTCGTTGACGAACGATCAAATTCGTCACCAGTTGCAAGATACGAGCGATATCGTGTGCGCCCGTGGAGCGAACAGAGGTCCACCGGTTCAAATTCCTCGAGCTTGCGCGGCGGAGGAGAGGTGTTTACCGGGCGAAGTGCATCCGAAGTTAGCGGCTATTTACGCCAGAAACGCGCAATCGTGCTGGGTGAACTTTGAAAGTCAACCGACGACGCCAAACGCGACGAAGGATGGCTTGAAGAAGGATTTGTTCGGTGGAAACGTAGAAAACGACGACGACGACGACTTTGGAGGAGGAGGAGGAGGCGCGGATGGCTTTGACGACGATGACGACTTCAACAACAATAACAACGACAACATGGATACGCCTAGAAAAGGATTCAGCTTAGACGGCGACGATAATTACGATAAAGCGGAAGAAAGTGGCGATAAAGCCATGGATTGGTCGGTTGGATCGAAGAAAATGCTCGACCATTTGAGCGCGCAGTTTGATAAAACCGACTCGAACGAGCTCAGCTTAGAAGAACAAGTCAGAGGCAAAACGAGAGCGGACGCGGCGAAGATGTTTTACCAAGTGTTGGTATTACGTACGCACGGGTATTTGGACGTGGAGCAAGAGGAGCCGTACGCGGACGTCAAGATGAAACCAGGTTTGCTCTTAGAAGAACGCATGAAAGAGCGAGAAGCGTTGTAATAATATTAGTAGTATATTTATTCAGAGTAATCCGTATTTATATTATTATTGTTTTTGCGATGACGACCCAAACTCGAGGTACCGCGTGTACAAATTTGTCATTTAGTATTAGTATAGTAGTATAAAGCGTTGATTCAAGTAATACAACATGTTGGCTATCTTATTATTATTGTTAAGCGCTCTTTTTTCAAAATGTAAAAAGTAAAATTTAGTAGTTGGAGCGTAAAAAACAAGAAGTAGTTTACGCCGTGACGGCGGCGATGCCCGTCGCGAGCTTCTCCGGCTCGACAACTTCAGCCTTTTTGGCGGATTCTTCCGTGCCAAACGCGAGTTCTTCTAACAAGGCTTCCCACTTCTTCGCCGGTTCCTTCCAGGTCAAGTCTTGCTTGATGCACGTCTTGACCATCTTTTCGTAGGCTGGAGTGCCAAAGTCCGCGGCGGCGGCAACGCACGTCTCAACCATCGCTTCGACGTCTTCCGGCATCAAGTTGTCGGCATCCATGGCGCCCATGTGGTAGCCAGTGACGCCTTCCTTGACGGTGTCGACCAAACCACCGGTGGTGGAGACGATCGGAACCGTACCGTAGGACATGGCGTGGAGCTGGATCAAACCGCACGGTTCAAATCTGGACGGCACCATCAAGAAGTCGGCGCCGGCGTTGATAAAGTGCGCGGTCGGCGCGGAGAATTTGCAGACGCCGGCAAAGTTCGTCGCCGGTAAAGTTTCACCCAACTGTTCGAGCGTCTTTTCCATGGACTTCTTACCGGTACCCAAAACGACGACTTGCGCGTTCGGGACTTGTTCGATCAACTTCGGGATGGCTTCGAACATGATGTCGCAACCTTTTTGTTCTTCCAAACGACCGATGTAACCAAACAACGGAGCTTCCGGGTCGATCGGTAAACCAACTTCGGCTTGCAACGCTTGCTTGGCGCAGGCTTTACCTTCAATGACGGTCGTTTTGTCGTACGGGAAGTCCAAGAACTTATCCTTGGCCGGGTTCCACTCCGTCGGGTCCATGCCGTTGACGATGCCTTCGATACCGATGGCGCTCAAAACCTTGTTCAACTCGACACCCTTGGCCGGGCCGGAGACCAACTCCTTGGCGTAGTTGACGGAAACCGTGACGCACTTATCCGCGTTCTTGAAACCGGCTTGCAACCAGTTCATCTTGCGGTAGATTTGGCCAGTCGGCGCTTCGTCCTTCTCTCCCGGTTTCATCGGGTTCGTCTCGTCGTAAATCTTCGCGTTGCCGTCTTCGAAGAAGAAGTCATCCGCCGCGGAGGCTGGAATGCCCAACTCTTCCAACGGTTGCGGCCAGAATCTTCCTTGAAACGCGATGTTGTGGACGCACATGATGCTCTTGGCGTCGACGAACTTGCCGTTCGGCTTGCACTCGTGCTTCAACAACACCGGCACCAACGAGGAGTGCCAGTCGTTGCAGACAAAAACGACGTCCTCGCCGTATTCAAGCGGCAACATCGTCGGCGCGTCCAAAACAGCCTTGGCAAACAAAGCGAATCTCTTCGCGTTGTCCGCGTAGTCCGCACCAGAGACTTTCCCGTACAACTTGTCGCCAGTCTTGCCCCAAACCTTGGCCAAAAACAACGGGTGATCGACAAAGACGCGATCGACGCCCTTCTTCTTCTCGTGGAAGAAACCAACCGTTTCCCCCAAAGCCGTGGTAGACACCGAGGTATCCCACGCGCCTTCGTACTGATCGTATCTCGGCGAGATGGACATCACCTTGTGGCCTCTCTTGGCCAATTCAATCGGTAACGAGCCGACGACGTCGCCCAAGCCGCCGGTTTTCGAGTACGGCGCGCACTCGGTCGAGACGAAGACGATTTTCATCGGTCTTTCTGCCACGTCCGGGACGACGAGCGGTTCTTTTTCCACTTTCGTCGTGGTAGTGGTCTTCTTGGCGGAGACGACCGTGGTGGTTCGTCTTCTGTGTTATATTGTTGCGTTCGAAAGAGAGAGTGATATTTTGTGAGTATTTTGTGAGAAAGAAACGAAAATTTTGTCCATCCCAGAGAGGCAGTTGGGGAGAAAAAAAGAAAAAAGATTAGTCTCCTCCAACAAGAATTGGCACGCGTTGAACGAGGAATAAACGTCTCGTTCTCTCTCTCTCTCCTTTTTCGAACGAGACGAGAGAGGTGACGCGTTCTCGTTCTCCCTTTTCGTTTTCCTTTTTGCTGTAAATGCTACTTTTTGATATCATTTCGTTGACCCAGAAACGCGCGAGAAATGAGATCCAAAGTCTACGTCGACGGCCCCCCGCCGCGCGTTTAAAATTGGAAAAAGAAAGAATTCAAAGAACGAATGAGATCTCTCTTTCTTCGTCTTTGCGTTCGTCGATGTGAAAAACGTACCTGGACGAAACGACGCGAGCCGTGCGCGCCGAACCGACGAGTTGTTGCGTTTGCTGCTGAGCGAACATTTTTAGTGTTGATTAAGTAGAGGTTGTCTGTGCGAATACTAATGGAGATATTCGAGAACGAGTAAGGACTCTTTCGCTGTCGGTTAAACGAGGACCACGAGAGAGAATATCTTTCATCTCGAGTCGAGAAAACAAGTGACTCTCGTGCGTTTGACAGGAGGTCTGTTTTGCTTTTTTTCAAACGTTTTCGTAAATGAAAATTAAG
>Ga0209335_10004706_pt1 | contig 12845 bp, 8 predicted proteins | sample COG_09_FD_184753 | JGI IMG/M metagenome (GOLD analysis project Ga0209335, IMG submission 184753) | Pelagic Microbial community sample from North Sea - COGITO 998_met_09 (SPAdes) (version 2) | ecosystem: Environmental > Aquatic > Marine > Neritic zone/Coastal water | place: Helgoland, sampling...
AGATACTGCCCCAGCCACCAAAGACTCGCCAGAGAAGCCAAACAAGTAACGGATCACCAAAAGACCATCGGTTAATGCTTCGGTCTTGCCGTCATCGTCAACATCGAGATCAAAATTAGCATAGGCAATCGTTGCACTCAGACTCAGCACCAAGAGCATTATGATAAAACGTAGTTTGTTTCCCATGTCGAAATCTTAGTGGTTGCGAGGATAAAAACAATTACTTTAAAAGCGCGAGAAACGAGTGGCCAGGCAAACTTTAATCGGGTCGAAAGTTTGGGGACCGGCCTGTTGATGACGAGAAATAAGGTGCTGAGTTACGGCGGATCGTTTTTGATCAGTCGAACCTGTGCTAAACGTTTTAGCCGCAAGGTCGCAAGCGCCAGGCCCACGCTGATACCGGTCAAAAGGGTTAGCGCGAAACTAAAATTACCCGAGAGATCATAGAGCAGCCCTAGGGCAATTGGTCCCATCACGCCACCCACCTCAGCTGCTGAAAAGAATAAACCGCTGGCCATCCCTGCGTACTTGTCGCCAATCCCGGGTAACTCAACAAGGGTCAAGATCAGAACAGTCATCAAGCTTGAGCGTGCCAGGCCTTGTAAAATTAAGCCGCTGGTTTGCAGCATTGGATGGGTAAATTGCAATAAAATGGTCGCAATGGCCGCCGCCAGACCCAAGCCCAGGAGAATCTCGAACCGCCGACCGGGCGTGGCAAGTCGCGGAATGGTGAGCGAGCCGAGTATTCCGATAACGGTTGGGATAGCAGCCCAATAACCGGCCTCAATCAGGGTCATGCCGCTGGTCTGCAATATGGATGGCAGCCAATTATTAAGGCCGTGGTTGACCATAAACACCCCGACGCTCATCATCAGGACCAATTGCACCGCGGGTTGTTTTAACAGGGCCCCGATCAAAAGCGGCTGTTTGTCTTGGGTGGATCGGGTCAAGGCCTCGGCCGAGCGCATGCTGGGCCGACTGGCGATGACGAACCAGAGCAGGGCAATTAAAAGCGCGATGCCCGCATTTAAAAACATCAGGTTTTGCCAAGAACCGAGCCACGGGAGCAGAACAGAATGCGTAAAGGTTAAAGAAATGACGCCGCCGATGGCAGGGCCGGTCATGTAGATGCCCATGGCGAGGCCCCGGTCGGATCCTTGGAACCATCGAGTAATGATTTTAGGTGCGCCGGCCGAGACGATGGGCCCACCCACGCCGAATAGCATGACGGCAAAGAGCATGCTGAAATAGTCATCACTAAAGCCCCGCAACAGGGCCGAGCAGGCAATGATCAGCACGCCTGTCGTGAGCGCAAAACGAGACCCAATTTTATCGAGGAGGATACCGCCCGGAATCGCAAAAGCGATGTAGGTCAATTGCCAGGCACCCATGATACTGCCCATGGCGGTATGAGAAATCGATAGATCGGCCTCGATAAGGGGCACGAGCGGCGCAAGGCTGGTTGCGGTTAACCCAAAGGCCGCATAACAACTCCACACGCCGAATAAAATCATCCACCGGTAGATAGCAAATCCCCAAGCAAAAAGCGTCTAAGCCTATCATAATCGAGCGGTTTGTCCTGAAGATCTAAAATGCTGTGCTAGAGTGCAGAAAAATGAGGGTTAATTAGAATGTTCTACGGATGGCGGCTGGTCGCGGGATTGTTCGTCATCCTAGCCTTCAGTTCTGGGCTCGGGTTTTACAATCACGCGGTGTTTATTCAAGCACTGTCGGAATCTGGTCGTTATTCGATAACCGCCGCTTCTTCTGCGGTGTCGGTATTCTTCTTGGTCAGTGGGGTCGCGGGCTTGGGGATCGCGCCGCTCTTGGATCGCTACGACGTTCGCTTAATCGTTGTAAGCGGGGCGGTGCTGGCCGCGGTCGGTTTGCATTGGATTGGCCAGATTACGGCGCTTTGGGAGTTGTATGCGGTTTACGCCTTGTTTGGTTTGGGTTTTAGCGCGTCGGGCCTCTTGCCGGCCACCACCTTAATCTCAAGATGGTTCGTGGTGCATCGTGCGCGTGCTCTGTCGATCGCGTCAACCGGATTGTCAGTTGGGGGTATGATCATTACCCCTTTCTCGGCTTACTGGGTTGCAAGCTTTGGTCTGCCCCAAGCCGCGAGTTTCCAAGCCATCCTGTATCTATTGGGGGTTGTGCCGATTACCTTGTGGCTGCTGCGCTCCACCCCAGGGGCATTGCAGCTGATGCCCGATGGCGACGCCTGGCAAGCGCGTCCAAGCGCGCCAGGCGGCGTCTCCTTTGACAGCGCGATTCGAGATCCTTTTTTTCTCTGGTTAAATCTCGCGTACAGTTTTGTGATGCTGTCGCAGGTGGGGGGCATCGCGCATCAATACGGCTTAATTACGGAGCGCGTCGATAGTGACTCGGTGAGCCTGATGATGATGGTATTGCCACTCGCAAGCGTTATCGGCCGCCTAGCCGGTGGCTTTTTGCTAGAACGGGTCCCGATGCTTGGCTTTACGGCAGTTATGATGTTTGCGCAAGCAGCAGCGCTGGTGCTTTTAGGGCTTTCGCAATCGGTGTTCTTAATCTGCTTTGGACTCGCACTGCTGGGCGGAACGGTCGGTAATCTGCTCATGTTGCAGCCCCTTATCATTGCTGAGCGATACGGTTTGCGCAATTACAGTCGGCTTTTTTCTTGGGCGAACTTGGCAAGTGTTGCCGGGGTGGCTGCGGGCCCTGGGGTTATGGGTTGGTTAGTGGGCGTGCATCTGAGTTATCACATCCCGTTTTTAGTCGCCGGCGGATTTGGCGCAGTGGCAGGGGGCGTCTTTTTGTTATGCTTGCGGATTGACGGGCGCCGCAAGCCTGCTTGAAGCGGCTGTAAGATCACGCGACAAGCACGTATAGGAGACGGATAAATTGGAAAAAATTGGCACAGCCACAACAAAAACGGCAACTAAAATACTGCTTTGCGGCAGCGGGGAGTTGGGCAAGGAAGTGGCCATTGAATTTCAACGCTATGGTGTTGAAGTGATCGCGCTTGATCGTTATGACGATGCGCCCGCAATGCAGGTGGCGCATCGGGCTTACACCGTGAATATGCTTGACGGAGAGGCGCTGCGCGCAATCATTGAGCAAGAACAACCGGATCTGATCATTCCTGAAATAGAAGCACTCGATACAGCGACTCTTGCCGCGCTAGAGCAAGAGGGCTTTTGTGTGATTCCCACGGCAAACGCTGCGCAGTTGACCATGAATCGCGAAGGCATCAGAACGCTGGCATCCAAAACTTTAGGCTTGCCAACGTCAAGTTACGCCTTTGCGGATGACCTGGCAGCCTGTCGAGCGGCGGTGCAAACCGTGGGATTTCCCTGCTTTGTGAAACCGGTGATGTCATCATCGGGTAAGGGGCAGTCGATTTTGCGCTCGGAATCAGACATTGACTCGGCCTGGCAGTATGCGCAGTCTGGCGGCAGAAGTGGTAAGGGACGAGTAATCATTGAAGGCTTCGTTGATTTTGACTACGAGATCACGCTTCTGACGGTTCGACATCGAGATGGCACGAGTTTTTGCGAACCGATTGGTCATCGCCAGGAAGCGGGTGACTACCGAGAATCCTGGCAACCCCAGCCCATGTCTGAGCTCGCAAGACAGCGAGCGCAGGCCATTGCACGGGTGATTACCGATCGCCTGGGCGGTTTTGGCCTCTTTGGTGTTGAGTTGTTCGTGAAGGGCGATGAGGTGATTTTTAGTGAGGTCTCACCCCGACCGCACGATACCGGCCTGGTGACCCTGATCTCGCAAAATTTATCAGAATTTGCGCTGCATGTTCGAGCAGTTTTAGGGTTGCCCATCCCAATCATTGAGCAGGTGGGGCCCAGCGCTTCAGCGGTGATTCTGGCGGCGGGCCGTTCTTCTGCCCTATCCTACCTCGGGCTAGCCGAGGCCCTGCAGACAGCCAACACCGAAGTGCGATTGTTTGGTAAGCCATCGATTGATGGCCACAGACGGTTGGGGGTTGCGCTCGCAAAAGGGCAGGATATCGCCGGAGCCCGGCAGCACGCGACTGCGGCAGCCGCGAGTGTGACGGTCGTTTTTGAAGACGAAACAAGGTCTTAATAGCTTGCGAATGGGTAATGTTCGGTATTAGGAAAGTGAAATAAGAACCGTTGGTTTAGGTGAGGACAGGAGGCGCTGAATGGGAAAGCAATTTGAAGATAAAGTGGTACTGATTACAGGGGGTAGTCGCGGTTTGGGTCGGGCTATGGCAGAGGGTTTTGCCGCAGAAGGTGCAAAACTTGCGATTGTCAGTCGAAAGCTCGATAGCTGTGAGCAAACCAAGGCGGCTCTGGTCGAAGCGTATGGCTCGGAAGTGTTTGTGCGCGCGACCCACGTTGGTGATTGGGACGACTTGGGCGTGATGGTGACGGAAGTGATTGCACATTTTGGCCGGATTGATGTCCTGATCAATAATGCGGGTATGTCGCCTTTGTATCCTGCCTTATCAGAGATATCTGAGGTCTTATTTGACAAAGTTGTTGGGGTTAATTTGAAAGGTCCTTTTCGGCTGATGGCGAGTGTCGGCGATCTAATGATGCAAGGTGAGGGGGGGAGCATTATTAATATTAGTAGCTCCGCATCGGTCACCAAAAGTCCCAATGCAGAGCCTTATGGCGCGGCGAAATCTGGCCTAAATGCGCTAACCCGCTCATTCGCGGCGGCTTATGGGCCAAAAGTTAGGGTTAACTGCATTATGGCGGGTCCTTTTTTAACCGATATCAGTGAGGCTTGGGATATGGCGGCGTTCAATGAGCGTGCAAAGTCCACCATTCCGTTGCAGCGTGGCGGCGAAGCAGCTGAGATTGTTGCCGCTGCCCTGTATTTTGCCGGCGAGGGGGCAAGCTTTACAACAGGCGCCATCTTGGCGGTCGATGGGGGATCGCATTGAGCAACTGGGCTGGGCCTTGTGCTTCTGCCTTAGGTTGAACGTTGGTGGGGGGGCTGAGACAGAAGGTTCAAGGCGTTTTCACGATAGTGGGTGAATCGGCCTTTCCCTCCTCAGATTAAACAGGCATAGTTGCCAGCATGCGCGGTCAGTTCGGCAGCAGAAAAAAACGTACAAGGAGAGGGTATGAAAGCGGCGATATTTAGAGAAATTGGGGCACCCCTGACGATCGAGAACATCTCGATTTCAAAACCCGGGCCAAGAGAGGTCCTGATTCGAACCGCCGCCGCTGGCGTCTGTCATAGCGATCTTCATTTTATTGAAGGCCTGTATCCAGCCGTGACCCCCATGGTTTTGGGGCATGAATCCAGTGGCATTGTCGAGCAAGTCGGCAGTGATGTGACCTACGTTAAGCCAGGCGACCATGTTATTACCTGTCTATCTGTCTTTTGTGGTCATTGCGAAGATTGTCTGACCGGGCATATGTCGCTGTGCCAGAACCCCGAAACCAAACGGGGACCCGATGATGAGCCAAGGCTCGCTCACAATGCGCAACCGGTGCAGCAGTTTGCGAATTTGTCTTCGTTTGCCGAACAAATGCTGGTGCATGAGCATGCGATCGTGAAAATCAGAGAGGATATGCCGATGGATCGCGCGGCTCTGATTGGCTGCGCTGTGACCACTGGCGTTGGCAGTGTCTTTCATACGGCAGCGGTTGAACCGGGTACGACGGTTGCTGTGATTGGTTGTGGCGGCGTTGGGTTGTCGTGTATTAACGGCGCCGCACTTGCTGGTGCGGGCCGAATTATTGCGGTTGATACGATGGACAGCAAGCTTGAGATGGCTAAAACCTTTGGTGCAACCGATGTGGTCAATGCAGCCGACGGCGACCCAGTTGCGCAGATCCTGGAAATGACGGGTGGCGGTGTACACTACTCTTTTGAGGCCATTGGACTCAAAGCAACAGCAGAGCAAGCGTTTGCCATGCTCCGCAGGGGCGGCACTGCAACGGTGATAGGCATGATCCCGGTGGGCGTCAAGATTGAATTGATGGGCGCCGCGTTTTTGCAGGAAAAGCGCATTCAAGGCTCATTTATGGGGTCCAACCGGTTTCGGATTGATATGCCGCGGTTTGTTGATTTTTATCTCGCTGGCAAACTGCATTTAGACGAGATGGTGTCTAAGCGCGTTGGGCTTGAAGATATCAATCAAGCGTTTACCGATATGAAATCGGGTTCCGTCGCGCGCAGTGTAATTGTGTTTGATGGTGCAATGTAAGCGCAGGCGTAAAGGATCTGCCTTGAAACAGAGCTTGCTCTGTTTCAAGGTTTTACCGTTTCAAGGCAGTACTGTTTTAAGACAGTACTGTTTCAAGGTTGTTTTGAGGCGTCTTTAGACGGGTCTGACGCTGCCGACTCTTCCGCTAGCCGAATCGTGCTGGACAGGGCTGGAAACTTACCCACTTTGTCTGCGTAAAAAGCTCGAATCCGATCCATGTCTTCCTTCAATCGTCCGCTAAGCGGCGTCGCTTCGCTAATGCCTGCTAGTTTTCTAGGGTAGTCCAAGAAACCAAAAATTACGGGCACTTTGGCACTCTGAGCGATGTGATAAAACCCTGAGCGCCATCGATCTGTGTGCGCGCGAGTACCTGCTGGCGGAATGACCAAATGTAGACTCGCTTGGCTTTGAAAACGCGCTGCAATTTGGCTGACGAGACGGGTTCGCTTTGAACGGTCGACCGGGATGCCCCCCAGCCAGCGCATAACAAATCCCAAGGGGTGATTAAATAAACTATCCTTTCCTAACCAGTGAATACGCACCCCCAAAGCGGAGGTGGCAGCGATCAAGAACACAAAATCCCAATTGCTGGTGTGTGGCGCGGCGATAATGACGCTGCGCGGCTCGAGCGGGAGCAGACCCGAGACCTTCCAGCCGGCGATTTTGAGGACCACACGACCGAGTGTTTGTGCAAGCCAGGAGTTTCGTTGGTGCTGTTGCATAGTTTCTTGTCTCTAGTTTTCAAAGATCGGTGCATAATGCCGGTGCGGGACGTTTTTATATCACGGATAAGCGATAAAAGTGCGTTGACGACACGGGATGAATCGATTAAACCTTGAATAAAGAGAATACTGCTGATGCTTCGAAATCATAAACACAGACATAAACCTTTCGGGTTCCGTTTGATGCTGCGGGGTGTTGTTGGGGCCCTGCTGGTCGGACTCAGTTTCGCGCAGGCAAATGACTTTTCCGAACTCGAGTCCGCGGTTAAAGCAGGCCAGATCGCGCAGGTGGCCGAATTGCTGGAATCGATAGGCCAGGCTCAAAGCGCTTTGCCATCGCCGTTTTCGGAGGCCTTGACAGCCGCTCGAGCAGCACCGCCCGGTATGGAAGACATGGTCGGCGCGTTCGACGCCTTAACCTTGGAGGCGGAAGCCAGTTTTGAGTCGGGGAACCTACAGCAGGGGTTGATCGATCAAGAAGGCGTTGTCATGTTTGCCTCCGATGTGATTGGACCAACCCATCTCCTCACCGCCGATGCGCAATTTCGTTTGTTCCAGAAACTACTCGAGGCGGGTATCCAACCCTATGCCGAAGCCATGATTGATGCCGCTTACGGCATCTATGCAGAACAGTTAGGTCCCGAGCATCCCAGCACAGTGCAACTGTTGGCACAGTCGCACTGGGTCTACCTGATGAAGGGCGATATTGAAACGGCTTCGGATATTTTGGAGATAGCGCAATCGCAAATGCAAGCCGCGCTGCCGCCCGGACACGCGTTCAATCAATTCATCGTGGAAGATCAAATCAAAATTCTTAACCAGACTGGTCGTTCGGAGCGAGCAGCGGCCGCGCAGCAAGCCCTTTGTGCAACCTTGGCAGATGCCGTGTCCCCCTGGCATCCACGGCATTTAGCCTGTTTGGACTATCTTGCGATCATCGAGATCGATCGGGGTGCGTTGACCTCGGCTGGGGAGCATCTTCGCTTGGGCATTGCGCTGGCGACGGAAGCTGCAGGCGCGGCATCAGCCCGCGCATTGAACATGACGTTGCGGCAGGCCGATGTGTTCCGAAAAATCGGGAATGCCGATGCGGCAAAAACGCTGCTGAGCGACGCGTTGCAAGTTATCCCTGACGGCTCAGAGACGCAGCTCCTGGCGAAATCCTATCTGATCGATACCTTAATCGACGTCGCGGCTTTTGATGAGGCCTTAGCGGTTATCCAGGAAGTTGAACCAAGTGCTCGTCAGCTTTGGGTCAATAACCCGCAAAACTTATATACATTGGTTGGCAAGCGTGGCGATTTACTGCAGCGCCTTGGGCGCTACAACGACGCGGAATCGGCTTTTCTGGAGGCGCTTGAGGGGATGAAAGCCGTAGTCGGCGAGTCGGACCCCCTGGTGATCGCGTTTATGAACAACTTGGGCAATCTTTACGAAACGATGGGCTTGTATGATCAGGCGGAGCCGCTGATGAAACGGGCCTTGGCGCTGGTCGAAGGGGTTCGAGGTGCTGACGGGCCAGAAGCGGCGCGTCAAAGTAACAATCTAGCATTGCTCTATGAAAGCCAAGGTAGCTTCAGGGAAGCCGAGCCACTGTACAAAAAAAGCATTTTGGTCTTACAGCAATTGTTTGGAGAGGATCACCTCGAAACCATCGCGATGAAGAACAACCTTGCGTTTCTCTACTTCATGATGAATCAGTACGACCAAGCCGCGCCAGCGTTTGAGGACGTTTTAACCCGATGGACTCGAACGCTGGGTGAGGATCATCCATTTCGGTTGAAAGCGTTAAACAATTTAGGGCGGGTGCAGCTAAAGCGTGGCGCCCTGGTCGAAGCGGAGCAAACGTTATTGCTCGCACTGACCTTGCGACAAGCGAAATTAGGGGAGGATCATCCGGATGTGATTCGGTCTCTGATCGATTTGGGCGGCGCGTATTTGAAACAAGACCGGCTCGATGAAGCGATGGCGATGCTGAAGGATGCCTTGGCGAAAGCTGAAACCGTGCTTGGCGAACAACATCCCTATACGTTTGAAGCGCTGAACGGGTTGTCTGATGTCTATGTTGCCCAAAATCGTTTAACGGCAGGCGTTGAACTCAAACGCCGCGGGTTCCTGCGTCGTAGTGCGTTTCTGGATCGAATGCTTTGGGTCACGGGTGAGAATGCCAGAGAAGGCTATATGCGTTTGCATCGACCGGAGTTCATGTCTTACCTGCAGCTGCTGGCGCAAGTGGGCGGCCCGGACAGCGCGCGCTTGGGTTTAGAAGCCAGCATGCATCGCAAGGGTTTGCTGCTCAAAATCACGTCCGAGATTCAACAGATTGGCCGGATGACGCAAGACCCAGCGTTAGCCAGTCTCGCGAATGAGTTGCGGGTTGCAAGGGAGTCTTTGGCGAAATTGACGCTAAGTGGCCCGACCGCTGAAACAGCAGGGCGGCATCCCGAGGCGCTGTATACGCTTGAACAAGCGGTCAATGAATTGCAGGGCGAGTTGGGCCGTGCAAGCGCGCAGTATCGGACCTCGATTGCGCAAATCAGCGTTGAGGCCCTGGAAGCAGAAATCGATGAGGGCAGAGCCTTGGTGGATTTTCAATCCTATAGCACCGAGCAAGGACCGCATTACTTGGCCTCGGTGGTTGCTCGAATCGATGGTGAGCTTGAATACACGCTGGTCAATTATGATGATGCGGCGGAAGTTGATGACCTGATTGGCGAATATCGAGAGGTCATTCAAGATCCAGCCGCCGATGAAATCGACTTTATTGAGGTGGGTCAAATAGCCTATGAAGCGATTTGGGAACCAATTGCGAATGTGACGGCAGATATTGAATATGTTTACCTGATTCCTGACGGCTTGCTGAATATTTTGCCGTTTGCAGCCCTGGTTGATTTTGATGAATCCTACCTGGTTGAAACGGTTGACTTTCATTTCCTGACCTCCGGGCGTGACCTGCTCCCGAGTTTCTTAAGCTTGTCGGAGGGCCCGTACATGATTGTTGCAGGTCCCGATTATGATGCGGCGGAGGTCGCGGACCCGGCGGAGTACAAACAGGCTGCGGCATCTCGAGCCGCTCAGGGTGATACGCTACGCGGGGCGGGCAGCGGGTTGCGTGGCCTGAACTTTCTACCGTTGCCCGGCGCGCAAAAAGAAGGGGAAATCATACTAGAGCAGGTCGATGCGCAAAACGAGGCGCGGAATGTGTTCAGTCAAGGTGCAGCCGAGGAACAGGTGATTAGTGAACTCACTGAGATCCCTGAGATTTTGCATATCGCAACGCATGGCTTTTTTCTCAAAGCGGATGAGAATTTAAAGAAACGCCTCTTAAAGTTACAACGGGGTGCGGATCTGCAGGTGCCGCCGCCGGGTGATAATCCGCTGTTGCGTGCTGGGCTCGCCTTCGCCGGTATCAATAAAAATGCGCAGTTCTTGGGGGATATCGATACCCGAAATGACGGGGTGTTAACGGCGCTTGAGGTGCTTGATCTGAAATTGTCAGGAACCAAGTTGGTGGTCTTGTCCGCCTGCGAGACGGGCCTGGGGGAAATTCATGAAGGCGAGGGCGTCTACGGTCTGCGGCGCGCTTTTCAGGAGGCTGGGGTCTCTGAAGTCGTCAATTCATTATGGGAAGTCAGTGATGCTGGGACGCAAGCGCTTATGATCGAGTTTTATCAGCGAATCCTTTCAGGCATGCCAGCGCGTCAAGCCTTGCGAGAATCGCAATTGGCCCTCAAAGCATCCCCTTTGTGGGGGCAACCTTATATTTGGTCTGCTTTTATGATGGTAGGCAGTTACGAATCCGCTGGTATCACTGAAACGTGATCTTGAGTAAACTACGACGTGTCGGTTTTTGAAGAGCTTCAAATTTGATACGTCAAACGCTTATCGCGCCCCTTTTGTTGGGAATCAGTGCTGTCTGTTCTGGGCAATCGTTGGTTGACGCCATAGAACAGACACTCCTGACCAACCCAAACATTCAGTCCTCAGTCTATAACGTGGCAGCAGCCGATGCGCTGCGACGTCAAGCCGTTGCAGGATACCTGCCGAGCATTGATCTGGTTCTCGCCCGCGGCCTTGAAAAATCTGACAACACGACAACGCGAGCCAGCGGGGATACGAATCGAAATTTCGATCGTTTTGAGCGCTCCATCACACTAAATCAAATGCTCTATGATGGCTTTAGCACAGCCGCTTTTGTGAAGCAGCAAGATGCGATCTTGGCCGCGACGACCGAGCGTCTCGCAACGACCCGTGAAAACACAGCGCTCAGAGCGGCCCAAGCCTATTTAGAGGTGCTTCGCCGCGATCAAGTGGTTGCCCTGTCTCAGGTCAACTTGGCACAGCACGACGAAACGCTTTTAAAAATCGAAGAGCGATTTGAAAGTGGTGTTGGGACCAAAGTTGATGTCGTGCAAACCAAAGGGCGACGAGCGCAATCAAAAAGTTCCGTTTTGTTGAGCGAAAAAGACGCTCAAAATGGTCGCGTTGAGTTTTACAGAGTGGTCGGTGAGAATCCTCGGGACCTGTCTTTGCCGGTCCGCCCAAAAGGTTTGCCCGAGACGCTTGAGCAAGCCGTACAACTTGCCTTTAGAAATAACCCCCAAGTAAAAGCCGCCCAATTTGACTTGGAGGCCTCGCAATCAGCTCGCAAGCAACTTTTAGGGGGCTATCATCCGAGAGTAGATTTGGCACTCGGCGCGACTCGGAACGATGACATGGACGGTTCGCCAGGTGCCAATGATGATGAAACGGCCGTCATTAAAATGAGTTACAACCTCTATCGTGGTGGCGCCGATCGCGCAAAGATGAAAGAAGCGATTGCGAGAATCAATGCGGCAGAACAAGCGTTGGTTGCGCTGCGACGGTCAATTACGCAAGACGTGAGTATCCTTTGGAATGATCTCGAAGACCTGTCCATCAGAATCGAGTACCTGCAGCTGCATGTGACCTCAACCGAGGAGGTGCTGGCGGTGTACTTAGAGCAATTGGCCATTGGCAAACGGACGCTATTGGATGTGCTTGATATTCAAAATGAACTGTTCCGAGCCCGCTCCGGTTTAGTCTCAGCCGAATTTCAATTGCGCTTGGCTGAGTACCGCTTGCTAGCAACCGGTGGGCGATTTTTAGCCAGCATGGGGCTCACGAGTCAAAAAACGGTGTTAACTCGGCGCTAGCCTGCTTCCAACCGGGCGGTTTTAGGCGGCGTGCCTGCACCGTTTTCAGTCCAATGCGTTTATAATCTCCGCAATCTTTTCAGGCAGCGCACGTTGTGAGTAGAAACGAACCGGCCTTCGGTGTCGGGTTAGACTTTGGGACTTCGAATTCTGCAGCGGCTTGGTTTGATGGGCAAGATGTCCACATGATTGCTCTGGAGGAAGCGGACGTTGTTATGCCAACAGCGGTTCATCTGGACCGCGCCTTGCTTGCCAGAACCGGCACGGCGGCGATTCGTCAATATATCCTCGAAAATCAAGATCGGATCGTTGAGCTCACGCCAGAAGTGATCGCTCAAGCGTCGCTGGTTACGGGTGAAGCCGAAGCCACCGATCCCTTTTCCCAACCCGAAATTACCACCAGCGCGGTTTATGGCGCGCCTGTCATTGACCGAGGTCTTCCTGGTCGTTTGTTTCGTGGCGTTAAACGCTTAATCGGTAATGCGGAGATGAAACGGCTTATGGTCTTTGACCATCCGTTCCGGTTGGTCGCGCTATTAACGCCGATGCTGAAGGCCATTCGGCAAAGTATTGAGCGCGTGGTGCCATTAACGCATGATCAAGTAATGATTGGACGGCCGGTTCATTTTGAAGGACCGAATGGGGCAAATGCGGTCGCTTTGGCGAGATTGACGGAGGCGGCTGGCTATGCGGGTTTGCAATCAGAGCGGTTTTATCCGGAACCTTTGGCTGCGACGTTGAGTTATTTGGTACAAAATG
>Ga0209335_10004707_pt1 | contig 12844 bp, 7 predicted proteins | sample COG_09_FD_184753 | JGI IMG/M metagenome (GOLD analysis project Ga0209335, IMG submission 184753) | Pelagic Microbial community sample from North Sea - COGITO 998_met_09 (SPAdes) (version 2) | ecosystem: Environmental > Aquatic > Marine > Neritic zone/Coastal water | place: Helgoland, sampling...
CGAGCTCGCTTCCGTCTCCCAGTTGCCCGCGATCATTCTTGCCCATCGACCAGAGGGAGCCATCCGTCCTTAGCAGGAGACTGTGGTTCTCCCCCGCGGACACCGAGGCGTTGGTTTCCGCATGCAGGGGTATGGACAGGAAAGAAAAAACAAACAGTGAGTAGAGCCAAAGAGAAAAATTCTTTTGTAGGTTTTTAATCTGGAATACACTGAACACTTATTTTCTATTTCTTACTTAAGGGTTTGGGCACTTTGCTTTTCTTGAGATAAGCAGAAAAATTGGGCATACCTGGCGGTTTAGGCTTGGTCTTAACCTCGCCTTTCTTGACTTTTACATAGGACTGGCCCTTGTACTCGGTGACCGCGTAAAAGGTGCCTTTGGCCAAAGCAATTCCGTCCGCGGTGCGAATGGCAAATTGGGGGGAATTCTTTGGCCGGTCGGGATCGAGCAGAACCGCCATGGTGCCCCGTCGGAGCTCGGCTTCGTAACGGTTTTCAGTGGGGGGACCGAGAATGAATTCCGCTGGTCCGGTGATTCGGCCAGCAATGCCGACCGGACAGGAAAAAATCAGACTGGATCCCTGCTCCATCCGTAGAAGCGTGGGTCCGGAAAGGGACAGGCCGGGCTGGACAGGCAGGGGCTGGCGGGTATCCGTGGAAAATGCAATGACTCCGCCTTCCACTTCCTCAATTACAGGAACATAATCCGAGGAGGAAAAGAGTGGTTGTCCCGCAATGCACAAGAGACCAAAAAATAGGTTTATAAAAAAAACGAATCTCATTTGTAAAGGTAGGGTTGAAGGGTGGCTTCGGATTGATCATTGAGGGCATCATCAAGCAAACGGCTAGCAGCGGGGGAAAGAACCGGGGTGGTGATCGGGGCAAAGGGAATCGCGGAGGCAACCCGACCAACGGTACCCGCGCGGTCGGCGGTCTGGGATTCACCTGAGTCCTCACTTTCCTCCGCCGAATCCTCCTCGGTGGATTCGGATTTGGCCACCGCAGAAAAGTCGCCCCCGAAAACATCGGCACCGCTTAACGGAATCGGGCGGGGAGGATTAATTTTTAAAAAATAGGAGTATCCACTGAGGTAACCGTATTCGAGCAGAACTTTGAGTTGGGTATCGGATAGGCCTTCCAAATCAAGGTCGCTCGTGGATTGAAGCTCCGCAAATACAGGGTTTTCCTTAGCCAGGGCAAGGACGAGTTCGGGAGGCAGGGAGGCGGAGAGGTCGTACATTTTAACCTCGTTGGCAGCGAGGATCTGAAAGGCGGATTCGGAGGGGATCGGTGTCGAGGGGGAAGGATCGTCCGGGTAAGTAATCTCCGGCGTTTCCTCGAGAAGCTGTCCATAGGCGACACGGCGAAGGTATGAATAGTCTGAAGAGGGTTTCCCGAGCGAAACTTTTCCCCGGGCAGCCACCAGAAGGGTGGAATCAGTTGCTCCTTGGGGTGGAGAAATTACATCCTTTATTAATAGATCGCCTTCGTAGGATCTAAGGTCGAGGTGACGGGCTTGAATCGAGGATGGCAGGTCCTGTGATGAGGGGGGAAGAGTTTCAACGGACAGGGTTGAACGGCTGCTTACCCCCAGTTTTTGAAAAGTACCCTGGGCTCGAAGGTTAGAGATTTCATTTTGTGGCGAGCCTAACTCCACTTCTAATCCAGTGGAGGTGGATTGGATTTCTAAAGAGGGAGTATGGATGGAGGATTCAATCGTGCTTTGATTGAGGTATGAATAGGGAGCCAATACCACATGATCGGCTTTTATCTGACCATCGGGATGAATTGCAGAAGCAGATAGATTGACCTGAGATGCCTTTAAAATCCCAGAGCCAAAAAGTGCCTGCCCGGCAATGTCTCCCATAACTGATGAGTTTCTTACTGACGGATTGCCGTATCCTTTTTCAAGGGAGACTGCGAGTGAACCGTCGAGTTGACTTAGTTCGACCGAGGTGCCGGCGGATAACGCGATGTAGCCATCAGGGGCGAGAATTTGCCCTTGGTTATGCACAGTTCCACCTGACAAGCTGACAGAATCGGCTTGAATTTGGCCCTGATTTGCAATCAGTCCGCTCAGGTTCGAAAAGCGATCCCGTCGGGCGATGAAATCCTCGTCAGATAATTGGCCCGCGACCACATGGAGACGGGCGGCTTCCACAGAAGAGTCCTCTCCAAATATGACTCCCGCCGGGTTGACTAAATAAACCTGTCCGTTCGCCTGAATTTTCCCGTTTATTTGCGAAGGTGAAGAATCTGTTATCCGGTTAAGAACGCGGGCCTGGGTAGAGGGCTGGTTGAAACGAACAGTCTCGTCAGAATCGAGGTTAAAACGATCGTGTTTAAATATACTGCCATTCGGGGCGGTGATGATCATTTCTTTGCCAGAAGTGGAAAAAGATCCTCCTCCCTGTAGAGCTTCCGTACCTTCAGGAAGGCCCGATAAGGAATTAAAGAGGAGAAGAATAAAGGTAGGTAAAAGTACAAAGATAGTTTTCATAAAATTAAAATTCCCATTGGGTTGAGGCGTGAACGCGGTAATCGTCGCTTGTGGTTCCCTCTCGTATATCGCCGCTACCATTAACTACCTCCTGGAGTGGTTTGGCAAAGTCGAGACGGGCTTGGCCCCCACCGGGTAAGTTTATACCTAAGCCAATCCCCCAGGATGCCAGGGTATTTTCTGCCTCGTGGGGTAGTTCATTATGAAGGTAGGTTTGCCCATAATCAAGAAAGGGGGAAAGGGTAAGGCTGTATGCACCGGAGGAAAAGAATTTCCATCGATACTCGAGTGAGAGCCAGAAGGCACGATCGCCTGCAACACAGGCTTCCGGGTACCCGCGCACTCCGGATGCTCCGCCGAGGATGGACTGCATGGAGGGAAGCATACGGTCCGATTGGAGGGAACCGGCTGCGGTTAATTGAAAGAGCAGAGTGTGTCCGTCTTGAGGGCCAAAGGATGGATTACCATCCCCAAACAATTCATTAAGATTAAGAAGACTGGCGTGAGAAAAAAGAAGGGAGGGCACTTGATCTTCGACATCAAGACCACCAAATAATTCTTGTTGCTCAACAGGAATCGAACTGAGGTTAGTGCGAAAGAGAAGAGATGAAAGCGAGCGTATTACCCCACTCTCAAATTTATGAGAAAGAGCAAAGCGAGGAAGAATAAAATCGACTTGGGCTTGTTCTAAAAAGATCGAATTGAATGCCCTTGCCCGCTCAAAATTTAAACCGAATTCATAAGTAAAAGTGTGAGTCTTACCCTCCCAAGAAAGGGGGGCTCCACGCAGGGCCAAATCGGCCGACCAGGATGAACCTTCAAATTCGAAAGCAGTCACTGCAAAGCTGGTACCGTCGTATTTGCTGTAAGTTGTCCGTAGGGCAAGGTCGAGTACACCCGGTTGAATCAGGGGAATCAAATAACCTGCGGATAAACCAAACCTTTCGCCCGTGTCCGAAACCACCCAAGAGAAATCTGCGGGGTCGTCAGCATGGGTAAGTTCATGGGATTGGATTGCACCATTGATCAACCATTCGCCCGTAGTCGGGCTTCCGCTATTGGAGGCACCAAGAGACAGGGCAATTTTTTTACTTTCCTTTACCTCGACAATGGCATCGATATCCCCAGGTCGATCGGAGGGGGTAAGTAATAAACGAGCTGATGTGGATGGATGGCGGGCCAACCGTTTAATCGATTGTTTGAACGAGGATTGTAAGGGCTGGTTGAGCACATTCCCCCGATTCATCAGGTCGGTTAGTTGTTGTTCGATTTTTTTTGATTTCCTCGAGGAGGGTTTCAATGAGGTGTAGTTTAACCGTACATCATCCACTCGGGCGATCCAGATGAGAATATCGATGGAATACTCACCCTTGGGGCGTAGGTCCTTACCACTGAGCGGATCAACATCCGAGGGGTCAACCAGAGCAACCATTCCCTCCAATCCATTCCCTTTAAGGAAATGTAAAATAATTTGAGAAAGTTCCCGAAAATCGCTCATAGTTAATGAAATAATGGGAGAATTTTGATCCGCATTCAACAGGGAGCCCAGCGATATCAATCTACCATCGATCCCCCGCCAACTTGCGAGGACAAGGGATTCTAAATTGGGCAGGCCTTGCGGATCTCCCCCGTAGGAAATCTTTAGGGATTGAACGGGGTAGGTAGTAGTTAATAAAGTTGTTGGTGCATTTACGCCGGGGGCATTGAATGGACTCGCGGGTTTAGAAACTGGGGCAGTTTTTGCGGCTTGGACATCCGGTAATTCTCGATTCGAGATCGGTTCTACAGGAGAAGAGAAAAGGTTAACTCGAGGTAACCGGGTAGTCAGGTCGAAAGCGGAAATTCGTTTGGGTTGAGGAGAAATTTCATTACGGCTGTGGTAGCTCCCCTGCTCTTTTTTTGAGTTCAATAAAGACTGTACTTTTGAACGGTAGTAATCTGAAAAAGGAGGCGGAGAGCGAGAATTTCTATGCGGTGTAAAAACTCTACTTTTGGTTTGTCGGGGTGTATAGAACTCATTTTGAGAAGATCTAGGTTTGAAAGCATTCGAGTTAATCGGGGCGGGAACTGAGGGAGAAGATGAAGGGGAACGCCAAGTTTTTACCTCTCGATTTATTTGCCCATTTCGACTTCTTGAATGATCAAATTCTGGAGATCGGGTCCGATTCATTTCAAAAGTGGTGAGGTTAGTTGGCTGGTATCGAGTACGTGGAGGAAGCGGGGTAAATTTAATATTATTATAAAGCCTTTTTTCTATGGCCCTCATCCTAGTCTGCACTTCTTTTAGATTCTTTTGGAAAGAAGCTTGAATTTGATCCACAGAGTTAGTTTTGTATGCATATCGATTATATTCATTCCCACACAACATCTGCCCGTGGAGAATAAGAACAAGGCAGGATATGAAGAGATGGGGTGAAAGGGATAGGAACAAGAATTTTTGCATGCGGAAAGGAGTGCAATCAATCATTATTGATAAATGAATTATGTTATAAATTAAAGAACATAATTAAGCTTTAAAAAGCATACAAAGCACACCTGTATCTCACATAATTTCAATCTTGTAATGGAGGGTCGGTATATTGTAAACCAATCGATTGATTAGTACTGAACTCGAATAGCCCGAAAACCGACCATGGGGCCTCCTGCTGAGGAAACTTCTTCTCCTACGGACATTACCCCCCTAGGTGTGTTGTCCAAACTAGAGTAATTTGGAAAACTATTTCCCTGTGGAAACCCTTTGGCTGAGCCTCCTAACACCGTCACCTCTTCATTCGACCAGTTCAAAGTCATTTCCGAAACATTTCCAAGCATGTCCTGAATCCCAGCCAGATTTCCCTGCCTGTGGTTTACTTCATGCACCTTCCAGTCATTCAATAGGGCAAACTGAGAAAGGTCATTCTTGCCTTGCGGACTCTCCTTGCCCCAGGGCCATTCCTCCTCGTACACTAGACCTGTTTTGGTATACGAGGGATGACGACCAAACTCATAATCGTAACTGTAATAATCTTTGTATGGACCTGTTTCCTTTTTTCCTCCCATCGCCAGGTACCAGAATTCTCCATCCTCAAACATTCGATTTTCAAAAAGAACCAGATCACGGGCAGCCGGTAAGCGGTAACCGTTCGCCCCGATTCTGGTATGTTGGCGTAAATTGAAACCGTAGGCGGTTCCATAATCCCCTCCCCGGTATGTCGTTATATTTCCTTTTCGAAAAACTAAACTCAGTCCATTATCGACTTTTTGATTATTATTCAAATCTTCAAATTCATAGGGCTCAAAACGACCGTTTTTATTGCGGTCAAAGAAAGGTTCTCCTGAATTCCAGTAATAATCATTATTGGGGTCGAAAGAAATGATTCCATTCTTGTAATGCTTCCTTCCGTTTGGAATCAATGACCAGTCGAAGTTGGGGTCGTCGTAATTAGTGGGCACCTCCCACCATGCTTCCTTCCAGGCATCGGGTCCGGTGGAGACTTTTCCGTCCTTGATCGTCTCCCATCTTTTTTCAATCGGATCGAGGTAGAATGCGGGGGTCAGGCCCTCCATTTCGGATCGGGCGTTCAACCACTTGACCACTTCGTTCATCGAGATACTGACCCTGGGATAATTTGGTTTGGAGTTATCGGGAGATCGTTCGAGGTCGTATCCATGCTTAACCGCCCAATCCACCACTTTGTTCCACTGGCCATTAGTCACTTCCCATTTGTCGACAAAGTATTTTTTGGGAACCCCTGGTGCGAGCGACTGTAAACCGGGGGCAAAAGACTGAGTTTTCATATAAGCAAATGAATCCTTGATTCGAAAACTCGGACTGTCAAAGACTCCGCTTACTTTAAATGGAATTTCAATGACGGAAAAATCTAAAGCAGGTTCAACATTCAGTGAGTAAATTAGTTTAAATCGTCCCACCGTAGTGAACTGATCGTCCCAATCCGCTCCCGCGTCCCAGGTTGCAGTTTTCCTACCGGTTGTTACCGAATCCCCGACATCCCCCGTGATTGTGGAACAGGGTGAATAGGTGACACCGTCATCTGAACTAAAAAGAAACTCAATCTTGGCCGTCTCATCTTGATCAATAATAAGTGTGTAAGTAAGCGTAACCATTTTAGACTTAGGTTCCTGCTTCGAATAAAGTCCGTGTACGCCCCTGCCCTGCAAGGCCTGGAAAAGGACAAGAAAAGAAATGAGGATGATGGTCGGATGAATTATATTTTTCATATTTATTTAAATTATGCTTTTATACTAAATAGGGGTTGAAATAAAAAACAGCTTACTCCCAGGACTCCCACTGTTCAGTGGTATGGTTATAGTAGTTCCATGGACGGGAAGAACCTTGCTCGTAGCTCAACCAGGAGTTGGTATCGGATTGATAAACCAAGGGATAATAATCAGGATCAACTAATATCCAACCTTGGTTGGGGAGATAATGCCAACCCTTAAGGTGAGGCACTTTGGAAATCTCGCCCAAGGTTTCATTCTCTTCCTGAATCGTTGTAAGTTCCTGCTCTTGCTTGGAGAACTGGCTGGATGAATCAGAAATCTTCTGATTAATATTAGATATCCGTTCGACGGCGGCAGCAATTTCTGCCTCCAAAGAAACCACTTCATTTTCCAGTTCTTTTTCCTGGCCAACTAGCTTCAGGTTATCCTCCTTTAACTTTTTCAATTGAGTCTCTTTTGTATCAAGCACTTTCCTGAGAGCCTCGTTCTGCTCACGACCGGTGATTAAATCATCCTCATTTTGCCGGTGGGTGGTATTCAGGTCGGCGACTTCATTACGCAAACTTTTTAAAGTTTCAAGAGCGTTCTCATAGGCTTTTCGAAACGGTTGGGAAATGGTGCTTTTTTGCACCTTTAACCTGAAGCTCTGTGAAAGTTCCGATCCATTCTCAACCACGCGAAAACGAAGGACGGGAGAATCATTCGAATTCAGGGGCTGTTTGGCTATGACTTTATTTCCCTCGATCGTGAACCATGAATTATGATCGTCTCCCGAACCCGCGGCCAAACTGTATGCACTACTCGACGCCACAAAGGCACTGTTTTCCAAAGATCCAATCTTAGTCAGGGTTGTCCCCACGGGGAGACCTTCCCAGACGGAATCCCGGGAAAGAACCAAACCATTGGCGACCGGTTGTTCCTGTACTTGAATGGTAAAGGTTTGGTCGAGCAGATCAAACTCTGGCAAACCGTTAACAAAACTCACTTTCATCGCCTGCACACGGATTGCCAAACTTGAATCGGTACTGGCAGATAGAGTGGAAGCGGTGGAAAGAACATTTCCATTAACAGCAAACTTTTCCTTATCCGCTCCGCCCTTCCCTCCGACCAGACTGAACATGTAGCCGGAATCGACTTTCCCATTGATCCGAAAAGACCCCACTTCCGTTCCGACTGGCTGTTTTTCCATAACTGAAGAATTACTCAGGGAAATTTCATTCTGAACCGGTTCCTCGGTATCCTCCACCGTGATTGCAAAAACCTGTTCAGCCTTCGAGAACCCGTTATCCTTTACCCTAATGGATAATGCCGGTGCGGTTTCGAAATCGAGAATCGCAGCTGTGCGCAAGACCCCGTTACGAAGTTCAAAGAGATGGTTATGGGTGGCGCCCTCCCCTGGCGCGAGTGTGAAAATCTCGGGGAAGTGAGGTAATATGGAGGGTCCGTCTGGCATTGTATTTCCACCGGTTTGGTTTTCCCCTGCGTGCGATTGGGGTTGCATCTCAGGTAGGCCGGAGGGGGCAAAAAACGGAGCGTCGGGAACCCCTCCAAGATCCTGATAAAAGAATCCAACCTCGGTTCCCATAGGCTGATTTTCTTTCACGATATTTTGAGACAAGGCAAATGAGAGTGCCGGGGGTGGAAGAGAGATTTTCTTGAAAGCAAGACGGAACCCAATGACACGGTGACTGTGGCGAAGATTACGTGAATTCCTGTGACGTGCCACCACCGCATCTGCGAATGAGCCTCCACGGGTGACCCGGCCATCCCCTGCAAAACCGCCGATTGGATCAATCTGTGATGTGGTAGGATAATCTTTATAAATATCCGCCACCCATTCCCTGACATTGCCATGCATGTCGAAGAATCCCCAATCATTGGGTAAGTATTGGCCCACATTCACGGTTTCCCCAATTCCACTTGCGAGGGAATTGGCATGATTGGGGTCATTTTGATCCCCCCAAGAATAAGTGGTCATGGTTCCGGCACGACAGGCGTATTCCCATTCCGCCTCGGTAGGCAAAGCATACTCCCAACCGGGAGTAATCTTTAAGGAATCTCGCTCATTAAGAGTTTGGATAAATGATTGTATGCCATTCCAGGAAATATTTTCAACCGGTCTGTTTAACCCTTCGTAATGGCTGGGATTCTGGTTGGTTAAAGCAAGATATTGTTCTTGAGTAACCTCGTACTTGCCGAGATAAAAACCTTGGGTCAGGGTAACATTATGCTCCGGATTACCTTTTCCCGCCGGTCCCATGGCAAAACGGCCTGGTTCCACCCAGATCATATCCAGTTCAACCGAGGAGTTGAAATCAACCGTGTACTGGGGTTGAGAAGGTTCAAAGATATCAGTGAGGTTTACAGTAAACACTTCTTCAGTGGAAACTTTTCCAGGTGAGAAGGCACCTACCCGGATCGAATATTCCTGAGTCTGCTCATAGTCGAAGGACTTGGCGGTTTTGAGAACACCGGTGGGACTCAAAGTGAAATTTGAATTTCCACTTGAACCCGATCCGCTGACAAGGGAGTAGGTCGCTGAACCGCCCCCCGCCACACTGAACCGACCCACCTCGGACCCGGCGGGTTGATTCTCGGAAATGGAACGGGAAGAAAGGGCTATGAAAAGAGGTATTTCATCCACATCGAGGATCTTTACCGTAAACACTTTATTCACCGATGTTTTTCCGGATGATGAACCGTTTACCCGAATTGAATATTCCTGAGTCTGCTCATAGTCGAAGGACTTGGCGGTTTTGAGAACACCGGTCTTACTCAAAGTGAAGTTTGAATTTCCACTGGAACCCGGTCCACTGACCAGGGAGTAGGTCGCTGAACCGCCTCCCACCACACCGAACCGTCCCACTTCGGACCCCGCGGGTTGATTTTCTGAAATGGAATCAGAGGAAAGAGCAAGGGCGAGGGAATCGCGGGTGTCGACCTCGAAAATGCGCCCCGTGAGCCATTCGTCGAGAATCGAGTCCCGGGTGTCCACGGTGGTCCGTCCCCCCACCAATTCAGTCTGATTTTGGCTGTAAGCGGGGGAAAAGAGAATTATCCAAAAAGCGGAGAGTACTAAAAGTTTGTTTTTCATGTTCTTTACTTTGATTGAGTGAAAATAGGTAGGGTGAATGTCCTGAATTAGAACTCGATTCGGATCGCCCGAAAACCAACCTCGCGACTTCCGGCAGCAGGAACGGATTGCCCCGAACTCATTACGCTTCGGGGAGAAATTTGGTTTCCGTAAGGATCGTAGACCTCAATATGCAGTTTCGAAAATGATCCGCCGACTGCATTACTCATAGGCATCATGCCCATGGATGGATTAGGATTTATATACGGTTCTATATACCAATCCATGGTGAGCTCGGCGACATTTCCAATCATGTCATGCAAGCCATACCCATTGGGTTTACGTCCACCAACGGGCTGAATTCCGGAAACCTCGTTAACTCCGTAAGGCGTCACTGCGTATTCACTGATATCCGCCATATTGTCAGGTGACTGTGCACCCCAAGGCCATTCCTCGACATAGCGGATTCCCGTCTTCATGGGTTGCTTATATTCAAAGGTGATGGGATCCATCGTACCAGATTGAGTCCAATCCTCCCAGGTCTGATAAGATCCCTGCTCGGTTCTTCCTCCCATAGCGAGATAGCGAAAGCTATCCTGCCTCCAACCCAAATAGCCCATCGGTTGTCCCTGTGGCAATCGGTAGCCATTGGCAGATTCCTTCACATGCATCTCTAAGACCCAACCTAACATGTTAAGGTCGTTAGCGTTTGCCGGTACATAATTTTGATACCAGGCGGAAATGTCTCCGGTTCGGCATACAATGGTTTGCCCCATATCTCTTCTTCCATTTCCATTAATATCAGGGAATTCCTGAGGCTCGAATTTACCGTCGCGGTTCCGGTCTACAAAAGGTTCTCCGGAATCCCATTGACGGTTGGAGTTAGTATCAAAATATATCCAGCCCTCTTGAATCCATTTCTCTTTTTGGCTCTGATCAATATTGGCAATTATAGACCAATCGAAAGAGGGAGAGGATACATCCTGCTCACCAGGAGTTAACCACAATGAATCGGGGCCGGCGGATAATTTCCCATCATTATTATAATCCCACCCAAACTCTATAGGATCCACATAAAAAACCGGCGTCTTACCTTCCATTTCGGAACGGGCATTGAGCCACTTAATGACCTCTTTCATCGCGACATTGGTACGGGGCAAATTTTCTTCACCCGGCATGTAAGAAACTGATTGCAAATCATAGCCATTATTCCTGGCCCAATCAACCACCTGATTCCACTGATGATTGGTGACCTCGTACTGATCCGCAAAGAATTTGGTTGGAGGAGAGAGCGGAAACCCATTCATGCGTGCATCTCCGAAGGGATCCCTGTAAAACTCCCCGATAAACCAACTTGGGCTTTCTTGTATGTTACTGGCACGAAAGGGAATGCTGGCGACGGCAAATTCAATCGCCTCGATTTTCTCGGCGATGGAAGATCGAACTTTGATTCTGCCCTGATTGGTGTATTTCTGGTCCCAGTCCTTACCCACATTCCAGACTGCTTTCTTCTTGGTTCCCGCAACCACATAAGGTCCGACATCACCGGATAATGAAACGCAGGGAATTGGATAAGTTTTTCCATTATCAAAGCTGAAAAAGAAATCGATCTTCGCCGCACTCCCGGATGCCAAGACCAAATCATACTGGATATCAATTAATTTGGTACCCGAACGCTGGGAATAGGAAAGATTACGAAGTGTCTGCCCCCATAAGGAGGAAGCAAACAGCAAAGTAAGCAAGTAAAGAGAGAAAGATTTGAGGTGATAGATTTTCATTTTTATTTTATTATGTATTTATACTAAATAGATTTGCCAAAAAAGATTTATTCGAAGTCCCAGGCCTGCCAGGACTGGCTGGTGTAGTCGTAACACAGCCAAGGAGAATTGGAGCCGCGCTCGTAGAAAATCCAGCCCTCCCGATCATCGGAATAAAGCATCGGGTAATTTTCGGGCGAACTCCAAAGCCATCCCTGACTGGGAGTAAAATGCCAACCCGGAGTATGCGGTGTCCCCGCGATGAGCTGAAGCTCTGCGTTCGTTTCCCGGGCTCCGGCCATTTCCTGATCCAACTCAGTGGTTCGTGTTTCCAAATCCTGAAACTGCAAAGCCAGGGTCGACTCCATTGAGAGTAATCCACTGAGGCGGCTTTGCTTATCGGTCACTTGGGCGGAAAGTTGCTGAACTCGTTCGAGGATTGTTTTCGAGACTTCCGTTTCGGTGTCTATTGAGTCCTGAGCCGAGGAAATTTTGTTTTCCAGTTCATCGCCAGCAGTCTTTATTCTTTCGAACTCAGCATTCTGATTACCAAGGGATTGAAGGAGTGCCTGTTTGGTTTGGTTGGTTTCCTCGATTTGCCGGTTTACATCACTGAGTAATTTATTGTAATCGTCGTGCTGAGAATCAATTGGTTCCGGGGTGAAACCGGGAGGCTTACCATTGGGAGCATCCTTATTAATTAAATTTGCCCATACCAGGGAGGAAAAAAAGAATAGGGACAGTAAAAGAAAAGCTAAGGGAAATTTTTTCGGTTCTGATGTTTTCATGATGAATAGCTAAGATTAGGAAAGGAATAATAATTACTTAATTAGTATATTTACTTACTTCCATAATTAAGTCAAATATTATTTTAATTCCGTTCTTGTCCGTGTAGTAAAAATTCACAATATGGGCACACCAGGCTTGAAACCTTGAAAAAAGAATTATTTTTTGTAGCATGAGATTATGATGATTGTCCTATCCCCTGCTAAAACGCTCGACCTTGAATCCCCGGCGGTGCATCCAACCTGTACCACCCCTGATTTCCTTCCTTTCTCCCGGGATTTAGTTTCTGGTTTAAAAAAATTAAGTTCTGAAGAAATCTCAGAACTAATGGGGATTAGTACAAAACTAGCCGAATTGAATAGAGAGCGGTTTTTAAATTGGAAGAACTCCCCTACTGAAAAAAACAGTAAACAGGCCATTCTTGCTTTTAAAGGTGATGTGTATGAAGGAATGCGGGCTTGGGAGTTCAAAAAGGAAGATTTTGCCTATGCCCAGAAGAATCTTCGT
>Ga0209335_10004718_pt1 | contig 12829 bp, 1 predicted proteins | sample COG_09_FD_184753 | JGI IMG/M metagenome (GOLD analysis project Ga0209335, IMG submission 184753) | Pelagic Microbial community sample from North Sea - COGITO 998_met_09 (SPAdes) (version 2) | ecosystem: Environmental > Aquatic > Marine > Neritic zone/Coastal water | place: Helgoland, sampling...
CAGTCGTGAGTGCGATGGCACGGATGGGCCGACGGGTATGCAGCGCCCGTGGGCGCCGGCGGCCCCTCGCGACGACGCAGGGCGGCGTACCGACGTTCCACTGCACATGGATGAATCTGATGACCCGTCCGGCATGGACGAGATTGACAGTTTGACGCAGATGAAGCGTCAGCAGCAGCAGCAGCAGCAACGGGCGGCGGCTATGACGGCACCGATTTCTTTGCCGGTTGTCGCCGTCAACGACGATGTGTCGGCACCGATTTCTTTGCCGGTTGTCGCCGTCAACGACGATGTGTCGGCGTCCGGTGAGCTGCAGTCTGGTCGTGACGAAGCAGGCAACGACGGCGGCGAGCTTGAGCCACCGATTCATCGCCCTGCGACTCTGCATGTGGGGCGCAATGGGCCCTGGCTCTGCTCCGTCGTCGGCTGCAGTCGCCCGTCCGGTGTGATGGCGCACTTCGCCGACGGCACGCAAGCTCTGGTTTGCTGCGAACTTTGTCTTGGTGGCGAACGCCACACCGAGGAGTGTGAGGCGTCCGCTGCGCTATGGCGGCGGCGGCAGCAGCGGCTGCGCCGGCGGCAGCAGGAGTCCGACTCACAGACCAGCGGCGGCGGGATCGATGTCGGCGCCGACGAGTTCGGTGCCGTCGACTCCAGTGCAGCCGACGTCGACGAACCAGCCGCCGTCATCGCACCAGCGGCGGGTGCCGACTCGGACGACGACGACTCTCCGTCTGACGCTCAGACCAGGAGCGGACCCGAGCTCAAGACTCTGGATCTCTTCAAAACGGGCGTACCGTTGGCGGCGTCACGATCGATTCTGCCGGAGATGAAACACGCGGTTGACATGGCAATTATGGAGCTTCGGTCGTCTCACCCGGCGCCGCTCGATGCGGAGGATGCGGTCTCCGAGCTTGTCGATCTGTGGGTTTACTTCCCAGTCGAGATCGACGAGCCGGGCAAGGCAATTCGGATCGCACAAATCGAGTTTGTTTCGAATCGATTGATGGCCGAGCTTGGTGATCATGAGGAGTTGATTCGTTTGTTTCGCTCTAAGTTTCGTGCGCGGTTCGGCGATCATCTGAGTGCTGATCGAGTTGATGTGGTGCCGGGACTTACCTCCGAGGTTCGCGAGATGCTGAAGAGCATCGCGCAGCGCGGCTGCGAGGTGGAGGAGGTCGCGCCGCGGTGGGACCTGCGGCTGAAGATGGACCCCAAGCTCGCGGCAGAGGGCGGGGTCCAAGCCATGGACAAAATTATCAAAGATGGTCGGAACGGTCGGATCGTTCTGCTGTCGTCGTTGGTGGAGAAGCAACTTTTGGCTGACAAGCGACGGATCATGGTCGCAAAGTTTATTCGCGTAGCTAAACGTTTTTTGTCTGGCGCGGTTAATCCTGACGACGCTCGTTGGTGTAACGCCCAACTCGACGCAAACACTTTGACACCGTCGGAGGGAGTCGGACCTGGAGGGCGTGTGCGGTTGCCGACGCAGGCGGATGCTACGAAGATGGTGCTGACTGTGGCTATGTCACGGCCAGGTCTCCCGTGTAAGTACAGTAAGCATGATGTGGCCGAGGCGTTCCGTCTCGTGTGGCTCGCGTTTTGCATGTGCGGCCTTTTTGCAGTGTCCGTCCCGCGTTGGGTGCTGGGCCTCGGGCATGGTCACTTCTACTCTATTTTGCTGGCGCTGTCTTTTGGTTCTACAATTTCGCCGGGCTTTTTCGACTTCTACTCCAAGGGGATTTCTATGGCACACGCGTCTTTCTGTCCTCCTCATCCTGAGAAGAATGGAGCGATGGGCTTTCAGAATCTCGCTCTCGTTGACGACGTGGTTCTGATCGGCGTGGACGAAGGTCTGTGCCTGCTTTGGTCGTCAATGGTGTGCCTTTGGTGTATGCGGATGATGCTCGGAGCTGCGGCGGCGAACGAAGAGAAGGGTGCAATTGAGGCAGCATGGGAGCCTCGCAAAATCGTCTGGGGCATCGGTCATGACGCGTCAACGGTGCATTTGGATCCGCTGTCGCTGCGGCTACAAATGACGCCTGTCAAGCGCGAGCGCGCTCGGACTCTGGTTTTCGACACCCGGTGGGACGTTGGCTCGCTGGATTTTGGGCGGTGGCAAGTACAAGTGATCAGTGGTAACTGCGTGTTCTGGGCTTCGGTCGCTCGCGTCATGTGGCCACTGATGATGTCCCTAGCGCAGGTTATTCATGTGCTTCCAGACGGTCCTGTCGGAGTGGCAGGGCAGCCGACGGGCGAGCTTTTGAAGGCTTATGAGGAGGTGTGGCGCGTTATGGAGCTGTTGAGGCTGATCGTGGGATCTCCGCATTGGTGGGATTCGACCTTCTCGGGCTCGGTGGCGTCGACGCTGCCACTTCGTGAGCGACTACTCTTCTCGAATGCTGAGGAAGCGCTCATCTGGGTCGGCGGGGATGCGAACATGAATGGCGTCGCAGCGGGCTCGTGGTCAGACGGCTTTTACGCCATCGTTCGGACGGCCGACTTCGATGTACTCTTGAAGGCGATTCTCACCGAGGATTTTGGAGCCGAGGATTGCACCGAGGACGAGCTGATTGTCGCGATCTGGGAATTTCTGTGTATTCTGATGATAGCGACATATTGTGCTGCACGTTGGACTAACAAGATTGTGCTCTACGTGTCCGACAATCAGCTTGTCATGCGGTGGATTACGAATTTAAAGGCGCGGCACCAACTGGCAAATTATTTCTGTGGCATTTTCACGTTGCTGATGTCTCGATTCCGCTTCGAAATGTACTGTGTGTACATCAACACGAAATCCAACATGTGGGACGAACCGTCGCGGGTCTTCGATGACGACGACATTCGAGAAGGTCCGGGACTGAGTGAGATCGACGCGTACATGGCGAAGGTGTTCCCCGGCATGATCGAGGTCGACGTCACTGACTCAATGCTGTATTATCTTCGGTCGGGAGGAGTCCGAAACGCGTACGAACTGTTTGGCTACCCGGATCCGGTTGCGCGCTCGTTGGCGCAAGCACGAGAAGCACCAACCGCCTCGTCGGTGGTGGGACTAACTTTCGTCGGGCTTTACTCGGGTATTCTTGCGTTCGAGCGGGAACTTACGGCTCTTGGAGGATGTGCGCGGGCGATTGGCGAGTGGAGTACCGCAGCAAGGGCCATCGGTCGGCTCGACTTGGGAAACATCGAATATTTCTCGGATGTTTTGTCAGGCGATCACAAGCACGTCGATCCTGATGGAGTGGAAGGTGCGTGCATCACCGCGAGTTGCGTTGACTACAGCTCGGCAGGTTCTTGCGCAGGATTGGAAGGCACACGGGGGTGGCAGGTGGTAGATGCGCCGCGGGTGTTATTACATTTCAATCACTTGCTCGTGTCTCTCGTTGAGAACGTCTTCGGGTGGATCACCAGTAATGGCGGTCAATCCTTTGCGTTCTACCGGTCTGCAATGCAGCGGCTGAAGCACACTGTGTGGGAGCCGCAGTGTCTGAACTCGCGCCACTTGGGCATGGGCATCCAGAGCGAGAGGGCTTTGGTGTTTACGAGTCGCACCGAGTTTGATGCGCAGTTGGGTGAGCCTCGACGCTTGGATCTCATTCGGCTCCCGGTGGTGCCTATGAAGCGCAAGCTTCTCCCGATTGGAGAGGTCTTGCGGCGACGGGCCGAGTGTGAAGTCTTCGGCGTCAAGGGCTCATGGCAAGGTGCGGTGGTGCAAAACCGAGAATTCGGGCCGGTCAAGCTGGGCAGCTTCACTTTTGATGGTCACAACCCAGACGGCTCGTGGCGCCCGGGTGCGAAGGTTCGTACGCGGGTGTCTAACCAGGTGTGGCGTGTCCTCCGGGTTTTCTCAGATGGACGAGTTCAGCTTCGATCTGGCATGGCCAAAGCCGTGGTCAGTGCGTCCGACATCACAGGTGAGGAGAAGTTCGCGGTATACGTCTACTCTATCGAAGGTCAAGCTTTCAGAGTGACGGCGTCGGATGTTGCCGAGCCGCCGCTTTATCAATCCAAGGCTTGCTATTGGGAGACGCGTTGCTCTCCTGGGTTTTACCGCACACTGCTTGACGGCGACGGATGGTCGCTGATGGGGAAGAGTGCAGAACAACTCAAGCTCTGGAGGGAGAGAGCGGCGGAGGAGGCGGCCGATTCGATGCTGCCAAAGACGGTTCCTCCGTTTACTTCGACGAGGATTTGGGAGCTCACTGGGAACTCGATCGCACAGGCCATGGCGGCGCTCGGGGCAGGAGAGCTTCACGCTCGCTGGAAGAGCGCCAAGGAGCTGCTCTCGACGGGCGTGGTCAAGCTGGGCACTGATCTTCCGACTCAGGAGGATGACCTGTACGATGACGTGGCGTTGAAATGGCGGGCGAGGACGAAGGCGGCTGAGATTATGAGTACGCGCGTACCCGATCGGCATGACATCGATGACTCGTTCCTGAACGTCGCGCTTCGACGGCTGGACAAGGTCGAGGAGGACGACCTGAACGAGCGTGATGAAGCGCTGGGCTACTTGGCCTCGTTTACGGCTGCTCGATCGGCAGAGGAAGGTGCGTGGTGCGACGGAGGGCTTGGCGCAGGTTCGTGTGACGGGGCGCTTGGGGCTGTGCGGCTTCGGCCGACTCGCGCTCGGAAGGCACCGGAGCTGCTCCAGATGCCGCCGTCGATGCGTGGAGGCGATCGTCAGTGGCGGGAGCGCATGTCAGTAGACGGCGTCGACTTCGGCGAGGACGGCGCGTCGGTCGAGGGAAGCATCAGCGCAGCGGCGGTGGTGCCGCTTAAACACCCAGCCAGCTCGGGTAGCGGCTCGGTGAGGCGACCCGTCACGCCACGCCGGCGTGTCGGTCGGACGGCGGCGAGGCCTCGGAAGTCCCCGTGCGGGGCTCGGCCGATGCAGAGGCCTAGGCGTCCAGCTCCGTCGGGTCCACCACGTCCGTCGGCGACGAAGAGGCGTGTGGCTCGGGTTGCGAGGTCTGAAAAGGCCACGAAGAGCGAGGCGGACGGAGGTCTCGTAGGAGGCGCGGTGACGGGCGGGATTCCGAACGGCGCGGATGCAGTCGTGCTTGGGGCGCAGACTGCCGACGTGATCGCACGAGGTGCGAAAGCCGCGGCTGCGAAACCGTTTGGCCCGGTTCGCCCGCCCACTAAGAAGCAGCACCGCAAGAAGGGACTTGCTATTGCGGCGTTAGAGGCGGACGATTTGTTCGCGAAGGGCGACTGGAATGAGATTGAGAAGTTCGCGACGTGCCGTCTCCCGATGTACTCGGTCGCGTGGGCAACTCTTAAGGGATACGAGAGCTGCTGGAAGCACTGGGTCGCGTTTCAATATCATGCGCAGTTGCCTATCTTTCTGGAGGTGGACACGGCAGCGAAAAGGAAGCGGACTTCGGGTTGGCTCTTGTCTTTTGTGGCGCTGCTGGCATTTGGTGTTCATTACCGTGCGTCTACCATCAAGAAGTGCCTCATGGCGATTCGGTTTCACCATCTGGCTCACGATTTGGACAATCCCATCGAGAAGTGCCCGCGCGTGTGGCAAGGCTATCGTGCGATCAAACGGTGGGAAGGTCCGACGGTGAGGAAACACCCGGTCACGCCCGAAATGTTCGACTTTCTTGATGCGGCACAGGTCGATCTAGGGTTGGTAGGCGTCATCAAGCGAGCCGCTCGATACGTTGGTGTCTATCTCGGATGTCGGTGCTCGGAGTATCTCGGCCCGGACATCGATTGGGACAAAATTCTCCTGACCAACGATGTTCGTCCCATGAAGAATCACCAGTATTGTGAGTGGTCGGATGACTTTGATGGTGTGATGGTCACGTTTCGCGGTTCCAAGACGGATCAGTACAACGAAGGCTGCAAGAGGTATGTGGGGATCACGGGAAACCCTCGCTGTGCGGTTTTGGCGTTCCGAGAATGGTACCGCTTGCAGCCGTCACACTTTGAGCGGTCGGACGTGGTTCCCATGTTCACTATGCCCGACGGCCGTGTGTTTGGTCGTGTTGAGATGCAGACTGATCTTCGGCTTGCGGCAATTGCGTTGAAGCTTCCAAGTGAGAATATTGGGACTCATTCTCTTCGAGTGTCGTGTGCTACGTGGTTGTACCAGGCGGGGTACGACCTCGAGTACATTAAGCGACACGGACGATGGGCGTCGAATGTCGTCCACGTGTATCTCTGGGAAGGGTCTGGCTTCCACTCTATGTGCAAGCGTATGAGTGAGTGCAACTTCGTGCTGCACACGCATGCGTGAAATTTGTCGCGGTAGGCGATGACTTGCGCGTGAGATTCGTCGACGAGTCGGGCGACGAGTCGTTCGACGTGCCGAGTAGAAGGCCATTGGGAAGGAGACGCTGCGTACTGTACGAGGTGCTCGCTCAGAACACGGTCTCGATACTGTACGAGGTGCTCCTGAGGCCTCATGGACTACTCGAGTCTGAGGTGAGGTGTGAGTTGCGCGCGCATCGACGAGTGTCTCTGGGTCGGGGTTCTGGTCTGGGCGAGGGGCTTGCGCCCTTCGGGGCGTAGGTCTCTGCCGAGGCTAGGGCCTCGCCCTCGGGGCGCACGCCGGTGGCGCGCACTCATGCCATTCTTTTAAGCAAAATAGCTATTGCATTCCAGATGGCGTCACGGAGTGACGTCATTTCTGTAGAGTAGCAAGGTAGCTGCGAAAGGAGGAACCGCTTTTCCGCGGGGTCCCCTCGTGGACAAGTGAGTTCCCCGCTGTAGCTGGCGACGCAGGAGGGAAACGGACGTTTTCCGATTTTCGCCACTGATGTCATGTTGTTGTGATCCTTGCCCTTTTTCTCGGCCACGGAGCGCCGCGAGAGAGGCGCACAGCCAGCAGACAGCCACAGCAGCTTGCCTTGTTTCTTTGTTCTTGGTGGTGACCGAGCTGAAGGCCGGGTTGCTACTCGAGGCGAAGGACAATGACGGCCGAGGCGGAAGAGGTTCCGCTCTGTGGTCTTCACCATCTCAAGTTCGTTGAGTTGAAAGAGTTTCCTGAGGACACTCCGGACTTCTCTGATGTTCTCGGAAGCTACGCTTCTAATCGGTGCAAAGCGAGGGCTTGCCGCCGAGATGGCACTCTGAATCGGGTGCCGCTGTGTGCCGAGGATGTTATTGCTACTGGGATGGAGGAGCTGTTTGATGAGGATGGGTATTGCATTGGGCTGTGCCCGAAACATGCTGAGTTGGTGCTGGGCCGTGCTGTCGAGGGACGCGCGTGCACTGGCACTATCTGCTCGGGCCACGCTTCTGGGGAAGGCGAGGACTCGCATATCTCAAATGTTTCTCAGCCTCAGTGTGGTCGTGTTCGAGTGGGGTCGCGGATTTATTGTGAGACGTGTGACATGGTTCGTGTTGACACTGGGAAAACTCCAATGAAGCCGGTGCGGGCTGTTCGTGGGCCGCCGACGCCGGGCTCTGCTTCATCGTTCGTCGACGCGGGGGAACAGGTCTCCCCGTTGACGGAGGCAGGGGGCAGCGGAGGTGGCTCGGGAATGCTGCGGCAGGCAGCTGGAATGATCGGTGCTGCGCTGAGTGCGGCGCAGGGAACGGGCGCCGTGCCGTCTACCGTCAAGTCGGCAGTGCACGACGCTGCGAATCTGGCCGCCGTTGAACGCTTCGGTGACGCAGGGGCGTCGCCCGATTCGTCGACGGCACCGGCGGGGGGCTCGCCGGGGCTGGGGATGCGAGGTGGTGGTTCGAGTGGCATGGAGATGGACCGGCTGCTGGATGTGCTTGGGTCAGTCAAGGATCAGCTTGGGCGGCTCGAGCGCCGGCAGTTCGAATCTGAGGCTTCGATCATGAAGCAGCTTGCTTCGGCAGGCAGCCTTCCGGCCGTCCCGGCTGGAGCGGCGAGCGTCTCTTCTCAGTCGGAGCAGGGAGGCGCCAAGGGACTCGAGAGTGCTCGCAAGATGGGCGTGGACGTGATGGCTAAGTTGCGCGGTGTTGTTGAGGACGCCGACCCGACTGCGTCACCGTCTCGGCGTCTGGGTGCTTTAATGCGGTCGGCGGACGAGGTGGACGCGGCAGCGGGTCGTGAGGCGTCGGCGATCGAATCGTCAGGGTCGACGGTGATTCGCTCGCCGCAGCAGGTGCGCGATCGTTCAAGCGAGATGAAACACGAGGTTGAGTGTGATGATGCTAAGATGGCGGAGGTGGTTCACGGGTTGGGCCCTGATCTGGTCGCCCGTCACGGGGTGCGCGGCGCGGCGGAACGGATTGCTCAGCTTTACGATACGCTCTCGGTGGATGCAGTCGCGATGGCGCTCTTGCACCATTCGGGGGAGACGGGAGGCGACGAGGACGGTGATGATGTGGACGCGGAAGGTGATGGCTCTGAGGCGAGCGAGGCAGCTACGGAGTTTGATGACGACTCGCCCACGTATGTCGGGTACATTCGTGGCGACCGCTCGGTGGTGAAGGCAGAGCTTCGAGACGAGACGGTCCGCAACGGCGTGGTCGAGCTTCACTTGTTGCTGGTGGAGTCTGGCATCAAGAAGCGTGTGAATGAGGAGCGCGTGATTCGGCAGTGGCCGGTTGTGGAGGATGACGACGAGTTGGCGTCGGTCGCGGCTTCGGTCGTGCAGTCTGCCGCCGGTTCAAAGTCGCACGTGGTGCCGGCTCGGGCGGCGAGTGGCAAAGGACTAGACGACGTCATCTCGAAAGCGAAAACTCTTCAAGGTCTCGGCGTGTCGGACTCCGATGTGCTGGATCTTTGTAAGGTGACTGCAGCGAACGTGGGGTGCGAGTGGGTGTCTGCCGCCGAGTCGGTACGGCGCGTTCTGCGGACGCCAGTGAATGCGGCTGCGGCGATGAGTCGGGCGCGATCGGTGTCGGATGTGAACGCTTCAGTGGCGAACGCTTGCGCGCAGCTTGACTTTGACTTCTACGACGACCGCAGTGAGAGAGGAGGTGGCTCGGATGTCTCTACGCTCACTGGCGTTCGCTCTGGCTTGTTCCTGTCGGGACTTACGGGAGCGGCCGAGGCGAGCTCGGGACCACGCACGCCGTCACCGACACGCGGACACGACGAGTACGCGGGGATGGACGTGCACGGGATGCCTGAGCGCCGCGATGCAGAGGAGCTCGGGGCGTCGCCGCACAACTTCCGTGGGTTCGAGGGGGATCCGCTGGGTTTGACTCGAGAGGAGGCGCAGGAGGAGCTCAAGACGGCTACCATTACGTTCGACACCGAGTCGAGTCGGAAGCCTTTGACGTTGAATCTGCTTCCGTCTGCGACTTCGATCAAGGACATGCGGGAGCTGGACGACTCGGTCGTGTGGGTTCTGCGGGGAGCGGGCTCTACTCGGAACCAACCGCAGTTCTTGCCGGGGACGTATGGCGCTCAGTTGGCGGATCAGATCTTCAATAGTGTTCATCTTGCGGCGGCGGAGCACCAGACGTACCCGTTTCCTGTTGAAATGACGGACTTCGTGGTGCTGTCGCTTTGCACTGGTGCCCTTGGAGCACAGGACTTTCTCAGCGGGCCGAATCAGACTCGGTTCCACAACAAGATGACGCTGGTGCTCAACGATTTGAAGCTCAAGGAGGATATGCCGGACGACTGGCACCGCTCTGCGGCCGTGCGTCAGAACCACACTTGGCCCGCCGGCAACGTGGCGCGGTCTCGGGTGCAGATCGGCGGCTACGAGAAGCAGGAGGACTTTCTCAAGAGGCTTCGTGCATTCGCAGAAGTGGTGGAGGTGTTCTACAACTCTAAGTGGGGCGCGGAGATCAAGATGATGGCGGCGGACTTCAAAATCTTGGCGGAGATTCGCGAGGAGGGGCATGCGGTGTATCCGGTCGAACTTCTGGCGTGCGCTTTCGAGAAGCTGATGCACCAGTTCATTCTTGGTGTGCGCAAACAGACGATGGAGTGCTTGCTGACGATGGAAGCCACTCGCAAGGATACGAAGCGGCCTCACCTTTTCACCAACCTGCGCATGCTGATGTTGTCGCGGCGGGCGGATCGGTCGATGGCGTTTCAGATGCCGACGAGCTTCGTTGACGTACGGTCGGAGCGCAGTTCTTTCGTCAAGGTTTGGCGCAGCTTCTATTCGAAGGCGACGATGCAGATGATGACTCAAGGCGCCTCAGCTTACGACGTTCCTACGGCAAAGGGTGGCGCGCGTGGGGGCAAGCAGCCGGTCGGTGCAGACGACGGCAGCACGGCGATCGGTGATGACGGGTCGGGTGTGGACTTAGGCGCGGACGCCGCCAAGGCGGCGGCCTTTGCGGCCGCGGTTGCGGAGACGGCGAAGGCACTGGTCGCTGCACAAGGCGCGGCGCCGGCGGCAGCGGGCGGTGGTGCCGGCGGGGCAGGCGGCGGCGGCGGCGGCGGCAAAGGCGGCGGCGGTGGCGGCAAGGGAGGCGGCGGAGGCGGCGGCGGCGGCGGCGGCGGCGGCGGCGGCGGCGGCGGCAGTGGTTCGCAATCTCTCGACTTGGCGGCTCTCGCTCGGAAGATTCCTCGGTACACGTACGTCAACGGGTACGAACCAGCGAACGTGCAGGTCGCGCTCGTCGGGATGGGCGTGTCCATGTGGCACAAGAGCAACGACAAGTGGCTGATGCTGCATCGGTACAAGAAGGACGAGAAGGTGCGAATTCACTGCCTTCCAGGGGCGTGTCACTCTGGCTGTGGCAGTTCTGAGAAGGACTGCGTTGCGGCTTGGAAGAAGGTAGCTGGGCCGCTCGTCGAGCTCGTGCACGGCGCGATCCCGTTGCCTATGGCGAAGGAGATCGCGCACAATCCGGACTTCGCGCTGCTGGGCATCGCGATCGCTCGTGGCGGCGGACTTCTTCAGCACGATGCGAAGATTTTGCCGGGTGACGTTCGTCAGAAGGTGCAGGCACTTATGATTGAGCACACTAAGCAGGAGCTCGCGAAACTTCAAGACGCTGGGCAGGGCGGCGCGTCGGTCGCAGGCCGGCGTGACGCGTGCTCGACGCTCTCCTCGCTGGGCGCGGCGGGCTCGGAGGTTTTCGTGCCTCGCATTGGGGGAGGTTCGACGGCACTGTGGTGCCGTGGTCGCGGCGGGCGAGTGGCGCCTAAGTCGCTGACGGAGCTGCAGTTTGCTGATCACGAGACGGATCTCGACATGGCGGTCAACGATCCAGACGAGCGGCCGGCGGCACCGGCGGACGGTGCGCATCGCGTGCCTGCGGGCGGTCTCGGGTCGATGTTCCGCTTCGAGTTCCCGACATCGGAGCAGACGGAGCGCGAGGACGTCGCCAGTTGGGTGGCGGCGTCGGCGGGGTTCGTCACTGATCTGAGCGGTCGTGGCGACAAGGTTCACTCGTATACTCGCTCGCTGGCGGGGCACGTTCTGTTGGCTGAAGTGCCTGATCCGCGCGGCGCGGGGCTCACTAGCGACGAGGCGTGGGCGCTCGTGCGCGATCGTGTGCTTGTGCTGGCAGCGAGCTCGACGGATTCGGCGATTGCGGCGTGGGCGCGGTCGTTCTCGGGCGAGTACGCTACTGCCGACGACTCGGCAGTGAGCGGCGGGCTTGGGAGCGGCCCGCTCTGCAAGCTTCCTGACTTCATGCGCCCGGGCGACGAAGCGTCGTGCTCGATCTTCGGCGTTCAGTGGCGCGTTCGCGATCACGGTGAGCTTCTGTCCGTGGGCGGAGACGTCGCAGAGCGGGCCAAGTGTCTCTACCTTTCGGTGGCGCGGTCGCTGGGCATGGAGCCGGAGGTGCTTCTCACTGGGCTGCGGTCTCAGGCGCGGTCGTTCGTCGATACGGTGCCGGCGCCCAAGCGCGGCGAGATGGTGCCGGAGGCGATTCTCTATGCGTTCGAGCTCGCCCATGACCTGCTGGAGCGCGACCATCCGCAGATGCGGGCGTCGCTGCTCTGGTTCGGCGATGAGATTTTGGCGAAGCACCAAGTCAACTTCGTGTGCTGTATGCCGGACGGGGATGTTCGCGTGGAGCTGTTCAAAGGGCGCCAGTTCGCGAGCTCGGACCCCTCGTCGGTGCTCGGGTGGTGCGTTTGTGCGTCGTCGCATGCGCGTGAGCTCGTCGCGCCTGTCTCGCTCGGCTCGATGGACGCGTGGGAACTGACGGTCATGGAGCGTACGGGGGTTGCGCCGGGTCAGTTTCACATGTCGGGCTACAAACATCTGATTCGAGCGCTGCGGAGCTTTCGCGGTGACCACCGCGTTCGCGACCCGGCAACGCTGTTCAAGTGTGAAGTCTGTCCGTCAGCGTGCGCAGTGCCGTTGCGTGTCCGTCAGCGTCGCTTCATCGGCGCCGATGACGCCGGTTCGGACCCGCTTATGGTGATGGCGTCTGAGGCGGGGCTTGCGTCGTTGGTTTCAGAGGCGCGGACGGTGCTGTCAGGCATGTCAATGGACCGTGAGGCGGCGGAGGCAGCCGCCGTGGCTTCTGTTTTGGCGGGGACCGCCACCGTTTCGTCGGCGATGGATCGTCCGGTTGGGTACGCTGGCGTGTATGATGAGCGCCTGGGGCGCTCCACGGTCCAAGAATTGCAGTTTCGGCCGACGGGAGTCGGCTTAAGTCGGCGGTTCGATTTGAACTGCGGCTGTTTGCGGTCGTCGGGCGCTTGGGGCATGGGCGAACATCCCAGCCTCGAGGCGCAGGACTCCGAGTTCCTTCGCGACGAGCGTGCCGTGCGTGCGTTGGGCGCCTTTGAAGCGTTCGAGACCGCACTGAGCACCTCGAGCGGTGAAGGGGAGGAGCGAGGGGGGACTGACATCCCCCCTCAATCAAAATCTCGCGACGAGTGGGGCACACGGCCCCCAGCGGCAGCGACTTCCTCAAGGCAAGTAGTTGCCACTTATGTTTCTCTGTCTAAAGAGAGCAGTGA
>Ga0209335_10004720_pt1 | contig 12826 bp, 8 predicted proteins | sample COG_09_FD_184753 | JGI IMG/M metagenome (GOLD analysis project Ga0209335, IMG submission 184753) | Pelagic Microbial community sample from North Sea - COGITO 998_met_09 (SPAdes) (version 2) | ecosystem: Environmental > Aquatic > Marine > Neritic zone/Coastal water | place: Helgoland, sampling...
AGACTTCTATACAAAGCCTTGTGCTCAAAAATCATTACTGGATTCGGATCTTCAATTGCAGCCAGCATCAATCCTTTTGCATCTTCAGGGTTAGATGGATACAAAACTTTCAGACCAGGCGTATGAGAAAACCAAGCTTCATTACTTTGAGAATGAAATGGTCCAGCTCCTACTCCAGCACCAGTAGGCATTCTAATTACCACATCTGCATTTTGCCCCCATCTGTAATGTAACTTAGCCAAATTATTTACAATTTGATTAAACCCTACAGTTACAAAATCTGCAAACTGCATTTCCATTATTGCTTTTTTGTTTTTGAGTGAAAGTCCCAATGCAGCTCCTACAATTGCAGATTCGCAAAGAGGAGTATTTCTAACTCTATCTTTGCCAAATTTCTCTAGAAAACCTTCCGTCATTTTAAAAACACCGCCATATTCAGCAATATCTTGTCCCATAATTATAGAATTTTCAAACCTCTCCATACCTTGGAAAAGTCCTTGAGAAAGAGCATCAATAAACCTAATTTCTTTTTTGTTTTCTTTAGAGTAAGTTTCGTTATTGGAATGTTTTTTATAAATATCTCCTAATTCAGAATTTAAATCTGCCTTTAATTTTGGTGTTTCAAAAGCTTTTAACCAAGCTATATTAATGGCTTCTTTTATATTTTTTTTACTCTCTTGAATCTCATTTTCAGTAAGAATATTATTTTTTAATATTTCTGTTTCAAGTTTTAAAATTGGGTCCTTGGTTTTCCATTTATCTTGCAGTCCTTTGGGATAGTATTTTGTTCCAGATGCTTCCTCGTGTCCTCTCATTCTAAAGGTTAATGCTTCTACCAGAAATGGTTCAGGTTTTTTTGACTGTGACAATTTAACTTTCTTTATACAGTCGTAAACTTCAAGAATATTATTGCCATCTACCTGCTCAGTTTTCATTCCGTATCCAATTCCTTTATCGATAAATTGCTTACAATTAAACTGTTCTTTGGAGGGAGTAGAAAGACCCCATTGGTTATTTTCAATTACAAATATTACAGGCAATTGCCATACCGAAGCAACATTTAAAGCTTCATGAAAATCTCCTTCACTTGCTCCTCCATCTCCACTAAATACTAAAACAGATCTATTAGTTTTTTCTATTTTTTCTGCCAATGCTACTCCGCATGCAATTCCTAGTTGAGGTCCTAAATGCGATATCATTCCTACAACTTTATGTTTCATAGTTCCAAAATGAAATGATCTATCTCTTCCTTTAGTAAAGCCCTCTTTTTTACCTTGAAATTGACAAAAGAGTTGGAATAAATCAACATCTCTTGTAGTAAAAACTCCTAAATTTCTATGCATAGGTAAAATAAATTCATCTTTATCCATTGCTAAAGTAGATCCCACTGAAATTGCTTCTTGTCCAATTCCTGAAAACCACTTAGAAATCTTTCCCTGCCTTAGAAGAATTAGCATTTTTTCTTCAATCAATCTTGGAAGTAAAAGAGCCTTTAAGGCATTGATTATTTCAGGGTTTGTCATATAAAATAAAAGTAGTCTTTAATTAAATAATAGAGTTTAAATTTATCAATATTTTACATTTCTCTGGTATATTCATTAGTAATTGTTTTTGAAACTTATTAAGTTAAACCCCCTCACTTATTGAATTTTTTTCGTAAAATATTATTATTATTTATATGTGTAAAATTTGCAATTAATTTTAATTAATTAGTTTTGTCTCAAATATGTTTGATTTGATGAAAAAGTTTTTATTTAAATTTTTATTTTATTTTCTTATAATACCATTCTTTTCAACAAGTATTTATGCTACTCATATTATTGGTGGTGACTTTAAAGTAACCATGACTAATAATGGTGTTAGTTCAAGTGTTTATGACATTCAGCTTAGACTTTATCGTGACGATGTAAATGGAGCTGTGAATATGCCCGCTTCAGTAACTATTGGAATTTATCAAGTAGGAACAAACAACTTACAAACAATAAAAACACTTTATTTAAACGGTGGTTCAGCTTCCATAGTTCCTCTTGGAGATCCTTGCTACACCCCTAATCCATCTATTGTAAGGATTGAAGAAGGCGTTTACAGTGGATTGGGCTCTGTTAGTTTGCCCAATTTCTCTATGGGATATTATTTACATTATGAGACATGTTGTAGAAATGGTTTAATTGATAATTTGGCTACGCCTACTAGTGACGGAATTTCAATTTTTGCAATTATACCAGACCCATCTATTGGTCAAAATTCCACACCTGATTTTGGAGACTATCCTAACGATGCATATTTCTGTGTGAATAATATTAAATTTTTCACTTGGCCTGTTACTGATCCAGATGGTGACTCCTTGGTTTTTTCACTTGTAGCTCCGTTAGACGATGGAACCAATCCAAATAATGGAAATTCTGCTCCGGGTTCAGGAGCATATCCATTTTATCCTTCATGTAATTTTGCAGCGGGATACAATCAGTTTAACGTAATTGGCGGAAGTCCTCAAATGTCTATAAATCCAGTAACTGGTGAAATAGCAGCATCCCCAGCCATTATTGGATATTTTCAATTTTCAGTGAGAGTTGAAGAATATAGAAATGGAGTGAAAATTGGAGAAGTTAGAAGAGATGCTCAATATGCCTCTTTGCCCTGTGTTTTGGCAAATCCACCAGTTATTACTTTAAACAACGATGTTGGAAGTCCAGCAGTAGATACTTTTTCAGTAGATATTTATGTAAATGACAGCATTTGTTTTGATTTAGAAGTAGGTGTAAATGACCCTTCAGATTCTGTTTTTCTACAACTAACTTCTTCAAGTTTTGATTTGTTGGGTTCTTATGTCCCACCAAGTAATTACATTTCAGGCGGAACAAATCTAGCTTATTATGACTGGGATAATACTGTAGGAGATACTGTTTTCTTCAACCAATTTAATTTAAATAGTGCTGGATATATCGGAAATACTGGTGTTCTTTATATGCGTTATTGTTGGGAAGCACCGTGCGAGGGAATTGATTCTACTTTTAATATTACAATGGATTCTTACTCGATAGATTGTAGTGGTTTCAATCCCGTACAAAAGGAACTTAGTATTTATGTCCAAAAAATTCCTGCACCAACTTTCTTAGATATTCCTTCCACTATTAATGTAACTTTAGACGATACTATTTGTATAGATTTATTTGCCCAAGACACCTTGAATTCTGACGACACGTTAGCCATAGAACCCTATTCTGGAAACTTTAGCTTTGATTCTACATTTGTACCACCACAATACAACAACTCTACTGGTCAATATTATTACGAAGATTTTAACGATAGCATTGGCAATACAATTTCAATGTTGGGATATTCTCATGTAGGAAATATTTCTTCTGCTATACAAAATGTTGCATTAAGATTTTGTTGGGTAACAGACTGTGATTATGTATATCAAAAAGAATTTGATTTAAACTACCGAGCTTTTTCTACTGTATGTGGATCAGATACTGTAATGGCTACTTCCCATGTTACTGTAGATCCTCCAACCGGAGATGTGAAAGAAATTCCAAATATATTTACTCCTAACGGAGATGGAACAAATGACATCTACAAATTGGCAGGAAAAAATGATCCTTGTTATGATGTGATGCAAATAAATATTTATAACAGATGGGGACAACTAGTTTTTAATTCCATAGATCCGAATTTTGAGTGGGATGGAAATACAGAAAACGGAAAAGTTTGTAAGCCAGGGGCCTATTTAGTTATTATGGATGGAACTTTTGGTAGTACTTACGATGCAGACGGAGTTCGAACTTCTAATCCTGTAAGGGATGAATTTTGGATTCATTTAGTTAGATAATCATCTACGCACTGTTTATATAATTTCTCATATTTAGGCAATATCATTTCTATATCAAATTTCATTGCTTGTTGATAGGCATTGGTTTTAAACCTCTCTAAAAGAGAATCATTAGACAATAGTTTTAGAGCATTTTTTGTCATTTGATAGGTGTCCCCAACAGAATTTAACAATCCACTTTCTCCATGGGATATAACTTCTGGAATTCCACCAGAATCACTTGCAATAACTGGTACCCCACAAGCCATTGCTTCTAGAGCAGATAAACCAAAACTCTCTTTGGAGGATGGTAAAATAAATAAATCAGAAATATTTAGAACTTCTTTGGTGGACTTTAGACTTCCCAAAAAGAAAATATTTTTACTGAATTTAGAATTTCTAGATATTTGTTCTAGTCTTGCTCTTTCAGGCCCATCACCTACTAAAAGTAATTTAACATCCATTTCTTTAGAGATTCCTTCAAATGCTATTATTACGTCTTCAATTCTTTTAACTTTTCTAAAATTAGATACATGACAAATTACTTTTTCATTATTTGGAGCAAATCGTTTTTTGTAGTAATCGTTGTTGTCCAGTTTATACTCTTTAAGGCAGATAAAATTGGGTATAACTTCAATATTATTTTTTATGTCAAATAATTCAAAGGTTTCTTTTTTGAGATTTTCAGAAACAGCAGTTACTCTATTGGATTTATTAATAGAAAAATTAATTACTGGTTCAAAGGAAGGATCTTTACCAACCAAAGTTATATCAGTTCCGTGAAGAGTAGTAACAAATGGAATTTCAACTCCTTGATCTTTTAATATTTGTTGTGCCATATATGCTGCCGAAGCGTGAGGAATTGCATAATGGACATGAAGAAGGTCTAATCTTTCAAATTTAACAACATCTACAAGTTTGCTAGTTAGCACTTGTTCGTAGGGAGTGAATTTGAATAAAGGATAATCTGAGGTTCTAACCTCATGGTAAAAAATATTTTTTCTTAATTCTCCTAATCTTACAGGCTCGCTATAGGTAATAAAATGTATTTCATGCCCTTTTTTAGACAATGCTTTACCAAGTTCTGTTGCAACAATGCCACTACCTCCAAAAGTAGGATACAATACAATCCCAATTCTCATCTATTATATTTTGTTCCAAATATAACTTAATTGATTTATTAGTAGATTTTGATTTACTTATATTAGCTGTAAATTGATGAAATATCACAATCTATGAACAATTTAGAAAAAGATTTGTCCTTTAATAAGAACGAAGATCAAATAAAATTGATGATTTCAAACTTGAACCTTAAGTTGGATAAAATTTATTTAGGTGGTGGTAAAGAGAGAATTAACAAACAAAAATTAAAAGGTAAACTTGGAGCTAGAGAACGTGTAGAATTATTGCTGGACAAAGAATCGCCAAACATTGAAATTGGTGCTTTAGCCGGATACAAAATGTACGATGAGCATGGTGGCTGTCCAGCTGGTGGAGTAATTGTGGTAATGGGATATGTTCATCAAAAATTATGTGTAGTAGTTGCAAATGACCCTACAGTTAAAGCTGGTGCATGGTTTCCAATTACTGGAAAAAAGAATTTAAGAGCTCAAGAAATTGCAATGGAAAACAGAATTCCAATAATCTATTTAGTAGATAGTGCAGGAGTTTATTTGCCTCTTCAAGATGAGATTTTTCCGGATAAAGAACATTTTGGTAGAATTTTTAGAAACAATGCAAAGATGAGTGCTATGGGAGTTACTCAAATTGCTGCTGTCATGGGCAGCTGTGTTGCGGGTGGAGCTTACCTGCCAATTATGAGCGATGAGTCATTAATTGTAGATAAAACAGGGACCATATTTTTAGCAGGTTCTTATTTAGTAAAAGCAGCAGTTGGAGAAATAATAGACAACGAAACTCTTGGAGGAGCAACTACCCATTCTGAAATTAGTGGAGTGGTGGATTATAAATCTCCTGATGATAAGACGTGCATAAAAACTATTCGAGATTTATTAGATAAGATTTCTGAAAAACAAACATTAAAACTCAATAGATCCAGTTCTCAAAAACCCAAATTAAAAATGGAAGATTTTTATGGTACTTTTCCTTTTTTGAGATCTTCAAATTACAATGTTAAAAACATACTTAATTTTTTTATTGATAATGGAGATTTTACTGAGTACAAGGCAAATTATGGAAAAACTATTGTCTGTGGTTATGCAAGAATTGATGGTTGGTCAGTTGGAATTGTTGCTAACCAAAGAAAAGTTGTTAAAACTAGTAATTCAGAAATGCAATTTGGCGGTGTTATTTATAGTGACAGCGCTAGCAAAGCATCTAGATTTATTATGAATTGTAATCAAAAGAAAATTCCCTTAGTATTTTTTCAGGACGTTAGTGGATTTATGGTGGGTAGTAGGTCTGAGCATGGAGGAATTATTAAAGATGGAGCAAAAATGGTAAATGCAATGGCCAATTCTGTAGTTCCAAAGTTTACAATTATTATGGGTAATTCCTATGGTGCTGGAAATTATGCTATGTGTGGAAAAGCATATGACCCAAGATTGATCGTTGGTTGGCCAACTGCTGAAATTGCAGTTATGGGTGGGGAACAGGCAGCAAAAGTCTTACTTCAAATAGAATTATCTTCTCTTAAATCAAAAGGTGAAAAAATATCTAAAGAAAAAGAAAAAGAATTATTTAGCGCGATTAAGAAGAAGTATGATGCTCAAATCAAGCCCTATTATGCTGCATCTAGACTTTGGTTGGATGCCATCATTGACCCAAAAGATACCAGAAAATGGATATCTTTAGGTATCGAGGCAGCTAATAATAATCCAATAATAGAAGATTATAAAACAGGAGTTCTCCAGACTTGATTATAGTAAATTACTCTAGCAGTCTTCTTAAAATTTTACCAACGTTAGACTTTGGGAGTTCATCTCTAAAACTTATACTTTTAGGAACCTTGTAATTGGTTAATTTGGTTCTGCAAAACTCAATTAATTCTTCTTCGGTTAGCGAAGGATCTTTTTTGACAATAAATGCTCTAACAAATTCAGTACCATCTTCGTTCTTTTCACCTCTAACTCCTACTTCAAGAACTTTAGGGTTTTCAGAGATTGCTTTTTCAACATCGTTTGGATATACGTTGAATCCCGAAATAAGAATCATTTCCTTTTTTCTATCGACAATTTTAAAGTAACCTTCTTCATCCATAGTCCCTACGTCTCCAGTTAGAAAATATTCTCCATGCATACATTTTGCAGTTTCTTCAGGCTTATTCCAATAACCTTTCATGACTTGAGGCCCTTTTATTGCTATTTCACCAGGTTCTCCCACTTTAACTTCTTTAAAATCATCATCTAAAATTTTAACATCTGTGTTTGGAAGTGGTAGTCCAATAGACCCAGTTTTATGTTTGCCATTCCATGGGTTAATTGTTGCAGCTGGACTTGTCTCAGACAATCCATAAGCTTCTAAAAGAGCTGTTCCAGTTAGTTTTTCCCATTGTTCTGCTACTATATCTTGAACGGCCATACCTCCTCCAAGAGCAAGTTTAAGTTTGTCAAAATTTAAATTCTTAAATACATCTTGATTCATTAAACCTATAAATAAAGTATTAACACCTGTAATAACTGTAAATGGGTTCTTTTTTAAATCGGCACAAAACTTAGGCATATCTCTAGGATTAGTAATAAGGATATTTTTTGATCCATATCTAAAAAAAGTAAGACAATTAGCTGTTAAAGCAAAAATGTGATAGAGTGGAAGGGCGGTAATTATAACTTCTTGACCATGATCAACATTTTCTCCAATCCATGCTTCTACTTGGGATACATTTGCACAAATATTTCTATGCGTCAATTCGGCTCCTTTGGAAAGACCTGTAGTACCACCAGTATATTGTAAGAAAGCTGTATCGGTATTTTTAATTTCAATATTCTTTCCCTTTTTGCCACTATTGTCTTTAAGAATTTTTTTAAGATTGAGACTTCCTGGGATTGAAAAAGCAGGAACCATTTTTTTAACATTTCTTACTACAAAGTTTGTTAGTCCTCCTTTGAATCCACCCAGTAAATCACCTATTGTAGTAATTATTACAGTTTCAATATCAGTTTTTGAAACAATTTTCTCCAAATTATGAGCAAAATTCTCCACAATAATCACAGCTTTTGCACCAGAATCTTTGTATTGATGTAACATTTCATCCGCAGTATATAATGGATTAGTATTTACAATAACTAGTCCTGCCTTTAAGCAAGCAAAAATTGCAACTGGATACTGTAATAAATTGGGCATTTGTAAGACAATCTTGTCTCCTTTTTTTAGACTAGTATTATTTTGAAAGTAATGTATTAAAGCATTAACGTGATTGTCAAGCTCATTATAAGTTAGCTCAACATCCATATTTTTATAAGCACTTTTGTCTCCAAAATTTCTAATAGATTGGTCGTATATTTCTACTATATTTTCATAATTTATTTCTGTAGAATGGGAAACAAAATCTGGGTAACTTTCAAGCCATGGAAATTTGCTCATTTTAATATAATTTTAAGTTGATAATTTATAGATTTTAATAAAAATGTAATTAATACACTTTCATAAATATAGTAGTTATCAGTTGATTTTCAAATTTTTATTTTTATAAAAAAAACTTTTTTTAAGTGTATTTTCTTCTAATGTTGTTATTTTTATAGCGATATTTTATAACCTAATCTTTTTTTTGGAGTATAATAAATGTATGTCAATTCTTATTGCAATAAAAAATAAATTTCTAAAATTTCATTTATTGTTTGTCTTGTTATCAATGACATGCAGCATAGCTCTATTTGCGCAAGACCCTATTTTTACACAGTTTTATTCCAATCCAGTATATTTAAACCCTGCATTTTCAGGTACCCACCACTGTCCAAGAATAGTTTCTAATTATAGAAATCAGTGGCCAAATTTTTCTGGAGATTTTATTACAACTTCTATTACTTATGATCAATATGTAGATGCTTTGAAAGGGGGATTTGGAATTATCCTTATGAGTGATCAAATTGCAAAAACCTTAAATTCTAACGAAGCAAGTTTTTCTTATTCTTACCACCAACATATTACAAGAAAGTTTACCCTAAATTTTGCACTACAAGGAACTTACATCCAAAAATCTGTAAATCGATCTAATTTAACTTTTGGAGATATGATACATCCTAGAAGAGGATTTGTCTTTTCTACTGCAGATGTTATAACTGCTGTGCCAGTTAATTTATTTGATTTTTCTGCAGGTATTTTGGGATATTCTGATAGGTTTTATATTGGATTTGCTACACACCACTTAACTGAACCAAAAATTTCCCTTATGGCAGGTTCTTCTTCGGAATCTTTTCTTAATAGAAGATATACTGCTCATTTAGGAACAGAAATTACTTTGGGTTCTAAATCTGTTTACACAGAAGAAAATGAGACACTTTCCCCAAGTGTATTATTTGTCAAGCAAGGGGATTATCAGCAATTAAATGTTGGATTGTACTATAAGAAAGGAAACTATGTTATTGGTGCTTGGTATAGAAACGTTGATTCTTTTATTGTAACTCTAGGTGTAGATACAAAAATATTACGAATGGGATACAGCTATGATTTAACTACTTCTCAACTTGGTGCTTACTCTGGAGGTTCTCATGAGATATCCATGGCTTTAAAATTATATTGTGCTCCTAAGAAAACGAAGTTTAGAACAATGTCCTGTCCAGCATTTTAATCCATCTTTCCATCTTTAATGGTTATCTTTTTATCTGCTAAATCTGCTAGTTTGTTATTGTGTGTAACAATTATGAACGTCTGTTGATTTACTTCTCTAAGTTTAAAGAAAAGTTCGTGTAAACTTTCTGCAGTTTTTGAATCTAAATTTCCACTAGGTTCATCTGCTAAAACTACCTGAGGGTTATTCATAAGAGCTCTAGCTACACTAATTCTCTGTTGTTCACCTCCTGAAAGTTCAGATGGTTTGTGGTTAAACCTATCACTTAAACCCATTAAATCTATTAAATGTTTTGCTCTTTCATTTGCTGACTTTTTGGTTGATTTAGCAATATAAGCAGGTATACAAACATTTTCTAGAGCGGTAAATTCAGGAAGTAAATGATGAGATTGAAAAACAAATCCTATGTTTTTATTTCTAAACGCTGCAAGCTCGTTATCATTTAACTGAAATACATCTTTGTCGTTAAATAAAACTCTACCAGTTGTTGGTTTTTCTAGGGTTCCAAGAATTTGGAGAAGTGTTGTTTTTCCTGCTCCACTTTTACCAACAACAGAAACAATTTCTCCTTCATTTATGGATATGTCAATTCCATTTAGAATATTTATTTCGTTTATACTTTTATGAATTTTTATCCCCTTTATCATGCTATAAAAGTAATGAGATTAAATTTATATTTAAATAAAATCACATTTCATTGTAATATTTTTCTTTTTAGAATCTAATCATTACAACAAATTTTTACATTTACTAAAAATAACTACAGTCTTATGAATTTACATGAATATCAGGGTAAAAATATTTTAAAAAGTTTTGGAGTTTCAATTCAAGAAGGTAAAGTTGCTCACAGCGTAAGTGAAGCAATGGATGCTGCTAAAGAATTAACTAATCAAACTGGTACCGAATGGTTTGTTGTGAAAGCTCAAATTCATGCAGGAGGAAGAGGCAAGGGGAAAGTGATTGAAACAGGGAGAAATGGAGTAGTTATTGCTAAGGGTTTGGATGAACTTGAAGACAAGGTGAACGGGATTTTGGGCGGTCATTTGGTTACTGCTCAGACATCTGATAAAGGAAAAAAAGTAAATAAAGTTCTTATTGCTGAAGATGCATATGCTCCAGATTTTGATAAAACTTCAGAATTTTACATGTCTGTTTTATTAAATAGAGAAACTGGTAGAAATATAATTATGTATTCCACCGAAGGGGGAATGAATATTGAAGAAGTAGCTGAAAAAACACCTCATTTAATATTTAAAGAGGAAATTGATCCTAAAGTAGGTATTACTGGTTTTCAATGTAGAAAAATTGCTTTTAACCTTGGTTTAAGTGGTAAATCACTAAAAGAAATGATAAAATTTGTCCATTCTTTGTATTCAGCCTATTTAGGTTGTGATGCCTCTTTATTTGAAATTAATCCAGTTCTTAGAACCTGTGACGATAGAATATTAGCAGTTGACGCCAAAGTAAGTTTAGACGATAATTCTTTGTTTAGACATAAAGACTACGCTCAATTAAGAGATTTATCAGAAGAGGACCCAACAGATGTTGAGGCGGATAAGGCAGGATTAAACTTTGTGAATTTAGATGGAAACATTGGCTGTATGGTAAACGGAGCTGGTTTAGCAATGGCAACTATGGATATTATAAAACAAAGTGGAGGAGAACCTGCTAATTTTTTAGATGTTGGAGGAACTGCAGATGCTGATAGAGTAGAAAAAGCATTTAATATTATTCTTAAGGACACTAAAGTAAAAGGAATATTGGTAAATATATTTGGAGGTATTGTTAGATGCGATAGAGTAGCAAATGGGATAGTGCAGGCTTATAAAAGTATTGGGAATATTCCTGTTCCTATAATAGTCAGACTTCAAGGAACAAATGCTGTAGAAGCTAAAGAAATAATTGATAATTCTGGATTAAATGTACACTCTGCGATAACTCTTAAAGAGGCAGCTGAAAAAGTAAAAGATTTAGTAGGCTAGTATTCGTAAATTGTAAGACCACTCCTTAATTTTGGTTCTATCCAGGTACTTTTAGGGGGCATATTCTCTCCAATGTCTGCTATAGATGTTATTTCCTCAATTTTGTGAGGGAATAATTCAATACCTATGCTTTTATTGTTTTGATCCACTCTTTTGGATAATATATGGATTGGTTGGTTCCCTTTGATATATTCAATATTGGTGTTAGAACTTAAGTTTTTAATATTTAATATTCTTTTTAATATTAAATCAGATACTATTTGGCTATTTAAGTTACTTTTTAAATCTTTTTTAAGTGCCTTAGTTTTTACTTCAAGTAAATACCAGACATTTTCTATGTAGAGGCAAACTTCTCTTTTTGACGAAGGAGACTCATGCTTTTTTAATTTTTTAATTTTAAAATAACTTTTCAAATTATTAATTAAATCATTTTTACTAAGCGTTCCAATATCTTTTACTATTCTGTTGAATTCAAATATTTTTAAATCATTTTGATTTATAAAAAGAGCTAGAAAATAATTTCCTTTTTCGTGCTTGGGATTTGATTTTTGAAATAATGAACAGGAAGCTATCCTATGATGACCATCAGCAATATATATATTATCAAGTTGTTCAAATTCGTTAACAATTTCATTAATTTTCTTAGCCCCATCAATTAACCATAGTTCATGGCTCTTTTTATCTGTTGTTGTAAATTCATACTCAGGTCTTTTGGAAGTCTCAGATAGAATGATTTCATTGATTTTATTCGAAGGCTGGTAAGCTAGTAAAACTGGCTCTGCATGAAAATTACAAGTATCAAGATATTTTTTGAATACTTTTTTTCTTTTATCAATAATATTTTCGTGTTTTTTAATTTTATTTTCTTGGTAATCCTTTACACAAGCTCCCGCAATAATCCCAGTAAAAATACCATAGTTGGTAGTTTGTCTGTATAAATAAAATATAGGTTTTTTATCTTTTACTAAAAACTTATTTTTTTTGAATTCTTGGTACTTATTTTTGATCAGTTCAAATCTTTCAGTACTATTTGGTTTGGATCTATTGCTTTGGTTAAATTCCGGATTTATTACATGCAAAAATGAATACGGGTTGCTCTCTAATTTTGACTTAAGTTGTGTTTTTTGATAGGTGTAAAATGGTCTTGAGCAAATTAAGTGGGCTTTTTTTCTAACAGGTCTAACAGCTTTAAAAGGGTTGATTTTGGCCAAATTATTTTTTGTAAAAGTTAATAATTTTTTCTGCCAATTCTTCTCCTATTCTGTCTTGAGCCTCTAAAGTAGCAGC
>Ga0209335_10004722_pt1 | contig 12822 bp, 9 predicted proteins | sample COG_09_FD_184753 | JGI IMG/M metagenome (GOLD analysis project Ga0209335, IMG submission 184753) | Pelagic Microbial community sample from North Sea - COGITO 998_met_09 (SPAdes) (version 2) | ecosystem: Environmental > Aquatic > Marine > Neritic zone/Coastal water | place: Helgoland, sampling...
TTATTTACAATCAGTCGCCCTTAATGATAAAAGAGTAGAGATATATAGAAATCCTCAAAATATTGGAGCTTTAAAATCACATTTTCGAGGTTATTGTGAAGTGAAAGCTCCATATGCATTAATGTTATCTGATGATGATTTAATGGTAGGAGATTACATTTCAAGATGCTTAGAAATATTTAGTAACCACGATGATGTGAGTATCATCCATCATGAATTTGATTTATGGCAAAAATCAGAAAATAGATATAAAGAGCCATACACTATTTATACCAAAGGTGATGATGCATTTATTAAAATGTTTTTGTTGTCAGGAGCATTTACGGGCATTGCATTAAGAATGAAGAATTTTTTATTACACAATTTTCCTCTTGATAAAAATGTCATATATCCTCAAATCAAGATTGCTAATGATATAGTGAGTAAATACAGTATGGCAACTATAAATGATTGTGGAATGATTGCTACTGAGTTTGGTGACACATTAAAAGATGTAAAAAAACATCAAAATAGACCTGATTGCATGGGAATAAATGAAAGGCTTTCTTATGCTGCAGAATCAAAAAATCCATTAATTGTGCAAAGACTAGTATTTTCATTAGGGGTATTTGCAATTAGATTGTTTTTAGAATTTGAAAAGGTTGATACGAAGGCAGGTAAAAAATTTATCAAATCTCTTTTATTTACCTTAAATAATATAACTCCGTATTTAATTTTACAGTTATTTAAAATAAAAAAATTTAACTTAGCATTTTATTGTTTATTTCATTTAATTTTAAAACCTTCATTTTTAATAAATTATACTTGGTTCTTGGTATTTGTTTTTAAAGAAATTTATTCAAAACCTAAAATTTTTTTTATATTTATTTTTAAATAATAAAGTATTTTAACTAAAGTTCATAACAGCAACTGTTCTTCGAAAATCTTTAGTTTGAGGAAACCCTCGATGACTTCCCCCCTGATCTGAGATCACTAACGTTCCTTTTTTTGCCAAAGCTGGCACAATATTATGACGTAAAACAATTGGTGTCTCTGTTTCATTGGGAAGAGCAGAAGAAATCTTTTTGTTAATCTTTACTAAAGATGAATTGATGTGGCTCTCTTTCACATAAGTGTACGGACCACATTTGAGGTCAAGGCAATCCTCCAAATAAACAAAACCTTTTAGTTGTCTTTTAAATGAGTCAACATGAAACCCTCGAGTTTTTGTTACTCCATTATTTATATAAAGATTAAGATTTTTTGCTTTAGGAGAATTATTATTATCCTTCATTGCTTCAGTAAAGAGTTCATTATTGAAATATGGTCTTAATATATCTCCAATAGAATGATGCCATTTATCAACGTTAAAAATATCAATCATTCCCATATCTTGACCATCGCGGATGTTTGCTACAGCTTTGTTATAGTTAGCGAGCGAGTTATAGTCCTTAATTTTAAAATTACCTTGTTGGAATAAAACATTGGCCTCATCTTTGAAAGATACACTACTTGATTCAAATACTAATAACTTTTCTCTAATTAAACTTAAGTCTTGTGAAATTTTATTTATTGAGTTTTCAGGAACAAAATCAGGTATAATAATTATACCTTTATTTGAAAGTGTCTCTTTAATTTTCTTAACACCTTGACCGACAGTACATGTTACATCTTGAATTCTTTTATTAATTTCATCTTCATTAAGATTTTTTAAATATGATAATAATTCATTATTGATATGATTTATGTCATTCAATGATAACAAATCTTTTACCTGCCGTTTTTTTATTGAAATATCAATACCTAAAAATGAAAATTTCACTTTATACCCATCTGATTTTTAAACTATCTTATACTAAATATTGAAAATATAATTATTAATAATTATAACATCTTTTATTAATTGATAATATAATTATTAATAATTATAACATCTTTTATTAATTGATAATATCTAATAACAAATCTCTAAGAATTTTCTTTCTTTCGTTACCAACCTTTTGCCAACCGATCCATTGTTAAATTATAAAAAAGATAAGTAAGATCAGCATTAATTGCTAATGTACCAAGAATAAAAAAATATAAACCAGGCCCCCAGAAACGTTGAAAAGACTCATCTTTTTAAAACAACTTTCGTGTCTTAAACTAACCCAAACATTTTGTTTAATGGACTCTGGAGCGTCTAGGGTTAGTGATCTCAATTTGTCCCAAAGGTAAGGAGTGAAAATTATTCCTAGAGTCTTTATGAGCTTTTAAAAGCTGTAATGAGCTTATCACGCTGTTGTGTGACTCGCTCAAGCTTCGCAACACTACACTTAAATCGAAAGGAGGCTCATTAGAAGCCTGGTATTTGAAAAAAAGATGTTAGGCCCATTTCCATATATAGAAAAAAGGTTACTTCTACTCTTACGGTTAATACTTACACTTGGAAACTCATAATCCAAAAAATATTTTACATCTATAAAGATTGGAATGGGTAAAAATCACCACTTCACTTCAATAGATTGCGCACTCATTACTTGCATATTGTAGTAGAAAATTATTCATAGCATGTGCCTTGCATATGCATAAACTTTTCTGGAAAAACGTATGAATTTGGACGTTAGTTTTGACGCTTTGGATTTGGCTTGTTCTATAGAGAAGTAAAGCTGCTCTTCACCTTCTAGCTCAAAGTTACAGATTAGATTTTGTGCAACGCTGTAAAAGCCGAATAATGAAAGAACAAGTGCTTTTTCAAGTCGCAATTCTCTCGATACATCAGTTTTAATGAAGAGTATTTCGGACCCAATATACCGTCTTCTCTCATTATGATTGACTTTATTATTATATTTAACAGGCCAGGCCGCAGCACATATAGTGTCATAAACCTCAAAACCATTTTCAATGGCAAATTTTTCAATTTCGTAATGTAGATGTTGCCCTTTATGTACCTCGACATTCCAAGTCTCCACCAACAAACCAACACAATTTTCCAAACTGTTCTTTGAGCCCAAAAGAGCAGGAAGTTCGGCAGAGTGAACATCAAGCTTGATAAAATTTGGCTTAGGCATTTCAGAATTTGAAACACAACTATCTATTGATCTTAGAGGGACTTCGATTAATTCTTGAGTTTCTCGAGGTGGGGCACCGATTTCATCACTAAATTGTTTCAAAAATTTAATATTAGGAGGACAAATGGAACTTGTTGTTGGATCTTTTGCTAAGTGCAAAATTCCTTTTTTATCCTCACTCCATAATCCCCCATCTATATAAATATCTTGAGATAATTTTATCACTTCACTCTCGCCACGCGGTTCAAATCTAACTGAAAGAATTATAGACTCTGCAACATTAAATGGCTCCGATAATAAACCAGCGGCACCACCATCTACAAGAACAAATTTTTTAGATTTTATTCTTTCAAATGTCGCTACAATTTCAGCGTTGTATGGTGAATACTTTGACCAATAGCTCATTTCTTACTCCTATCTTTAACTAACACACTCTTGAGGTAACTCAAACTCTTTATACAAGCGCTTTACTTCTTTGAGAACGTTCATACATTCGTTCTTCTTATTTTTTAACTACCTTATACTAAATATTGAAAATATAATTATTAATAAGTATAACATCTTTTATTAATTGATAATATCTAATAACAAATCTCTAAGAATTTGCTTATAATTTAATTGAAACTTATGCAAACCTTCAAAAAATTATTATTTTTACTCTCGCCTTATGAACGTAAACAAGCAGTAATATTATTGATAATGACCATGGTTATGGCTTTGTTGGAAATGATCGGTGTAGCGTCTATATTGCCGTTTATAGCAGTTGTTTCAAATCCAGATATTATTAACACCAATTTAATTTTAAATGCTGTTTATAATGCTTCGATCACATTAGGAGTAGAAGGTTATCAACAGTTTTCTTTTTTTCTAGGTATAGTAATGTTTTTAATACTAATTTTCTCACTTTCTTTTGCAGCCCTAACATCTTATGTGCAAATTCGATTTGTTTTAATGCGTGAGTATGCGATTGGTAGGAGGTTACTGGAAGGATATTTGAATCAGCCTTATAGTTATTTTTTAAATCATCACAGCGCTGAACTTGGTAAAAGTATTTTATCAGAAGTAAGTCAAGTAATTGTATTGGGTTTTTTCCCATTAATTAATATGATCGCTAGAGGCATGGTAGCAATTACACTTATAATGTTATTAATTATAGTTGATCCAAAACTTGCTCTAATAGTTGGTGCTTCACTTAGTTCAGTTTATGGGATTATTTTTTATTTTCTACGTGACTATCTTAATCGAATTGGAGAAAAACGTTTAAAAAGTAATCTGTTACGTTATAGGGTTGCTAGTGATGCATTTGGCGCTGCAAAGGAAGTTAAAATAGGAGGCTTAGAGGAAACTTATGTTGAGAACTTTTCTGTTTCTGCTAAAACTTTTGCTCAAGCCAATGCTTCTGAACAAGTTACATCTCAATTTCCTCGTTTCATTTTAGAAGCCATCGCCTTTGGTGGTATTTTACTAATAATGCTTTATACAATAAAATTAACAGGTGGTTTTACCAACTCTTTACCAATCATTAGCTTATATGTTTTTGCTGGCTATCGCTTGATGCCAGCAATTCAGGTAATTTATAGTTCTTTTACTCAAATTGCTTTTGTCAGTCCTACACTTGATAAGTTATATCAAGACCTTAAAAATCTTAAACCTCTTGATAAAGATCAGGATCAAGGAGTTTTAACAATGAAAAAAAAAATTACTTTAAATCATGTTGAATATAATTATTTCAATGCATCGCAAGCAACATTAAAAAATATTAATTTAAGTATTCCCATCAAATCTACAGTTGGCCTAGCAGGTGCTACTGGTAGTGGCAAAACTACAACTGTTGATATTATATTAGGGTTACTTGAAGCTCAAAAAGGAACTTTAGAAGTTGATGGAAAAATTATTACGAGACAAAATGCTAGATCATGGCAACGATCTTTAGGTTACGTGCCACAACAAATTTTTCTTTCTGATGATACAATTATAGCTAATATTGCCTTTGGAGTGGATTCTAGAGATATTAATCTAGAGGCAGTTGAAAAAGCTTCTAAAGTTGCAAATTTGCACGATTTTATTAAAAAAGAGTTACCTGAAAAATATCAAACAAAAATAGGGGAACGAGGAGTTAGATTATCAGGAGGGCAACGTCAACGTATAGGAATTGCAAGAGCTTTATATCATAATCCACAAGTACTCATTCTAGATGAGGCAACGAGTGCCCTAGACAATCAAACTGAAAAAGCCGTAATGGATGCAGTTAATAACCTCAGTAAAAGTATCACAATTATAATAATTGCCCATCGTTTAAGTACATTGAAAAAATGTGATAATATCTTCTTGTTAGAAAAAGGTGAGATAAAAGATCAAGGAACATTTGAGGAATTGATTAAAATTAATGAAAACTTTCACAAAAATGCTAGTAATTGATAAATTAAATAATGCTAAAAAATTCTTCTATATTAATTACAGGTGGCACAGGTTCATTTGGCCATAGTTTCGTTCCACTTACACTTAAAAAATATAATCCTAAACGCCTAGTTATTTTTTCACGTGATGAAATGAAACAATGGGAGATGCAAAAACTATTCAAAGATGACCCAAGAGTACGTTTTTTTATTGGAGACGTGCGTGATAAAAATCGACTTCATCGTGCATTAAATGGTGTAGATTTTGTAGTTCATGCAGCTGCAACTAAAATTGTACCCACCGCAGAATACAATCCATTTGAGTGCATTAAAACCAACGTAATTGGTGCTATGAATTTGATTGAAGCCTGTATTGACCAAAAAGTAAAACGTATAGTTGCTCTTTCAACTGATAAAGCTAGCAGTCCGATTAACCTTTATGGAGCAACAAAGTTAGCTTCAGACAAATTATTTGTTGCAAGCAATTCATCTTATGCAGGAGGTCACAAAACATCTTTTGCTGTAGTTAGATATGGTAACGTTATGGGTTCAAGAGGGTCTGTGATTCCATTTTTTATGTCACTAAGACAAAAGAAAAAATTACCTATAACCGACAGAAGAATGACTCGTTTTATGATATCACTCGAACAGGGTGTTGATTTGGTGTGGCATGCTTTTAAAGATATGGAAGGAGGCGAAATTTATGTTAAAAAAATTCCATCAATGAAAGTCACTGATATTGCCTTAGCTATAGCGCCAGAAGCAAAACATGAAATAATTGGGATCCGGCCAGGTGAAAAATTGCATGAACAAATGATTAGTAGCGAAGATAGTAAAAATAGTTATGAGTATTCTGATTATTACAAAATTTTACCTGATATTAATGAATGGATGAAAGATAAAAAACGTATAAAAAACGGAAAAAAAGTTACAAACGGGTTTGTTTATACAAGTGAAAATAACTTAGAATGGATGTCAAAGCAACAATTAAAAAAATGGGTTGAAGTGAATAAAAAAATTCTTTGATAAATTTTGATTTTTATTGGAAAAATAACTTATCCTTTATAAATAAATTTAATTATTCAAATTTTAAAAATGATTAATAAATTTTATAACAAAATATCGATCGGTACAGCTAACTTTGGTCAGATTTACTCCATAGATAAAATAAAGGTGAATAAAAAAGAAATTTTTAAAATATTAGATGTAGCAAAAAAAAATAAGATTAATTCTATAGATACCTCACAGAACTACGGTGCCAGTGAAAAATTAATTGGTGAATATATTAAAAAAAGAAAATCAAAAGGATGGCAAATTACAACAAAGATTATAAATGAAGAAAAAAAAATTAAAAATTTAATTACTCAATCAAAAGAGCGACTTTCAATTATGCCAGCTAATTTGTTAGTGCACAAATCTTATCATTTGACTAATGATAAATTTAGAAAAGAATTAATAGATCTAAAAAAGAGAGACAAAATCAAAATTGGAGTTTCTGTATATGAGACTTCTGAAATCAATGAAGTTCTAGAGCAATTTATACCTGATATTATTCAACTACCAATAAATATTTTAAATAACAAATTCTTTGCTAATGATTTATTGAAAAGGCTAAAAGAAAAAAATATCATTATTCAAGCTAGATCTATATTTTTTCAAGGGCTTTTATTTAAAAAAGATAATTTTATTAAATCAAAGCATAAAAAATTATATAATTTAATTAAAAAACTAAAAATTATTAGTAAAAAAAATAATATTTCATTAGCTGAATTATCTTTAATGTTTGTTAATTCAATACAAGAAATTGATAAAATTGTAATTGGGGTAAATACTTCAGTTGACTTGAAAAATAATATAAAGATTTGCAAAAAAATTTTGCCAAAAAAAATATTAGATGAAATTTTAGATACTGGTATTAATAGATTAAATTTTACTAAAATTATTCAAAATTTATAATAATAGATATGAATAAAAATATTCACATTATAGTTCAAGCTAGATTAGAGTCTTCAAGACTACATGAAAAAGTTCTTAAAACTATCCACAATAAGACAATCTTAAGAATTCTTCTAGATAGATTAAAAAAGTCAAAATTTAAAGATGAGATTATTGTTGCAATTCCAAATAATAAGAGAAATTTACCTCTAAAAAAAATTTTATTAGGTATTAATTTTATAAAAATATTTGAAGGAAGTTTAGATAATGTTTTATCTAGATATTATCATGCAGCAGATAAATATGGTTCAGATATTATCATAAGAATTACAGCAGATTGTCCGTTAATTGATTCGGATTTATTAGACTCAATGATATCTAAATTTTTAAAAAGTGATTTAGATTATTTAAGCAATACAATAGAACCAACTTTTCCAGATGGATTTGATATTGAAATTTTTAATTTTAAAACTCTTGAACATGCGTTTAGATATGCCAGAAAATCAACTGATAAAGAGCACGTTACTCCTTATATAAAAAGAAATAAGAAAAAATTCAAAATACAAAATTTTAAAAATTCTATTGATTTGTCAAATTTACGTTTAACTATAGATGAAAAAACTGATTACGAATTTATTAAAAAATTAACAAGTTTGATGAAAAATAAATTCTTTTTTGGTCTCAAAGAAATAATTAAACTTTATAAATCTAGACCAAATTTATTTAAATTTAATAATTATATTAAAAGGGATGAGGGTTTTAGTTTAAATAAAGGTCAAAAAATTTGGAAGCGTGCAACAAATGTTATTGCAAATGGTAATATGCTATTATCAAAAAATCCTAGTAGATTTTTTAATTTAGATTTATGGCCTGTGTATTTTGAAAAAACTAAAGGATGTAAGGTCTGGGATTTAGATAAAAAAAGATATTATGATTTTTCACTTATGGGAGTTGGAACAAATATTTTGGGTTATAATAATTCCTTAGTTGATAATGCTGTAAAAAAAACTGTTTCAAATGGAAATCTTTCCACATTAAATTGTTATGAAGAGGTTTATTTAGCTGAAAAATTAATTGAAATGCATAAATGGGCTCATATGGTACATTTTGCAAGAAGTGGCGGAGAAGCAAATGCAATAGCAATAAGAATTGCTAGAGCTGCAATTAACAAAAATAAAATAGCAGTTTGCGGATATCATGGTTGGCATGACTGGTACCTTTCAGCAAACTTGAATAAAAAAAATAATTTAGATACTCATTTATTTCCTGATTTAAAATTTAGAGGAGTTCCAAATAATTTAAAGAATACAATTTATACATTTAATTATAATGATATTGAAACTTTAACTGAGATAATAAAAAAAGATAAAGAAATTGGCATTATAAAAATGGAAGTCCAAAGAGATCATCCTCCAAAAAATAATTTTTTACAAAAAGTCAGAAAATTAGCAGACGAAAACAATATAATTTTGATATTTGATGAATGTACGTCAGGATTTAGAGAGAATTTTGGAGGTTTGCATCTTAAGTACAAGGTTATTCCTGATATCGCAATGTTTGGAAAAGCACTTGGAAATGGCTATGCCATAACAGCCGTGATAGGTAAAAAAGAATTTATGAAATTTGCTCAACAAACTTTTATAAGTAGCACTTTTTGGACAGAAAGAATTGGTCCAACTGCTGGAATTGCAACTTTATCACAAATGGAGAAAGTTAAATCATGGGAAATAATAAGCAAAACAGGAAAAAGATTAAAAACGAATATAAAAAAAATTGCTACCAGAAATAAATTAAATATTGAATTTACAGGATTAGATGCATTGATTAATTTTAAATTCAATCATAGCAATCATAATATTTTCACTAAATTTATAACAAATGAAATGTTAAAGAGAAAATTTTTAGCAAAAAATTCGATATACGTTTCAGTGTCACATACTCATGAATTGATAGAACAATATTTAAACAATCTTGATGAAGTGTTTTATCAATTAGGAAGCTTTGATATTGATAAAATAAAAGCAATAATTGATAAGAAATAGCTGTTTATGATTAAAGTTTTAATACTCGGAACATCAGGAATGTTAGGAAAAGTTATTTATAATACTCTTAAGCAAAATAAAAAAATAAAAGTATACCATACAGGAAAAATAAAAAGAAAAGTTGAATTAACAAGTAAAATAAATTTTTTAAAATTTATAAAAAAAAACAATCCAAATTTGATAATTAATTGTATTGGATTTACAAATATTGATAAATGCGAAAAGAATAAAATTTATTCTAAAATAATTAATTTTAAAATATTAAGAGACTTATTTAGATTAAAAAAAAATAATAAACTTAATTTTGATTTAATTCAAATATCAACCGATCAATTTTACTATCAAAAAAATTTAGAAAAAAGTAACGAAAATTCAAAACTTTTTTTAATAAACACTTATTGTAAACATAAAAGAATGGCAGAAAAAGTATCTTTAAAAAATAAAGCTTTAGTTTTAAGAACTAATTTTTTTGGAAAATCAAAAAGTAAGAATAAAAGTTTTTCAGATTGGGTTGTTAAATCTTTTAAAAGTAATAATAAGTTTAATTTATTTGATGATATTTTCTTTAATCCATTAAGCATGAAAACAATATCAAAAATTATATTACAAATAATTATTAAAAAACAATTTATATTTTCAGGTATTTATAATCTCGGAACAAAAAATGGAATATATAAAAACATATTTGCTAAGTCTATTGCTAGGAAATTAAAAATTTATCACTCGAATTATTCTGATATTAATGTTAGTAAAGTATTAAAAGTTAAAAGATCAAAAAATATGTGCATGGACGTAAAAAAATTTGAAGAGAAATTTAACATTAAACTACCTTCAATAGAAAAAGAAATAAATAGTGAAGTAAAGAATTATTTGTAAAATGAAATTTAAATTAGGAAAAAAATTGCTCTCAGATAAGTCAAAAACTTATTTTATTGCAGACATTGCAGCTAATCATGACGGTAGATTATCAAGAGCTAAAAAATTAATAAGATTGTGTGCTAAAGCAGGTGCAAATGCTGCAAAATTTCAGCATTTTAAAGCAGAAACTATTGTAAGTGAAAAAGGTTTTGAAAAATTAGGAAAAATTACACATCAATCAAAATGGAAAAAAACTGTCTATCAAACTTATGAAGATGCAAGCATAAATTTTCATTGGACTAAAAAATTAAAAGAGGAATGTAAAAAAAATAATATTGATTTTTTAACTTCACCTTATGATTTAGAGTATGTTGATAAAGTTAAGAAATATATTAGTGCGTACAAAATTGGCTCAGGAGACATAACATGGTTAGAAATCATTGAAAAAATTTCAAAAAAAAAATTACCAGTAATTCTTGCTACAGGAGCCGCAACTCTTAGCGAAGTTAAACAAGCAGTAAATAAAATTTTAAAATTTAATAAAAAACTAGTTTTGATGCAATGCAACACAAATTATACCAATAGTCTTGATAACTTTAAATATATAAACCTTAACGTATTAAAAGCTTATAAAAAAATTTTTAAAAATAAAATATTATTAGGTTTAAGTGATCATACGAAAGGTCACAGTACTGTTTTAGGCGCTGTTGCTTTAGGAGCTAGAGTGATTGAAAAGCATTTTACAGATGACAACAAAAGATTAGGACCTGATCATGAATTTTCAATGAATTTTAATACCTGGAAAGAGATGGTGGAAGCGACAAGGTATCTAGAGAGTAGCTTGGGTGATGGAAAGAAAAAAATAGAAAAAAATGAACTTAAAAGTTCTATCGTTCAAAAAAGAGCGATTTATGCTAAAAATGATATTAAAGAAGGACAGTTATTTAAAAATAATATTATTTTATTAAGGCCTGCTTTAAGAAATTATATACCTGCTAATAAATTAGATTGGCTTAAAAATAAAAGGGCAAAGAAAAAAATTAAGAATGGTGAATGCATAAGCTTAAAAAAAGTAAGTTTTTAATTATAATTCCATCTTATAATGAATTTTACAATTTAAAAAAGTTTGTAAAAAAAGTTAAGAAAATTGCTCCAGTTTGTATTTTAGATGATTGTTCAAATGACCAAACAGCTCAATGGTTAAAAAAAAACAAAATCAATTATATTAGAAATAAAAAAAATCTTGGTTATGAAAAAAATTTAATAAATGGAATTAAAAAATTAAAAAAATATTGTGATTATTTAGTTACTTTCGATGGTGACGGACAACATAAATATTCTGATTTATTAAAAATTATGAAAATAAAAAAAAATTATGATATTATCATTTGCAACAGAATAAAAAAAAATAGATTAATGGAAATTTTAATCTCATTTATTTTTAAACTTCTTTATGGACTTAAAGATCCGTTAAGCGGTTTTAAGGTGTATAAAACAAATATTTTAAAAAATCATATTTTGAAAAAAGTTGAAAATTTATTTTTAATTGATTTGTTGTTTGGATTATTGAAAAAAAAAAAATCAATTAACTTTCCAATTAATACAAATAAGAGACTTGGAAACCCTAAAGTTGGGAACACTATAAATGTTAATTTAAAAGAACTTAGAATATTATTTAAAATAATTTATTTTAAGTTTACTAGAAATTAAATTATAGTAACTAAACCAAGTTAAATAAAAAAAATTTATAAAAATAAAAGAAATTAGTTATGCAAAGGGTATCTGTCCAATCACGGAGTCATTAAATGACTCTATTTTTTTAGATTTTGAAATGTGTTTACATCAAATGAGTGATATAGAAATAGACTTCACGGTTCATGCATTTAGAAAAATTTGGTCAAATCTTGCTCTATTGAAAATAACTTAATACAACTTTTAAATCAAAATTTGATTTTTTGACTTAAAAAAATTATATGAAATATATTAGATAACAATAATGAATTAAACTAGTTAATAATAAAATATATGAATTTTTTTGAACTAATAAAAAAATCAAAATTAGCACTATCTAAAGAAAGTGAGCTTGAGTTAAATTATTTCTTATCAAAAGAAGATATAGATGTGGTTATTTATGAAGATAAAAAGAAAATAAAACAAAAATTCAAAGGTATTTTTTTTCAAAGTTTGTTATTTTTTTTTAGAATTTTAAGTAACCTAAGCTTGTTTGAAAAAAAAATATTCACCAAACCTGTCTATGTAGCTTTAGGAACAATTAATCAGTTTAATAGTATTAAAAGCACACTCGAAGCTCTAGAAGCAAATGGTGATAAATTTTTATTATCAATTAATAAAAATGTATTTCATAAAAATTATTATTTTAAAAATGCTAAGCCAATAAAATTTAACATTAAAGTTGCCCTATCTGGCTTTGTGTTATTTTTTTCACGTGTATTGCCACTTTACTTAGAATTAAAAAGAAAGAATAAAAATTACGAAATTGCTATGCATTTTAATCTATTATGTGAAGCATATATACTTGTACCTTTTTATATTGATATGCTT
>Ga0209335_10004724_pt1 | contig 12820 bp, 9 predicted proteins | sample COG_09_FD_184753 | JGI IMG/M metagenome (GOLD analysis project Ga0209335, IMG submission 184753) | Pelagic Microbial community sample from North Sea - COGITO 998_met_09 (SPAdes) (version 2) | ecosystem: Environmental > Aquatic > Marine > Neritic zone/Coastal water | place: Helgoland, sampling...
GCTGCGGCCGCCGTTTCTTCGGCACGGATGCCCCGAAGAGCTCGCGTAGCTTGATTTCGAGGTAAAGCACGTTGGAGGCGAAATCTTTTCCTTCTTCTAGTACACCCTTGTACCAATTAGCAAGTCTGCCGTGAAACAAGGCACTTGAGCGCAACCTGCGAGCTACGTCTGGACCAGAGCTCTCGACAGACTAGTGGGAGCCCGCAAAGACACACGGATGGCGGCGTGGCAAAAGGGGCAGTCTTGCTGATCTATCTAGGAGCAAAGAGACGGGAAGAACTTGCTGTGTTGGCTCATATCGTAGTTTGCAAGTTCTTCGCTCGTTAAAGATCCCGGCCGTGGAAACAAGCGGCCGACTGTGAGGATCACGTCTTTCTCCCGCGCGGGAGCAAGGATTGACGAGAAGTCGGGCCTTTCATGTGGTTCGGGTGGAATTTGCGCGCTGAAATCGACATTTCTGGAGGCTGGACGCAAGTCTGACGCCTGGAACCCGCCCAGTGCAGGCCGGCGCGAGCCGTGCCGACCTGACTCGCGGTGCGTCTGAGAGCCATTGCGGCTGTCGACGGTGTAGTCGATGGGCCAGTCGCTGACTGCACGCACTATTCCACCTTGGCGTTGCCCATGTATCCGCTGTCCTTCCAGGTTTCCCCTTCGCTTGCTGCTGTACGACATGGTCCACTCTGACTTGACTCGAGTCGGGGTCCAGTCCGTTGCGGCAGGCACCGGATACGGCTTCTGATGCAACCTGCGCTGCTCCGAATGGCGAACAGCGCCGAAGGTGTGTCGACTGGACGCTGGCTCTCCCCCCGGCATGTTTTCTGTAGGATGAAAGCTCAAGCTGGTCTGTGGCGAGGAAGGAATCGGAATGTAAAGGGCCGGAGCACCAGACAGAGAGACCCGCGACATCGAATGTCACCGAGCACCTCTCACGCCATGTCTCTTGGTGGCAAGAATCCGCTGTTTCACAGAGTTCCCGACAGCGCGCTGGCTTGACTCAACCGCCAGCTTACGCGAACTCGTAAGCTGGAACCATTCATTGCGTAAAAAATACCTTCATGCCTAGAGACATGGAGGGGTCCCCCGGGCGAGTTAGCCTCCGGTGGTCCTATGGGAGCGTAGATGGGTTGATTACCCCGCTCGGAGTGGCTCTCTCGCAGCGGGGTTAGAACCACCCAGTGACTCCCTCTCCAGCGGGGCGAGACCCTGGATGGGATCAGGCTGCGAATCTAATAAAGAGTGGCTTCAAGCGGCGACCACAGGCACGCACCAGTAGTTCTCAGCCACATCGGAAGCTCTTCACCCCAAGACACTGCGCCTCCTCTACGATTTTGCACGCCTCAAGACGGACGCAGCCGAGCAGCACGCCGTTCACTGGGAAGCACTGGGCTGCGCCCTGCCTCCTCACAGACGGCCACCTGTGCGATGGCGTGTCTTGGATACCAAAGAGTTGCCTCCACAAAGATGTCGCTTCGGTCGAGGTCTTCGTACGACCAAAACTTTGCAGCGACATCGTCACTCTCATCCAAAGGGCTCCACTGCCGCACCGAGAATGTGGTCATAAGGTCCATGCGAAGGTACATTTTGTCTGCGAGAGCAACCAAGAGATCCCCCATATCGAACGCATGCAGCTCAAGTTCGCTTCCATCATCGAATGCCGCACGGTACTTGCCTGATTTTGCTGGCTCACCATATCCGGGCATTGCACCCCAACGCAGAACGACGAGCGGTGTACGTTATCGACAGCCGCCCACCTTCAATCGCCGTGGGCCTAATGCAGCAAACCCTTCTGCTGGCAACCTACCGAGTGCAATTGAGTGCTCACGTCAAGGGTATAGCCGGCCCAACTGATTTTGGATCGGGTTCACAGGCAGAATTCTGCAAAGATTCCTGCAACGGCGATTGCGATGGCATCTCCCCTTTGAGAAGCGGGTCGATGCCTTGGCCGGGCGCAGTCATCGCATTGACCATGCGCGTTGTTGCCAGCAGTGCGCGAAGAGAGAGCGTGCTCGAAATTTTCTCTACAGCCCGCGGAAAAGTGTGAAGTTACTTGTTAAGGTGTGCACACCTGCAACTCGGGCCAGTGCGTCGTCAAAGGCCGTACTGACATCATTCATAAGTGCGAGAAAATGCTGCGAAATTGGTTAGAATCTAACTGACAACGTGATGCTTGACCCTGTCAATGCCAAGAATTTTCCCGGAACCCGGTACTTGGGAACGGTGACAGTACCCAGTGGCCCCAATGTGCAAGGACAGTTAGTTGAAAGTGTGAGAAGCATCTAATGTATTAGTGCAACTAAATCACATGAGCTTCACATCAGATCGTGAGCACTCTCTACTTTAGTGGATGTGGTCCCACGTGCGTCCCTTCGAGGTCGCGTGAAACTATCCTCTTCCTCTGTGGAATCAATACAGGCTTCGCTTGTGATCGCCCAGCCTCTTGGCTGTCTCTGAGGTTTGTCTCTGAAAGTGAGTATGCCAAAGGGACCCGCCCAATTTCAGTTCCCTTTAACAAATACCCCTCATTCAGTTTGCCAGCTACACCCAAGGCAATGGCAAAGGAGCCATTGATCAGTTAAAGATCCCAAATCTGCCCGGATGGGCGTACATCCACATGACGATCAAGGATCAGCAACTACGGACACCTGACCCCAGATTGTCACTCCACAGACGTTCAAAGCAGCCTCGTTTTCGCTTACGTTCATTGCGTCAGAGTCCGTCTGCGTTTCAGTGGTAAAAGTCTCCTTTTTTTGCAATTCACCCTTATCCTTGTTTTCGTGCATCTCGCTTGATGCAACGAAGTCAGATGTGGAGTGCAAAGTCGAAACAGGAGTGGAAGTAAAAGTTCAATTTGGAGCGGTGACGGAAGTTGAAGGGGAAGCGATTACGAAAGTTGAAGCAGAAGTGGGCACTGAAGCAGCAGCAAGCGCGAAAGCAGAGCTGGCAGCAAAACTCAAATCAGCAGTGGCGGGGCGAGTACGGACATACGTAGGTCGGGGCTTTTGCCCCGGCTTCCGCCGCCCGCGTGCTTGCGTCCCGTTAGTGCTGTGGGCCTGGGACTTTTTTGTATACGTTTTTTTACCGCGGTCTCCCTGCGCCTGCTCTTCACTCTCTTTCGAACTGCGATCTGCGACTGTTCAACGGCACACGAATGTTTCTCTTGCGCCGCGCCGGGGGGGGGGCAGACAACATAGGCGCATCTTAATCGGGCAGGTGGTCGGAAACGGTGCCGTGGCGCCCCGTCTACACACTCGTGAGATTCACCCAGGGGGCCCGCACAGAGGAAGCAGTACTGTGGTCTTCAGGGGCTTGCTGCCCCGATTGCTCGGTCGACGGGCAGCATGTCAGAGACAGCCAAGAGGCTGGGCGACCACAAGCGTGTGCCTGTATTGAGTCACAAGAAAGATGAATGAACCCACGGGCCAAATGAAGAGGCACACGTCGGACCACTTCCACGAATGTGGAGGCGGTGCACATGAAGCTCATGATCTAATGTGGAGCTCATGTGACTTAACTGCACTAATACATTAGATGCTTCTCAGCATTTAGGGGGCTCACTGAGAGGCCTGGGGTGGAACCGGACGGTGCCCCTGGCATGTTGATAAGCCAAGGTGTTGGGAAAGGTCTCCCCAACAGCCTTCGTGGGATGCATGGCGTATGAGGTCCCGCCCGTGCAGTGAAGGGCGTATGCACGAGGGAATCGGACCGAAGCCCAGAGCACGCACAGCAGCTGATCCAGCCACCCACCTGGGCCCAAACAGATTCAAGCCCTTACTGTGCGCACAACCGAGTCGGTCGGCCACGATGCTGCAAATGTGTGCTCCCCAACGTGCACTTATGGGTTGAGATCAGTCCTGAGTAGTCCAAGCGGTTTCATAAACTTGTGTGATGGCCACCAAATTCTCTTCACAGTGGCAATGCTTGCATTTCAATGTCATCACGGTCTGGGTCGCAACTGCATCGTTCCGCCGTTCCGCCTCCCTTTTCCCTTCCTCCTCCCCTTGCCGCCCCGAATCGCAACCAGCTCAAGTTTCCCGCCCCCACTACAACAGCAGACCGTGCACCCACAATTTTAGCGCCCTATTCCGACATCTTCGTCACAACCTCACCTCGATGTGACGCACAGGCACTCGCCGCACGCGTCGGCACTTCGCCCAGGTTATGGTCGTGATCACGTGCCACCGTGCACTGCTCGCTCCAACGTTTCCCATTGCTGCTTCCGTTTTGCCTGTGCCGATGCCGCTCTTTCCATATTGGCCTTGTGCCGCATCGTGCACTCTTCCCAGAGCCGCGAGTCCATATCCATGAAGAGCTTTTGCACGTTGAACGTGAGCCCGTGTACCGTGCTATTCCAGTGCTTCGTGGTGTTGGCCTCCAATGCAGGATACAGTACCGGCAGAATTACATCCCTACTCTTCGCAATGAGCGAAACAATGTACTCATTGTTCCAGAGGAACAGCGCCCTTTCGGCAACCTGCGGCGACACGCGCTGTATCACAAATTGGCCTGGACTACGGAAGAGAAATGGCACACAGGGTATAAGCCAGAAATGGAGAACGCAGGATGCCGAGTGCCGGAGACCTCACCTGGAAGTGCGGAGAATTGATGCAGCGGGCGATGAGACGAAAGAGCGGCTCAGCAACTTTACCGAATTCGGCAGACTGCGTGAGTTCGAGGAGTTCCTCGAGCTCGTTGAGGAACATCACCTCCTTCCCAGAGTTGGTGTGAGGCCAGTACTTCACTAGCCCACGTAAAATGATGTCTGCGAGCTTCGGGTCTTTTTCGAGATACTGAGTGATGCAGTATGAAAGCTGCTGGTGGTACTGTTGGATGCACGAGCCCGACGGCTTGTGGAGAGGAATGAGAGCGCGCGAGAGGAACTGCTTGTGCTCGTCCTTGAGGGGAAGCGCAAAACCATTAATGATCGATCCCAGGATTTCGAGGAGTTCTGCAACACCATTGTGGCGCTCGGTCTCGTAGATAAACCGATAGAACACGTTGGAGATCGCCTTGCGGATGAACGCACGGTGTGGCATGAATTTGCCGTAGATACGGTGCAGGATCGTCTTCAGGTAGTCGCGTTCCCGCGGATCCTCCGAGTCAAACAATTCCAGGAATCGAGTGATGAGGTTTGTATCGATGTATTTGCGCGCGACTTTGGCCTCTGTTGACCCCGAGACCACAAAGCGCAGGAAGAACTCGTACACGATGTGCAGGTGCGGCCCTGGGGCAGCGCGGCACGTTCAGCGCAATGATTCCGCGAAGGAAACGCCGCAACGTGTTTGCATTCCCGATGGAAACGGAAAATAATCAGTGACAGGGAAGCTCCGGGTTCGTAATGGTATGCGGGTCCGAAGCACACATGCAGGCTCGAGAATCGGCTCGTCCTCCTCTGGGTCGAAGGGGGTGTCTTTCGATCGGGTCGGGAGCTGCCGAAAGATGTTGGCCGAAACCTGCCCATAGGATGTGACCTCAGTGTCACGGACCCAAAGGGGCCATTTTGAGTATATTTGCTATACTGACGAGGCGACATGCGAGTGCTCAGCAAGGCAACATCACACATGTCACATCACACCATCAAGAGGCATCGGGATCGCACCATGGCCACCACCTCCGGCATGACAGGCTCCTGAAATGGCTGCTTCGCACTGTTGACGTAGTCAACCAGCTCAAGAAGCGTCTGCGCATGGCGACAAGCAGTCAACTTAATCCGGACAGGTGTGGATCAACACAGTGCATGCACCTGATCAGTTCTAGGGCACACCTGGCGCTTGATCTCCTTGTCCCTATCATTCCCACCGCCCTCCGAGAAGTCGCATACGATGCTGCACAGACGAAGCTTCCGCGCAAAAAGGTTCGCCCGCTCGCTGTTGGGAACCTCTGCGCGCAGCGGAGAAAGCGCGCGTTAACCTCTAGCCGTGGGACTGCAGGTTCAGGGCAGCAAGCATATGGCCACACCTTTGAACGACGGAAGATTTTCCATGACCTCATGGGACGCTCTGGATCCCGGGCGAGCAGCCATCGTGGCAGGTGCCACTGGATCTGCGGAGGTGCCAAGGTCACACGGACCGCCAGCAACGGGGCGGATCCCTGACTTGGGAAACCCAGTCGGTGTCGATAGCCAAGAAAGGTCGGACACAGAAGCTGAAGTAATGGACACTCATAAGCTAGAGAGCCACATCTTGAACCCTCGCCTCTGCTCAAAACTCTAGGTGACCGCGCTATAGCTGCCCGTCAGCACCAGCCCTGTTAACTGTTCTGCCACTCGATGCTACTACCGGGCCTCCCACCACTGCTAGCAAGACTTGCGGTGCAGAAACTCCAGTGAGACCTCCTTCCAAAAAAACAGACTGCAGATCTTCACTGCGCGAGCGCTATCGCGGGGATGTGCACGTACCCCTCGCCCGATGTGCCTCTGTCTCGAGAGACTTCCCTTCAAATCGTCACAGACGGAAAATGAGGATCGTTGGTTCAGTCAACCCAGCGTTGAGTCAACGCCTTGCTCGAAACTCAACTAACACCGTGAAACTCAACTATAAAGCAAATCTGCTCCCAGGGCCGGTAGTCCGGGAGGTTGTAGCAGCTTACATAAACCTGCTGTGGGTCGCGTGAAGACCCGACTTCCTTTGCGACACCATCGCATGGGGTGTTCTCCCGCATAGCGCCTGGTGGTTCACATGGCAGGTTCTCTTTCGATCCATCATACAAGCTAGAGCCATGGTGCACAGTACGAAAGCGTTGGCTCCAGTTTCACGCCAAGGAGAGCGCTTGGGAGTGCGGGCTGGCGGCGGCTTCTGGGATGCAACACTTCATGTAGATCTGAGGGCAATCGACGCTTCCGTTGAACCTTTGAAAAAAGATGTGCAGCGGGGATCTGCCAAATCGCATGATTCCGGGCCGAGTGCTGTGCTTCGTTGCGGAAGACGAAACTTCGTTCAGCAATACAACGGACGGACAGTAGAAGCGGAAAAACGAGTGGGTTGTACTACGCGAACTAGACTCAACACGCCGCGTTGGCGGAAAAGGGCCATCCAGGCACCCGGATGGGCAACGCCGATTGCGATTGCGTTCGTCGCCTTTGCGCTGGCCCTGGGGGTTGCGTCTGGACTGAAGTTCGAAGTGACTCAAATTGGACAAGCCGGTTCGTGTACATCTGCGGGCAACGCTATCCACGTGACTCTTCAAGCAGACACAAAGTTGTACAATGAACGTTCGGCCGCGAATGCCGGAAACACCGAGCTTGAGACCTCACTGACAATTGGCCAGGTTGTGGCGACAAGCTCGGGAGACGGGACTCTTCGTGTGGCAGAGCGCTCGAGAGTATTCTCGGGTTTTGCGCTCCTTGCAGACAATCTATTCAGTGGATCCGCGCTCGACACAGTCTACGTGGACAATGCGGAGGACGCAGGGCTCGGCCCAGGCGATAGAGTGCGCATTGACAACGAGGTCTTTCTGGTTAGCGGGGTCAGTGGGTTTGGGTGCCCACGCTCAAGTGTCGTGCATGAGGGCTGCTGGAGCACATTAAAAATAGAACGGGCTCAGCATGGGACATCCCGAGCCGTGCACTTCATGGGGGCGCTGGTGTACCGTGTGGTGGTCGGCTCGGTCCAGGACGCTCAAGCGCTAGGGCCCGGCCTCGTTGGAGTGGGCAACGAGAAGGAGCTGCCCCGCCCCTACCCAATAGGTTTCTTCAGTTATGCCTGCTGGTCTGTGTGGCGTGACACCTGGCGGCTGTGTGCAGCGGTACATTAACCTTGACACAGTTGCGGGATTCGAAGCGTCTCGTTCTCTGCAGGATGAGCGCTACTGTCAGATCGGAGAGGAGGTTCTCCTCATAGACGGGTGCTCCACCATCAGCCCCGCAGTGGACATCAACCGTACGATGCCCTCTGACCGTGCTGAATGCGTGTGGTTGCAGAGTGCTGGACGCGTCGGGGCAACTCACATATGTGGAGGGCGACCTTGTTCGACTTCCGGACACCTTCTCTGACCAGGATGGCTTTTATCAGGATGCAGACTTCGTGATGACGTCTGGCATGACAGCTGGTCAGCGCCGCAAAGTCACGGCCTACTTTGGGAGCACGCGTACTTGCAAGTTTGTCGGGATTCTTGAGGGCGCGGAGATCGGGGACAGCTTCTACATGCGGGCGCTGCGCGTTCAACGTGGACAGAAGAGCACTGGTCCGACTGAGGTTTTCGGCGGCGAGGCTATCACGTTAGGCCAAATTCACGCGCGTGATACGCCAGTGTATTTCACGAATAGTACCTGGACAGTTCTCAAGGACTCAGGGACGTGGACACGCCAGTCTGGCACTTTAGTGCTTTCGACAATGGCAGACGCCGACCCTTACAAGGTCATCATGTTCTCCTTCGCTGTGACCAATCCGCCTGGGGTGCAGGACGGTGCAACAGTGCATGTAACAGGAAGTGGTGTGAACCTCCCGACGACTGTGCTGACGGTCGATCCGTACAAGGAAGTGTGGCCGATCACCGAGACGTTGGTTGTGTGCCACGCTGGAACTTGGCTAGATCCTGGCGAGGTCACGTGCACAGACTGCGCCATTGGGAAATTCTCTACGTACTGCGGCGGGCTGCGTAATTGTTCTGCATGCGCGCCAACGACTTACACGGCCGAAGTGCGGCAGACGACCTGTCTGCAGTGCGACGAGGGCTTCTTTTGCGTCGGCAATGCAAACCGCCAGCCTTGCAGCCAGGGAACCTTTTCTGAAGCTGGACAGAGTGCCTGCACCAACTGCACCATCGGGTACTATTGCCCGGGTCAGCTCGGACGCATCAAGTGTCCGCGTGGGATGCATATGCCCCGCACTGGGGCAAGTGTTTGTGACGCTTGTAGCCCAGGCGAGTTCCAGATCCTGACGGGTGCAACGCATTGTGACGTTTGCGGAAACGGGACGTTTTCGCCAGCTCCAGGTGCCGAGCAATGTACACAGTGTGGTGCAGGCACGTGGGCAGTCGGAACGGCGCAGACAGGATGCAGTGATTGCCCGGTTGACGAGTTCCAGGACCGCTCAGGGCAGACGTCGTGCGCCGCTTGCCCTGCCAACTCCGGCGCTCGACTCGTGATGGGCCTCTGCCGCGGAGCGTGTGGAGGAAGCGGGTCCAAGACCGAGTGTCTCTGCAAACCTGGATTCACGCGCTTTGGAGTGACTAGCGACGCATGTGTGGCGTATCGCTTCACGCTTGCGCAGGTCGGGCAGTCCTCAGCATGTGCCTCAAAACTCAATACTATCGGCGTCACGATGGCGACCAATGTGCCGCTCTCGACAGGCGTACAAGCGGTTGGGATTCTGGCTGGTGGTATGGGCTATGCCGACGCAACAATCGACGTTCTTGAAGCAACCGGGAAAGACTTTCGTGGACGAGCGGGCGTGACCGACGGAGTCATCACGTCCGTGCTCATCGAGGCAGAGGGTCGCTATTATCGCGGCAGCCCTGACGACGTGCTAGTCTATTTTGCACCAGGGTGTGCCTTGGATGATTCAGGGTGCACGAAGACTCTTCAAGCGGGGTCGGTCGCAACCGTTCGAATTGCCAGCCCGGGAATAGGGTACACGCCTGGAACGCTTCGCCTCTCTGGCGGCGGTGGTGTGGGGGCGGCTGCATCATTCCTGACGGACGCGAATGGAGCAGTTTCCAGTGTTGTGTTTGAGGCGGCGGAACACCACGGCGTGGGATATAGTGGGGTGGTCACAGTGGAGCTACTCTACACGGGAAATACGCGGTGTGACACAGGGGAAGGGGCGTTGCGCAGCTCGTGCGAGCAGAAAGGCACCATCACCGCGCTGCGGCGTGCGTCGGGCACCATCAGCAGCTGCGACACGGCAATTCGAATTGTTGGAACCGGTGGCGGGGGTTCCGGATTTGAGGCACAGGTACTTGATATCAACGCGTTTGGTTCAATCGTCGCGTGGCGCATTGACAACCATGGTGCCAACTACATATCGGCGCCATCACTGCACGTTACTTCTGGTTACTGCACGTGTAACGGCGTCATGGGGACCACGCCTGGCGCCTTCGATGCCTGCCTTGTCCCTGCGCGGGCAGACGGGGCGGTACTCGAGGCGGTTGGTGCGGGAGGTGCGCAGCTTGCAGCGAGTTCCGGCTCTGTGCTGGTCGCAAGCGGCTTTGGGAGCGCTCTCCTGTTGCCACGTGCACAGGTAAGTGGAAGAGTTCGGGTGCTTTCAGCAGGAAGTGTTTCGATATCAGCTGGGGAGTCTCAAACATGCGGCGTGATGGCTAATGGCACTGCAATTTGCTGGGGCAAGTCCGAGGCGCACTACACCTTCATTGGTTCCGCAGATGAAGATATTGAAGTATGGCGCTGCGGGTACAGCGCGCGCCTGTACCGATTTCGCGCACTTGTGGTGCGTGGTGGACACCCCACAGCGAATGGTGTTGGGATTGGCGAGCTCGAGCTTTTTGGTCGCGACGGTTACAAGTTGGTCGCGTCCAAACTGAGCAATCCCGACGGCGCGAACCCTGCGGGCTACATTCCTGAACTAGCCGCGGACGGCGATGTAGAAACCAAGTGGGAAGACAGTCACGGAGGAGAACTTGTGCTCGACATGGGCGCAGCAGTAGCGGTCGAAGCATATCGCTGGTCAACGGCGGCTACCAAACCTGAGCAGGACCCAGTTGCATGGGTCCTGGAGGCTTCCAACGACGGTGCACGTTGGGTGGTGGTGCACGAGCGAACAGAGACGTGGAACGGCGAATACTCAGTTGACGGATATGTTGATACACGCACAAACAAGACAGTTTATCCCCGACTTACCTACTCGCGTCACTTTCGGGGCGCCTGTTCTATTCCGCTTGGGCAGGCGTGGCGCGGCATCTCGTCCTCAGCCTTTCACCACTGCGGTGTCAATGGAGCGGGAGTTGGTCTCTGCTGGGGGCACAATAACTGGGGGCAGCTCAAGTTTCCAGACACAGAGTGCACGTGCCTCGAGGCCTACAAATCATACTGCGACTGCACGTCAGCAAACTTTGAGTCGTACGTTCACCGCAAGATCTCTATCCAATCCACTCCCACACAGTGCGACGCGGCTGGGCGTTGTGTGAATCTGCAGGCCTCTGGAACGTGCCTCTCTGCGGGCTGCCAGTACATCTATGATAATGCGCGTTGCCGATTGGCTGGCATCCAGATGAACTTCATCTCGGCAGCAGCTCCGCTGCTCGCTGACCAACGGATCGCGGTATTTCCCAAAGGTTGCTATTGGCTGAGTGACGCGCAGCTCACTGATCGCCTCAAGTTCAACAAGCTGAACGCGACAGATTTCTGCACTGCTACACACAACTGCCTTTGTAAGGACTGTCCTCGTTTTCGTTTTGTTCCCCATGCGTCCCTGCGCTACTGCGCGGGAACATTTGACATTCCGGACGCCCAGCTTGTTGGCGCCACGACTGTCGAGCAGTGCGAAGTGGCATGTGGGGCTGACGAGGCGTGCGACTTTTTCACCTTTTACCCCGCCAGTTCGTCGGTGCCGTGTGCGCCTTGCTGCTTCAAGAAGTCGGGCGACTGCGACCTGATTGACCCTACTCGCGTGCTGCCTGCGGTCGGCGGCTCCAAGGCCTCTGCGCTCTGGAGTGTCGTATCCGCAGGTCACCTACATACTTGTGGCGTCACGATGAGCGGAGCGCTCCGCTGTTGGGGCTTCAACCGTGATGGGCAGAGTGATGTTCCTATGGCCTCGCGCGATCGTGCATGGAAGTCGGTCTCTGCCGCACGGTATCACTCGTGCGGAGTACTCGACGACCTGACCGTGCAGTGCTGGGGCGCCCCGTCAGGCAGTCCCTTCAACGTTGGGCAGATAGCTCCGACACCCGGCCGCGGCGCGCTCAAGTGGCGTGCAGTCTCAACTGCTGCTTGGTCAACATGCGGTGTTACAGAGCAGGGAGCTGCGCTTTGCTGGGGCTGTGGGGCCCCGGACACACTTGGACGTAGTCGCGGTGTCTCCGCGCTTGGCGACGTGAACAAGGGTCAGTGCAAGGTCCCTGCCGACGTGGATGAGTGGGACTCCGTGGCGACAGCAGAGTACCACTCATGCGGCGTCACCGCAAACGGCGAAATTCGCTGTTGGGGCTGTCGGTGCGCACCAGCACGTTGTCCCTCCTTTGACTCTCCAGACGTTGACTTTGGGCAGTGTGACGTCCCGTCCGGCCGCGTGTGGTCTACTGTTTCGGTTGGCAAGTACCACACTTGTGGACTCGACGTGCGCGGGCAGGCGGTCTGCTGGGGCGGCGTTCGCTCCGAGACAGCCCTGTTTTTTCAGGAGTCCGGCACATTGGCCGCACAGCCGCCTGGCGAGGGCCGCAAGTACGACCTTGGACAAGCACTGGTGCCCACGGGAGTTGCAGAGTGGCTAAATCCACGTGCTTTCGTATCTGAGGCTGTCTGGACTGAAGGCACGCTCAGACTCCCTACGCAAGGTTCCACTCTCGTCGGCGCTGATTACTTTTTTGCCTTTCAAGTCAAAAATCCACCGGTTCCCCAGGACCCTGCCCTGGCGGAGCTTCACGCGGAGGGTGTTTCTGTGGCGGCTAAACCCTTGGTCCACGCGTCTGACGCACTCGCAGCACTGCGTGTGGTAGGCTGCGCGGAGGGGACACGCACGGGAGCAAGCGATGAAGAAGTCTGCAGGCCTTGTGAGGCAGGCACGTATGCGGTCGACTGCGGTGTTTCGTCGTGCACTGCGTGCCATCCGGGCACGTTTTCATCTTCGGGTCAGGCGGCGTGCGACGCCTGTCCGATGGGCACGTTCGCGCTGGACTACGGCTCGACGTGGTGCACCGCTTGTCCAGC
>Ga0209335_10004731_pt1 | contig 12814 bp, 13 predicted proteins | sample COG_09_FD_184753 | JGI IMG/M metagenome (GOLD analysis project Ga0209335, IMG submission 184753) | Pelagic Microbial community sample from North Sea - COGITO 998_met_09 (SPAdes) (version 2) | ecosystem: Environmental > Aquatic > Marine > Neritic zone/Coastal water | place: Helgoland, sampling...
TTGGCAACAGTACGATCATACTGTTATGGGTGATACTATTCAAAAACCTGGTGGAGATGCTGGTGTTGTTAGAGTTCATGGTACTAATAAAGCAGTTGCAGCATCAGTAGACTCTTCAGCTGTATATTGTTGGGCTCACCCATTAAGCGGTGGCAAACAAATTGTTTGTGAAAGCTGGAGAAACTTAATTTCAGCTGGCGCAAAACCAATTGCTATCACTAATTGTTTAAATTTTGGTAGCCCTGAAAATGAAGATAATATGGGCGAGTTTGTAGAATGTGTCCAAGGCTTAGGTGAAGCAAGTGCATACTTAGATTTTCCAGTGGTATCAGGAAATGTTTCTTTTTATAATCAAACTAAAGATATTGGAATTAAGCCTACTCCTGTCATTGGTGGTGTTGGATTAATTAAAGACTATAAAAATATGGTGACTATGGATTTAAAAGAAGCTGACAACTTAATTTTAGTTATTGGAAAAACTGAAGGTCACCTAGATCAAAGTTTATTTGCGAGAGAAATTTTAAATGAAAAAAATGGACCCCCTCCTGAAATCAATCTTTTTAATGAGAAAAATAACGGTGAAACAATCTTAAAGCTCATTGATAAAAAATTTATTAAAGCTGCTCACGATGTCTCTTTAGGGGGAATAATCACAGCTCTTTCTAAAATGTGTATTAAAAGCAAAAAAGGTGTAATTCTTAAAAAACCTAATTACTTAATTAATAAATTTGAATATTTATTTGGGGAAGATCAAGGGAGATATATTATAGAAATTAATAAAAATGATTTTGCAAATGTTACTAAAATACTTCAAGAGAACTCTGTACATTTTGATGAACTTGGAATGGTAAATGAAGATTATTTAATTATTGATGATAAGACAAAAGTATCAATTGACGATTTGATTAAATCGCATACAACTTGGTTAACTAACTACATGAGTAAATAAAATGGCAATGAATTTAAGAGAAATAGAAACATTAATTAAAGAAGCTATTTCTGATGCTATTGTTGAAATTCAAGATTTAGCAGGAGATGGTAACCATTACTCGGCAACTGTCACATCGAAAGAGTTTTCTGGGAAAAGTAAAATTGAGCAACACAAAATGGTGTATAATTCTTTAAAGGGAAAAATGGGTAACGAACTACACGCATTAGCAATTAAAACAAAGGAACAATAATGGATGATCAAACAAAAAATTTAATTCAAAGTCACATTGATACTAATGAGGTATGTTTATTTATGAAAGGAACACCTGATGCTCCACAATGTGGGTTTTCAATGGCTGTATCTAATATATTGAAAATTTTAGAAGTAAATTATAAAGGAATTAATGTTCTTGAATCTCAGTCTTTAAGAGAAGGTATAAAAGAATTTAGTGATTGGCCTACAATTCCACAAGTGTACATTAAAGGTGAATTTGTTGGTGGTTGTGACATCTTTAAAGAGATGTATGAAAATGGTGAACTTAAAAAAGTCCTTGAGAGTAAAAGTATAAATTTTAAGAAATAATTATTTAAAAAACATTCTCAATCGTTTTGAAAAATATTTCTTTAATAAACTTAATATTGATATTTTATCAAAATTAATTTCTGTATCTTTATTAATCTTATATTCAATTGTTTGTTCCCAAAACAATTCTAAAATTAAACTCTTTCTAAAAATTTGATTCAATTTTTTAATTGATGATACTGCTAATACAGGCTCAAAATATTGAACTTTTTTTGAAATTAATAATTCATATTTTACATCATCAAAATCCATATGCCATAAATGATCTTTTTTATTTTCAAAAACTAAGTTATCTTCAAGGATAGTTGGTAACTCTATATAACCTTGTTTTGATATTCTCTGTAATTCTTCTAAAAAAAATTCAACATCCTCTACATGTTCAATAACATGGCTTGCAATAACAAAATCAAATTCTTTATCTTTAAAAGGTAATTTTTTTTCAACTAATTTGATAAATTTTTTTCCTGGGTAATGTTCTGATAAATCTTGAACATCACAAATTACATTTGCATACTTATTAGCACCAAAACCACATCCAATATCTAGAATATTCCAATTAGGATTTAATGAAAGGGTGTTTTCTATAAAAGTTTTTGATGTTCTTTTAATCAATGACGGATTATCTCGAATAATATTCAATAACTAAATTAGGCTCCATTATAACTGGGTATGGAACTTCTTCAAATTTAGGCGTTCTAACAAAAGTAACTTTTTTATTTTTTTCATCCATTGAAATATATTCTGGAGTTTCTCTTTCTTTATTAGCTAAGGCAATATCAATAAAAGCTAACTGTTTAGATTTGTCTCTGATTTCAATTGTATCTTCCTCATTAACCATATAGCTTGCAATATTAACTTTTTTACCATTAACCTTTATGTGACCATGATTAATAAGTTGTCTTGCTGAAAAAATCGTTGTTGAAAGCCTTGCTCTATAAACAACAGCATCAAGTCTTCTTTCAAGTAATCCTATTAAATTCTCACCAGTATCACCTTTTTGCATTGCAGCTTTTTTGTAAATATTTCTAAATTGTCTTTCATTGATGTTACCATAATAACCTTTCAATTTTTGTTTAGCCTGCAATTGAATTCCATAATCCGAGGGTTTTCCTTGTCTAGATTGTCCATGTTGTCCTGGACCATATGCTCTAGTGTTAAAAGGACTTTTGGGTCTACCCCACAAGTTTATTTTTAACCTTCTATCTATTTTATGTTTAGAGTTAATTCTTTTTGTCATTTGATAGTTGGGGTTATAAACTTACTCATTACTTTGTCAATCAACCTTTTTTAGCCAAACTTGCGAATACACTAGATAAAATACGTGTTTCTTTCTCTGATAGCTCCATTTTAGAAAAAATACTTCTTAGGTTTTCTAACATAATAGGTCTCTTTTCCAGAGGTTTAAAAAAGCTCTTTTCTTCTAATTTTTTTATACATAAGTTAGCCATTGCCTGAACATCTCTTTTGCTGGCAATAGTCACTTTATTTGACTTAAAATATTTTGCACTCGTTAAGCTAATAATACTTGCTACTGTATGTGCAATAATGATGACACTATGAGATAGATTTAAAGACTTAAAATCAGGATTAGTTGGTATTTGCATCGTATAATTTGCATAGCTAATTTCATCATTAGATAATCCAGAAGCTTCTGAACCAAATAAAAAAGCAACTTTCTTATTAAAGTTAATTTTCTTTAAATCATTTAGTTTTATATGTTTGATATTTTTATTTCTAAATCTTGCTGATGTAGCAATAACACAATCTACTTTTTTAACAGCAGATTCTAATGTTTCATAAACCTTTGCATTTACAATTAAATCTTTAGCACCTACAGATGTTGCTAAAATTTTATCATTTGGAAAAACTGGTTTTGGATTTATAATAATTAACTTTTTAAACTTAAAATTTTTTATTGCTCTAGCACAAGCACCAATATTTTCAGATAATTGAGGTTGATGTAAAATAAATGAAATATTATTAAAAGACATTGTTAGTTCAACTAATCTATTCCATGACTTCTGTTATAATTTGATATTTTTGAACTACTTAAATCTTTTAACTGATCTTGTGGCGCTGACCAAATTGAAACTTTTAATGGATAGCATTTAACGTTGTCGGAAGAATGCTCAGATCCACAATCACCTCCAGGACAAACTGATAAAACGCCAAGTAAATCTGTTTCAGCAAAAAATTCTAAATAATCACCTGGTCTTACTGGGCTGGATTTCATAAAGTATTGTTTGGTTTCATTGGTAAAACCTGTGCACATAAAAACATTTAAAACATCATGAGTTAATTTTTCTGCCTCATCTAACTTAATTCCTTTTTCATTAACTAAAGCTCTTGTTAAATTTGAATGACAACAATAATGATAGTCAGTACCTGAGAGTAACTTTGATGTATATGGATCACATCGCGTTCCTATAACATCATGTACAGATCCTCCATCCTTATCATATCCATACCAATCTAGAGTATCCCATGTAATTGTTGCTAAAGACCTAAAATAAGGAAAATTACTCAGCATTTTATCTCCTGTTGAAAGATGCGTTCCATAAAGAGCTCGAGTTTTACCAGAATAAAATTTTTCTTCTAAATTATCTGCATTAAAAATATTTAAATCACCAACTTGAGGTCCATCCACACTTTCAATTCTAAAAAACTGACCTTTTTTTACTTCAAAAGTTTTTGCATCCCTAGGAGGTATTATAGTTTCACTAATACTTTTTAAATTTTTCCTAGCATTATGTAGTATAGGTAAATTAGTCTCTTTTAAGTCATTTATTGGATAACACACAATAGGCTCTATGCTCATTCTGTCTTTGGCATCCAAAGGAGCTTTAGAATATTTATTAGTCTTCATATTTATTTACTAGCAGGGGCTTTATCTTTAAATAACTTATAATCTAGACTATCTACTAATGCTTTAAATGAAGCATCAATAATGTTTGCTGAAACACCAATTGTAAACCAATTTTTACCTTTTGAGTCTGTGCTCTCTATTGAAACCCGAGTAATAGCTTCTGTGCCTGTATTTAAGATTCTAACTTTATAATCTACTAACTTTAGATCTTTTAAATACTTTGAGTATTTATTTAATCTGTCTACATTTTGTCGAATAGCATTATCTAATGCATTAACTGGCCCGTTACCTTCACCTTCACAAATAATTTTTTCACCATCTACTTCTAATTGAGCTCTTGCTGATGATATTATTTTTCCAGATGAATCTTTTTTAACAGAAACATCATATTCCTTGATCAATATATACCTTGGTATTTCGCTTATAATTCTTCTTGCTAATAATTCAAAAGAGGCATCAGCACCATCATAACTATAGCCAATAAATTCTCTATCCTTTACTTCATCTAAAAGTTTTTTAATCTTAGAATCATTTTCTTCTATTTCGATACCAATAGTTTTTAATCTTGAAATAATATTTGATTTACCTGATTGATCTGACACAACAATATTTCTAGAATTTCCAACTTCTTCTGGATTAATATGCTCATAAGTTTTTGGATCTTTTTGAACAGCGGAAACGTGCAGGCCTCCTTTGTGAGAAAATGCTGCAGCACCCACATAAGGTAAATGTTTATTAGGTTTTCTATTCAATATTTCATCTAAAAGTCTAGAGCATTCTGTTAAATTTTTAATATTTTCAAGTTTAATTTGTAATTCAAATTTTGAAGCAAAATCTTTTTTTAAAAAAAAAGTAGGAATTAAACTCATTAAGTTAGCATTGCCACATCTTTCACCTAAACCATTTATCGTTCCTTGAATATGTCTAACACCTGCCCAAACAGCTGCTAATGAATTAGCTACAGCATTACCCGTATCATTATGAGCGTGTATTCCTAAATTTTTACCAGGTATAACTTTAGTAACTTCAGTTACTATTTTAGTAATTTCATGAGGAAGAGTTCCACCATTAGTATCACACAATACAATCCATCTAGCACCTTCGTCAAATGCTGATTTAAGACATCCTATTGCGTATTTAGAATTTGCTTTATATCCATCAAAAAAATGTTCAGCATCAAACATAAATTCTTTTTTTTCTTTAACAAAGTGTTTAGCGCTCTCTGTTATATTTTCTAAGTTTTCTTCATTAGATATACCTAGCGCAATATCGACATGAAAATCCCAAGATTTACCCACCAAACAAACTGCAGGTGTATTTGCATTCAATAAAGCTGATAAACCAGGATCATTGTCAGCACTACGGCCAGTTCTTTTGGTCATGCCAAATGATGTTAATTTTGCGTTAATAAATTCATGTTTTTTTTGAAAAAATTCAGTATCAGTAGGATTTGCACCAGGCCATCCTCCTTCTATATAATCTACTCCCAAGTTATCAAGAGCAGTTGCAATTTTTAACTTATCATCTACTGAGAAATCCACACCTTGAGTTTGTGCACCATCTCTTAATGTAGTATCAAATATGTATAGCCGTTCTTTTCTCATTTAAATTTCCAAATTGTTTTACCATCTTTATCTTCTATTAAAACACCTTTGTCTAAAAGCTTATCTCTAATAATATCAGCTTCTTTATAATTCTTATCTTCTCTTGCTTTATTTCGTAGTGCAATCATTTCTAAAATATCACCTTCATCAATAGATGATTTTTTCTTTTTAAATTCAATCCACTCTTCTTTTGTTTTATTTAAAATACCTACAAAATTACAAGCAGAAACGAATAAGCTTTTATCATTATTACTTCCTTTTTGAGCTTTGTCATAAAGTTGGTGGAGATTTGCTATATATCCTGGGGTATTTAAATCATCGTATAATGGAGACAAAATATCTTCATTTAAAACTGTTTTATTATTCACAGGTAAATAAACTTCATACCATTTATCAATAGTATTCTTACAGTCCTCTAAGAGCTTTTCATTCCAGTCTAGTGGCTGCCTATAATGCGCACTCATAAGAGCAAGTTTTAAAACTTGTCCATCGATGTTTTCTTTAAAATCTTTAATCTTTAATATGTTACCAGTTGATTTGGCCATTTTTTCATTGGACATAGTGATAAATGCGTTATGGATCCAATAATTAGCAAAAACTTTAGTATCATTAGCACATCTTGATTGAGCAATTTCATTTTCGTGATGAGGAAAAATCAAATCAATTCCACCTCCATGAATATCAAATACATCTCCTAAATATTTCTTAGACATTGCAGAACATTCTAAATGCCAGCCTGGTCTTCCTTCCCCCCAAGGAGAACTCCAGGAAGGTTCATCATCTTTAGATGGCTTCCATAAAACAAAATCTTCTGATTTTTTTTTATTTTCAGAGACTTCAACTCTAGATCCTGCAATTAAATCTTCTAACTTTTTATTTGACAGTTTTCCATAATCTTCAAATTTACTAACTTCAAAATAAACATGATTATTTACTTCATAGGCAAAATCTTTTTTTATTAAAGATGATATCATTTCAATCATTAGATCGATATGGTCTGTTGCTTTTGGTTGTTGTGTTGGGTTATCTAAATTTAAATAATTACAATCATCATTAAAATTTTTAATAATCCTATTGGTTAATTCAGATATTGAAATATTTTTTTCTTTTGATGATTTAATGATTTTATCATCAACATCAGTAATATTTCTCACATAACTTATTTTGTCATAACCATATTTTGATTTTAAAACTTTGTACAAGACATCAAAGATAACAAGAGGTCTTGCATTACCGATGTGTGGGTTATCATAAACAGTTGGACCACAAACATACATGCCTATGTTTTTATCATCTAATGGAACAAATTTTTCTTTTTTGTTACTTAGATTGTTTGTTATATAAATATCCTTGTTCATTATCTTAGAATTATACTTTAATTATAGTTTTGGGAATCTATAAGATTACTTAGGAATCTTGCAAACTGGAATTGGTTCCATTTTATGAAGATTCATCTTTCTTATTTTCTCGTATTTCTCACGATTTATTGAGCTTAAGCTATTCATTGCTTCTTCTAATTCTGCATATTTAAGACCTAGTTGGCCTTCGTCTGTTCTGCCATCATCCCATAGTCCATCTGTTGGGGCTGCTTCGATTATCTCTTGCAGCACATTAAGGGATTTACCTATTTCCCATACTTCCGATTTATTACAATCTGCAATAGGAGAAATATCTACCCCACCATCTCCATACTTTGTATAAAATCCTACTCCAAAATCCTCAACTTTATTTCCCGTACCAACCACAATTCCTTTATTAGCAGCAGCTACTTGATAAAGAGTGGTCATTCTAATTCTTGCTCTAGAATTTGCCATACCATGTTCACTATCAAAATTAGATAAAGTATTTTCAAATGTTTCAAATAACTTATCTAAATTTAATGTATGAGCCTCGATGTTTTTAAAGTTTTTAACAAGCCATTCTTGGTGTTTTAAACTTAAATCATGTTGTGAAGATTTTTGTTTAATCGGCATTGATAAAACAATTGTTTTTATACCCGTCATTGCGCTTAAAGTGCTTGATACAGAAGAATCTATACCACCTGAAATTCCTATAACTAAAGATTGAGCCTTACTTGGCATCTTTTCAACATAATCTTTAATCCAATTGCTTATAAATTGTGCTTTTTCTAATGGTTTCATTGTCTAAGATTTAAACGAAATTGTATTTAATACAATCGTTTAAGATGCCGCTTTAATATTTTTTTTAGAATAGGCTGCATTTTTTTTAATTTCATCAGAAATTAAAAAGGCTAATTCCAATGCTTGATTAGCATTAAGTCTTGGGTCACAATGAGTGTGATAACGACTAGATAAGTCTTGGTCAGATATTTTTTGAGCACCTCCAGTGCATTCTGTAACATCCTGACCTGTCATTTCAATGTGCAATCCACCCGCATAACTTCCTTCACTTTGGTGACATTCAAAAACATTTTTTACTTCTTTAACTACACTATTAAATGGTCTCGTTTTAAATCCAGTTGTAGCCTTAATTGTATTTCCATGGCAAGGATCACACGACCATATTACGTTTAAACCTTCTTTTTTAATTGCTCTAATTAATTTTGGTAGGAATTTAGAAACATTTTCATGACCAAATCTAGAAATTAAAGTTATTTTACCTTTTTCATTTTTTGGATTAATTTTATTACAAAGATTTATTAAATCTTCTGCTTTTAATGTCGGGCCACATTTAATTCCAATAGGGTTTTCAATTCCTCTACAAAACTCAACATGTCCACCATCTAATTGTCTAGTTCTATCACCTATCCAAACAAAATGAGCTGAGGTATCATGATATTCACCAGTTGTAGAATCTACTCTCGTCATAGCCTGTTCAAAAGGAAGTAATAAAGCTTCATGTGAAGTCCAAAAGTTTACTGTTTTTAATCTTCTATTAAAATCTGAATTAATTCCACATGCGTCCATAAATGCTAGGGCGTCTGCTATTCTATCTTCTAAATCTTTAAATTTTTTAGCAGCAGGGGAATTTTTAATAAAACCTAAATTCCAAGTATGTACTTTTTTAAGATCAGCAAAACCACCATGGGAGAATGCTCTTATAAGATTAAGTGTAGATGCAGACTGAGAATAAGCTTTGAATAGTCTCTTAGGGTCTGGAACTCTTGATTTTTCATTAAATTCCATACCATTAATATTATCACCTAGATAGCTTGGTAGCTCAACACCATCAATATTTTCAACAGGTGAACTTCTTGGTTTAGAAAATTGACCTGCAATTCTTCCAAGTTTAATCACTGGTAATGATGCAGAGTAAGTGAGCACAAGCGACATTTGAAGTATTAGTTTAAATGTATCTCTAATATTATCAGGATGAAATTCTGCGAAACTTTCAGCGCAATCTCCACCTTGTAATAAAAAAGCTTTTCCATCAACAACATCAGCAAGCTGTTCTTTTAAATGTCTTGTTTCACCAGCAAAAACTAATGGTGGAAAATCTTTAATTTTACTTAAGACACCATCTAAATCTTTTTGATCCGGATATTCTGGAATGTGTTTTACAGGATAATTTCTCCAACTATTTATTTTCCAATTTTTCATATTCAACCTAGAGGTGTTCTATCAGAGTTTAGTAATTATTCAACTGTAACTGATTTGGCCAGATTTCTAGGCTTATCGATATCATATCCTTTTTTAAGAGCCGAATAATAAGCTAATTTTTGTAAAGGAACGGTTAATAAAAAAGGTAACAGGTCATCATTGGTATTTTCAACCTCAATGGTTTCCCAAATATTCTCAGATACAACCTCATCCTTACTTTTGTTAGTAATTAATAAAACTTTTGCTCCTCTAGCTATTACTTCCTGCATATTTGAAATTGTTTTTGTGTAATAACTATCTCTTGGAGCTAAAACTACTACAGGCATTCCATCTTCAATTAACGCTAATGGACCATGCTTCATTTCTCCAGCCGGATACCCTTCAGCGTGTACATAAGCTAATTCTTTTAACTTTAGAGCTCCCTCTAATGCTATTGGAAAAGAAAAGCCCCTACCCAGAAACATTGAGCCTTTAGCGTCAGTAAATGAGTTTGAAACTGCTTGAATTTTATTTTCTGTTAATAATGTTTGCTCAACTAATTTAGGTAATATCTTTAGTTCTTTGATCTTATTAAGGTATAAATCTTTATTCATATCTTTTCTTAAATTTCCTAACTTTAATACTAAAATATAAAGAACAAGCATTTGGCCCATGAAAGCTTTTGTAGAAGCAACACCAATTTCTGGTCCGCAGTGAATAGGTAAAACAAACTTAGAATCCCTTGCAATTGAGCTTTCTATGACATTGACTACACTGCAAGTTTTCATATTATTTTTTTTGCATAAATCTAAAGCAGCATAAGTATCTGCTGTTTCACCTGATTGAGAAACAAAAACATATAAATTATCGCTTTTAAATCTATTTTTTCGGTATCTAAATTCTGAAGCAATATCAATTGTAACTTCTAGTGATGTATTTTCTTCAAACCAGTATTTTGCCATTAAGCAAGAATGATAAGCTGTTCCACATCCAATTAATGTTACAGAAGAAATTTCTTTTATATCCCATGGAAAATTGTAAATATTAATATCGTTATTAATTTTATCAATATACTCGTTTATACAATTTTTTAAAGTTGTAGGCTGTTCTTCAATCTCTTTGGCCATAAAGTGCTTAAAATCCCCTTTATCATAATCTTGTTCTTTGGAAGATAATTCTAAAACTTTTTTATTAACCTTTAAGCCTTCCTCATCAAAAAATTCAACTTGATCTTTTTTTATAATGCAAAATTCTCCATCATTTAAATATGAAATTTTATTAGTCATAGATTTTAAAGCATAAGAATCTGAACCTAAATAATTTTCATTAGGGCCATAACCAACTGCAAGTGGCGATCCTCTTCTAGCACCCACTATAAGATTTGGCTGATCTTTAAAAATTATACCTAAAGCAAAGCTTCCATGAAGTTGTTTAAGAGCTTTAATAATTGCATCTTTTAAATTTAGTTCTTTTAAATATTCTGTAATTAGATGAACGATTACCTCAGTATCTGTTTGGGATTTAAATACATGTCCCTTTCCTATTAAAAGTTTTTTTAGAAGTGTTGAGTTTTCAATAATACCATTATGTACTACAGATACATTCTCAGTAGAGTGTGGGTGTGCATTAATACTATTTGGTATTCCATGAGTTGCCCATCTTACATGGCCGATACCAATTGATCCTAACATATTTTTTACAGCAGGGTTTTTTTCCAAAATATCCACTCGGCCTTCAGATTTTGCTTCATTCAATATTCCATTTGATAAAGTTGCAATCCCTGAAGAATCATAACCTCTGTATTCAAGTTTTCTAAGTGAATTAATAATTGCAGATGAAACTGGTTTGTTACTGGCTATTCCTATAATTCCGCACATACTATTTTTTTCTTTTATAATTTTTTACTTCAGTTTGAGCTGTTCTTGATAATGCTAAAGATCTTTTTTTAACATTTTTTGTTATTACAGATCCTGCACCAACAATACTGTTTTCATTAATTGTAACAGGTGCAACTAAAGATGAATTTGATCCTATAAAAACATTATGTTTAATTTTTGTTTTACTTTTTTTAAACCCATCATAATTACATGTGATAGTGCCAGCTCCTATATTAACATTCTTTCCAATGTCACTATCTCCAATATAAGACAAGTGATTAACTTTTGTTTTTTTTCCAATTTTGCTTTTTTTAACTTCTACAAAATTTCCTATTTTAGACCCTTCTTTTAAAATTGTCCCAGGCCGTATTCTTGCATAAGGACCAACATCAACTTTGTTCTCAATTTTACATTTTTCTAAATGAGAAAAAGAATTTATTGTTACGTTATTTCCAATTTTAACTTTTTTACCAATCACTACATAAGGATTAATAATCACATTTTTTCCAATTTTGGTATCTTCTGAAAAAAAAATTGTTTCTGGACCAATCATTTTAACTCCAGATTTAATAAATTTATTTCTCAATTTAATTTGATTTATTTGTGAATTTATTTGTTTCATCTAGAAAAATCTTTATAGTAAGAATAAAGTAACCTTAATTCACAAATTATTTCTTAAAAATACTTTATTAATGACTCAAAAATATACAATTCTGTTCGATCTTGATGGCACATTAGTTGATACAGCACCAGATTTGATGAATGCTCACAATCATGTAATGAAAAAATATGGTTATCCAACTAAATCAACAGAGGAAATAAGAAATCTAGTAGGACAAGGTGCTGGAGCTATGCTTGGAAGATCTATATGGGGGCAAGCCAAAAAAGAATTTGGAAAAATAAATGATCAAAAAGTTAAAGATGAAATGGTTAAAGAATTTGTAAACTTTTATGGAAATAATATAGTTAATGAAAGTACTTTAATTAACGGTGTAAAAGAATTTTTAAGTTGGTGTAAGGAAAAAAAAATTTCTATGGCCGTATGCACAAATAAACAAGAACATTTAGCTATTGATCTTTTAAAAAAAATTGGAATTAATGATTATTTTGAGTATGTAGCAGGACATAATACTTTTCATTATTGTAAACCTGATCCTAGACACCTAACAAGTGTTATCGAAATTCTTGGTGGCGAAATAACCAAATCACTAATGTTTGGTGATAGTGAAACAGATGCAAATGCTGCAAAAGCTGCTTCAATACCTGTAATCTTGTTAGAAAATGGATATACAGAAAAAAATACCAATGAAATTTACCATAATCATTTAATAAAAGACTTTATTGGTGTTGAAAAAATAGTTTCAAATTACTTAAAAGATTGATTTAATTTTTTTTCTTATTATTAATGGTCTCAT
>Ga0209335_10004732_pt1 | contig 12812 bp, 15 predicted proteins | sample COG_09_FD_184753 | JGI IMG/M metagenome (GOLD analysis project Ga0209335, IMG submission 184753) | Pelagic Microbial community sample from North Sea - COGITO 998_met_09 (SPAdes) (version 2) | ecosystem: Environmental > Aquatic > Marine > Neritic zone/Coastal water | place: Helgoland, sampling...
CGTGGGACAGGGACGACGGGTTTCTCTCTCTTAAATCGGACACGGAGCCGGTATTGAGCCTACCCGGCCCACTGCTGCGATTTCCACACAAAGCCTAGCATTCTCTGACGCGGGCAAGCGCAGATGTCTGGCCAGGCCCCGTGCACATGGATCGGGACGCTTTTCCGGCCGGATCGAGACTGCTTTCTCTCCTCATTTTCCATGTACCTCAGGTGGCATGCAATGCTCCAACAATTCCCTAACAAACACGTCTCAGAGTAGCGTCGCAAATTGCAGCTCCTTTTCTCCTGTCAAACTGACCGAGTGCATGTCGAGGATTGGCAGATTAGTGAAGGGCGACGCGCTGCACGTGCGGATGGTAGTTGCGGAGTGGGAAGAGCACCCAGCGAGTGGATTGGGGCGCCCAGGGCGCGTTCTGCACTCCTCGCCCGTCATGACGCTGTCGAGGCCATTCAGCAGCACCCTTTCAGTAGAAAGCGCCTCCCAACGTCCGTACACGGACCTTCACTTCGAAATCACCGACGTGGTTTGCCCCCCCTCTCTCCATTCTCCACATGACAATGCACCAGCGTGCGTTCGAATCTGAGGAGAAGGGGCTCTTCCCGCAGCACCGAACGGAAGCTATTGTGTCTGGTCAGACCATCTATCTCGCCGTCACCACCGAAGGACTTCCGCCCCAGCCGGGCGCTGAAGCTCAGGTGTGGGCAGGATGCTCGTAACCTTCGCACAATCAACAGCTTTTGCGTACTGAGATATTGTCTGCTAAGTCACTAAGAATTCAGGTTGGTTTCATCCACCGACTTTTGCTTGGTCCGATTCTTCCTTCTCTCGTCTGGCTCCACGGACGTTGCAGCAATGGCCAGTACCTCGACGGGTCCTTTTGCAGCAACGAACATACTCTTGCTGGGGTTCTCGCCCTTTATTCTGCGCCAACACGGTTCTCTCTAGTGTCTTGGACTTCCTACATAGTTACACATTCTGACTGTGTTGTGGCAGGCTGTCGTAATTGCCACAGTTCAGCAGCCGTTTAATCCAGTCGAATGGGAACTTCGGGAGAGAGTGCCACCCCGCCTTCAGCATAGAAGCGATCTTTAGAGTCCTGAATTGAAATCATGTCAACGGGATAATTTCTTTACAGCACGAAATCTCTGGGGAAAATTGAACTTTGGTGAACAGGGGGATTTTTGATCGCCACATTGCATGCCAATCCTTGCCGCTACAGGGAATTTCAAATGCGTTGGCTCATACTTACAAGCGAGGTTGAGGGGAGCTGCAGGTTCTTGACCATGCACACGCCAGCGGCACTTCACCTGTTGGACTTGGTGAGAAGCTTGACACCGATGCGGGAGAAAAGTGGACCCAAAGTGCCGCATTTGAAGCCTACGTGGACTTCGCATCGCCTACTTCTGAGGTCTCTAAACTCCTGTGGCAAGTGCGGAGAGAAACTCGATTTGTGACAATATATCTCTTGATGTCAGCATGCAAAGTGAACCGGTAAAAATATGGTGTGATCCCTGAGTACGTAATTAAGTGCGGGTCCCAAAGCCGGGAGTTGAAACTTTTGCTGTGATTACCAGGTCGGATATCAGGAATTCGACGAGGAGGGTAGATTTCCGGAGGAATGGAAAAGTGACGAGATGCCGCTGCTACTAGGACGGAATGAGGACAACGAAATAATCGGTAAGCTTGGCGCGATCGACCTTCGCGATCAGCGGAGACTGCGTCATAGCCAAATGACACTCAACTCACTTTGGCGATGGAGGGTGGCAGGTATTGCGTCAGATATTCTGTCGGACTACCCTCGCGACGTAGAACTGCTCCGCGAGGCTCTCCCACCTCGCTGCTCTGTGCGTGACTGGGAGCTTCTCTATTCGACTCGCCGAAGTGGCATGAGCATGCACACCTTTTTTCGTCAGGTGCATCATTTCCTTCATTGTCGAGATCTCTGTCAAAATGCATGCCGTAAATCTCTGCGACGAGTACTGGTGCAGACAGCCATCGCTGTCAAGTGAACAAGTGCACGTGGCCCCGTGCAGGTGACGGGTCGCCGTGACACGGTACTGCTCGTCAAAGATCATGCAGGCCACACTTTCGGCACATTCGTACCTTTTCCATGGAAGAACAGCAAGTCATACTACGGGACTGGAGAAAGTTTCGTCTTCTCCATGACCCCCAGCTTTAATGTCTGGCCCCACAATGTCAACAGTTTCCTGCAGCAGGACAGCTTGCTTGAAGGAATTACGTAAGGGCACGCGATGCGCGGATGGGAACCCCGATACGTGCATGCTTCAGGGACCACGGAAGTTTTCCATTCCGATACCGCTCACCTGAGATATCTCGGTGGTAGGTGTACCGATGGTCACGAAATGACTCTACCTTTGCACTAACGAACCCGCACAAGCTGGTTTTCGGCGGTGGGGGGGCGCCGGCGATCGTGATAGATGCAGACTTCAACCGCGGGTCCTCAAAGTCCTGTCCAACATTTCGCTCGCGCTGCCTCGCATCCGCTGAGTCCTTTCGCTGCATCCATCTCGAGGTCCTTGACGCTCCCATGATACGACAAAATTTATTCTTTGTGTAGCTCCTACGCACCAATAATACGGTTGCTCGCGGCTGCGCGACAGGTTTGGGCGATGTTCGAGGAGGCACACGCAGGTCTCGATGTGACACTTCACCGTGCGGTGATTCTCAAGCAGGTCAGTGACAACGTCTGAACAGCTGCTTTAGCAATCAACTCCTCCAGCAATTCTGGACACAGGATGTTGATGAGGATTGAACCTTACTGAAATCTGTGCGTCCAGATGATGGAAAACGAGCAACGTCTCCGCCCCGATGGACCCTGTATACGCATGCTTGCAACCCGACGGGAAGAAAGGACGACTCGCAGGAGCAGTACTAAGGATAGTTTCATGGACATCCATAAAAATGATGCGGTCGTTGACGGGAAAGGTAGTGGTGCATTCCTCGACGGGATGGCTAATGACTTGGTGCGTCTTTCCAACCTGCATGGAAAAACATACTTACAAATGTTTGTAAGTTTTGTTTTTCAACTTAACGAGGGTCAAGAGTTGCCCGACCGCAACAGGACACTAACTTGCTATCGTGGGGAGGCAGATGCAAGTTGCCATGCACCAAAGAGTTCAGATGGAAGGTAGTGAGGACACAGTAGAAGCAGAGACACCGAGAAACGTGGGTATGTTGCCTGGGGGGAAACGCGGTATCGACGGGAGACCTAGTCAAATTTCCCTCTCGAGCCTAAGTCTGAGCTCGTGGCTACCAGTGGTGCGTAGATCCACTCTTATCCTGTTGCAACTGCCACCTGTAAGTAGCATTCGGTGTCGTTAATCTCCTCCACCGAAGAACTTCCGTTGTTATTTCCTCGAGAGACTTTTTTCAATGCTACAATCGTATTGATAGCGTATCACCCTTTGCCGGAAGCAGAGTGACTTCACAGGAATGGGTGCAGCTGCGTTGGAGTCAACGCTTGCGCTGGCTCGAGTGAGGGTCAGCATCAACCCTTGTGCCCTCGAAGCTTACGTGTTAGCACGTGTGTGTGTCAGTGCTCACCACTAGGTACCGTGCTTGGGATGCCGGCATGATGGCGTGCTCTTTTGTGCCGCACGGCAGGGACTCTCATCAAATCCACCAAGCAGAGAAGCGACTGACAACATGGATGAGGAACTCCGGCAGCCTCCGAATTTCAGCCACGCATCGGAGCAGGTTTCCTTCATCACTGATATCGACAGCGAGGCATTATTTTGCTATTTTGTCGGCAAGATGGGGTCATTCAAATTGATTCTTGCGGATCCGCACGCCAGAGCACTAAAATTGCCCACATCAGCAGGAGATTTTCGCTGACGAGGCACAGTCGATTGAGCGGCAAGAAGCACAGCAGTACGGTTTGGTGCAGAAGCTTGGATCAGAGGGGGGACTATATGAAGAGCTCAGTGGTCCTAGTCTTCATCAACTTTCGGAGGTATTGAGGCGCCCGCCACTTAGGGGGTTGGGCGCAGAATTACAGCCTCGCCACCTTGCTGCTGATTCCCACCGGATTGTTCAAAGGCTGTACGTGTACCCACAAGATAATCCGCTCGCTTGTCGGAGGGCAGGTCCTTGCTGAGGGGTCGATGGAAGATTGGACAGTTGGATTGCGCGTAAAGATGACGCTTTTGCAAGACCAGTTGAAACTACCGTTCCGGTAAGAAGCAATTCTCTTAATGCCTAAATCTATCGCCAATGCCTAAGCTATCACGATATTGGACCGAAGACGGATCATTGTATGTGTTTGCCCGCGGATTCTGCCGAGCTGACTCACATTCCAAAAGGCGGCTGCAAAACTCAACTAATGCTCCCAAGCGCCTAGCAGGGAATATGCCTGGGACCTGCTAATGTCTTCTACAATGCATGACGCTGCAACAAACATGCCACTGCGGTAACTGTTAATTTGCGGGAGTGACGGCTTCATTTGATAGGGGCACTGTTTCACAGGGGCACCACAGCATCTTGCGTATCAGATGAATTCAGCTGATCTTTTGCTTGTTGCAGGTTGGTTCGAGAACGTTGTCCGTGTATCCTGTTAGTGCGTGACAGTGCTGGGCACATTTTTGGAGGGTATTGCCCCTATCATCTTCAAACCTGTATGCACTACCTGCCTGGGTGGAAGGTTGGGAATTGAGTGGTGCTACTCTTGATCAGGTACATTCCTGAGAGCTTTCGAGATCAACATGACACATGCAAATCACAAGAAACTTTCGTCTTCTCGCTGCACCCCACTTTCCGAGTTTTCAGGGTACTTCACGCCTTTCCTCAACGAGCCAACTCACTTCTCGAAAGAATGGATTTAAGAGACATCAAGGCTCTTGATGAAGTCTCATCTGGCACCCAGCGGCCACCAAGGACTGAGCTTTGCATTTCTATTTGATTCACAGGCGCAGGGCACTGCGCAGCTGCGGATTACCACGACAGGCGAAATTTCATTCGAGGGTAGACAACTGGGTGCGGCACTGATGCTGGCACCTGGTTACAAGAAAGGCCGCTCTTCTGCGTGCGAGGCCTTCGGGAATCCGACGCACGTGGCTTCCGCGGAGGTTTTCGCCGTTCGTGCGGTTCGTTTAGCCCTTCCGCAGCTCGAAGGTCTCATACGCGCGACAGATAGGCTGCGAGGATCATTGATTTTTTCTGGTCCGGTGTCCTCCTGTACCTGAAATGGGTCGTTCCAGGTCGAAATCTGGGGGTTGGTCCCTGGGAAACGGTAGCCGCAGAAACAAATGCTCTTCTCCACCTCGCACAAATTCTGATCATTAGACATACAGGCGGAAAGGGTCGATCGAGGAGGTATCTTTCGGTCTCTGTTCTTGTGACCGACGCTAGCGTTGAAATGTGTCCGTGCATAGGATGAATGATAGGAACCTCGATGAGGCCTGGGGCATACCCTCCCCATGTATCAATTCTTGGAGCTAGATTCGCCATTCTTGGAGCTTGATACGACCAGCCAACCAATGCGCACTTGCGTGTGTACTTCGGGACCACTGGATATTTTTCACGGACTGCTTACGTTGAGAGAACGTGGGTTTGCATGAAGTGGGAGCCCTGTTCATTCCACGCAAAAGCCGAATTTTTAATAATGAGGCTAATGAAAAGAGGCAGAGGCCGCAAGTAACTCGTCTGTAAAAGTATGCAACAGCCGCTCCCCCAAAACTGCATTTTCGCGGGTGCGAACATTCACAGTTTGATTCGCCTGTCCAGAGGGACATTACAGGCGTCAAAACCCGGCACGGCCGTGACAGGTAGCGGGAGTGGAGAGGGGACTAGATTTTGGGTTCTCGCGCGCCTGTTCGCCACGCCCAACAACGAGGATGAAGTTGGTCTGTAGGAGCTGATGCGCTCGAATCTTCTTTCCGAGAGTCGCGTCAGACTGGTCGAACGTCGCCTCAACACCACGACCCCGTAGATACGACGTGACGTCACGAGCGTACCCATGTTGATCAACAGAGACGGGCACAACAGCAACCTGTCGTGGCGAAAGCCATAGAGGCCACTTTCCGGCGAGATGCTCTGTAAGCAGCGCCATGAATCGTTCCAGAGAGCCCAAAATGGCGCGATGGATCATGACAGGCCTGACCTCACCGCAATTCAGTTTTGCAGCACACGGGTCAGACTCGTGATACTGTGACACTAAGGACGAGAGTCAAACCTGCAGAATTCGCCATGCACTGAGTCTGCTGGCGAGTAGGTGAGATTGAACCGCTGCGGGAGCTGAAAATCCAGCTGGATGGTCGCACACTGGTGCCTGCTCACCAATACACGCGAGTGGGCCTCAGCACTTCACCAGCACACCAGCCAACTAAGTCTTGTCAGCTGCATGCATGTCCGGTCTCATCCCACTACCCCGACCCTACCCTTACTCCTAGGAATCCTCGCGCTTTCCGAGGTCAACCGGTTCGATTTCAGGCAGCTCACAGGGGGTAGAGCGCACAGTGGGAATGATTCTGGCAAGCGGAGGGGCAAGGCCTGCGGCCAAGGGCATCGACTACACTGAAGTCAATCTTGGGGCCGTAAAATGCTCCGTCGCCCTCGTTGATGGTCCAGGATTGGTTCTGCGCTTGAAGTGCCGCAAGAAGTGCGAATTCCGCATTATCCCATGTCTCCCGTTCACCAACAAACTTCTCCGGACGCGTTGAGAGGCACATTTCGTACGCTGCTCAGGGTGCGGCCTTGATTCACGACACACATTCTCTGAACTGTGAGAGTAATCTAGTCACAGGAAGCGCTTGCCAAATGCCAGGAGACTGCGGACATGACCGAGTCCAAAGCGGGAATAAATTGTGTCGATGAATGAAAGCATATTTGAAATTTCCGAAGCAACATGATCCTGCGAGCAAAATATGTGTGCGTCGTCCTGCTGAAACCGTCGCACCTGGCGGAGATGGGAACATACACGCCATCACTCCGATGTCCACGGTAGCACCAAGTGGAACACCTTTTAAAAAATGGAGAGCCCATCATTCAAGGCTATTCCAACTCGTAATGCGGTCTGCGTTTCAAGTATTCAGCGCCTTGCGAGACCTACAAATGGTGGCTGAGTGGGGGTGCAAAGGGGCACAGACGCGAGTAAGTCCATTCAAGGAGCCTGTAGGCTCATTTCGGTGGAGGGCACCAAAATCCGCGATACGAAGAGGCAATTCACGGTATGACCTGTCAGATTTCATGATGTGAGTGTCACGGAAGCGACTCAATCGAGGATGGAGCCGAAAATGGAATAGGTCGTGTTGGTCACAACACATTCGTTGATCCTCTGGCCATTCTTCACCTTTTCGATGATCCAAACAGAAGGCAATGTCCAGGACAATTCATCGGCTTGAGACCCATCTCACCAGCGCCCAGGTTCATGCTGAAATCCTTTCCTTCGCTCTCCACAGCGATCTGAAGCCCGCAAGACTGATCCCCACCTTTGTCTTGTTGAGTCTTTGGTGCGAGTAAAAACATGTTTTCAGCGTACATGTCGAGGTGTCCGGACGTCCGCCACAGGTTCAAATTGAAGATATTCGGCGTGATTACCTGTCCATGCATCGCATCTACTGTAAACGTGCACATCTGGACAAAGTATTGAAGCATCAGTTTCGACTGTCGAGCATTCATGCCTTACCTCGAAGTATCCTCGCGTCCTGTACTCGGCCCGTAACATCTCCGCTAGCTTGTTGTAGATGTGAGCGCCTGGGGGAAGGAAAAAGCACGACCCGGGGGAGAGAGGATGGAAGAAAAATAGACCCTGTTTCTTGCCGATCTCCCTAAAAACAAAAGAGAGTTGGGTGCAAGATTCAGCACATCAATGGAAAAAGGACTACTGCGTACCAGTAGACTCGCTCAAGCCGCATTATATTGGATCGTACTGCTTTTGTGCACACTAGGGGTGACCTGTGGTCCCTAAGCTTGGCCTCTTCTTTCATAGCTTGATAGGCTTGAAGTTTCTTCTTATCAGGGAATGACATTCCATAAACACGCTGCCGCTGGCAGTGTAAGTCGCACCAGGGAGAATGTCGCTTGATCTTGAATAAGATAGGCATGCTGAAACTCGTGGGGAAATTGCACGTAGACCAATTTCAAGTTTTTCAATTTACATTCTTGCAACTGTGGGGTCTTGCCTGGAGAGCCGTGCTGGATACGTTGCCCTTCCAATGAGCAGCGGAATTCTTGGTAATAGCTATGGCTTTGACAAGACCCTGCAGGACCGTACAGTTTACGTTGTAGTCGAGTTGATTCGTTGTTTCCGAACCGGAAACAAAAGAAAAACGATGCGTGACAACAATGAGACACATATTGTTTCTGTGCAGTTGCAACTAGGCACACCACTACATGGTCAGTATCCATGGCGTTCTTCCGGGACTCGGTCATTGTGAGCAAGGAGGAGGAACCGTGTGAGGAAGGTGAGGCCCGCGGCAGAGGTCGATCAGTGGGCCGCAGCGGTAGGCGGTACATCGCGCTCCGGACGGGACCTTCACGATCCATAAAGACTCAGCGAGATAAAGCATAGCACTCGCAGGTCAGAGGGAAATGTTTCGCGGTTCAAAAGGGGCTTGCAATGAGGTGTCCTAGATGGTTGCCTTTGTGAGGATTGTGTCAGTCTTGAATTTCGAGTAGTTGAACATTTCTAATGCTTCCTCACGCGTCAGCTCAAGCCGTTCGAATGGCTGGCGCTCCCGCGCAATCTGCATCAACTGTTGCCAGGGTGTAGCTTCAGTCGTTGAATTTGAGACATCAGGTTCGAGCTTCAAAAATACAGTGCAATTAGCTGTCGCATTTGAACAAAAAGCCAGGTGAGGCCCCGTTTCGCGCGGGCGCCAGTGCCAGCACGTTCGCGAGAGAGTGAAAACCTGTTTTTCGAGCGTCGGAACGTTGAATTCTTTGAACTGCGCGAAGGAACAATGTTGTCAAGATGCGAACTTCGGCACGCGGCAAGCCTTTCCCAACTTAATTGAGAACGATCAATATCAAACTTGCGTTCGTGCAGCCCGAGTAAGGGGAAGCAAAGGAACGCCCTAGCGAAGTGGGGGCCAGATGGAGGGTGTTGGTACACCGTTGCCTCGCCGGGATAGAAGGCATCGTAGAAGAATCCGCTGTCTGTCGCAGGACCGACCTGCGCACGCGTAGCCACTCACAACGGACCTCCCTACACCAGGTTTCAGGCGGATGGTACAACATCGCAGCAAGATGGCACCGACCACAAGAAGTGAGCCAAGGACACATTCGAGCGCTTGACCGAGCATATGTGCACTCGAATGCCAGAATACCTGTGTAAACCCGAACCAGTCTCAAGAGAAGGGAAGGGGACTTGACGAGCCAGGGACAGCGCTCCACGCACATTAGACGTGCTCAAGCTGCAGTGACTGAATCTGGACGGCATACCTCTCGCCCTCGAGGTTCGTCAAACGAAATCACCTCAAGGGTGCACGACGCTTCAAGGGGTCGAGCTAGATCCCAGGGCTGTCCATTTACGATCGCCACCACTGCTCTGCTGGCAAGCCCCTCAGAGATGTTCTTTACCAGGGAAAGAGGTGTGGTCCTCCACCCCACGCCATGAATGACCTGAGGAGGGTTTTAGGTTGAGGCCTGTCTCAGATCGTCACAGCTGGTTGCTAGATCGTCAAGTGGCCAGTCTCTTTCCTACAGAATGCACTTCCAGGAAGCGAGGCACGGATTATGATGTTCTGACATGTCTCGAGGCTGAATTGACAAGAGACAAGATCGGCAATTGTTTAAACCTTGCCATCCGGAAGAGAGACTTGGATCGCCTCTGCGGTTTCAGTGCGGGCCTGTTCCTCAGCACGAATGCGTGCCACCACCCGCTCGTACACAGCCAGGCGGTGAGCGACGAAATCCGGATACATATCAGCCGCGGATTTACCACCACCATCATCAACAACAACATCGACATCAGCATCATCTCTTCTACATGACCCTTCCTCACCTCCGCGCAGTCGGAGCCCAACAATTTGGTACTGAGATTGAAAGCTTTGAGCGAAATGTAACATGGGAATGAGCCTGACGGTGGCCGGCACACGGTGCATGACTCGAGGAGATGCTGGTTGAGTACTCAAGGGAGAGGCATATATTGTCGCCAAACCCAGCAAGGGCGTGCGCAAGTTGAGAACTGCCAGTACCTTCACGAGGCAAATGGCCCCGCGCTGCTGCCTCATCCCTCTCCCGTAGCGACTTCCCTGGTCGGATTTTCTCGGTTCTGTACCATCCTATACGGACAATAAATTCTTCCAGGAGCCGCCTAGAATTCTACCATTCCCCCTGCTGCAAGAGAGACTGCACATTCACTGACAACAGTCGCAACCGCCGAATTCGAGCCGCTGAACGCGTCGTCCTCTCTCGCCACCCAGGTGCTGCGCCGCAAGGAGCAGCGCATTCTCGAGTGCCAGTTCCGCGGTGTTGCCCTGGTCTGTAAGCCGGCCTTGAACGGTTTATTCGTTTGGCGGCTCAACAGCCAGGAGCCTGATCGGGAACACACCTTGATCGAACAGGATACTTCAAGTGAGCGGCGAATATCGAGTGGGGCGCCTCTTTCCTGGCTAGGCGAAGGGAAACTTGGCGGGGCAGATTCATTCGGCTAAATCTCACTTCATGTGCTACAGGAAACAGCCTCACGCTACATAGAGATTCAGACTAAGAAGGCGTGAGCTTGAATCCGTTTCTTCGCAGCCTGTCCCGAAACGATCCGCTCACTGCGTCAAATCCCGCCCTGTCGACTTGAGCTTGATGACGTACCTCGGGCTCTCCGCGGCAGCCCCTAGAGATGTACCGTCTTTGTTTTCCCGGAGCGGTTCGCCAGACTTGAGCCTGACGGAGGACCACGGGTTTGAGCTCGGGCTCTCCGGAGCAGCCCCCAGAGCTGTGCATTGTTTCTGCTCTTGAAGCTTTTTTTCATATGGATCCTCGAAGACGGCCGCCTTGTATGTGTCCCAGCCTGGCAAGACAGGAAGGGAGAATGAGGATAAAATCTTGAACAACGGTGGGTCCATAACACTGATGAAATCTGAGCGGATGGATGGTGGTCGTTTTCCATCCACAGGACACTCGTGAGATACTCATGAAAATTAAAATTAGTCGAAACTACACCGCGTGCCCGTTCTCGCTCACCAAGAAAATGGCACGTAAAGTTTCGGGGCTCTTTGCCCGCCTCCACAATTGTGATGGGGATTCCGTCACGATCTTGGCCTGTTCTCTTGGTGAAAGCTTGTGCCAACTCCAACGAACAAGTCCGCTCTGCCTGCAGTCCCGCCATGCGTCAGGCCAAAAGCAACAGCAAGCTGTCACAGACGCGATCAGAATTGTTGTTGCATTCTGTGCCTGCATCGGGAGAACACATTCGACCCGCTTTTGTCGCAGGGTGCGTTGTCAAACTGAAGAATTCCACTACAGACAAGAATTCAGGAGAAAACAAAACACCTCATTCGCCTCCGGACCGATCCATACGAAGAGTTCAGACCATATGTCGAGGATGTAGACGTCCTCAGGTAGGAGATCATCCTGCGCAAAATCAGCGATTTCTTCCGCCGAGAATTCACCCGACGCATTACTCCCGTGAAACCTGCAAGTTCTGGTTTCACCAACTTTTTGGCACGAAAGTTCCTTTCAGAAATCCAGCCTCGTCTTTCCAATCACTCGCAACAAGATTAGGGCGTGTTACGTACAAGCGAGGTGCAGCTGCAGCATCTTCGGTTGGGGACCCCTGTGCGTACTCTCCTTTTCCTCCCAGTGCCTCCCAGAACCAGGACGGCTCTGCACCTTCCTCCACACTCTCGGCTTCGACAGAGTGACTCGCATTGTCAGAGAGTTCACGACCAATCTGCACTCAAAAATACATATGACTTGAACGTGTTCGAAGCGGTCCTTCTGCAGTTCAGCTCTGATTTAAAACAAATGACACCCAGATTAGGTCAAACTTACGAGCATGCCCGATTCGCGTTCAGAAGGAGAGCAGAATTTCCCAAACCACACCAGAGTCCTGAGGAAGAGCCACACCAGCGCGTATGAGCCCCAGAGACAGTAAGGTAAAATGATTGCAATCGTTTTGGGGGTTGTCGTTCGACGGTTTGTTTTTGCGGTGCAACCTATCATGTGTCACAAGGACGAAAGTATCCGATGAATTGAGGCTGGCGAACGTCTGCGACACCTGCTTATCGACAGATATGACCGTGCTTGTAGGTTGCTAGACCCCACTCTCTTGCGTGCCCCACTGAAATCACCTGGGCTGCTCTAGTGTTGAGAAAAGTTGTGCCCCGAACATGGAACAGTCCCATCCCTGTCGGCGATGTCGACGAGGTATCTTCTTTTCCAAGATTTTTGAAGGCAGACGGATTTCCGCCATCGAATATAATGAATTTCCCCTGATAATCCGATCACAACAATATTTCAGCGCTTCAAAGGCTGCCACGAACCTTTAGCAGTCTTAACCAACTCTGTGTAGCACTAGACAGAGGACGGGGAGCCGAAATAATGGAACCAGGATTCACGACCATTCTACACGTCAATATTTCAACAAGGAGTAACCTTGAAGAGACGCAACAGATGAGTGGGTTCCTTGTTCTGCACGACACGCACTTGTATCGGCGCACCTCCATGCTCATCATCTAAACGTTTGGCTTCCAGTGCCGCCGTTCCTATAAAAACCCCATGCTCAACACATTCAAAGCCTGTGAGGAGAAGAGCAAGACGGCATCTAGGACACCAATTGCGCCTACAGCATGAAATTCCCTCGTGTTGCAACTACACTGCCAACATTCTGACTACAAAACCATACACACACA
>Ga0209335_10004743_pt1 | contig 12791 bp, 9 predicted proteins | sample COG_09_FD_184753 | JGI IMG/M metagenome (GOLD analysis project Ga0209335, IMG submission 184753) | Pelagic Microbial community sample from North Sea - COGITO 998_met_09 (SPAdes) (version 2) | ecosystem: Environmental > Aquatic > Marine > Neritic zone/Coastal water | place: Helgoland, sampling...
ACAGCTGCCGCGTATTTCTATTTCGTGTATGTATAATTTGTGTCTATGTGTTTGGTGTATCTATCTCTTCTTCTTCTTCTTCTTCTTTGTTTACACTAGTTGCCGTCCAGGACGCGACAAAAATCAGCTCTCACGATGCACCGCGCGGTCTCGCCAAACCCGTTTCGGGCGAGAACTTCGCGAAAGGGTTGGAAAATTTCAACTCTGTTTCCGATGGAAACGTTCAATTCTTTTTGTAACTCCTTGGTGAATAACACGGTGACGTCGTATTCTCCATTATCGTCCAAAAGGTCGCGGAGTTCTTTCTTTTCCTTTCTCTTTTTTAAGAAATCTTCTTCGTCCTCTTCTACATTTTCCTCCTCGTCCTCCTCATCTAAAATGTCGCCGATGACTTCAGCTTCGGTCTTTTTCCTATGCATCGGTTTCGCGTACCCGAAACATCTGAAAATTCCTCTTTCCATCGTTACCGAACGCACGTGGAACGTGATGCCGTTTTCTCGTGAAGACCCTTCGTCGTATTCAAGGCGATTTTTCTTTACGTTTTCCTCGAATCGGAGTTTGTTGATTTTCAACTTTTGCAACGCGCGTTTGAGGCGCGCTTTAGGACCGCTCCCCGTGAATTCGGCGCCTCTTTTGGATTTCTTGCCTCCACCTCCGACGCCGTCTAAGAACAAATCGTTCGTCGGTGATGCGAGTTTCGGTAGAAAAGAAGTGACTTTCTTCTTTTCTTTTTCTTCTTTACCTCCCGCTTCTCCTTGTTTTTGCGTCTGGTGGATTGGGGGCGCGCCATCATCGTCGTCGTCGTCATTGCCTGTATCATTCCTCTGCGTCGTTGTTACGGCATTCTTGGGCAACGCGACGACATCTATGTTGGTCTCATCCTCACCGCCGTTCTCGTCGTCTCCACTGTCGATTATGTCGTCCTCGATGTCGTCCTCGATTTCCTCCGTGCCGTTGCCCAACGACGACTGCGTCCCGTCCAAGCTGCTGTTCTTTTTGCTATCGTATCTTACTTTTTCTATAACTGGAGCTGGTTTTACTACGCCTAATACTTTATCTCGCGTCGAGGTTGGCATCTTTGACGTCGATCGAGGGAGTTGTATTCCTCCTTGACCACCATCACCACCACCCCTTGTTGTCAGCGGTAACGCCTTTGGTGCGTTGATATTGTTGTCTTTTCTACCTGTTCCTCCAGTTGTTTGTTTCGTCGGTTTGTTTTGCTGCACTCTTTGCATCGTCGTGGGCAAAGTCCCGCGATTACTCGACGGCAGTTGTTGAGACGGCTGCTGCTGCGTAGAGGTCATGACTAAAGCCGTCTTCCGCACGTTCGCTTGTTGGCTCTGTCTTCCTCCTCTCGCGGCGGTAGTTTTTGTCGTCGTAATTTTACCCCTCTTCGACGGTGCCGACGTTGCGTTCGCGTCTTTCGCGGATCTTTTCCTCTGGTTGTTCGTGAACGCTTTCGTAACTTGCGTCGTTTGAGCAGTAGCGGTAGTCGTCTTTCTCTTCTTGTTCTTGTTGTTCGCCGCGCCGCCGGACGGCGACGACACCGTTTGCGTCGACGGACCATCCATACTTTCTCTGTGCTTCCTCGGACTCCTCCGAACGGTCACTGCGGTTGTATTATTATCGTTAGTAGTCGTTCTCGTCGCTCTCACCACTGCTGCTGATGCGGTCTTACGCGCGCGCGGCGACGTCCTCCTCTCGAACCCATCATCCAAACTGTTATTGTTTGTATTCTTCGCCATCGGCGTCGTCATCGCGACGGCGCCGTCAAAGTCATCTTCATTTGTCGTCGTCGTCGTCATCGTCGCCGTCGCTTCTAAACTCTCGTTCCCGCCTCCCCACAACCCAAACCCACTGGACGGGTCTTGAAACCCCATTTGAAACCCTTCGTTGACATCCAGATTCATCATCTTTATCCTCCGCTCTTTCTCTCCTCCATCTTTTCTTCTTTCGTTTGTAGCATTCGTAGTCGCATTCGCATCATCATCGCTCCTGTCGCGAAAGTTCTGTTTCCTCAGCAACGCTTTCTGGTCTACGTACGTGATCACCTCGTGCGGCGGCTCGAGTTCTTCATCTTCTGTTTCTTCGTTCTCGTCCACCACGAGTTGTTCGTTGTTTCTGTTCTCCCTCTGCGTCATCGTTTCAAAATTGCAAATCCTTTTCCTCCTTCTCAAACAATCGTATTACAAACACACAACAACGCGCGACAAAAGCGCCTCTTAAAAAGAAGAAGAGTCGCACGACTCTCACAGCAGCAGCAGCAAAAGCGCGCGGTGCGTCGACCCAAAAAGCAGGAACTGCCTCCTTCTCTTCTTCTTCTTCCTCTCTCTGCGTGTTTAAAATCACCTAATAACAATAACAGAGAGGGAGACCTTTTTGTGCGCAAAACCAACCAATTAATTGCCATAAAAAAAACCAAGGCAAGCGTTTAGGGTATTAAACCCTAATACTTGAGAGTCTCTTCCTCCCCTTCTTTTTTGTTTGTTCACCGTAACAACGAACAGAAATTATGTTTCTTCGACGTCCTCTTTCTCTTCTTTCCAGCTCGGGGTTGAGAAGACAACGACGACAGAGAGGCGGAGAAAGACACGGTTTCAGAGGAGGAGGAAAGAAGAAGCGCGCGTCTTTCGCGACTTTGACGACGAGTACTAATGATACGAATAAAGAAGAATCATCAATTTTCCAATCTCGCTTGTATTCCCCGAAACCGACGCGTTTGTCGCGCATCCAAAGCGCGTACGTGCACCTGCCGTTTTGCAAACAAAAGTGCCACTACTGCGATTTTGCGACGCAAATAATAGGAGACAGAAGAACAGGACGAGATGGGGGGAAAATAAACGACGCGATGGATGTGTACACCGATTTCGCGTGCCGGGAAATCACCCACCAAGGACGGTTACGTGGGACGTACGAGAAGACGAGCTCGAGAGGAGGAAGAGAAAAAAACGAGAAAGGGTTGGAAACGATTTTCTTTGGAGGAGGGACGCCGTCGTTAATGTCGGTGAAACAAATGGAAAAGTTACTGGTGAGTTTAGAGAACGCGTTTGGAATCGATTGGTCTCAGGTTGAGATATCCATGGAGTGCGATCCCGGGACGTTTACGCGGGAGACGCTGAGAGGCTTCGTAGGATTGGGCGTCAATCGAATATCGTTAGGCGCGCAGAGTTTCGACGAGAACGTTTTGAAAGCGTGCGGAAGAACGCACGGGGTTTTGGAGATTTACGAGAGCATAGAGCACGTGCACGCGTTATTAGGGAGTGGTAGGAGTAGTGGTGGTAAGAGTGATAGTAAATTTAGCGGGAGTAGATCAAACTCAATCGAGACGTGGTCGATCGATTTAATCAGCGGTTTACCCGGGTCGACGTTGGAGATTTGGGAGAAGGGTTTATATGAAGCGATCGAGTGCGAGGCACCGCACGTGTCCGCGTACGATTTGCAAGTGGAAGAGAAGACAGCGTTCGGGAAGTGGTACGGGGACGACGATTCAGACGATTCAGACGACGGGTTGCTCTTTTTAAAAGACAGCAGTAAAAATCGAGACAAGCGCACGGAGGAGATGAAAAGAGCGGATGCGAAAGCGAAAACGTTCGAAGAGCGGATGGAAGAAATCAGACGAGAAACGGACGACGATTACAGCATAAAACAGAGAAAGAAACTAGAGAAGGAACGGCAAAACAAGAAAGTGGCGTATAAACTCGGCGACCGGTTACCTCTCCCTTCCGAATCCGTCGTCGCCGAGCAGTACAAGTTAGCGTCTGAAATCTTAACCTCGCGCGGCGGCTTCCACCGGTACGAAATCTCCTCCTTCGCTAAAGGCGTAGAAAACGAATGCAAACACAACAAAAACTATTGGGACGCTATAAACGGCTCGTGGTACGCGTTTGGTTTATCTGCCACCAGTCGCATCGACAACGAACGATTAGCGCGACCGAGAGGGATGAAACAATACTACGGTTTCGTCCAAGATTTCGAACAAAATTCCTTCGGTAGCGAAGAGGCGTTTACGCAGTTACGAAAAGATTGCACGGACGAGGAAGTTTTAGATGAAATCGCGGACGCGATTTTAGAACGCATCATGCTAGGTTTTCGAACCGCGCGAGGCGTGGACGTTCAAGAGCTCGAACGTTCGTTCGGAGCAAAAGTCGTCCAAGAGTTATTCGACGCGTTGCGCTTCGTCGAAGAAACGTCCGCCAATGACGTTGGAAACAACACCTTTGGCAAAAAAGCAAAGGAGAAGGAGAGGAAGCTGTACGAAACTATACCACGGGACGACGATTCAAACAAAATCAAAGCCGTGCGCTTGACCGACCCGGACGGGTTCTTGGTCTCCACCGAGATCATCGCCACCGTCATCTCTCGCATGCCTTCGTTGAAAGACATTTGAGGAGAAAGAAGTTTGCGTTAAAGAATAAGTACGGTAGATAATTATACGCCGGTGTAATAACAATAACAGAACAAAGCCTAATGCTACCGCGACAATTCTCTCTCAGAGAGAGAAAGAGAGAGAGAGAGATTCACCACCAACTCCCCGTCGGCCTGGGCACTTCTTTCAACTCGTACTCCTCCTTGACTGTTTCCCTCAACTGTGCCTCGTTTTTTTTCTCGTCCCTTTTCCTCCTCTCCCGTTTCCTTTGCGCTAACACCGGCGCTCGAAAATCGTTCACCTCTTGTTTCGCGTCTTTCACGTCCAACCGGCCTTGAATGATGTGCGAGAGACCGAAACTTCCGAGAACGGCAAACGCGACGAACGGCATTCCGAGACGGAGGAATTCGAGTTGTTTTCTCTTCGTCATCTTCTTCTTTGTCCTTCTTCAGTTCAACCACCCAAAATCTCTCTGGAAAAAAGGAGAGGAGGGGAAACGAATGACGAGAGCAAAAGCCACCATCTCTTTTCAATATAAAGCTCTTTTCATCGATGATTCATTCTCTCGTTCTGGATGTTGAGATGATATTCGTTTTATGGGGAAATGTCTCTCGTTTTTCCTCCATAAATTCAGAGAGATAACGCACAGAATATACGCACACTTGTATTACTCTCGATGTCCTCCGCAACGAAAACGCTCGCAGCCGTGCGCCGCTTGACAAACACCACCAGTTTTAGAGGGTTTCGAACGTCCTCTCAGGCGCGAGGGAACCCGGGCGATCCAGGTACGATAGTATAAAATAAGCTTCGTTTGATCTAAAATCTAACCCCCTTCCTCTCTTTCTCTCTTTGAAACAGAATACATCCACGCGAAAGAAATGTACGCAATCAGGGACATTTCTTCGCCAAAGTTAGTGTATGGGATGGCGGTTGCCGCCGTCGTCGGGGTTGGGGTGAGCATTCCACTTTTCGCGGTGAACTTTCAGCAAGGGAAAAGATGATGATTTGAAGAGGAGGAGGAGGAGGAGGATGATGATTCGAGCGAAAGAGAGATGGATTTGTTTTCCACCCACCCCGCGCGATAGCGCGCGTGTACATCAAATACTGTGAACGTAGTTTTAGCCGGTGTGTGTAATAACGTACCGTGGCAGAGTTAAAAGTTCTACATATATAAAATCAAGTGATAGTAGTATTACATGTGAAAGACGCGTTTTTCTCGCTCCTTATTTACTCTCTCTCTTTTACTCGTTCCCGTCTCCACCACCACCCTCGCCTTCGTGTATCTCCACCTCCTCGTCTTCCATTTCCTCGTCTTCCCCGCTCCCGACGAACAAACTCGGTTTCTTCATGCTCACCCCGTATTCGCTCAACACCTCTCCCAACGTCTCCGTCGTCAACACGACGCGTTGGTTTATCTTCCTCAGCTTTTCATCTTTCGGCAGCGCGGCTAATTTGTTCGCTTGCACTTTAAAACAGTCGTCCGCGATTTGTTGCATGAACTTTTGCGCGGCTAAGGAGATTAATCGTGTCACTCTTACGTCCGGTTCCCCGACGCCGACTGTTTTTAACACCGAATTCGTGTACTGATCCGGAATCGTCGGTGCCATCTCGTCTAAATCCTCCAAAAAGCGATACAAATCGGTTTCCGAGATGCCTTCGGCGCCTAAAATATCTTCCGCGGTGTGCGACGGCGGGAGTTTGTTCTCCTCTAATTCATTTTCTTGGTCTTCTTTTTCGTTGTCTTTCTTTGCGTCGCGAGTGGTGGTCGTCGTCGTCGTTTCAAACAAAGAAGACACGTTCGTTTTTTGTTGGACGGATGCGTCTCCCAATCGTCGCTGCTCCATTTGAATGTAGTATACCTCGCTTTAAAACTCCTTTTCCACGCTCTCTCTCTGTGTATATAACAGAGCTCTCTCTCTGTCTCGCACGAATTCTTTTCCTCGTCTTCTCCTCCTTCTTCTCGTCTTCTCGTCGTCTCCTCGTTCGGTGGTTTTGCGCGATGATAACAACAACAGCAATAACAACAACACCAACCTTAGTATTTATTATAAGTGAGAGATGTTTGAGAGAAGAGTTGTTTGTGCGAGAGAAAGAGGAAAAGAAAAAATTCCAAAATTTAGGGTTCCAATTCAATTAGGGTTTAAGTAACAGTCGTTTTGTCTCTCTTTCTTTCCAAAAGAAGAAGGAGAAGCGCATTCGTAGCACACGACGAGATGAGTTTTGCGACGACTTTTACTTCCTCTCGTTGTTCGCTCTCGTTGAGCGGAGGTTCTTCGATGAACATCCTTTCTTCGTCGTTTTCTTCTTACCGAGGAGAACGAGGATGGACGCATCAAAAGAATACTACTTTTACTAAGAGTACGACTCCTTTTACTCGTGGAAGAAGAAAGAATTTGACGGCGGCGGCTTCGTGTGCTTCGTCCAATCATCGTCATCATCATCCGACGACGACGCGAGGAAAAAACTACTTTCAAAAGAAGAGGACAACTTTGAACGAGACACATGCAACGGTGAATACTTTAAACGCGATCAGAGGAGCGAAGAATACTCACTCGAGGAGAAGACCGCGAGGGGGTGGTTCGAGTGCAACGATCGTCGGAAAAAGCTTTTCTTCTTCGCAGCGAGAAGAACGACGAACGACGAACGACGAGGACGAGGACGAGGACGAGGAGATGTTTGCTGAAGAGACCGAAGAGGAGGAGAACGACAACGTTTTGATGGAAGCGCCAACGTCGAGAAGACAGCATCGAGCATCTGAAAAAGAAAACCAAAAGCCGAACAACAACAACAACAAGATGTTAACGAAGATGAACCAATCGGACATAACGAGTCAACTGTCGAGATTGGACGACGCGAAGTCGATATTAGAAGTTGTCGAAGAGAAATCCGAGCAGTTCAGCCCGAATAACAGCGTGCAAGCGTTACACAGAATAGCGGTGTCCTTGACGACCAGAGCAGGGAGGTTACGGAGGAAAGAAGCAAAATTCGTGTTGGCGGATGCGAGATTTTCTGTTTTGTTGGACTGCGTGGAGACGCACGCGAATAAACTGGATAAGTTAGGTTTGGAAAGACGGAAGTGGTCGTACGCGAAGTTGGCGTTACCGAGCGAGTATAGGATGCGCGCGGCGTTGAGTGTGAGACTGTTGGATCGGGCGAAGGATTTGCAAGGGGATTTGATGGATGCCACCGACGCGGGATTTATTTTAAATCGAGTGGAAGAGCAATACGACGTGTTTAATAAAGTCAACGCGAGCACTGCTTTGCACCGATTGGCGAGGGTGATCACGCAACCGAACTTTGGGAGCAATAATAATAATAGCAAGAAACGAGCCGCGAAATCGCGAACGGTGAAATCGACGACGGTAGTGAACACTTTAGGAGTAAGCGGCGCAACGACGACGGCGTCAGAACGAAAAGAAGAAGACGAAGAGGAAGGGAACAACAGCGACGAAGAAGGAGGGTACAGACCCGTATCCACGAAAAAAGAACTCCTAGTCGATCCAAGATTCCAAGCTTTACTGGAAATGTGCGAAACGAAAATTCCGGAAATGTCTCCGCTGGGTCTTTCCAACGTCTCGTGGGCTTTAGCCAGGTTATTCTCCGACGACCCGACGAGAGTGAAATCGTTGCTCTCTGCCATTTCCAAACGATCCGCGTTGCAAATGAAGTACGCCGACGCGAAGTGTTTGTCGACGATTTTGTGGGCCTTGGCGGCTTTAGGATTTGAGCCGAGATCGAGATTGCTCGCCTCGGCGCAGCGAAGAGCGTGTGAGATTGAGGAAGAGTTTCGAGCGCCAGATGTCGCGAACGCGCTATGGGCTTACGCGAAATGGGCTCGACTGTTTAGTGGCGGCGTAGGCGCTTTAAAAGAATCCGTCGATTATAGCGAAGACGAAAGCGTGGACGAAGGTAGTTCGAAAAGTTACGGCGGCGATCGAGCGGTGATCACCTCGCTTTTGCGTCAAAGCGAAGCGGTGATGGAAACGTTTTCCGCGTACCAGTGCGCGAACATATGCTGGTCTTCGGCGACGTTGAACGCGAAATTGCCGGAAACGTATTTGGAAAACTTGCTCGAACGCATCGCGAAGGAATCCGATTCCTTAGATGGGGTCGCTTTGACCCATGCCGCCTGGGCGGTCGGCGTTGTCGGGTCCCCGGTGCACGGCGAATCGGATGCGTTCCAAACGTTGATTTCTGCTTGTGCCGATCGCGCGGCAATTGAGAAGACGACCGAGAACAAAGACGAAAACCGAAGAAGAAGAGTCTCTAAAGCTGGTTGCGCGGGCGCGTTGTGGGCGTGCGGCAGAATCTGTTTCGAACCGTCGCCGGAAGATTGCGAAAAGCTGATGGTGCGTTTGTTCGACGGGGAATCAAACAATCTCGACGCGCAAGCGTTAGCGTACGCCGTTTGGGGAATTTCAACCATCGAAGACGTCGAGTTGGACGAGCGACGACGAGAACGCGTCATGGCGAGATTGAAAGAACTGGTCGAAAAGGAAAACGTCGGGCCGACGCACGCGGCGGCGTTTCGAGCCGCCGCGGTCGGTGCCGGTTTAGACGCTTCGGCGTTGGCGGAGACGCTCAAGGTGCCCGCGTAATAGTAAATCGTGTTTATTGTTGTTGTTGTATATTATGCGCTACTACATGCTTTACTATCCATTTACGATGCTATGGCTGCGCGTTACAAAGCTTTGTTCGTAAGAAGGTATATTCAATCGTTTTGATTTTTGCTCGATTTTTATTATCCGCGGCACCGGCGTGCCCACCCTCGGTCATTTCATGGTACAAGATGGTTTCTTTAGCTTTCGCTTCGTCTTTGGCAACTTTGTGTGCCTTTTCCACGAATCGCCTCGCGTGCGACGGGTGGACTCGATCGTCCGCGGTGCTGCACGTAAACAGCGTCGGCGGCATATTCGCCACCGAGCGTTCAGAGATTTGATGGTACGGCGACCAAGCAAGTATTTTCGGTTTCATGTTTTCAATTCTCGGGTCGCCATATTCGTTGATCCAACTCGAACCGCTGGTTAAGTAGACGTATCGCTCCATATCAAGCAACGGGCACTGACTAACGATTGCGCCAAAGGATTCGGGGAAGTGCGTCGCCATGGCGCCGGTTAATAAACCGCCGTTCGATCCGCCGATACATCCTAGTTGTTTCGGCGTCGTCGCGCCAATCTTGACTAAATCTTCCGCGACCGCGTTGAAATCTTCGAAGGATTTCCACCTGTTTTCTTTCTTGGCGCAGTCGCTCCACTCCGGGCCGAACTCGCCTCCGCCTCGAATGCACGCCAACGCAAAATTCATGCCATGGTTTAGAAACGCTTTACCCGTGCTCCCGGAATACGACGGCAAACTGTTAATCCTAAATCCACCGTACCCGTTCAAAACGGTGGGTTTCGGTCCGCTGTTTTCGTCGTTACCTTTTGCTCGGACTAAGAAATACGGCACTTTCGTGCCGTCTTTGGACGTCGCTTCGTTTAAAGTTACTGACATGCCCTCGGAATCGAACCACGAACTGCTCGACTTCAACGATTGCGCGTTTTTTATGCCTTTTAATCCACCTACTTCGCTATACAAATACGTCGACGGGTTTAAGAATCCACTCGAAGACGCAAACAAAGCATTGGTCGAGTTTGGTTCGGCGCCGCCGACGGAGAACGTTTGACAATTTTCCGCCTCGTGCGCGCCTTCCAAGATGAACGCATTCGTCGCGTCGTCGAATCGATAGACGGTAATCTTCGATTGTAAGTTCTCTAAACTAGAAACGTACAAATAATCTCTCGAGTCTGTCGCTCCTTCGTACGCGCACCGATCGTTTGCCGGTTCGTATAATATTTGAATGTCGCACTTCGGTTCCTCGCCAACAGTACGTGCGCCAGCGCCGAGAAACACCGCGTCCAAATGGCCCTCTTTCACGAACGTTTCGAAATCGCACGAGAGTAAACTCCCAGCTTTATACAATTTCCCGCCAAACGACCAAACTTCTTTCGGCATTATCAGCACTTTCTTCTTAAATGTCTGGATGCGACAACTTGAAGCGATCCATTTGACTTTTGTCAAATCCTTATCGCCCTCGAACCAATAATAATACTCGATATCGTTGAACGTAGCCATGCGATAAAACATGGCGTATTTTTCATCCTTATCGTAATAAAACGAACCACCTGCGGACACATCGGTTGCTTCGCCTCTAAAAATCTCCGTCGCGTCTTCCAATTTCGTACCTCTCGACCATTTTCTCGTCGTCAACGGATAGCCGCTGGGGCTCATCGTCCCTTCGCCGTAATCGTAACCGACCCACAAGGTGTCTCTATCAACCCAACAGACGGTGTGTTTCGAATTCGGAATATAAAACGGGTTCTCTGTCACCCATTTCTTCTCCATCGCGTCAAACTCTCGCACCTCGCACGCGTCCGTCCCGCCCTCGCTCAAGGAAATCAAACACCTATCCGCTCGCCGATACTCCCCGGGACCGTAACACAGAAACCTCGCCCCTTTATACACCCACGATTTCCCTTCTTTTTCCGCCAACGCATCGATATCCAACACCGTCTCCCATTCTGGATCTTTCTTTTTGTACTCTTCCCACGTGGTCCTCCTCCAAATCCCTTTCACGTGGTCCTCGTCTTGCCAAAAGTTGTACAAGAAATCCCCTCGAACTGAGACCGTTGGGATGCGATTTTTATCGTCGAATACTTCCAACAACTCCGCGTGTAACGGCTCGTTCTCGATGGGAGAAGAGGAAGAAGGAAACAGTTCTTGGAGTGTCCGTTCGTTTTGCTCGGCGACCCACGCTAAGGATTTCTCGCTTCGCAAGTCCTCTAAATACTGATTGCAATCCACGTCTGGAGTCTCCGTTTGGTTCGAGGCGGACATTTTGATGATAAGTTTATGTTTTTCCCGCGATGATGAGGAGGACGATTTAGACGCAAAACGCGTGGTCTTTGCACCGTTAAAGCGCGCCACTGCGACTGCTGCTGCTGCTTTTAATGGTGGTGGTACTAGTCGTGTGCGAATAAAGGACGTAATGGTTGTTGGTGTTCAAAACGTTTTGTGCTCCTCGAGACGATGATGCGAAAATTTGTGAAGAAGTGCAAGACGAAACGCAGAAGAGATCGATAGAGTATTAAAACTTACTGACGTCTTTGGGATAACTCCCGAGGACTCGCAAAAAACTCGTTTGCTCTTGCAAATTCCTGAGCGCATTTTTCGCGCGTTCCTCGGCCATGCTCGCCTCGAAGTCGACGTAAAATAAATACTGGAACTGCATGGAGTCTTGCAAACCTTCCGCCAACGGCGCGGTTTTAAGAGGTCTGGATTCGATTTTCGTCAAGTTGATGTCGCGCAAGGCGAAGCAGGCTAAGGCTTTGAAGAGAGACCCCGGGCCGTCTTTGTTGGCGAACACGATGGAGGTTTTGTATGGAACGCCTTCTTTCGGAGGTAACGGTTCTCGAGCCAAGGCGAGGAAACGGGTCACGTTGCTCGAATCGTCCTGGATTTTTGAATCTAAAATTTCCATGCCGTATAACGTCGCCGCGCGTTCCGAGGCAACCGCGGCGACGTTTTCCAAATTTTCCTCTTGAATTTTCTTCGCCGACCCGGCGGTGTCCTCCGCGGACTCCTTGATGACGCCTAATCGCGTTAAATAATCGTCGCATTGCGCCAACGCTTGCGGATGCGACATCGCCCTCGTCAAATTTTCCTTCTTCGTCCCGGGCAACGCCATCAAACAATGATTGACTTTAAAATTCACCTCCCCGACGACGTGTAAATCGTGCGTGAGAATCAAGTCGTAGTTCTTATGAATGCTCCCACCTAAAGAGTTTTCGAACGGTAAAACCGAGCGGTCGGACTTTTGCGACTCGGTCGCCTCGTACGCTTCTTCAAACACTCCGCACGGGAACGGCTCGGCGTCCGGGTACGCAGTCAACGCCGCTGCTTCTGAATACGCGCCCGGTTCGCCTTGGTACGCAACTTTCAAATTCCTCGGGCAATCTTTGAACCCGGGGAGGTAGTTAGAAATCTCCTCGTCCGTGGACGACATCGCTTTTGCGTCGTTCAATCGTCTCGCGGTATTGTGCTTCTCGCCATTCCCGAAGAGCTCCCAAGACGTCCAATTCGATTTATTCTCGTCGAGATTGTCCCTTCTCCTATTAGGGAACATCGTCTTTCGTCCGCTCCAACAAAAGGACGTACCACCACGACTACCACCACTACCACCGAGAGCACCACCCCTTCCGCTCGCCGCCGCGCGATGGTGCTTATTATTCAATCCACAAAAACCAGCAGACGCTCGTTCCAATTTGAGTGGAATGTTTCTACAAAAGCTACTCCTTCTACTCCTACTCGCACTCTCGATGTTGTTCCCGCGACTCCTTCTGCGAGAACTGCCACACCACCCAGAACTCGTCGTCGTCGTCGTCGT
>Ga0209335_10004745_pt1 | contig 12786 bp, 6 predicted proteins | sample COG_09_FD_184753 | JGI IMG/M metagenome (GOLD analysis project Ga0209335, IMG submission 184753) | Pelagic Microbial community sample from North Sea - COGITO 998_met_09 (SPAdes) (version 2) | ecosystem: Environmental > Aquatic > Marine > Neritic zone/Coastal water | place: Helgoland, sampling...
GTGGTACGCATCAGTCATGGTCAATGTGCCCCTTTTTAAAAGCAGTTGTTAGAGTACTTCACGAGAACACCTAAACGCATCGTCATTTTTTGTGCTCTCTTCTTTTCATGCATCACACTGCACTTTTGTGCAGTCTTTTCTCTTTTTTTTTTTTTCTCTCTTTTTTTGGTAGTCTGTCTGTCTCAAGTCTGTCGACGCTTCTGTCAAAAACTCTTCAAAGAAGAAGAGTTTAAAAGTAAGTAAACACACACACTATATATATATTATAGAGAGAGCGACGAGTCGGAGTGATTCGTATTCCTCCTTCTTCCTCTCTCTTTCTATTCGTGAACATCTATCAATCAGAGAGACAAAAGAGAAGGTGTTTGTGTTTTTGCGATTGATTTCCATTTTCCTCCTCCTCCTCTAAAAGAGAGAGTTTTGTATAAATTCCCCCCTTCTTCTTAGAAGAAGTTAAAGAAGAAGATGGCGGACATCACGCAGATTCTGGTCAACACCCAAAATCCGGATCAAACCGTTCGATCTCAAGCCGAGCAGCAGTTGGAGCAAGCCAAAGAGGCGAATTTTTCCTTGTACCTCTCCTCGTTGGCGAAAGAACTCGGAGATGAGGCGAAACCGAGCGAAGTCCGACGACTCGCCGGTTTGATCTTGAAAAACAGCATCGACTCGAGGTCGTACCAAACGAAGAAGAGTTTACAGCAAAAATGGCTCAATCAAGTCGATCAAAACCAACGGATGGAGATCAAGTCTATGATTTTCCAGGCGCTGAGCTCGCCTGTTCAGGAGATTCGACACACGGCGGCGCAAGTGGTGGCTAAATTTGCCGCTGCGGAGATACCGGCGAAACAGTGGCCGGAGCTGATACCGCAGTTGCAATTGAGCGTTTCCGGTCCTCAAAGTTCCACGGAATTGAAGCAATCGACGTTGGAAGCTTTAGGATACATCTGCGAGGAATTATCGTTGAACGGAGAGCAAGGGGATGATTTTGGCGGCATGGGCGGTTTGGACCAAACCGCGGTGAATACGATGTTGACGGCTATTATTCAAGGGATGGACAAAACGGAAACGAACAACGAGGTGCGATTAGCGGCGTGTAACGCGTTATCGATCGCGTTAACGTTTGCCTCGGAGAACTTTTCCAAGCAGCAAGAGAGAGATTACATCATGCAAGTGACGTGTGAAGCGACGGTCTCGCCGGATCAAAGGATTCGATACGCCGCTTTTGAAGTTTTAGTCGGCGTCGCGGAGGAGTATTACGAGTATCTCGAAAGTTACATCTCCGCAATTTACGATTTGACCGTGAAAGTTTTACACGGAGACGATCCTCAGATTGGTTTACAAGCGATTGAGTTTTGGTCGTCGATTTGCGAGGAAGAAATTGGACGAAAGGATGCCATCGAAGACGGCGAACGGGACGTCAAGTATCATCAATTCATCGAAAAGGCGTTGGGAGTGTTGACGCCGATGTTGCTCGAGCAGTTGACGAAACAAGAGGAAGGTCAAGACGAAGACGAAAACGCGTGGAATTTAGCCATGGCGGGCGGAACGTGCTTGAACTTGATCGCAAACTTGACCGGCGATCAAGTCGTGGACGGCGTCATGCAATACATCACGCAAAACATCCAACAAGATAACTGGAGACAAAAGGAAGCCGCTCTGTTTGCTTTTGGTGCTATTTTAGAGGGTCCGTCGAGAGAAAAATTAGCTCCTCTCGCGAACGATGCGTTGCCGTTCTTGTTGAACTCGATGAACGATAAGAACACGCACGTGAAAGATACCACGGCTTGGACGATTGGACGCGTCTTTGAGTTTGTGCAATCGCCGGAGTATCGTTTGATCACGCAGAGTAATTTGGGAACGACGTTAGCGGCGCTGACGGAATCTCTCAAAGACGTGCCGAACGTCGCTGGGAAAGCGTGCTGGAGTATTCAGAATTTAGTCACCTCTCTCGGTGAAGATGATCAATTGCGACCGGCACTTTCGCCGTTTTTCCAGCCCATCGTGCAAGCGTTGTTGGTCACCGCGGAGAGACCGGATGCGGAGATGAAGTTGAAAGTGGAATGTTACGAAGCGTTGAACGATATCATTCGAGGTGCGAGCACAGAAACGTTAGTTACGGTGCACCAGCTCATTCCCGTCGTCTTGCAAAAGCTCGGGAGCACGTTCGAGACGCAAGTGACTTCCCAAGACATGTTGGAGAAGCAAACCGATCAACAGGCGTTGTTGTGCGGAACTTTGCAAGTTATCATTCAACGCTTGGGATCGGAAGAAGCGGCGAAAGGCTCCTTGGCGCAGCACTCTGATAACTTGATGACTGCTTTTTTGAGAGTTTTAGCGAATCGATCTGCGACTGTGCACGAAGAAGCCATGCTCGCGGTCGGCGCTTTGGCGCACTCGGTAGGTAAAGATTTCGAAAAATACATGGAGGCGTTTTACCCGTTCGTCGAGGTTGGTTTGAAAAACCACGAAGAGTTTTCTGTGTGCCAAGCGACGGTTGGTGTGGTTGGGGACATCTGTAGAGCATTAGACGAAAAGTTGGCGCAATGGTGCGACAACATCGTGTTTTTGTTGTTGCAAGATTTGCAATCGTCCGAGTTACACAGAGCCGTGAAGCCGCCGATTTTGAGCTGTTTCGGAGACATTGCTTTGGCGGTTGGTCCTTCGTTCGATAAATATCTCGAATTCGTTTTACCCATGTTGCAAAGCGCGACGAGTTTGGCGATGACAAATCAAGATCCAAACGTTGAATTAGACGAAGATACGGTGCAATACAAGAACGATCTCAGAAATGGCATTTTCGAGGCGTACACCGGGATTTTGCAAGGGTTCCGAGACGATAAGTCCAAAATCGCGAGTTTGGCGCAGCACGCGCGCTTTATTTTATCCTTCATCGAAGACGTTTCAAAAGATCCGTACAGAGACGCGAGCGTGACGAGGAACATGATTGCGTTGTTGGGAGATATGGCGGATACCATGGACGGTATCGGCGAGCTGTTCAAAGAAAAGACGTTTTACCAAGCGTTGTTCCAAGAACTTCACTCGCAATCTTCAGACGACACCAACTTTGACTCGACTTTGCACTGGGCGAGCGAGCGCATCGCCCTAAGATTGACGCAATAATACCAGTAATAATATACTAATACGAATAGCTGACGAATTGACTGACAATAGCATAACTAATAAATAATTAAGAATAAGAAGAGAGAGAGAGAAAGGGAGAGAAAAGAAAGACGTGAAGCGCTTTTTTTTTGTAAGAAGTACCAAAGTACAAACGAATCAAATACACGACACTCTTCATAAAGCGTGAACAATTTAATATACGAGTAAACTGCTAAACGCCTTCAACTACTAGTACTACTACTACATTACATTCTTGTTCTCTATGATTGCTAATAATTGAATCTACATTCTTCTTTTGCGTTGCAAAAGTTAATAACTCCATCGTTGGCCATTGTCCTAAACATGATGTCTTCCGTGTCAAAGCTGTGCACTGGGTTCCCATAACTCCTATGCGTTTGTTTCAAACGATAATACTGGTACGGATCGCCTCGCTGGCCTTTTCCTAAACCGTACACTGTGATATTCACGCACAACGGACGTAACATTGCGATACCTACTAAACCCGACGACGCGCAATTACCGCCTTTGAAGTTTTTCGAGTGCTTCTTCTCGTAACATTTTCGGAACTTCTTCAACGAATTCTCCGCCACCGCTCGGATTTCAGGCATGAGAAATAAAGTCTGCACGTCTTTTCGTTTCAACTTATTCTTTACGTAATACGCTAACCGAACGAAATTTTCCGCCGCCGTGCGTGAAGAAATCAGAGTGACTCCTTTTTCCAAAGGCCACCCTCCGCCTCGGTAGATTTTGTTTATGCCGCTTCCGTCGTGGTATGCGATTGTCCACAATCTATTTAATAATCTGTGCGTTGTTTTCTTTCCGACGAACTTTTCGTATCCTTTCGTCGGGGCTTGATTGATGCGCACGACTACATCGTTCGCGTCGATTTGTTTCCCGTAATCCATTTTGAGAAGATGTCCTGAGTTCCCGACGAGCGCACACGTTCGCCAGGGCGCGTCGCCATTTGCTGCTACACTATTTGTCGCTACTACTGCTGGTGCTGCCAAAATATCTCTCCCAGAGTTTGGTAATATGGACGCGGGGATCTTCTTATCTCGATAAGCTCCCGTGTTTTCGTAGTTCTTTCTATGCGCGAGTGTGGAAACGATGGTTGCTTTATTTGCTTTCGCTTTTGGCGGGAAGAGTGCGATGTACTCTGGCGAGCACACGTGCGAGTGCGAAGCGTGGCGAGAGAACGTTGTTGTCGTCGTAGTTTTCTTTGTTTTTGAAGCAACTGCTTCTTCACTTTCTGCTTCATCTCGTTTGACATTTTCCTCTTCGTCGTTATCTTTGTTTCGAACATCTTCCTCTTGGTCACCAACACCTAATAATTCCCCCGTCTGTCCGTTTTCTTCTTCTTCTTCTTCTTCTTCTTCTTCTTCGTTCTTTCCGTGCACTTCCACCTCATCCTCGACTGATACTTTCGTCGATTCTTCCTCGTCTGGATTTAAGAATCCCGCATCGTCTGCGCCGAGAAGTCCTTTGATTTTTCCTTCTTCCTTTCCAAATGCAAAAGGACTCAAAGGTGATGATGATGATGTAAACGACAGACCCACTCCTGCGAGCAATAATACAAAGGAAACGAAAAGAGTTATTATAATAATCAATCGCCGTTGCCTTCTTCCTTTCACATTCATCCCTATTGTTGGTATTGTTGCTGGTGTCGTCGTCGAAATCATCGTCATAATCGTATCCTCGTCGTCGCCATTTTATCGAAGAATACGTACGTGTGGTGAGTACACGTTTTGTCCAAAAGAAACTTGTTTGTTGCTTTTTTTTTTGAAGGAGAAATTATTAGGGTTGTGTGTGCAAAAGGGGCGGACGAATTCTTTCTTGCTTTTCCCTCACAAAAAACAAACAAAAAACAAACAAAAATTAGTCGTCGATTATTATCGATGAGAACAACAACGGGGTTCACCTTTGGCACACACGGTGGAAGAGCAGGATTAAAAACATCCTCTTCTTCTTCTTCTTTAGTCAGACAATTCCTGCCTTCATCTTTGGTGCGCTTTCTCGACGCGCGCGACAACAACAACAACAACAACACCTTTGATTCGTCGTCGTCGTCGAGATTTCCCAGACGAGGAAGGAATTGCGCTTTATTTTCAACGAACGCCGCCGGGAACGATTCACGACAACAACAACAACAACAACAACAAAGAGGAAGAGGAGGAAGAGGCAGAGGAGGAAGAGGCGAAGGGAGAGAAAGAAGAGGAAGAAGACAAGACGTGGATTCATTCGATGATTCCGGTGGTTGGGGCGCTGGTTTACGAAACGCGCGACAAGGAGGAGGAGGAGGAGGAAAAGGAGGAGAAAAACAACAATTAAAACCGATTTTTTCAGCCTCTGCGGAACAACAATATCAACACGAAGTAACACAAAGCGTTGGTGGAGGAGCAGTACCACCTCCGGCACCACCAGGATGGAAACCAAGTGTACGCGAGGATATGCAAAACGATTTCGATGCCATCAGAGCGGCGACTACGGAACCGCCTCGAGACGGTATGAGGAGAACGACCAAGAAAACATCGTCTTCGCCAAAAAATACGGCGACAAACAGGTTCAAAGAGAACCGAGGCAAAGGCGGTGATGAAGAGCGGAAACGATTATTTCAACGACAAATGGATCAATTCAAGCAAATCAGTGATGATTCTGATTCTGACGGAGATGACAATTACGATGATTACGATGATTTAGATGATGATGATGATGCAGACTTTAGGAGCTTCCACGAAAACTTCAAGCAAAGGAGCGAGGCGTCATCAACTTCTACGACGCAACGCGCGCCGAGACAAAGAGAAGGCCGCGAGCGACTCTTTTCTTCTTTCGAAACGAGCAGAAACCCTCTTAATGCACAAAAAAGTAGTAACAGTAGTAATAGAAGAAGAAGAGGTGAAGATGCATACCAAGACCAAGAAGCGGCACCCGAACGCGCACCGGTGTCAAAAGGCATGTCTCGCTTTTTCGTCACCTGCCATCCGGGTTTGGAGGAAGTTGTCGCCAAGGAACTTTCATCGAAAGAGATTCGAGCGCAGCACGTTGAAATAGGCGCATCTGGTGTCTCCTTTGTCGGTACTTTAGAAACTGCATACAACGCGAACATTTGGCTTCGTTCGGGAACGAGAGTATTGTGCGAACTCGCGTCTGGGGATTTAGATCCGCTCGAATCAGGTTTCGATTCCGTGTATGATTTTGTTAAACATTGCGTTCCGTGGCAAGAAGTTTTAATCAACGCAGAATTAACGTTTTCGATCGAAGCGAGAGTGTGGTCAAATTCTCAAATTTCGAGCACGAAACTCGCGTGCACGAGAGCAAAAGATGCCATTTGCGATTACATTTCAGACGCGTGCGGTGGTATTCGCCCGAGAGATCCGCGCGACTTTCGCGGCAACAAAGTGAAAGCAGACGTTCCGTTGTTTATGACTTTGTATAAAGATCGGGCGACGCTTTATCGCGACACGAGCGGTGATTCTTTACACAGAAGAGGATACAGAGCAAATTTATCTGTTCATCGAGCCGCGTTGAACGAAGCCGCGGCAGCTGGATTACTTCACATCGCCGGATGGCCGGAAGCGCTCGACGAATGGAGAAGCCAGCGAGAAGAAGATGACGATATATCGCCTCCTGTATTTATAGACCCAATGTGCGGTTCAGGTACGATGGTTGTTGAAGCCGCCTTGATGGCTATGAATGTTGCACCTGGGCTAGTTCGGTACAAAAATGGTGGATACGCGTTCCAAAATTGGCCAGATTTCAACGAGGACGTCTTTCTCGATTGCATCGATAACGCCGAAAAAAAGAGAATCGCAGAGGAAGAATTCCATCAGTTTTCCGACCAAAAGAATAAAGTGACGTGCTTAGGCAACGACATCCATCCTGGTTCAGTATCGTTGGCGCAGCGCTCAGCTCTAGCCGCCGGTGTACCGCACGTCGTGAAAGTGTACCAATCTTCCGTTGACGAGTGGGTAGTTCCGCCTTCGTTATTAGAATCGAAAAGAAGAAGCATTTGTACGAACCCACCGTGGGGGAAGAGAATTTCACTCGATAGTAGAATGAGCGACGTGAATCGTAACGGCAGCGGATCATCAAATAGAGATTCTTCTTACGGAGGCGAGAACGGCTATAACAACGAAGACCAAGACAATGACGAAGAAAGATGGGGTGGTGGCGATGGCGGTGGTGATGACTACAACGAAATTTTGCCGGGAGATGTGAACTCGACCGAAGCCGGAGACGCTTGGAGAAAGTTGGGAATCTTTTTAAAAAGAGAAATGCCAAACCAGTCCGCGTTCGTTTTATCTGGAGACCCTTCTATATCGAGAGAAATTTATATGCGCGCGAGTCGCAAGCACGTCTTGGGGATTGGCGGCGTCGACACGCGATTATTACGATACGACATTCTTCCGCCAAAACCAAAGAAAGCAGATTTTTAAGTGGAAAATTGTATAAATAAACTAGTTCTTCTACATGTATTGCTTACAATATTGCTAGTACTACTTCCTATCATACACTACGTGGGCCTACTGCTTTTGCTGAACTAGTGCTGCCTCGATGTCGTTGTTGTTGCTTTTTTCGTTGTCGCTGGCTTCGATAAGAGAGACAAATTCTTCCTTTCCTCGTTTACCCGATTTATCGCAGAGCGGAGAATTTTTCTATCAAGCTCCTCAATTTGTTTAACCGGCTTGCTCGAACCCTCTTCCTTCTTTTCGCTCTTTTTCTTCCTTGAGTTACTTTCAATGGTAGCTGTTGTAGATAGTTTCTGGAGTTCAGCATCAATCGAATGTGCGCACATGACTCGTAACGCTTCGGCGAGGCTATACTCTGGAAACTGAGCGCTCATTCGCCTCGCGAACCATAAATATAAATCGTACGCTCGGTGTTGCTCTTCCAAAGTCGCCAAGATGCCCACACTTCGTTGGTTCATGCGCGTCTGCGCATCTGCTCTAGACTTTCTATCGTGTTTGTTGACTGACTTTGGAATCAACTTTACGCTCACGTGACCTTCGTTTAGGAACGCCTTTGCAAAATTCATCAACGTCTTCATACTGTGCAGACAATCAACACTCGTGGGTGATACGGAGAACGTGTAATGATCCTCAATCTCCATGCCAAGGTTTTCTAAATACTTTGCCAATCGAATAACTTCATCGCTCTTGCGCATCTTGTAATATTTCGGAACTATTGCATCCGACGATAACGCTTTCATTGCATCCTCCAAAGTCGCACCTTCAACTTTAGAGCAATACTCGAGTATTTGCTCAAACGTTGGTGCTAAACCCGCAGTTTTCAAAGCTTCTACAGGAGCATTAAGTTGATTTTGTATGAATTGTAAACCAGATACTCCGCTACTTTTTACGATATCACTTTTCGCGTTATCGCCATTTTTTCTATTACCATCAAGAACCATGCCATCGTCCGTCGTCGTCACAACTCCACCTCCTTTATCGTAGTAAGACATTTTATACCGTCCAGCTCTGCCTGCAATTTGTTTCACCTCTGGACTCGACAGCTGTCGAATTTCTACTCCGTCAAACTTTGTTAATTCGTTGAAAATAATGCGTCGAATGTTCAGATTCAATCCCATACCAATGGCGTCGCTCGCGATTAACAAGTCGTATCCCGAATCCGGCTTATTGAACAATTCTGCTTGCCTCGATCGCGCCTCGGGAGGCAATCCTCCGTAAATCACGCACGCTCTCAAGGGCACTCTTCTCTCGATTTCGCTCTTCAGCGCGTACACCGCCTTTCTCGAAAATGCGACAAAACAATCCCCTTTCTCAATGTTTTGCTCCAAACGTTTCTTCGAAAAGTGTTCCTCGGCAACGTTTAAAGGACTCAAGCGCTCGTAGTTTCGTATTCTCAGCTTATCGCCGGTATCCTTGCATATCTTTTCAATCAATTCTACGCAGGAAGTGTCGCCACAAAGATGCACCTCCAGCGCGGGTGTACCTAGTAACGCTCGCGTGAACGCGTACCCGCGAAAATCATCCCCGATAAGATGTATCTCGTCTATAACCGCGCAATCGACAACTTTGTTCACGTCTACCATTTCTACCGTACACGCTATGTGTTCCGCATTTTCTACTCTTTTCAATTCTTGACCAGTAACTAAGTCACATTTCGTGCCAAACTTATTCAGCGACTCGGAAATTTCCCAAGCGAGCAGACGTAAAGGCGAACAATACACCCCCGATGACGCTCGCTTCAAGCGCTCCATGGCCGCGTGCGTCTTCCCGGAGTTTGTCGGACCGACGTGTAAAATGATTTCACGTTGCATAGTCCGCGCCAAAGGGTACCATTTACCGGGTTTTTTCATATCCATCAACGTTTTCAACTCCTCCAATTCCGCTTTTGTTTTTGAAGTCGTCGTCGTCGTCGAACTTTTTTTCTTCTTCTTATTTTTCTTCTTCTTCTCCTTGTTGTTTTGTTGTGCGCTTTCAGTCGGACTTGTTCTGGAAGTCATTAATTCTGTGGAAGACGAAGCGTACGATCTTCTGAAGGCGGACGACGATGAAGGCGAGTTGAAATTCTCAATCGTCACCAAGCACGGCCGACACCAATTGTTCTCACTCTTTCTTTGAACGAAAAACGACGGAATCGTCGTCGCGGTCGTTGTTGTTGTTGTTGTTGTTCGTATTTCTTTAAACGAAGAAGCACAAACACCATTTTTAACACTCCCGGGGAGAATTCGAGTCAGGAAAGAGGAGGAAAATAGAGAAGAAGATTTTTGTAAGAACCTCTTTCGAACAACAGACGAGAAGGACGACGACGCACTCATCTTCTCTCTGTTTTTACCACCACCGTTTCTATCGCGTGTTCGTTGTGCTCGTCATCTCTCTGTTGTTGTTGTTGTTGTTGTTGTTGTTCGCTTTTTTTAAAGCGACGACAAAAGAGTGAAGTGCATGTTTTTTTACGAAATCCCAAATTAAACTTTTCGTTTTTTGACGGCGCAAACAGAAAAAAGAGAAGCACTTTCTTCCTCAGAACCTCGACACCCACCCACGCTTTTAGAGCACTACTGATACAGATACGATGATGAACAAACAATCATCGCATACAGTATCGCCTGTTCTGTCTGCGAAGAATGATGGTGCTCCTCCCTCGACTGATGTTTTTGCGAGGCGGAGTGAGAGACCACTCATCAGAGAAGAACGCATTCAATCTCCGAGACAGAATTCGAAGGAGACGAAAATTCAATCGAGGAATTCCTCTGAACGGAGTTCCTCTTCCTCGAACGACGATAATAATGATAACAATAACAACAACAACAACAAAAAGAAAGAGAAAGAGAACGATGGGGCTACGAAGAGATCTTCCTCGTCTTCCTCGACGACATCGTCATCTTCATCCTCGGAAAGCGACGATGAAGGAAGTGGAGGAGGTGAACAGACGAGAGGGGGAAAAATCGAGAGAAACAAGAAGAAAACGAAACAAACAACAACAACGATGACGACGACGGCCACGAAAGAACAAAAAGAGACGAAGAAGAAGAAGAAAAAGAAGAGTAAAACGAAGAACAAGACAAAAGACCGCAAAGAAAAACAGCATGAACCGAAAAATGAAGAGGAAAAAATGAAGAAGAAGATCCGCGCGGCGAAGCGAGGCACGCGCTCTGAGCTCTCCGTCTCCAAAGGCGGTTGGACTAAGCACGGATACGCCTACGACAACGCGAACGTTTTGAACACGACAAACTTAAAATCAAAAGCGGGAATTATCGAACGCATATCCGCGAAAGAAGTCTCCCCGGAAGAGTTCGACAGACGCTTTTCCTTGACGAGAACGCCGTGCATAATCACCGACGCCATGGACCATTGGCCGTGCTTTATGAAAACGTTGAATAGCAAAGGGAAAGAGGATAACCCGCGAGAGTGGACGATTGATAAGTTACAAAAAAGGTTTCCGAAGGATAGATTCAAAGTCGGTTCCGATGACGATGGGTACGCCGTACGAATGACGATGACTGAGTTTCAGTTTTACTGCGACGAGGAAAGGAATCCTGACTACGGTTGCAAAAGAGACGATAGTCCATTATACGTTTTCGACGGTTCTGTCTTTGATAAAGAGAATACGAAAGAGCTCGAGAAAGATTTCGACATTCCGAGTTACTTCTCCGAAGACTTGTTCAAATACGTCGGACATAAACGAAGACCTCCGCACAGATGGGTCGTGTTTGGACCGCCGAGAAGTGGATCCTCAGTACACGTCGACCCGTTAGCGACGTCCGCTTGGAACGCGTTGATTTCTGGACAGAAACGCTGGGTGTTGTACCCGCCAGATAAAGGCTTGTCAAAACCTCTTCTGAAACCAAAAGGTATTGGATTAGACGGAGAATCAGTCACGTGGTTCCAAAAAGCATATCCAATGACACAAACGCGAGAGTGGTCGGAAGTTGGCGGATGTCCAAAGAGTTTCGACGTCGTACAAAACGCCGGCGAGATTATGTTTGTCCCAGACGGGTGGTGGCACGCCGTGTTAAACATCACGCATACCGTCGCGGTTACGCAAAATTTCTGCACGACGCCGAGATTTGACGCAGTGTACAGAGCCACGCGACGGGGAAGACCAAAAATGAGCAAAAAATGGCTCGAAAAGTTGAAAGCGAAGGGCCGACAAGATTTATACGACACCGCCATGCGCCAGCCGAGACGCTCGGAGTACTCCGAGAACGAAAAGACTTCGTCGTCTTCATCGAGCAGCAGCGAAGGAGAGAGCGACACGGAAGATGCCGACGATCGAATGGTTCGATTAAAAGAAGAGACGAGAAGATTAGCAAAACACGGAGGCAAGCGAGAGAGAGAGGAAGAGGAGGTGTAAAAATTAAACATCACACGTTGAGTGAAACGTTGTAATCATATATATACTAATACGCAATAGTCATTTTAACGCGTCGTCATATGTGTGTGTAAGTTATATAATTCGAATTCACAACAATAACAGCAACAGCAACGACAACAAGAACAACAATGTTTTTAATAATATTCAGATTCGCTATATCAGAGTTACTTTAAGAACGTACACGTGACAAATAAGGTGAGGAACGAGAACAAACTCAAAATCAACTCAGGCGAGAACGACTCTGGGAAGAGAGGAATGTACACCGGAATGATCGAACCAATCAACCAACCGACGAGCATAGCTGCAAAAGTGTGTAGAAAGGACTTTCCAAGCGCCTTGTTCTTTTGTCCGCCTCTTTTGTCGTTGAGAAAGAAGACGCACGCGGCAAAAGCGCAGGCGAGTTGAAACGCCGGTCCTTGCGAAGCCGGAGTCACAATAGACCAGATGGAAATACCGAAATACAAAACCGCTCGTCGCATCAACGTCGTCTTGTCTGGCTTTTCAAACTGGTTCTTAATGCGCTCAACAAATGGCGGCGTGTAATCTTCCTCTTCTTTCTTCTGTCTCAGATTCTTTCTCTTCAAACCTTTCGATTTCTTCCTCGTGTTTAACTTTTCTTTCAAAATGGCGTCCATGGCGAGGTCGATTTGTTCACATCCATCCACATCTCTCATATACTCTTTCACTAAGAAATTCCTCGCCTCTTGCACTTCCTCGAACGAGGAGTCTGCCGTTAAACCTAATCGTTTGTACGGGTCTTTTTCGTTCCTTCTTGGAAACTTCACCATGGGGGCGCTAAAGTCGATTTCGCCTTCCTCAGCCTCCTCTTGC
>Ga0209335_10004754_pt1 | contig 12769 bp, 17 predicted proteins | sample COG_09_FD_184753 | JGI IMG/M metagenome (GOLD analysis project Ga0209335, IMG submission 184753) | Pelagic Microbial community sample from North Sea - COGITO 998_met_09 (SPAdes) (version 2) | ecosystem: Environmental > Aquatic > Marine > Neritic zone/Coastal water | place: Helgoland, sampling...
TTACAGACAGGCTCAGTTAAGCCTACGTCTAGTAATCAAACTACAGCAAGTAAAGCTACATCTTTAATTGAGTCTATAGTAGCTAAACCTACTATGCCTACGGGGACTACAATATCTCCTCAATTACAAAATGTAGCACCTAATGAATTAATGAGTACAGCTGGAGTTACTGGTAGTACAGCAGCAGCTTTACCTACAGCCGCAACAGCCCCTACAATAACTGGAGCCGCAGCACCTACAAGTATGGCATCAACAGTGCCTACAGCACAGGCTGCAAATACTTATACTCAAGCTGGAGTAGCAGGATCAACTCCTACTATGACTGCAGCTACAGGTACAGTAACAGCACCAGCAACAGCACAAACAGGAACTGTTAGCACAGATGCTACAGTTAGAGGTCAGTTAGCAGATTTACAAAGTGATGTAACTACAGCAGTACAATCAGGTAATCCTTTACCAGTATGGGCTAGAGGTGCAGCAAAAGCTACTGAAGCGGCATTAGCTAATAGAGGTATGAGTCAAAGTTCTATGGCAGCTGAAGCATTAGCTGAAGGTATTATGAACTCTGCTATACCAATTGCTAAAGCAGATGCAGATACTTATAAGCAAATGATATTTCAGAATCTTGCTAACAATCAGCAAGCTGCAATTACAAATGCACAATCATATCTACAAATGGATATGGCTAACTTGTCTAATACACAACAAGCAAGTTTACAAAATTTAAATACAAGACAAGCATTCTTAATGTCAGATCAAGCAGCAGCAAATGCAGCTTATCAATTTAATGCTACTAGTCAAAATCAAGTTAATCAATTCTATGATAGTATGTCATCACAAATGTCTGAACAAAACTCAGCTAGAAATGATGCAATGAAACAATATGCAACTAGTGAAGCTAATAAGATTGCAGCACTAAATGCACAGAATACAGTACAAGTAAATGAAGCTAATGTAGCTAGAGAGTCTGCTATTAATCAGTTTAATGCTACATTAGATAATCAAAGACAACAGTTTAATGTTAATAATCAAAGAGAAATTGATCAGTCAAATGTAGTTTGGAGAAGAGGTATTAATACTGCAAACACTGCAGCTGTTAATGCATCTAATCAAACGAATGCACAAAATTTACTAAACTTATCTAACTGGGCAATGTCAGCAGCATGGCAACAATGGAGAGACGAAGCTTCATGGGTTAATACTGCTTCTGAAAATGAACAGAATAGAAATCACAATATGGCAATGGCTGCACTTGAAAGATCTGCAGCAGTAGATTTACAAGATCAGGCATCTAAAGATTCTATGTATCAGATGATAGGTAAATTTGGTTTTGATTTATTTAACTAATAAGAGGAATTATGATAAAAAAATTATTTAAGACAGGGGTAACAGCAGCAGCAGGATGGGTAGGTGATAAAATTGGAGGATCAACAGGAAGAAATATTGCTACGAAAGCAGTAGGTAGTTTATTTTCTAAAGATGGTGGATCAGGTGGTGATTTTCAATTACAAACTCAAAATCCAAATGACTATGAACAAAATTTTGGTGGTAGATTAGGATTTGATAGATCTGATAAAGCTGGTACTACTAGTAATATAAAAACTGCTAATGGAGAAGAATTAAGAAATGAATGGGACTATCGTTTAACTAAATGGTTTAGAAATAAAGATAGCATGTTTACATAAGGAGATACATGGATAAATTTAAAGAAGCACCTAACAACCCCTTTGATGCACCAGTTCCTGGTCAAGGACTAACAGATAAACCTGGTAATTATCCTTGGGAGCATCCACCACAATTTACAGATACTATGGAAGCATCTGAATTTATATGGGATAAGTTAACTGAACCTTTATTTGCACAACAAATAATTGGTATGTTAGATGCAGGTGTACCTGTAGAAGCTATAGCTAGAGTTGTAGTATTTGCAGGATTTACAGAAGGTAAGTTTACTCCAGATGTAGGATTTATGTTAGCAGAAACAGTTATGAAAATGATAGCTACTATTGGATTTACAGGTGATGTAAAAAAATTTAGAATCTCAATGCAAGACTTAACTAATAAAAATGAAATGAAAACTATACTAAATATTAAAAGTAAAAATGAAGAATTAGAAAAAGCAGCTAAGAGTTTAGGAAAAGATATTAAAGCAATGCCAGAACAAAAAGGTTTAATGGCTCCACCAGAACAACAAGAGGAGGTTGCTTAATGAGTGCATTTAGAGGGATATTAACTGGCTTTGGAATGGCTGCAATTAAAGATAAAGAATCTAAAGACAATGCTAAAATGGAAGTTGTTAAAGCAGCAGGATTAGATTATCATACAAATCAATTACCAGAACATAAGAAAGCAGAAACTAACAGAGCACAAGCATATAATCAACTTAGTAAAATATTAGAATCAGAAGAAGCAGCAGATTATTTTGATGCTAATGGTTTTATTACAGGTGATGGTAAAGATGTAGAAAGAATACAAAAAATGCTTGAAGATAAAGGTATTAAACCAGATGCATTTAAAGACTATGTACCTACATCAAATTATAGTGATAGATATAAACAAAGACAAACAGATTTTGAAAGTAGATTTGATGTTGTTAGAAAAAATTTAGATTTTCAAGGTAGTGGTATTGGTCCATCTACAATTAATGGTTTATTAACTAAACCTGAAGGAGATATGACTAGAACTGAAGAAGTAACTACACCAGCAGTAGAGGGAACACAAGTTGAAGGTACTCCTATAATGACTAGTGGTACTCCAGAAAGAACTGAAACAATAACTACTACAATACCTAGAACTACAGCTGATTCACCTATGAGTGAATTTTTTGTAAGTAAAACAGGTGTATTAGATATTGGTAAAACTAATGATATTGAAGCAGCAGCATCTAATTTTAGAGGTTTTGGTGAGGGTATGACAAAAGATAGTTTAGGTAATATTACTCTTAATATGATGGGTAATAAAGCTGTAGAACTTGCTGCATTTAAATCTGTTATGAATGATGTAGCAAAACAATATGTAACTGAAGATGATAAAGTATCTTTAAGTTTAACAGCTGAAGCAGCAAATAAAAAATTATTTGATCAAACACAGGGAATAATAGGTATGGATAAAGTATCTATGGTAGAAGGATATACTAAGGGAACTGTAAAAGGTGCAGAAGCATACACTGCTACAGGTTTTAGTGCAGACTTTGAAAATTCATTTGAAGGTAATACAAAAAGAGAAAAGATATTAACATATATATCTACATTAGGAACAAAATCAGAAGCACAATATTTTGCATCTAGTTTTCCTTCTAATTTAACATTTGATGATGGTGTAAATATAAAACAATTTTTGCTAACAGTAACTCAGTAATATGACAAAACTATCATTTGGTGATCTTAGTATTAATTCTAAGGTATCTACTAGTAATAGTGGTCTTAGCCTTGAGGAAATGCTAGGTAAAGGTGAAAAAAAATATCCATCAGAAGAAAATATTAAAAATAATAATAAAATTAATACAGCTATAACTGTAAATAAAAATACAGATGGTTCTGTTAAGTATACATTTGATAATATATATGAAGATAAAGAATTAATATCTGTAGCTAAAGATTATTATACTAATAGAGATAGTGAAGTATATGATGATAAAACTGCTGTAGATAAATTTATATCAGATAGAACTTGGAATCAAGCTAACACAGTAACTATGGGTAAAGAGTTTGCTTATATTACAGGTGATAATGTTACTGAAGATCAAAAATCTAGACTAGCATATCTTACAAGATATTGGGATGAACTGCCTAATTTTTATGAAGAAGGTGGTAGAGGCATGAAAGGATTTTTTAAAAATTTAGGTGTAGGTATACTAGATCCTATAAATATTATTGGTGCTGGTGTTGGTGGTCAAGTAGCAAAACAAGTATTAGCAAAAGGTGCACAACAAGTAGTTAAGTCACAAGTTAAAAAAGGTATTGCTAAAAAAACAGTAGCAAAAGAAATATTAAATAGCCCAGAAGAGTTTGCAAAGTTAGCAACTAAAACAAAACGAGAAGCTTTAATAAAAGGTTCTGGCTCAATGGCACTAGTAGATGGTGCTGGATTTGGTACTATAGATATTGCTAATCAAACTGTAGAAAAAGAATTAGGATTAAGAGAAACATTAGACCCAATAAGAACAGGTACTATTGCATTAACAGCAGGTGGTCTAGGATTTTTTGTTGGTGTAGGTGGTGGTTATGTAGGTAATGCTATTCGTAATTTAAGATTAGCAAAGAACACAGATTTACCTACTAAAAATTTAAAGAACGCATCTAAGAATGCACCAGATAATACAAACAAATCTACTGGATTAAATACAGATTTTAAATTTGGAAGTGCTATTAGAACTAATTTAGTAGATCAATGGGACTTTGTAAAAGTTTTACAAAAAGAAATTACAGGTGTAGGTGGTGATGTAACATCATTAAAAAAATTATATAAGTCAGGTAAATACAAATCTGATCCTATACTTGAGCCATACTTTCAATTAAGAACATTAGCAGCTTCAAGTACTAGAGCACATAACTTTATTATGACTGGTGTATTAATGCCACCTAAAGCAGGTGTTAAATCAGCAAGTTATACTAAAGGTCAAAGTAAAGGACTTCATCAAATATTAAAACAGTTTGATGATAACAATGAAGCTAATGAATTTTTACAATATGTATCTGCAAAAAGACAAGTAGCTTTAGCAAAACGTAGTAAAAAAGTAGACAAGTCTTTACCTATGGATAAAAATGTAAGAAAAGAATTTGTTGATTTTGCTGAAATGACACCACTACAATATGCAAAAAAATATAAAAAAACATTAAATAGAAAATCAAACTTTGCTAAAGGTCTTGCAGATTATAAAAAATTTACTGATGATCTTATGGCATATCAAGTTAGATCAGGATTACTATCAGAACAAGAAGCTAAAAGAATATTAAGAAAAAATCCTTATTTTATACCTTTAACTAGAGATAAACTAGCAGATGAAGGTACAGGTGTTGTGTCAGCAGTTAAAAGACAAACACAAAAAATATTTGGAGTATCACGACCAGGTGCTGTAACATTAGCAACTACTAAACAAACTGGTGATATTAATCTATATCAAAATTTAATTACATATACAAATAAAACTGTTATGTCTGGTGACAGAAACAGAGCTAAGTTAGCCTTTTATGAAATGATACAAAAAGGTGATAAACTTGGTAAATTTAAATCAGATGATATTGCAAAACTAATATCTCCTACTGATAAAAGATTTTTAAATATACAATCAATAGCTACAAAAAATATAGAAGCTGCTTATGAAAAAGCTGGTGCAAAATTTACAGTAAAGAAAAACCCAGATAGAATAGATGTTGTAACTTTTACAAATACATTTAAAGAAAATCCTAATAATCCAAACTCCCCTATTATAGATATTGTATTTCGTAATGGTAAACAGGAAATGTATGAAATTACTAATCCTAATTTAGCAGAAATATTTAAAGGACTAGGAGAAGCTGGTGGAAATAGATTAATAAAAATGTTTGGAGAAACTGGTATATTTTCTAGATATGCTAGAATAGCAGCACAAGCAATTACTTACTCACCACCATTTGTAGCATTTAACGTTATTAGAGATACACTTGCAGGTACAATTAACTCTGCATTTGGTATAGGAAGTAGAGCACTACCAAATAAAGTTGGTTACATTCCAGGAATTACTACAGTAAAAGGGTATATAGGTGCAGTAAGACAGACCCAACAATTTAAAGAAGCACTTATAAATGGTATGGGTTATTCTTCTAGAGCAGAAACAGAAGCATTACAACCTAAGAATCTTGCTAAAATGGTTGAGCAAGGATCTAGATTTAATGCAGATAATACTCTTACAAATTATTATACTGGATACTTAAGTAAAATGTTTGGACCAGGTAGAAAGTTTGCTACATTTGGTTGGAGACAATATAAAAATTTAGTACAATCAGCTGAGTATGCAACTCGTTTAGGTGAATATCAATTAGCAAGATCTGCAGGATTTAGTGAGATTGGTGCTGCATTTGCAGGTAGAGAAGTTGCAACAGACTTTGGTATGCGTGGATCTAATGCATTATTAAATGCAGTAAATAGAAACACAATGTTTTTAAATGCTAGTCTACAAGGTTTATATAGAACAGGTAGAACATTTGGTGAGCAACCAGCAAGAGCTGCAGCAATGGTTACAGCTACTATTGTATCACCTTCTATTGCTCTGTATCATTTAAATTCACAACACCCAGAATACTCTAAAGTACCTAGCCAAGTTAAACAATTAAATTATTTAATACCTAATTATACTACTGATGATAATGGTAAACGTGTACTAGATAAAGATTTACCTTTTTATTTAGTTCCAAAACCATATGACTTAGGTATATTTGCAAATGTTGCAGAAGGTTTAATTGATGGCATGTATAAAAATAGTAGTGGTGTAGTTAAACAATATGTTGCAGAATCATTTAGTCAGATAACACCAGGTTTACCTATACCTACAGCATTTAGACCATTTATAGAAATGATGATGAACAAAAATTTATATTCAGGTGCACCTGTAATTGGTATATATGAATTACAAAGACTTGATGAACTACAAGCCAGAGGAAGTACAAGAGAAATAGCAAAATTTATGTCTACATTATCTGGTAATCTTGCATCTTTTATAACTAGAAGAAAAGAAGGCACTGTAGAAACTCCAATACTTACACCTATAGAAGTAGATTATTTACTAGGTGCTTATCTTACTGGTATGTTACAATACCCTGTTGATATTCTAAATAGTAGATTTAAAAGATCAGAATTAGAAGGTGAGACTATGACTAAACGTGAAGATGAAGCAGATTTTTCTAGTTTTAAAAATGCATTTAGTATTGTTACAAGAAGATTTAAAGTATCAGCACCTATAAAAAATTCACAATATCATAAAGAATGGTCAGAGTTAATAGCCAAAGCTAAAAAATTAAAACAGATTGATATTACTCAAATGGATACATCAAAAATACATTCATCTAGATTAATAGGTTTATTTGGTAGACTAGAAGAAAAACTAGATGAAGGTAAAGAATTTGGATTAGAGGAAGAGATAATAGCTTTTTCAAAAATATCACCTGTATTAAAAAAAATACAAACACAATTAATACAATCAAGAGCTAACAGAAATGATATATTAACTTCACCATTTACAGCAGAAGAAAAAAAAGAAATGATAAGTATATTAATAGAAGGTGAAAACGAATTATTAAAACAAACAATAGACTATCTATCAGGCATGGAAATAGAATTTATATTTGATAAAACATTTGGACTAGGAAGTATATTCCTAGGAACAGCTGAGAATGCTGTTAAACCTAACCCACTAGAGAGAAAGAATTAATGCCTAGAAAATCAGCTACAGAAGTTAAAATAGATTTTTTAGTAAAAGAAATAAAAGAACTTAGAAGTGAAACTAAATGCTTAAGAGCTGATATTAATAAAGGCAAAGGAGCCGTCTGGGTACTTATTATAATTGCAAGTGCTGTAGGTGGTGTATACAATTTTTTTAATACATAATAGGAGATAACAATGGAAAACATTAAAAACAAAGCAAAAGAATTATGGGATAAACATAGCCACTGCGTCATTTGTGCAGTTGCAGGTTTCGTATTAGGTGCTATAATATTATAGTATGTGGTTTAGTGCAATAAAATTAGCATTAAATGCTGGTACTCATATATACAAAAAAAAGAAAGAGACTCAGATGCGTATGGCGGATGCTCAATATATGCATGCGGAAAAGATGGCTCGTGGTGAAGAATCTTATCAGGGCAAACTTTTAGAGTCTAGACAATCGGACTGGAAAGACGAGTTTGTTTTGGTCGTATTAACGCTGCCAATATTAGTGATTGCCTATGGAGTCTTCAGTGACGATCCTGGAGCATCTGCCAAGATAAAAGAGTTCTTTGAACAGTTTCAACAACTGCCAAGTTGGTTTACCAATTTATGGATTCTTGTTGTTGCAAGTATTTATGGTATAAAAGGTACACAAATATTTAAAAACAATAAAAAGTAATGAAACATATACTGTTGTTTATTAACCATTACTCAAGTAAGTTAAATGTGTGGTCATGGCAAAAGCTATGGGGTAATAGACAAAAAGGATATGGATATAAAAAATAATATAGGTATTAATATGAACTATTATTTTACAGGTATATTAATTATATTAATGACTTTGTTAGCATTTTGTGTAAAGCCAGGGTATTCTGCAGAAACACAATCGAATGTAAGCGGGTCAAACACAAGTATTGAAGGTGGGTATACAGGTGGGGCAACCACATATCAATCTGGATCTAGTTCTAATACAACTACTAATAGTACTAGTAATTCAAATATTAGATCAGCACCCCCAACAGCATCAGCACCATCATATAATTCTATGACACAAGATGTATGTAGTACAGGTGCATCACTTGGTGTACAAACATTTGGTTTAGGTATATCTGGTGGAAAACATTTTATAGATAAAAATTGTGAACGATTAAAGTTATCTAGAATACTTAATGACTTTGGTATGCGTGTAGCAGCTGTTGCAATACTTTGTCAAGATGAAAGAGTCTTTGAAGCAATGATACAAGCAGGTACTGTTTGTCCTATTGATGGTAAGATTGGTAGTGAAGCCATGGCTCTGTGGTCTAAGTATGATCATGAAAGACCAGACTATGATATGTATGTTAAACGTATGAAAAAAAGACAAAAAAAAGAAAAAGATTTAGAAAAGCTTAGACTTAAAGAAGAAGCTAAGATGACAAAAGAATTTAATAAAGTAGATAAACAAATTATACCAATAAAAAAACCTAATGTTAGATAAGTTTTGTTATAAATTTTTTGGTGGTATTGATAATATCTGTGAGTGGATAGCCAATAAATTATCTGGTCCAAGATGTAAATGTAAAAAGAAAAAATGAAGATTAGTGAAAATACATCTGTAAGTATGCCAATGAAAAATATGATTGGTATTATTATAGCAGTTGCTATGGGTGTGTTTGCGTATACAGAAGTGACTGCAAGATTAACAAGTTTAGAAACATCAAGAGAATTATTTCAAGCTGATCTATTAAAAAAAAGTGAACAGCTTCCTACAGATCAAGAGCAATATATGTTAATAGAAGATTTGTATAAAACAACAGAAAAATTAGAAATAACCCAAGAACAAAATATGACAAATAAAGTTAATATAGAATTTTTAAAAGCACAACTAGAAAAAGCTTTAGATGATGTAGAACAATTAAAAGATAAAGTTAGAGCAAATGGTAATGGGGCACATTAATGACAGAGATGGTTATAGCTTTGTTGATGATAGTCAACGGAGAAATTAAAGAACATAGAATACAAAACTCTATGTCGGACTGCCTTAAAGGCAAAAGAGTTGCCATGCGTCAAACAAAATCTCACATAGAATATCAGTGTATAAAATCTATGGCAGAAACAGAAATTTATTTAGGTGAGAAATCAATAGTTAAACTTATACTAAAATGAAATTTGTAATGTTGATGTATATATGCAGTCACATTGCAGGCAACGAATGTAAAATTATGCCAACTCCAGTAGTAAATTTTAATACTTATTCTGAATGTGCTATCTATGGATATGAATACTCAACTATATTATTAAAAGAATTTAACGAAGAGTTTGTTAATACGTATAGAGCATATACTTTATTTGATTGTAGAGAATCGACACAAACATGAAATGGTTAGTACTCTTATTATTACTTACAGCTAATGTACTTGCAGAAGAGATAACAACAAATAATTTAATTACTAATGGTAATTTTGAAACTGGTAATGCTAATAGCTGGACTACGTCAGGTAATACATCTGTAGTATCTGATTGTTGTGAATTAAATGGTGTATCAAGTAATTATGATTTAGAGTTTGGAAATAGTGGTGCGATTGAGCAGGAATTTAATTTATCTACAAATACTATTACCCAAGATATACTTAATAATGGTATTACTCTTAATAGTATAGTTGAAGTACAGAATGGAGAATGTGCAGTTAGTGGATGCTGGGGAGGACAAGGTGCAGCAGACACGTTTACAATTACTCTTAAGATTAAAGACTCTAGTGGGAATGTTCTTGCTACTACTACTAATGTTAGAACTAATGTTACTGGTATTAATGGGGCTAATTTTCAAGACACTTTAATATATACAGGACAAAATTCTAATCTTGGTAATATTAATATAGGAGCAACAGATGCTAATGCTCCAGCTAGTCTTGGTGGACCAAATGTAGATAACATATCTGTTACTATGACTTATGATGACACAGTACTTTCTACTATTGTACAAACAGAATTAACAGAAATACAAGAAGAATTAACTGAAGTAGTTAAGTTATTATTAGTAGAAACTTTTAAAGAAGAAGTTATTGAAATAAAAACAATGCCTAAAGAATTAGAAATTATGGCAGAAAAAATTACTACAGAAATTATACAAGAAGTTAAAGAGTCTTTTCAACCTCCTCCTATGGTGGCATCTATGCCAGAAGAAGAACCAGAACTTATTGAAGAAGCTACAGAAATTATAGAAAAAATTATACAAGAAGAAAGCACAGAAACTGTATCTAATGTAAAAGAAGAAACACAAGTTGAAAAAAAATCAGAAGTTAAAACAGAAGAAAAAAAATCTACTAGCAAGAATACTACAACATCCGTTGTTTTATCAAAGAAAAATATTAAACAAAAAAAAGTACAATCGAAAAAAACTATCAATGCAAAACTGGAGAAAGTTATGACAAAAATTGACAAAGAAATAAAAAATTCCTCAAAGAATTTACAACTTAAAAATCTTATTAAAATGGATGTTATGATTGGAGAACAGTTATCATTAGCTGTATATGAGAATGTAGAGTTTTATAAACCTAAAGTTATATATCTAAATCAATTAGATATACAAGATGATAGAAAAATATATTCTGATATAACATTAGCTAAATATACTGACAAAGATATTATAGGTATTAAACAAAAAGAATTACAATTATTAGATGATAAGAAACAACAATTATTAATTGAATTAGAGGTATTAAAAAATGGGTAAATTAAAAGATCAATTAGCAGGAATAGCAGCATTGATTGCAGCAGTAGTTGCAATAGGTGGTGGGTTTGCAACTTATGGTAAACTTACAGAAAAAATAAATGTATTAGAAAGCAGATCTACAACTGATTACTCTGCACAGATAGCTGTATTAGAAGAAAAGGTAGAAGCTTTAAGTGTTAAACATGGACATATGAATATTCAAATTAATAAAAAAGAAATAGAATTACTTAAAGTACAAATAGAAGAAATTAAAGTTAAGTCATCTAATCCATTGGCAACTAATTAATGAAACTTAGTGGTCATTTTAGCTTAAGAGAATTAACACAATCTCAAACAGCATTACGTAAGGGAATTGATAATGAACCTACGTTGGAACATATAGAAAATTTAACTGAATTAGCAGTACAAATATTAGAACCTACACGTAGACATTTTGGTAAACCAATTTCAATATCTAGTGGCTATCGTAGTGAAGCATTATGTGAAGCAATAGGTAGCAAAACTACATCACAGCATGCACGTGGAGAAGCGGCAGACTTCGAATGTTTTGGAGTCGACAATAAAGAATTAGCAAAGTACATTAAAAATAATCTAGTGTATGATCAACTTATACTAGAATTTTATAATCCAGATGACCCCTCAAGCGGATGGGTGCATTGCTCATATAGTAAAGAAGAAAATAGAAAACAATCATTATTATATAACGGAAAGGATTATACTGAATGGCTTACTTAAATGCAAATATACCTATAATAGAATGTTATGTTAGAGGTAACTACTTAAGAGATCAAAAAGATTCACACGATAAATATTTTGGGTGTGCAATATTTGGTTTTAGTTCTATACCAAATCAAGTTCCTTTGTTTCATTTTATGATGGAAGATGGTGGACTATGGTGGAGGGCACCTATATCAGCATTTTGTAAAAATCCAAATGTAAAAGAATTACCACTTAATGAATTAGTTATGTGGGATAGTTTTAGTTATAATGTAAGTGTTACTACGTTTTATGAAATAGCTGGAAATAAAATGCAGTACATATCAAGACGTAAAGTTTTAAGAAAAGGTACTTACTTATTTACAATAGACTGGTCAGCAGGAGATTTTAATGAATTAGATTTTGGTTATTCACAACATCCAGATCAACATAAATGTGGTCATGTATTAGAATTAGATGACGGTAATTATGCAATACAACCCAACAATAGACTAAGAGTCTTTGATGCATCAACAGGCTCTGATCCCAACGAAAAACCCCTTATAAATAGACTAGTTAATAGTACAAGATGGTCAGTTGAAACTAGTTCTAAATGGATAACTGACGAACATGAAGAAGGTAGTTATGACTATCATTTTAAGGAGATAAAAGATAATGACAGTAAATAAAGCAGGAAACTATACACAACCTACTAAAAGAAAACAAATTTTTAATAGGATTAAAGCTGCAAATACACATGGTACAGCAGCAGGTAAATGGTCAGCTAGAAAAGCACAAGCATTAGCCAAGGCTTATAAAAAAGCAGGTGGTGGATATAAATCATAATATAGGGGAATACAAACATGGCTAGAATTGTAGGTAAACAAAGAAAATTAGATTTTAATAAAAATAATAAATTAGATAAACAAGATTTTAAAATATTAGCAAAGATTAATAAAG
>Ga0209335_10004755_pt1 | contig 12766 bp, 15 predicted proteins | sample COG_09_FD_184753 | JGI IMG/M metagenome (GOLD analysis project Ga0209335, IMG submission 184753) | Pelagic Microbial community sample from North Sea - COGITO 998_met_09 (SPAdes) (version 2) | ecosystem: Environmental > Aquatic > Marine > Neritic zone/Coastal water | place: Helgoland, sampling...
GTGAGGGACGCGACGTGTCCGATTAGTACGAGGAGGGGGGATTGGATATTAGACCTTGGCCCCGGGCCTATCTGCCATTAAAAAATGAAATTAACCGGGTCTATCTGAAGTTTACCCGATGGATGGGCTGAACCGTGTGGAATCAGGAGGTTAGGGAGCCAGTCAGGCCCGTATCTCCTGTTCGGAGATGAATGATTCGAACAAGCTTCGCGAGTCTGGGGTAGAGGATCGCTCGTATGAAGCGCTACAACGATTCGCCCAAGCCGCCCATGTCAAGCATGTGCAACCGATCCCGGAGACGTGGGTGAAGGCAGTGAATAGAGGAGATACAAAGAGTGAAGAACTGATCGAGACCCGACGAATGATCGACGACTACATACGGATGGGGTCTGCAGCTGCTCTTCCACCCTGTGATCATCAATTAATCCACACAAACGGTTTGCCCTGTGATCACATACTTGCACACCAATTATGGTTTGTGCTGACAGGTGGAACGACGACCGCATTTACGTGCACGTGCAAAACACCAACATAGAATTTCTCATGGAGATAGGCCTCTCACAGGCAATGTCCCGAAGCTTTGGCACCAGAAGGGTGCAGGGTTTCAGGCGCTGGATCATTGAAGTCTAGGAAGGAGAGGAGAACAAACTCAATCACTGCTCTGTACCCTGGCATGGCTGAACAAGGCGTCGGGTACTGAGCGGGGCAGGAGAACATTGAGCTAGTTCGGCAGCAGCAGAATGTTGAGCTTGCTGGTGTCCCCGTGCAATCACGTCCGGCATATCGCGCAGCCCTTGTCAAGTGTGTCGGCTCAAATATCGTACCGTGGGAGACTGGCGACGTGATTTCCATGGCTTTCAATCCCATCGCTTAGAGAGACCTTTTGTGTTTGTCGAATATCATCGTTTCCTGCTTGACGCACATTTGCGACACAGGTCAAGATCGGCAACAACCTATTGAGTCTCGAGCGACTGAACATGCGAGGTATTCCGAAAGAGGTGAGCGCACCCATCATCTTTCAGGACGGCTACTTTCATTTCTGCCGCCCTTCACCCTACGTTGGTCTCCCATTGTGTACCCCGTTGATCACAGATCTTCAGTCCGAACATTTGTCGGGAGGTTCGGGTCATGTCGCTGGCACAGAACAATCTCACACGCATCGGAACGGTCCTGATTTGGCCCTTTACCATATCCAATTATAGCAAAAGCAAACTCTTGCTCTGATTCCACTGTAAGTCGCTCACCCAGGAGGAGAGGGGTAATGTAGTGTGGAAGAATCGAGTGACTCACTGAGCATGGTTTCTTTCAATCAGGGCATCGCCAACTTCGTTGGGCTTTCACAGCTGAAGCTGACGTCAAACAAGATCGAGTACCTTTCGCCAGAAATCGGTAAGCTCACGCGGCTCAAGATGCTGTGGCTGAGCCAAAATTCGCTGCGACAAGTCCCTGTTGAGATCGGACAGCTCACCAAACTGGAGGGGCTCTTTCTCAACCATAACTTTCTGGAGTTTTTGCCTTACACTGTCGGTCGCCTCATCCACATCAAGAACCTAAGGTTCGTCCGGTGACCCTTGCCAAGATGCCGACATGGGCACGACGCGAGTAGTTCATGGGGACTGTGCCTGGTGCGTGAATGTGCGCTGGAACTGATACGTTGTTGTCAGAAGCGTGCTGGGTACTTGGATGTGTGTGTTGATGGTGCTTGAACGCACGCATTGTGACTGGTGTGGGATGCTGGCAGATTCGACAACAACCCCAACCTGAAGTGCCCACCGGAGGAAATCACCAAGGGTGGCACAAATGCTGTAATGGCTTACCTTCAGGCCCTGGACCAAGGTATTGCGAGCGTCTTACACGAACCATTTTTTGCTTCTTTTGTCAAGATTGGCCACTAATTCCTCTACTGTGGCCCGCAGGAGACATCACGGGTCAGGTGCGGCTGCGGAACCTAAAGCTGAAGGAATTCCCAATCGAGATCTTGCATCCTGAGAATCTCTCCTGCCTTTCCGTCCATCACACTACTCTTCGCGGTCTCGATCTTTCGGGCAACTCAATCCATGACGTTTGTACCCACCTTTCTTATTTTGCGCGTGCGTGCTGCGACCCCTCAATATTTCAGGCGTGCTAATAGCATACGGGACGAGTGGCAGGCCGAGGACGCCCCCATTGTTCTAGATTTGCCACAACGGATCTCACACCGTCTCTCGCAGCTAACCTTTCTATCCCTGTCTGGAAATCCCCTGACTAGAGTGCCGCACTTCGTGTGTAGCCTGACTCAGCTAGAGACCTTGTCGCTCGAGGGACTCCTTTTCGTCACGGCTCTCCCCGTTGAGATGGGCTGCCTCTCCAACCTTACAGAACTACACCTGACCACCAGCTCAGAGAGCAAACGCTCTAATGGTGCTGTCATGATCTCGCCACCGCCTGAAATCCTCAGAGCGGCAAGCAAGCGTGCCGTATTAGACTCGGCGACAAGAAGAATTCTCAGAATTGGCACAGCAGGAATTGTTGTGCAGTATCTGCGAATGATTGATAATGCCAAACGTACCCGGCGTCTGTACCTCTCAAACATGGGTCTTTGCGATTTTCCGCCAGAGTTGCAATTGGTCGTGGGTGAAAACCTTCATCCGGTGCGGGACAAAGTATCGCAGCAAGTCTGGCGTGAAAAGATGCATAAGACTTTCACAGAGCCTCTACAAGACCTCCTCGCACTAGAATACTTTCAGATCTCCAACAACATGCTGACCCGACTTTCTCCCGCTCTTGCTGCGTTTAATCAACTTCGTGTTCTAATTGCCGACTGCAATCGCATTGCTGAGTTCCCAACAGAGCTCGTATGGCTCACGCGCCTAGAAGAGCTCTCGGCCGCTAACAATCGCCTCAAAGCGATTCCAGAGTCCATAGGCAAGTGCGAAATGCTCGTTCGAGTCAATATGCGGCAGAACATAATCGAGACGGTGCCTAAAAGTGTTGGCAAGTGCGTCCGCTTGCAAACACTTGACCTTGCTGGAAACAACATCCAGGATCTGCCCGTTTCGCTCGGCTATTGCAAAAATCTCCGCATGATCAATGTGGCTCAGAATCGCTTGGATTCTCTACCGGATGTGCTCTTCGATCTCACCCGACTTGAGACGTTGGTAGCGAACGGTAACTCAATCGTAGCCCTCCCTGACAACCTCGGTGCGTGCCGTGCACTCAGCCAGCTCTTGCTGTCATGCAACAATCTGCAGCGATTGCCATTATCGCTTGGACATCTCACACGGCTTGGAGTTCTCTGCACTGAGCAGAATCCCATGCTCCTTTTCCCGCCCGTTGAGATCATCGCGCTGGGCGTTGCAAAACTTCGAGCTTTCATGAACCGCTTTATTTCTGCCGAGAGATCAAGACGGATGCTTCTTTCCTGCATGTGGATCGAACAATTTCCACTTTCTATTTGTAACCATCACGACCTTATCTTTATCGATCTCTCCCACAATGCGCTCAAGGACATTCCGAATGCATTTGAAGCTTTTTTGTGGCTGCAAACCCTGCAGCTTCAGCATAATCGCCTTCGAATTCTGCCGAGCTCAATTTGCCGTCTTTCGCGTCTGACGTCACTGTGCATCAACAACAACAATCTCCGCGATTTACCCTCCACCCTCGTCCACCTTGATAGGTTCCAGCCCACTGCTTGACCCTTTGCACGCCCAGCTTGCATGCCTTGTCATTATGGTGTCTGCGCTAATACGGTATGTGAGTCTATCTTCAATATTTCTGATGACACGGCCCGGTGACACGCAGGCTTACTGAACTTACGCTTCACTGCAACCGCGTACAGTATTTGCCTGTGACTATCGGGGCACTGAACGATATCAAGCTGTTTTCAGCGTCGGATAATCCGCTTTTGGAGCCCCCGAAGGAGATCATCAATGGCTTGCGTTCCTCAAAAATGACGTGAAAACCAATGCCCGACAATCGCCGTCACATTTTAATAGCCTGTCGCTCATAGCTAGTTCCTTTCTGAAAATGCGCCGTGGCATTTTAAGAGCCCGCCACTCATAGCTAGTTCCTTTCTGAAAATGTTTGCATGGGTTCTCAGGTACAATTACACAAAGGCGATCTTTGACTCGGCGACATCGCTCATTCTCACACTTCGAGAGTACCGCTTAAGACGGATTCCGAGGGCTGTGATGGAACTTACCAACATAGTGTCGATTTTCATGGGCGGAAATCTGGTGTCGGAGCTGCCTGACACGATTTCGGCCTTGTGCTGCCTGCGGACACTCTCATTGCCGGGCAATCTTCTAGAGGGGCTGCCTGCCGCCATTGCCAAACTCTCACAGCTCGCTGAGCTGGATCTGGGTTTCAACCGACTGTCAGCGTTAGGACATGAGCTACTAGCACTTGGCGAGCTTCGCAGGCTGAGCCTTGAGGGGAACCGGCTCACGTCGCTTCCCGAGCAACTGAACCATTTATCGCGGCTCTTGTCGCTTGTGCTTACTTCAAACCCACTTTTGCGCGTTCCTCAGAGCCTTTGCCTCATTACCACGCTTACAGAAGTGCGTCTGGACGATACAATGGTGCGACGCTTACCGATGGCGTTTGGAGCGCTCTCAAACCTTCGCGCTCTTATTCTTGATGAAGAGAGGATGGAGGAACCTCGCTCGGAAATTTGCGCCAGGGGGCTGCAGGTGCTTATGGTTTACATGTTACGCTTCATGGTAGCATACATGAGCAAGTCCATGGAGTTGCAGTGCCACGGCATCCTCGAGCTGCCTTCAGAGCTCTTCTCCTTCCGTTCCCAATGCGGTCGGCTCACGTTCGGGTACCTTCTCACCGAGCTCAATGTTTCGGGCAACACACTCTCGCATCTGCCTGAGTCGTTCGCAGAGTTTCATGCACTGACGGGTCTGAATCTCGCTGACAATGCTCTTCACCGTCTTTCTGGTGCAGTCTGTTGGCTCACGCAACTCCTTCGTCTTGATCTCCGCGGCAATTACAACCTTCGCCGCCTCCCATTGGAACTTGCTAACTTTCGAGTGCTTCTTGAGTGTCATGTTACCATTGATCGGTTTCTTTCCCCGCCACGCGAAATCCTTGCAAAATTCAAGGCCAATGATACCGCCAACGGAAAGCTTGGTGTTGTCGAATATATGCGGTTACTCTCCGATGCGCGTGACTCGGCCCGCTTGGTGTTACGGCGCATGGGGCTACGGAAGTTCCCGCCTGAGGTTGTGTCCGCAGTATCCGCGTACTGGGAATACGGTGAGGTACGGGGCACCTTTGTCACCGGGCGAAGGCGGCTTGAAGCGCTAGAAGAGCTCGTGCTGGAGCACAATAACATTCAGGTGCTCCCCGCGGCTATTGGCCAGCTCATCCGCTGCCGCATCCTCGACCTCTCCGCCAACCTTCTCCGCGTCCTACCATCATCTCTTGCAAACATGACTTCGCTCACCACTCTCAACGTTTCCAAGAATCGTCTTGTCGGCATCAACCCGATCCTAGCACAGATGACATCAATTACGAAGCTGCAGTTTCACAACAACGAGCTTCGGGAGATCCCAGAGGTGCTGTATTTGCTGCAAGCTCTTCGTGAGCTCTCGCTCTCAAAAAACCATCTTACGGAACTTCCGCACTCCCTCCCTCGCATCACCTCCCTCCGCAACCTACTTGCTGCAGAAAATCATCTCCAGACTGACCCGTCGCTGTGGGGCCTTCCTGGAGTTTCTCATGAGCTTGGTTTCATGCCGAATCTTATTGAGCTGGATGTTGGGCAGAACGTGAAGCTACAGGTGCCGCCACCTGACTTGGTTGAGGGCTCTTCTGCACACATCTTGCGCTTTTTGCGCAACGTTTTCGAAGCGCGTGACACTCGAAGCCTAAAGCTGGACCATATGGAACTCCGTGAGGTGCCTCAAGTGGTTCAATTGATGGGGCGCCTCCACACACTCGTGCTCTCTGACAACAGGCTGCGTTCGGTTCCGGCATGCATTTGGAAGCTTTCTTCCCTCACCTATCTCGATCTGGACGACAATCAACTAATTGTCTTGCCAGAAGAAGCAACAAAGATGTCTAATCTAACAGAGCTGCGCTCTTCGAGAAATCAGTTGAAGCGTCTTCCAGAAACTTGCAACCGCTGGATCCGAGTGCAGCGCATCATTGCGCAGGACAACAAGATTCGCGCCATTCCTGAGAGCGTGTGTGAGATGCCCAATCTCACAGAATTGGACCTTGAGCAAAACAGTCTGGTCTCACTTCCAGGAGCTTTTATCATATGCACTTCCCTCACCCGTCTGCGCTTCGATACCACCGAGATGGTAACAGCTTCTCCAGCTGTCGATCTTCCAGATGGAATCCGGAGATGCGAAATTCCCGCCGAAATTGCGATATGCGGCGTCGACGAGGTGCGCAAACCACCCTCTATCAATGGATATCAACCTCTGACACCCGCCCCGACATTGGCATGTGCACACTGAAAGGTACATGATGCACGCTTACAGGTCATCCAGCACTTTTTCAAGATGCATGAAGCGTGGTCGACGCACCGGCTCGACATTTCTGGTTTCGGCCTGCGCACGCTCATGATCGATGTGTGCCGACTGTCCGTGCTGGCGGAACTCAATCTTGCGAACAATCGCCTCAAGCTCTTGCCCTCAGAGATGACATCACTCATTGCTCTCAAGAAGATCAATTTGGATAATTGCTACAATCTTGAGCATTTGAACCATGATATGTACACCCTTACTAATCTTCGCAAGATTTCAATCAAGGCAGGTGTCCTCGATTCTTGGCATCACCCCACTATCAAGCTCAAGTGGCCACCGACCATCGTTGCGCGTAACCCTCCTTTTGAGCGGCGTTACCTGAAGGAACTTGCAGATTGCATTGGTCATCGGTACATCAAAGATGGTCAACAGCGGTGGGACACAACGAAGCGACTGGACTACCGCTTTGTTCCGCACGAGGTCTCGCTTGATCCTGTGACAGCTGCGGAGATTGACTCTGACGCAAAGCGCTCCTTTTCAGACTTCCCAGAGGAGATCTGGCACCATGAGTTAACCTCACTGCAGATTCTTCACATTCCAGGGGGGAGAATCACTTCGGTGCAAGTTGCTAAGCATGTCCCGAAGCTTACCGAACTCCGAAAACTCGTTTTAATCGATCAGGAGCTCGATTCCATGCCTGGGGAGCTTGGTTTACTGACCAGTCTAGAGGTTCTTTGCTTCACAGGCAACCATATCAAGGAGATTCCGGACCATATTTTCAAAATGATTTCCCTCACAAAACTCATTCTCATCGAGAATCAGATCCAGAAGTTGCCTGCCCAAATTGGACTTCTCACAAATCTCACCGATCTCGTTTTGACATACAACAAGCTGTCATATCTCCCCGACCAGATTGGAGACCTTCCGAAGCTCGACTATCTAGTGTGACCCCTTCGCCTCCAATAGACCGCGTAGATTTACTTCACGAGAGTGAAGGTTGATAGAGCCATTGCCCGTAAGTTCGATTCCTGTACACGAGTAGGTCATAGACGAGAACAAGATTGTTCAAATCCCAGACACGATCCAAAATCTGACGGCGCTCAAGGAAATGTCGTTCAACGACAACCGCATTACGCGCTTTCCCGTTTCGCTTGGGGCCCTCACGCAACTCGAAATCCTGGAATTCGCGAAAAATCCGCGCATTCTTCTCCCCCCAAAGCAGGTTGTGCACAGGCTCTGCTCCTACGCGTTCAGTCAGATATCCGGCGTCTTCGGCCAGGGACATTTGGCTGAACACTGTGTTTGACCAGGTTTTACTCTGCGAGGTCCCGGTGGTGATCGATTTTATGCAGCGTATCTGGTGCTTGATCCGAAGCCAGCTCCTTGTCCACATCCCAGTGCGCGAAGAAGTTCCCGCATCATGCTTGAGTCCGAAATTCACGTGCCAGTATCTCTCATGATTCAAGAGGCTCTCACAGGGACTGCAAAAACACCTTTCAGCTAAACTTTCGGAACTTTCAGCTACAGGAGTCAACACTCGAAGAAATCATCAAAAAGATCGGGCACGCCCCGAGCCTTGACCCCGACACGGCATCATTGGCAGCAAGATGCTGACTGTATCGCATTTTCATGCGTGTCTTCTTGTACTCGAGCAGGCCGATTTGCACAGAACTCGACATTTCCAAGAATTTGCTGAGTGTACTTCCCGCGTCACTCAAGAAAATGACCGCTCTCAGAGCGCTGCATATCTCGGAAAATGGCTTCACCTCCCTCAACCTCGAGACAGGGTGTACACCCTGAAATCAATCCAAAATACCTCCTGATTCCCATTGTCTTCCTCTCGTTGCGCAGTATAACTTTGCGTAAATTAGTCGAAATTATTCGTGCTTCGTCTCTGCGTGTCCCGGGTCGGACTTCGTGATGGCCACGCGACTTTGCAGGGTTGAGACTCAGGAGGCGACAAAGAAGATCATCAAGATTAATGCGAATGTAAGTATCAACTGCAAACAATCAAGCGGCTCGCGGCAGTGTTCCGTTTACCCGGTGCTCACTGACCATCACACATTACCTCGATCACCAGGTGACCTTGAAAACATTTTTCGAGGATGTCGATATGTGCGATCTGTATCAAATTATGACCAATGAGTTTGGAATAAACAAGATGCAGGACTTGCGCCAGTGGGTCAAAGACGAAGTAAACTTGAGTCTACTACCGCTTGGTGAGCTCGAAAAGGTGTGTCTGCTGGACGCACTTGAACAATCAAGGCAGAATATCAATGAGGACGAAGAGGAGGACCAGTTTGAGCCAGAATCTTCAGGTGACTCCGAGGCTGGTGCAGACGGAGAGGAGACTGCTGATGGAGCAGAGGCAGATGAGTATATCATGGACGAAGAGGAGGCCCAGCGGCTTCTGGAAGACCTGCGCGGCGGAAAAATGATCAAGCTCGATTGGGACACTTTTCGTGTGGCCGCGCGTAGCGCGCAAATTGCCCTCTATTCGGCCGTGATCATTGCAAAGGCGAAAATTGTTGAGCGATATCGCCGCAAGGAGCAGCGCCGGCAAGATCAGAAGGCTCAAATGCGCGCTAATGGATTTCGTGCCAAGCTCAATCGTCAAGAGATTGGGGGATTAGTGGGAGGGCGGAAGAAAAAGGCTGCAAGAAAGGCCGCAGCAGGGTCAGCGGGGTTCCAGACGGAGGAGGAGCTGGCTGCTAAGAAGACTGCGGCACGGGCCAGGCTTGAAGAGGAGCGCACAAACCAGAAGGCTAAAGAGGAGGAGGAGGCCAGTAAGGTAAACCTAAATGTCGAGGCAGGTGGTGGGCTTGTTGCAGTTAACCTCTACTCGGTCGGTCTTTTCACCGCGCTCACTGAGTTGCGCGCGGCCATGAACAAAATCGAGTACCTCCCGGAAGATTTGGGCAATCTGTTGTCGCTTGTTACCCTTGATATTTCGAACAACGAGGTCCGTTGGCTTCCTCCGTCACTCACAGCTCTCTGCTCCCTCGAGAATCTCGACCTTCGCAACAACCGTATCATGGACCTTCCTGACGGTCCCGCGCCCTGTGAAACCCGTGCGTGCCTGCAATCTGTAACCTCCAGACCGTTCCCCTGGTTGATCGCATTGATGGAGACAGCGGTGTGGCCCGAGTAGCTACTGGTGCATGGTCGAGGCTGAAGGTACTGCGGGCGGACCACAATCTTCTGTACGATCTTCCAGAGAGTATCTGCGACTGCACGGATCTCACACGTCTCACCTTGGACTACTGCGAGTTTCAGGCAGGAGCCCGCGCCTACCGATGTGCCTACTTGGCCTGATACATTGCCTGAAGTGTGGTCCTGGGTGTGCATGTTCAGGTGCTTCCTGCATGGATCAACAAAATTGTAAGTATCGAGATATTGCGTCTGGCGCACAACAAGATCAAAAAGCTTCCACCGCTCTGGGGTCCCTTCTCACAGCACTTGCTGGAGCTTGATCTTGGCTACAATCTGTTGTCCAGTATCCCGCAACAATTCACGTGGATGACAGCGCTCAAGATTCTTGATCTCTCAGGAAACGAGATTGTCTCGATTCCCAAGAGCTTTGGCGATTGCACGGCCCTTGAGGAGCTACATGTCAACTTCTGCGCCCTCGAGGTTATCGACGTACATCTCGCCAAGTGCGTCAAGCTGACCAAGTTCACATATGAAGGCAACGAAGAGATGCGATATCCGCCTCGTGAGGTGCAAATGAAAGGAGCGGAAGCTATGCTCAAGTACTTCCGGCAGATAATCGAATGTCCACGAACCAACATCATGCTGCTCGATAAGTTCGACCTCGAGGAGTTTGACGACAAGATTCTTGACTACCCAAATGTCACCTGGCTGAATCTTTCAGACAACGCAATTACGTCTGTAATGTCCTGCAGCCCTGTCACTACGCTCAAACGCTTTTTTGAGCAACCGCTTACGGCATTTTGGTCGTCTTCAGATCCCGTCGGAAGTGCGACAGCTACAAAACGTGGAGCTGGTCAACATGAGTAACAACAGGCTGGGATGCGTGCCACGCATCTTCAACCTCATGGACACCATCACTGATCTCTCCGTGGACAACAACGGCGTTGAATGCATCGAGCCAGGTGCCCGCTAATCTGCCCGTGCAAGCACCTCGGCTGCGCGAGCCTGGAGTTGTGGCGGGCTAATCTGGCGTCTTGGTTCAGGGGTCGTGCTTCTCTCGAATCTCACTCGGCTTTCGTTGTCTTGTAATCAAATCACCCGCATTCACCCATCGGTGAGTTTTCATCGTGGATTTTAGGTGGCCATACACTGAAACAGACGCGCTCGTTTCTAAAAACGTTTCACAAAACCTTCACTCGCTAAGTGTCACACAAGCCCTCAAACTCGTTGTTTTGTCGCCCTCAGACTCAGATTAAGGCTAGGTGCTGATGGTCATGGTTCGAACGGTGGGTTATCAGGTCTTCAAACTCACGAAGTTGGAAATCCTTGACCTCAACGAGAATCGGATTGGGAAATTGCCGGCTTTGGTTGGCGAGCTTCGCGCTCTCGTGTCTCTCTCGATTGGTTCGAACAAAATCGAGGTGATTCCGAACGAGATCGCGCGGTTGACGCGGCTGCGCCAGCTTGTCCTCTTCGGCAACCGTATCACAGTGCTTCCGAGCGACATGGACAAGCTCGGGTCTCTCGAGATCCTGACCGTCTCACAGAACGCAATTGAACGCTTCCCAGCCAATCTCGCGGAGGCTCTCACGCACTTACGCGAACTCTGGTACTCTCTGTACACCTATACAAGTAACAAATGAAGCAAGTTGCGAGCCAGCACGCGACCGGATGATGGTGGCCCAGTGCCTGTGAGAAAACGATAAGGCGGTTGGTTGTGGATGATGGTGTACGTCGCGCAGGTTGACGCACAACCAGCTGCGAGTGTTGCCTCCGGAAATGGGAAAGCTGACGATGCTGGAGGAGCTCTGGCTGCAGGATAATCGTCTAGAGCAGCTCCCTTCAGAGCTGGGGGAGTTGACAAATCTAAGAGTGCTAGCGATGACAGGCAACAATATTCATGAGATCCCTCAGCGTGTCAAGACCCTGAAGATCGCAACGAATGCAGACCGTGACAAGGGAGAGGAGTTCTGGCAAGACAGGGAGCTTGATGGATTATCGGTGCGAGCCTGTCTCAGCGTTCCACACGAGGACGGCGTTTGACAAACCCAGCCTTGCAGTGAGCTTACGTGTTTCGGAACTTGCAGTTGGACGGGAAAGAGAGATGTGTCCTATAAAGAGATGTGACCTGTGCGCTGCACCCTCAGCCTCATCGTCCGGCGCGGGCATTTGCCTTGTTCCTTGTATCACCATGTGGCGCCACCATTCGGCTCGATTTCAACACCGATAGCAATCTGTGGTTTTTACCTATCACAGCTACTCCGCTTGTCTCTTCTCTGCAGGTTGACACGCAGGATTTAATGCGTGCCAGGGAGAGCTCCGTCGTATTCGCCGGACGACCGTAGGGTCGATTGGATATGTGCTGGCGCGGGTTACCGCCGATACTTCTTTCCAGCCTTGCGTTTTATTTGTTTGCGTTGATCACTGACAAGTGTGCAATGAACAGGTACCACGAGCGCGCGATGGTTCTGAACGAGCGCAACCTGATCAAACTTTGGGACATTGCGTTCAACGTTTCAATGGCAGATACATCCGTTTGTAATGTGTTGATTAACCCTTGCTGACTTACATTACATGTCTCAATAGTAGATACGTCTGTCTGTAATGTGTTTATTAATCCTTGCTGACTTCCATTACACGTTTCAATTGCAGATACATCCGTCTGTAATATGTTGATTAATCCTTGTTGGCTTACATTTCAATGGATACAACGGTGGTATGGACAACCGCGTGGTTGATTGGGATGCATCGGAAGGCGCAAACTCGATGGCGGCGTTTTGCACAGCGACGGAGACTCTAAATGTGCCGTACAACGGGCCAAGTCTTTTTGTGATGCGGTTCGACCACGACGAGGGACAGAGCAAATCGTATTCAAACCCACTTGTGTTCAAGCATTCGGACTATGTGAGCAATATTCACATTGATGCTGAGAATGTGCACCGTTGCTACGACCCTGCCATGATGCTTTTTGATAACACAGATCCCAATTTTGAACGCTGGAAACGGTACAGCGCGAAACTACCTTCGTTTGACGTGATGCATCAGCACCGCTGCGGATGACACTTGGCAGTACGAAACCGAACTCCTCACGCAGCATGGTGGTAGAGTTGCCGTTGGACACTACCGCGCTCGTCGACAAGATGTCGAAG
>Ga0209335_10004757_pt1 | contig 12765 bp, 12 predicted proteins | sample COG_09_FD_184753 | JGI IMG/M metagenome (GOLD analysis project Ga0209335, IMG submission 184753) | Pelagic Microbial community sample from North Sea - COGITO 998_met_09 (SPAdes) (version 2) | ecosystem: Environmental > Aquatic > Marine > Neritic zone/Coastal water | place: Helgoland, sampling...
AAATTCAATATTAGTTAAATGTGATGATATTGATCTTTGGATAAATTCAATTAAAGATTTAAAAAATTTAAAAAATAGAGATTTGATTGCAAATCAAGCATTAAGTGACTTTTATAATTATAACTGGAAGAATAGAGCATTTTTAATTTTAAAATTCTGATTCGATCAATAAAATTCAAATACAATCGTTCAACTTTTTTTAATTAAATCTAAGTGTTTTAACTGGTTTAACGATTGTTCTTTCAAGATCTTTTTATAAAAAACATAGAATAGAAATGAACGACCAAATAAAACATTAAAAATGAATAGCAATATAAATAAACCTGAATTGTTAAATACTCTAAATAAATTAATATAGTCAAAAGTATCAGGATATAAAAAACTATCGTTAAAGGTTTTTTCATAAGTATAATTTTGTTTTCAGCTATAAAAAAAATTTTTAGTGAATTCATTAAGTAAATGGACAAGGTACTTATTGAAAGAGGTATGAGAAAAGATGATATTTCATTACTATCAATATTTTTTCCCAGCCAAAATGTCAATATTTGCCCTAGATATAAATTTAAGATTATCATGCAAATAAGCAGTATTATAAATTGTGCAATAATTAATCTAGAATTTTTTATTTTACGATCTTTTGCTTTTAATTCTACTGTCTCGTATATTTCAGGGGTAAGGTAGAGAACGACTGGTGATACTATATGAGGGATAGCTGCACTCATCATAAATGCAATAGCAAAATATGATAGGGACAAGGAGTCAAGAATACCAAAAGCTAAAACTTTATCAAATTGCTGTAATAACAATATTAACAAAATTACTATTCCAAAATGATTTTCATTAAATTCTGAAATATTTTTTTTATTTTTATTTACAACTCTGTTTTCTTTTTTACTAAATACATTTAAAATAAAAATTCTTTGTATAGTTAAAAGAAAAAAAGAAAAAATAATTACTGTTAACAGAAGAATGTTAACATTCATTTCACTTATAAAGGATAAATAAATTATTGTAGCCCATTTACAAGCTGTAATAATAAAGGCATAAAAATGTAAATTATAATGCTCTTTAAGACCATTTAATATTTCAGCATAATAAAACTCAAATATTTTAATTAACACTGCAATGGATATAAGAATAAATGAAAATTTAATTGACTTAAACGATTCATAACTATTTGAATTAAAAAAAATTAATGCGAGAGATAAAATGATTACAGCAGGAATAAGTCTAATAAAATTTTTTTTTTCATATTTGTAAAACATATGAATACTTTCTCTAGTTTTTTCATTACCTAAGAAAATATTAATCATTAATCTTTTTACAAATTCACCGCTTCCAAAAAGAATTAGATATACAAGTGGTAGTAAGATATTAATCAATCCAAATAATGACCATTCTTTTAGTCCTAAATTTGAAATCAAAATTGGAGTAGCAATTAAATTACCCAATAAGGCACTCAAAGGTCCTAAATAATTAATATATAATTGACCTTGTTTGAAAGCTTTTTTAATCATTAATATAATTAGATAAAAGCATCTTTAGGATGAATTTTTGTAATAACATTTAGTTTTTTAGTAAATTTAAATTATTTATTTACTTATATCTATTTTTCAATTTTGACTAGTTTCTAACTTTTGTTAATACCGTGCAATAGAATTCTTTTAATTGTTTTTCTCTTCAGGTAATCTAATTTAATTATTATAGATATATTAATATGATATAAATATTCCAATTTTATAAATTAATAAAAAACTATGAAAATACTAGTAACAGGCTCAGCTGGCTTTATTGGGTCAATGTTGTCATTAAAATTATTAAATAGAGGTGAAGAGATTATAGGTGTCGATAATCATAACGACTATTATGATCCCACACTAAAAGAATCAAGACTCAAAGAATTGAAAAAATACTCAAATTATGAACATTATAGAGTTGATCTCAGTGATCAAAAAAATTTAGAGGATATATTTAAAGATAATAAACCTCAAAAAGTAGTTAATTTAGCGGCACAAGCAGGTGTGCGTTATTCTTTGAAAAATCCACTAGCATATATTAACAGTAATATAGTTGGATTTGCAAACATCTTAGAAAATTGCCGTCTGAATGATGTTGAGCATTTGGTTTATGCCAGTACTTCAAGTGTGTATGGTGCTAATTCTAAAATGCCTTTTTCAGAGCATGATAGTGTTAATCATCCATTGTCTGTTTATGCTGCATCTAAAAAATCTAATGAATTAATGGCACACTCATATAGTTATCTTTACCAACTGCCAACTACTGGACTTAGATTTTTTACTGTTTACGGACCTTGGGGAAGGCCTGATATGGCTTTATTTAAATTTACAAAATCTATTTTAGAGGAAAAAACTATTGATGTGTTTAATCATGGTAAACATATAAGAGACTTTACTTATATTGATGATATTGTAAAGGGAGTTATAAGTAGTCTCGATAACCCAGCTACTATAAACATTGATTGGATAAGTGATCATCCTGATCCAGCCAGCAGTAAAGCTCCATGGCGTATTTATAATATTGGAAATAATAAACCAGTTCAACTTATGGAGTATATTGAAGCTTTGGAAAAAATTTTAGAAAAAAAAGCTAAAATAAATTTTTTAAACCGACAACCAGGTGATGTGTTAGATACTCATGCTAATATAGATAACTTAAAAAAAAAATTTGGTTATATGCCAACAACATCAATTATTGATGGGGTAGCTAAATTTGTTAAATGGTACAAGCACTATTATCAAATTTTATAATGAACTAATTTTTATTATTAATTTAGTAACACCAATGAATAATATGGAATATATGAATGAATTACTTGGTTTTACTTCAATCTTAATAATTATTTTTTTAACTTATATTGCGATATTACGATGGCCATCTATTTCAAAAATTCTTTTAGTAGCTTTAGTTGTTAGAGTTTTATTAGTGTTGGGTGGTCATCACCATTATTTATTTGAGTTACCTGACTATGAAGGAGACTCGGAAGACTTTGAAACTGCAGCTTGGATTTTGGCGCAAGGTGGTATTTCTTATGTATGGAATTATTTAGACTTTCCAGATCCTCATGCTTATATTTGGTTTGTTGGATTGGTATATGCTTTAATTGATCGAAGTATTATGATGATTCAAGCAATAAGCATATTGTTTGGATTAGGATCAGTTGTATTAGGCTGGAAGATTTCAAAGATAATTTGGAATACTCGTACTGCAGATAAAGTGGGTTGGATGATAGCTTTATTTCCATCATTGGTTCTATATTCAGTATTAGTTATGAGAGAAGTTTATATGGTTTTTTTCCTTTTATTGGCGCTATATGGTGTAGTTGCTTGGGCAAAAACTAATAGCTTAAAATCAATTATTATAGCATTGATCGGTTTTTTTGGAGGAGCATTTTTTCATGGTGCTATATTTGTGGGTGCCATTACTTTTTTAATAATTGTTGGTTTGTCAAGTTTTATTAAATTTTATAAGTCAGTTTTTAAGAATCGTCTTAATCTTAAAACTGTTTTTATGATTATGTTGATTTCAATAGTTTCACAATTTTATTTAACAAATAAAATTGAAGTTTCATATTTGGGAAGTTTTGAAGAGACATCTAGAATAGATAACCTTTTAGATCTAACAGAGATCAATACTAGAGGTACTGCATCTTGGCCCAAATGGACTATAATTTCATCTCCAGTTGAAATGATTTATAAAATTCCTGTAAGAAGTATTTATTTTATTTTTGGACCATTTCCGTGGGATATCAAAAAACCCTCTCATCTAATTATCATGCTTGATGCTTTTTTGTATATTTATTTATCTTATTTAATTTTGAAAAATATAAAAGTTATCTGGAGAGATCCTGCTCTAAGGATTATTTTGATCATATTAGTATCATATATTTTGGTATTTTCGATTGGAGTTGGAAACTTTGGAACAGGAGTAAGACATAGATCGAAATTTGTTATAATGTTTATATTGTTGGCAGCACCACTACTTAAAAGATTTATTTTTTTTACAAAAAAAGACAAAATTAAAAAATCTAAAGAGATTAATAATAAATCTTTAAATTATTAGCTTAAAATGAAAATAATTACATTTATCAAAAGATTTTATGAAAATTTTACATATTATAAATAGTTTAAAAAAAGGTGGTGCCGAAGGTAATCTATATCGCTTATGCAAATTTCATAAAAAAAAATATAAAAATGATATTGATATTACAATAATGACTTTGATTGATAATGGCTTTTATGAAACTGAACTTAAAAAATTGGGTATAAATATTTTTTCTTTAAATATAAATAAAAAAACTAAATTTATTGATTTTATAAATAAAATTTTAAAATTCCGTAAATTTATTAAAAAATACAATCCCAATATTGTTCAAAGTTGGATGTATCACTCAAACTTTATTACATTATTTATTCCAAAAATATTCCATAATAAATTATTTTGGAATATTCGACATGCAGAGTTAAATACTCAAATTTCAAAAAAATTGACAATATGCTTGTCTTTGATTTGTGGTTTACTATCAAGAACAATACCTAAGAAAATTATTTACTGCTCAAAAAAAAGTATAAATTTTCATGAAAATCAACATTTCTATTCAAAAAATAAAACTGTACTGATCTATAATGGATATAGTGATAAAACTTATTATCGGTCAAAATATCTTCGTTTAAATTTTAGAAAAAAAAATAAATTAAACAAGTCTGATATTGTTATTGGATATGCAGGCAGATATGCCAAGCAAAAAAATATCCCTTCAATGTTGTTAGCATTTTCTAAAATTACAAATAAACAAAATAATTTGTATTTGTGTATGGTTGGAAGGGATATAAATCTTAAGAACAAAGAACTGACTAATGATATAAATAAACTAGGTATTAATAATAAAGTGCTATTTTTAAATGAGCAAAAAAACTTATTAGAATTCTATAATGGTGTAGACTTTTTGTTGTTAGCTTCTCACTCAGAGTCATTTCCCAATGTTGTTGCTGAATCTATGCTATGTTCAACTCCTGTGTTATCAAGTAATGCTGGTTGTTCAAAAAAAATTATAGGTGAATTTGGGTTTATTATGAATGACAATGATTATATTTCAATTATCAATAATTTAAAAAAAATTATTAATTTTTTTAAATATAAAAAAAACCAGTGGAGATTTAAAAAAAAAAATTGTCGTTTACAAATTCAAAAAAATTTTTCAATATCAAATATGGCAAATACATATCTAAAAAACTGGATTTTTTAAGTGAAAATAATATTTATTTGTACAAAATCTATTACATTTAATACCTTTTTAAAATCTCAAGCAGAATACTTAATAAAAAAAGGCTTTGAAATAGAGGTAGCTTGCTCAGATAATGAAAAATTAAATCTTAAAAATAACTTAAGTTATAAAATTGATTTCCCAAGCAAAATAACAGATTTATTAGATTTAACTATCTATATAAAAATTTTTATACAAATTAAAAAATTGGTAAAAAAAAACTCGGCAGCAATATTTTATTTACATACACCCTTAGCTTCTCATTTATTTAGATTATTTAATTTTTTTAGTAATTTAAAAATAATATATTTTGTACATGGTTTTAGATTCACATCAATAACAAATCCTTTTAAAGCATTATTTCTTAAAATTATTGAAAAAATTTTATCTTTGAGAACAGATATATTTATTACAATAAATAATGAAGATTACAATTATGCTAGATTTAATCTTTTTAAAAGAGCTCCATGTTATAAAATAAATGGAGTTGGTTTAAACTTATCAAATAAAAATTTTAATAAAAAAATTATAAAGAAAAAAAAAATAAAAAAGATTTTAGTAGTTGCCGCATATAAAAAAGAAAAAGGATATTTTGAAATATTAAAGGTGGCAGAAATGTTAAAAAATCAAAAAATAAAAATAGATTGTTATGGTTACGGTGATAGCTTGAAATTTAATTATATTAAAAATAAAAAAAAGCTTAATAACATTTCTTTTAACAGGTTCAATCTAGATTTAGAAAGCAAAATTAAAAAACACGATATTTTGCTACATTTGAGTAAAAGAGAGGGACTTCCTGTTTCAGTTATGCAGTCTTTATCAGAGGGTCTGCCCGTCATATGTTATAATATTCGAGGCAACAATGATCTTATAAAAGATAGATATAACGGCTATTTTGTTAGATCATACAAAGAAGTTCCAAATATAATTTATTATCTTAATTTAGAAGATGGTATTTTTAAAAAAATGAGACTTAATGCGTTTAAATCAATAAATAAAGATTTCTCAAAAAAACAAATCAATTTAAATATATATAATATTATAAAAAATTATTCTAAGCTAAAGTAGTGAATTCAAAATTTAAAAACTTAAATTTAATATATAGAAAATTAAAAATCTCTGATTATCCTGAATTTAAAAAATTGTTTTATCTTTGTTTTAAAAAAAAGATAAGTTTAGAATTTTTTAAATGGAGATATTTTAGTAATAAATTATCTTTTTGTTATGGGGCCTTCAAATCAACTAGATTAATTGCAAATGTAGGCATGATTTCTATCAAACTAAATAATAATACATATGAAAGAGTTTTTTCAAGACATTCTAGTATGGTTTTAGAAAGATATAGAGGTTATGGAGTTTTTTCAAATCTATTAAAAATGGTTAAAAAAAAAATTTCAAAAAACGTTGACACCGTAGTTATGTGGCCAAATAAAAATAATTTTGCAAATTTTGGCTTAGAAAGTAAAAAAATTTTAAATAAAAAATATTATTTATATAAAACTACTTCAAATTTAGCTTTATTTAAAAAAACAAAAAAATATCAAATTGAAGAATTAGTAAAATTTAAAGATTTAATTAAAAGTAGAAATGGCCTTTTTTTTAAAAACTTTATATATTTTAAAAATAGATATTTGTCATATCGAAAACACGAATATTTTTTTAATAAATTTGAATTTGGAAAACTATCTAGTTTTTTTTTATTAAAATGCAATAAAGATGACTCTGGTTTAAATTATGTAATTCTAGATCATTTTGGTTGTGAAAAAATAAAATCTAAACATCTTTCTCATTTGATAAAAGAATATAATAAATTAATCTTCATCTCTAAAAAAAAAATAAATAAGTCAAAGTTCAGATTATTAAATGATCTGTATTTTAAAATTGGATTTTTTAAAAAATTTAACTTAAAGCAAAAAAAAAAATTATTTAGTAAAGAAATTTATTTAGGTGACACAGATATTTTTATAACAATCTAAAAAATTTAAAAATAAAATTTATATTAATGATAAATTATGATTAGATACTTTGATATTTTGATATCTTTTTTAATATTGGTAATTTTTTTTCCAATAATAATTATAATTTCGTTACTTATATTGGTTATAGATGGTAAACCTATAATTTTTCAACAACCTAGAATTGGTTATTTGGGTAGAAAATTTATTATTTTTAAATTTAGAACAATGAGCAATGTTATATTTAAAAATGAAAAGTTGAGATTAACAATTTTAGGAAAGATATTAAGAAAAACTAGTTTGGATGAATTGCCACAACTAATTAATGTATTAAAAAAAGATATGTCTATTGTTGGTCCCAGACCATTGCCTGAAGCTATTGAAAAAAAAATTAAAAAATCTATTAAAATAAAAAGAAGAAAAATTTTACCTGGTATTACTGGTATATCGCAAATAAATTATACTGGTAAAAATAGAAAGTTAGCTGATAAGGTTAAATTAGATCTTTATTGGGTTGATAATTATACTACATATAATTATTTCAAAATCTTGGCAAAAACACCCATTATAATTCTAGTCAGGTTATTTAAAAATAAATCTTCAATAATTAAGTAAGCATTTTGATTTGTAAAATAATTAAGTGCTTAAATATATTTTATATGTCATTTAGAAAAAATTATTCTATGATTATATCTTAAATTAATTTAAGATATAATTTTAAGTCTTTAATTATTTTAAAAATCATGAAAAAAAAAATATTAATATTATCTCCTCATGCAGACGATGAAATTTTAGGCTGTGGAGGGTTAATATCTAAATTTTCTAAGCTAAATTATGAAATAAATGTTTTAATCATGACAAATGCTAATAAGGGTGCTCCTGAAATTTTTAAATCTAAAGAAATTAAGATGTTGAGAAAAGAGGCAAAAATTGCAAACAATTTTATTGGGTCAAAACGATTATTTTTTGAAAATTTACCAGCTATAAATTTAAATAACTATCCAGTCTATAAAATTTCAATGATAATAAATAAATATATTAAAGATATAAATCCTGAGATTATTTTAATTCCTTCTGCAAATGATATTCATGATGATCATAAAATAATTTTTAAGGCCGCAAAAGTATCAATGAGGCCTAATAAAAAAAGTAATTTAAAAAAAATCTTATCTTATGAAGTGCTCTCAGAAACAGAGTGGAACGAGGACGGTAAATCTTTTAATCCAAACTATTTTGTATGTTTAACAAAATCTGATATTAATAATAAAGTAAAAGCCTTTCTTAAATATAAATCTCAAGTAAAAAAATTTCCTCATCCAAGGTCAAAAGAGGGTATTATTAATTTATCAAGATTAAGAGGAAGTCAGGTATTTGCTGAGTATGCAGAGGCCTATAAAGTAGAAAAAATTTTAGATTAATATGATTCTAGAAAATTTACATTAATATATAATTATAATTCTATTAGACATATATTTAATTAATAACTTAATCATTCAAGTCAAAAAAATGATATTTTTCGAATTTAAATCTAAGAAGAAATAAATTAATTATCAAAATATTATAGGACATGATTATAATAGAGATTTAAATAAAGAACTTTTAAATGAAAATTATTTTATTAGGTTATAATGGGTTAATTGGAAGTTATATTTTAAGAGAATTAGCAAAACATTTAAAAAAAAATAATAACTTTAATTTAATTTGTGTAGGTAGAAACATAGAAAATCAACCTTTTAAAAATAAAAACATAAAATATAAAGAATGGAACTTCCTTACCTTTAATAAGTCAAAATTATATTTTTTAGAAAAAGAAAATATTATTATTAATTGCGTTGGCAAAAATTATAACTTTAATAAAAATCTAAAAAAAATTAATGTTATATTCATTAAAAAATTAATTAAGTATATTCAATATAACAAGTTATCAGTTCGTTTTATTCATTGTGGAAGTGTAAGTGTTTATGGTGCAGAAAAAAACTATGTAAATAGAATAAAGACTATTACAGAAAATTCACAATTAGTTCCTGATGACACATATTCAAGAAGTAAATTAGAAGCTGAAATTTATATCCAGAATATTTTTAAAACCAATAAAAAAAAATTTTCATTTACTATTTTAAGAATAGCGAATGTTTTTAGTGATTCAAAAAATCCTAATTCATTTAAGTTAATAAATTTTTTATTAAAAAAAGGTATTTGGTTTAGATGTTCAGATTATACTAATTATCATTTTATTCATGCTAAAGATGTAGCCTTAGCTGTTTTTTTATGTATTTTGCGTTTTAATAAATCAAGGGACAAAATTTATAATGTTTCTGATGATTTTAATCAATTTGAACTTCATAAAATTTATTCTAAAAGACATTTACTTAGATTATTAAAAATTCCAATTCCGATGAAAATATTAAATGTGATTATCAAATATATGCCACTTTCAAAAAAAATGCTAAATTTCCTTTTAACTATTTCTTCACAAATTACTTACGACAATAGCAAGATAAAAAAAGAATTAAATTTTTATTCAAAATATTCTTTAGGAGCTAAATTTTTAATAAATCGTTAATGAAAAAAAAACCAACAATAGCTTTAGTCGCGATCACTGCTTCTACAATTAATTCATTTATGTTAAGACATATAAAAGCATTGAGTAGAGATTACAAACTTTTGGTTTTTTGTAATGACACCTCTTTAATAAAAAATAAAATTCCAAAAGATGTTTTGCTAACTAATATAAATTTTAAACGTAAACTCAATTTAATTATTGATTTTATTTCTTTTTTAACATTGCTTTATTTTTTTTTAAAATATAAACCAAATTTAACTATTTCTATAACTCCAAAAGCTGGCTTGATGACAGCTTTATCTTCTTTCATTGCAAGAGTATCTTATCGTATTCATTATTTTACTGGTCAAACTTGGGTTACAAAAAAAGGCTTTATTCGACTAATATATAAAACTTCAGATCAAATAATCTTCAATCTTTCTCATCATGTTCTTATCGATAGTCATTCACAAAAAAATTTTTTAATATCAAATAATATTGTCTCACAAAAAAGATCAAGTGTATTATTACATGGATCAGTTGGAGGTGTTAATACTAATAAATTTAAATATAAAAAAATAGCTAGAAATTCACTAAGAAGAAAAATGCAAATTTCTAAAAATGATTTTATTTTTTTATATTTGGGTAGAATAAATAAAGACAAAGGAGTAATTGACCTTATTGAAGCATTTAAAAAAATAAAAAATTTTAATAAAGTATTTCTAGTTTTAGTTGGACCTATTGAAGATCAATATATTGGTCCTTTTATTAAGAAAAATAAAAAAGTTATTTATGCAGGGGAAACTCTTAAACCAGAAGAATGGTATTCTATGGCTGATATTCTTTGTTTACCAAGTTACAGAGAAGGTTTTGGATCAGTAGTTATTGAGGCTGCATCTTGTAAATTACCTGCGCTTGGTTCTAAAATATATGGAATTTTCGATTCAATTGAAGATAAACAAACAGGTTTTTTCCATAAAGTTGCCAGTATTAATGATATCAAAAAAAAAATGATATTTGTCATAAGAAACAAAAAATTACTTAAAAAATATGGACAAAGAGCTAGGAAAAGAGTGAAAAAAAAATTTCAAGAAAGTTTAGTTAGTGAAAAATTCCTAGAATTTATTAATTCGAGAATTAATTAACAATTTATTATATTATATAAGATAAAAATAAATAAAATGCCTTTTTATTCCACTAAATCTATAAGAAAAATTGGACCACTTCTTAGAAGTGGAAAAGTTAATTACTGGAGTGGCAATGAATGCAAAAAATTTGAGAAAGAGTTCTCATCATATTTAGGAAATAAGTATTCTGTCACTTTAAGCAATGGAAGTGTAGCTTTAGAAGTCGCACTTAAAGCTTTAAATTTAAAAAAAGGAGATGAAATTATTGTTTCTCCAAGATCATTTATAATATCTGCAAGCTGTACTTTAAATTTAGGATTAAAACCAGTTTTTGCAGATGTAGATAATAAGGGAAATTTGAGTATTGAAGGAATAAAAAAGGCTTACAATAAAAATGTAAAAGCAGTTATTGTTGTTCACTTAAATGGATTATCATGTGACTTGGATCCAATTATGAAGTTTGTTAAAAAAAATAAAATATTTTTAATTGAAGATTGCTCTCAAGCACATGGTGCACTTTATAAAGGAAAAAAACTTGGGTCATTTGGAAATATATCCACCTGGTCTTTTTGCCAAGATAAAATTATTTCTACTGGTGGTGAAGGTGGCTTAATTTCAACCAATAATAAAAAAATATGGCTTAAATGCTGGTCATTAAAAGATCATGGAAAAAATTACAATAGTTGTTTTGTGAAAAAACATAAAACAGGCTTTAAATGGTTACATGATAACCAAGGAACAAATTATCGAATGACTGAAATGCAAGCTCTTTTAGGAAGAGAACAATTAAAATCATTAGATAAACAAATTAAAAAAAGAAATTCAATAGTAAATTTATATTTAAAAGGATTGGAAGAATTTTATCAAAAATATAATATCTTAATAAAACCAGATTTTAAATGTGGAACTTGTCCTTTAAGACAAAGTAAAAAATCTTGCAACAAATGCACACATGCTTTTTATAAATTAAATTTATTTATAAATAAAAATAAGATTAATCAAATTAAATTAATTGAACAGTTAAATAAAAAAAAGATTGACTGTGGAATTGGGGCTTGCCCAGAAATTTATAGAGAAAAAATATTTAAGAAAGCAAGACTCTTCCCAAAAAAAAGATTATTAAATGCAAAATTACTTGGCAAAAGTAGTATAGCGTTTCCAATTAATCCTAATAAAGCTTTTACAAAAATAAAATCAGAGATTAGTTCTATTAAAAAAATATTAAACGATAACCTTTAAACTATGTATAAAAAGTATTTTAAAAGATTATTTGATATTTTAATAAGCATAAGTTTATTTATATTTTTATTTCCTGTCATGATTTTAATTTTTTTTTTAATATGGTATTTGATAGGATTCCCAATTTTTATACAAAAGAGACCTGGCTTGAGAGGTAAAATTTTTAAAATATATAAATTTAAAACCCTATATGATGTTTCCAAAAAAATTTCTGAAGAAAAAAGACAAAGTAAACTAGGAAATTTTCTAAGAAAAACGGGTTTAGATGAATTACCACAACTAATTAATATATTAAAAAACGACATGAGTTTTGTTGGCCCTAGACCTTTATTGGTAGAATATCTTAAAAAATATACTAAAAATGAGAAAAAAAGACATTTAGTCAAACCAGGAATTACAGGTTTGGCTCAAGTTAATCCACAACCCTTGGGCATAAAATCTTGGAAAAAAAGTGTAAAATTCGATAATTATTATGTAAAAAAACTTAGTTTTTCCTTAGATTTAAAAATTTTTTATAAAACAGTTGAGTTAATATTACTCAAGAAAAAACAATATAAAGATTTTGAAAAATTTTATGAATAAAAAAATTGCAATTATAGGAGCCGGGGGTCATGGAAAGGT
>Ga0209335_10004760_pt1 | contig 12762 bp, 11 predicted proteins | sample COG_09_FD_184753 | JGI IMG/M metagenome (GOLD analysis project Ga0209335, IMG submission 184753) | Pelagic Microbial community sample from North Sea - COGITO 998_met_09 (SPAdes) (version 2) | ecosystem: Environmental > Aquatic > Marine > Neritic zone/Coastal water | place: Helgoland, sampling...
CATATATAGACTCAAAATGGTTTAATTTATCAATATTTAGTAATTTCATGCGTGCATTATGAGTCTTTTTTGTTGGCGGAGAGAGAGGGATTCGAACCCTCGAAACGGTTTCCCGTTTACACGCTTTCCAAGCGTGCGCCTTCAACCACTCGGCCACCTCTCCATTTTACAAGCATTGAATTAAATTTTTTTTAAAAAATTTTTTATCGAATTGTGCTCTTCTTCTAGAGAAAACATTTTAGATAATTTTTTTCTTTGCTTGGACGAGTTTTTTATAAAATTTTTTAAATTTAGATTAATTAAAATTTTTTTACAAAAATCCTTAATTTCTGAGGATTTTATTTCGATAAAGATTGGTTTTCTCCAATATTCTTTTCCTCCCTCGCCAGTATAACCAATAACTTTATTTCCTGAGATAGCGGCCTCTACTGGGGGTAAAGGCAAACCCTCCAATTCAGAAAAAGCTAAAAAAATTTTTGATTCTGCAAGATTTCTATAAACTTCTTTATCTGATAAGTTGATTAATGGCTTTAATTTCCATTTATTTGGAAGATAGTTTTTTAAGAACGATACAACAAGTTCACTATGTTTTTTTAATTTTCTAGGCATATAAGTTATTATATTTTTTTTTTTAGTTTTTTTAAATTTATTAAAATCGATTGAGTATTTTACATTTATTATTTTTTTTTTTTCACTTGGGTATGCCAAAGAGACACAATCTTTTATATCTTTTGAATAACTCAAGATATATTTTGCTTTTTTGTAGGCCTGGTCTAATTTAGAACTATTGTTTGTGGGAAATATTGAATATCCATTTTGAACAAATATTGCATATTTAATATTTTCTTTTATGCAAAGATCGCTTGCAAAGTGAGCAAACATCTCGGGCAAAATAACAAAATCCTTTTTTTTATCAAAAATAAGATCGTTTTTAGTTTTAATTTTAATATTAAACCACGAAAAATTATAATCTTTCTTAACTGTTAGATCTTTGAAGTTCCATCCAGAATATTTTGTTTTATTTAATCTCCCTTTAAATTTTTTATTAATAGAATTCAAAATTTTGTTTAATTTTTTTTTTTTCAAATGAATAACGGAAGAGGAATATCCTTTTAAAGAATTTATGAAGTTTGAATATTGATATATTACTTTGCCTCCACCTGAAGCTCCCCTTTGTGCATCAATAAGAAATATAATATTTTTCATTTTTTAATTAATAATAATATCTTTTCGTTCTTCCAACTTGCTGTGAAATTATTTACATGTGGGGTTTCAATAAACGCGATATAAGAAAAAAACTTTTTTAAGTGTTTAATTTTTTCATAATACCTTATTTCTTCATATCCTTTTCGAAATTTATAGATATCCTCTATTATGATAATGCCTCCAGGTTTTAAAAATTTATATGTGCTTAAAATTATATTAATTTGATGATCAAATAAATGGGTACTATCGTCTATGATTATGTCATATTTTTTTTTAGTTTTTTTAAATTGTGCGTCAATGATCTTCTTGTTACTTACATCAACAAAATAATATTTTACATTTTTAAGCTTATCTCTTTTTGCTTGATTAATCTTTTGCTTATCAATTTCAAAACAATCTATATTGGCTTTTTTAAAAAAGGCTCTCCACATTTTCGTTGATGCATTTTTTTCAATTCCAATTTCAGCTAATGAACATTTTTTATTTATAAAATTTGTAAAAATTAAATTATAAAAACTAGTGTATCCGCTCCTGTGGCCGACCATATTTATACTAGATTTGTTAGTATTAAATCTTCTTCCAAGATGACAAAGATTTGTCTCTTCAAGTGAACTATCAAATATTATCTTCCCGAAATTATTTGAATTTTTTCTTAATATGTGCCGTCTTGTTGATTGAGAAAAATCAAAATTAAATTTATGACCGATTTCAATTGGTGGTAAAATTTTAATTCTTGTTTTTATCAACATTAAGTTCAGTATTCTTATAAAAAAAATAAATAAAAATTTTGTAATTAATCTTATTTTTTTCTTAATCATAGTTATAAAAACTTTTATTGATCATAGCTTAATATACTCTGACTTAATTCTTCTATAAAATCTTTGTAGATCGGTAATTTATTGGATTTCATATCTTTTTGAATTTTTTTATAGTTTTTTTTGACATTGTTTAGTGTGCCAAAAAAATTGATAAAATTTCTTTTGCATACAAATATTCCTTTTTTGTCACCAATTACATGTTTTATATCTTCAAATACAATAACCGGTCTTCTTCTGGCTAAAGCCTCTAGAATGACCATTGGATGCCCTTCGGTAAATGATGGTAGAACAAATATATTATTATCATCATAATGTTTCATAAGTTTTACTTTACTGTTTTGCGTATGGTGAATTTTCACATTACTTTGATTAGCATTATAAGGGATTTTCTTTTCTGCCCCAACTATTGTCAAAAATATATTCTTTTTATTTTTAATTAAATTTAACAAATAAAAAATACCTTTTTCAATTTTTAATCTTCCAACGTAAAGTAATTTGAAACTTTTAACTTCAATTTTTTTTGGTTGCCTTAACCAAGTTGAATCTAGTTGTGATGGGCTAACAATTTTTCCTTTTCTGCCTCGAAGTATATACTTCCTGCAGCTTATTAAGTGTGAAATTGAACAAGTTATAGTAAACATTAAATGATAAATGGATGATCCTAATCTTCCTAAAATAGCTTTGTATTCACCGTATCCATCACTTCTTAGATAAACGATGGGTTTTTTTCCAAACAGCCTTAAAAATATTGAAATGATAAAAGTATAGGGTGAGATTGAAATAATTAAATATTTTGCATCTTTTTCTTTTGTTGTATTAATAATTTTAGAAACATAGGAAAAAAAACTGCCAAATATTATTATTTTCTTTAATTTAATTTCATGAGGCCTAACCTTTTTTGATTTTCTACCAAACAAATGTACTTCAAATTTTTTATTAAGTCCCTCAGGCATACTTTTTAGATCAATATTTTCACAAAAAAATTTTCCGTCTTGCGCTAAAATACTTTCGTTGGAAAAGATAAATAATTTTTTTTTCATTAGGATTCTTTATTTATTTTTAAAACTCCTATAAAAGCTTCTTGAGGTATTTCAACTTTTCCAAACTGCTTTGACCTGGCTTTTCCTTTTTTTTGTTTTTCTAAAAGTTTTCTCTTTCGATCAGTAGCGCCTCCGCCATGTATTTTTGTTAATACATCTTTCTTAAAACCTTTAATTGACTCTCGTGCAACTATTTTACCACCTATAGCTGCTTGAACAGGGATCATAAAATTATGTCTTGGTATTAAGTCTTTTAATTTTTCACAAACTTGTCTGCCAGTTGATTCTGCAAAATCTTTGTGAATAATCATTGCTAATGCATCGACAGGTTCAGAATTTACTAAAATACCAAGTTTAACTAAATCTCCTTCTCTATAACCTGAAATTTCGTAATCAAAACTAGCGTAACCACTTGAAATAGATTTTAATTTATCATTAAAATCGAATACAACTTCATTTAAAGGCAAATCATACGATACCACGGCTCTTTTCCCTGAATAACTTAAATTAGTTTGAATTCCTCTTTTTTCCTGACAAATTTTAATTATTGATCCTAAGTATTCATCTGGTGTTATTATTGTGGACTTAATCCATGGTTCTTCTATTTTTTCTATTTGAGATGGATCAGGCATATTTGAAGGGTTTTGCAAATCCAGAACCTCTCCCCTAGTTTTGTATACTTTGTAAATAACTCCTGGGGTTGTTGTGATGAGATTGACGTCAAATTCTCTCTCTAATCTCTCAGTAATAATTTCTAAATGTAAAAGCCCAAGAAAACCGCACCTAAAACCTAATCCTAGAGCACTTGAAGACTCTGGTTCATGGGAAAAACTTGAATCATTCAATTTAAGTTTTGCCAACCCATCTTTAAGTTTTTGATACTCCGAACTATCAACTGGAAAAAGTCCGCAAAATACTACTGGTTTACTTGGTTTAAATCCCGGTAAAGGTTTGTCAATAGGGGAGTTAGCGTCACAAATAGTGTCTCCAACTTTTGTTTCTAAAAGAGACTTAATACCTGTTATTATAAATCCTATTTCTCCAGAATTTAATTCTCCAATATCGGTTGGCTTGGGTGTAAATACTCCAACTTTTTCAACTATGTATTCTTTATCATTGGACATTAGTTTTACTTTCATATTTTTTTTTAATTTACCGTCGATAATTCTGACTAGAATAACTACACCTAGGTAGCTGTCATACCAACTGTCTACTAACAAACATTTTAATTTTTCATCTATAATCCCATTTGGAGCAGGTAGTTTGTTAATAATTGCTTCTAAGATCTCATCAATGCCCTCTCCTGTTTTACCAGAACATGGAATAGCATGAGTTGTTTCGATTCCTACGACGTCTTCTATTTCTTTTTTTGTCTTCTCTACATCTGATGCGGGCAAATCTATTTTGTTTAAAATTGGTATTACTTCATGATTAATTTCTAGAGCTTGATAAACATTGGCTAGGGTTTGCGCTTCGACTCCTTGCGTGCTATCAACTATTAAAAGGGAGCCTTCACATGCTGACAAAGATCGACTTACTTCATAACCAAAATCAACATGGCCTGGGGTATCGATAATATTTAATATATAATCCTTGCCATCTTTTGCTTTATAATTGAGTTTAACTGTTTGAGCTTTAATTGTAATTCCCCTTTCCCTTTCAATATCCATGGAATCCAGAACTTGCTGTTTCATTTCACGATCTGTTAGGCCGCCACATTTATGAATGATACGATCAGCAATTGTTGATTTACCATGATCTATATGCGCAATTATTGAAAAATTACGTATTCTTTTTGTATCTGACATCAGGACCTAATTGTAGCGCCGGTTTTTTTACTAACCATGTCAATAATTCTTTTACTGATTTCGTCTAAATCATTCTCTGTGAGAGTTTTATCGATAGCTTGTAAAGTAACATTTATAGCAACTGACTTTTTATCTTTAGGGATATTTTCTCCTTCGTAAACATCAAAAGTTGATACATTTTGAATTATATCTTCATCTACTTCTCTTATTATTTTCTCTAGAGCGCCAATTTTAAAAATTTTATCTATCACGAAAGCAAAATCTCTTTCTGATTTTTGATAATCCGAGGCTTGAAAGCTTTTTCTACTTTGTCTTAACTTTTTATTTGGTTCAGGAATATTTTTTAAAAATATTTCAAATCCAAAAATATTTTTATCTTTGCAATCTAAGTTTTTGATTATTGCAGGATGTATTTCTCCAAAATAAGCTAAATGAGGTCCTTTTTCTGATTTTAAAGTTATCGATCCTGATCTGCCTGGATGATAACTATGTTTTGTATTTTCGCTAACAAATAGGTTTTTTTCTTTTATTCCAAGTTCAACTAATGTTTTAATTACATCACTTTTAATGTCAAAAACATCTACGTTTCTCTCTTTATCTAACCAACTCTTTCTATTTATTTTTCCAGATTTTAAACCTCCAACCACAACCTGTTGTTCACCTGGATTTTTTCCAAAAAATGTTGGGCCAATTTCAAATAAAGACAAGTCCTCGTATCCTCTATCCTGATTTTTTTTTAAATAAATTGCTAAATTTGAAAAAATTGATCGTCTTAAAACATCTAGATCAGAAGAAATAGGATTATATATTGGAATTTCTTTTTCCCCTTTAGAAAATTGTATATCAATATTCGAGTCTGTAAAAGACCAAGTGACTATTTCCATATAGCCTTTCGAAGCCAAAGATCTTTGCGATGAATGAAAAAGTTTTTGCTTAAAGTTTAAAGTATCTTGAGTTCTGTTTTTGCTTGGTTCAATTAATTTAATATTATTAAAACCTTTGATCCGAATTAGTTCCTCAATCAAATCTTCGTCTAAAATTACATCTTGCCTCCAGCTTGGAACTTCTACTTTGATAGTTTTTTGATTTTTTTTACATTTAAAACCTAATGATGATAAAATTTTATCAATTTCATTAGCGGTAATTGAAATACCAATTAGTTTTTCAAATTTTTCTACTTGAAAGCTAATAATCTTATTTTTTTGATTCTTCTTTCCAATAATTTGAAACTTACTGGCTTCCCCTCCACAAATTTTTAGAATCAGTTCAGTCGCAAGCTCCAGCCCCTCACTGATTGAATTAGGATCAATTCCTCTCTCAAATCTGTATTTAGCATCAGTATTTATATTTAGAAATCTTGCTGTTTTTCTTATTGAAGATGGGCTGAAATAAGCAGCTTCTAAAAGTATATTTTTTGTATCTAATTCGGTTGAAGTAGTTGTTCCTCCAATGATTCCGCCTAAACCTAGAACGCCAGATTTATCAGAAATAACACACATGTCTTTTTTTAATTTATATTTTTTATTATCTAATGCCTCGAAAGTCTCACCTTCCTTAGCATTCCTTACTATAATTTCTTTGGTTATTTTGTCTGCATCATAAGCATGCAATGGCCTATTTAGATCAAACATCACATAATTAGTAATATCCACTACAGCAGAGATGGGTTTTAAACCTAATGCAATTAATTTATGTTTAAGCCATTCAGGGCTTTCTTTATTAGTAATATTTTTAATGTAACAACTTCCAAAAGTATCACACCCTTGGTTCTTTTCTTTAGTAATTGATGTTTTAATCTGGTGTTGAGTATTTTGTTTAATTTTTTTTCTCTTTCTTTTTATTAATTTTCCAATTCCTGCTGATGAAAGATCTCTTGCAATTCCTCTGATGCCTAAGCAATCTGCACGGTTAGGGGTGATGGAAATATCGATAGTCTTTTGTGAGTTACTTTTAAAATAACTTTTTCCTAACTCTTTCTCTTTATTTTTAAGTTCAATTATGCCCTCACTTTCATTTGATAAATTGAGTTCACTTTCAGAGCAAAGCATGCCTCTGGATTCTATGCCTCTTATTTTAGCTACCTTTAATTCAAAATTAGTTTTGGGTATTACTGCGCCTGGAGGTGCGTAAATGGTGACTAGACCTTCTCTTGCATTAGGTGCTCCACAAACAACTTTTAAAACCTCTTTTCCATCAATGGTAACATCGCAAACTTTTAATTTATCAGCATTAGGATGTTTTTCCGCTTTCAAAACTTTTGCAATTTTAAACTTACCCATCTCTCCGGAATTTTCTTTTATGCCTTCAACTTCAAGTCCGATGTTTGTAAGCTGGTCAATGATCTCACTTTCTTTAGCTGATGTTTTGAGATGTTCTTTAAGCCAAGGGATTGTAATTATCATTTGCTTAGTCCTCTATAGTTTGTTGGTACATCTAATGGGTCAAATCCAAAATGACTTAGCCATCTGTAGTCAGCCTCAAAAAAAGCTCTAAGATCATTTATTCCATATTTAAGCATTGCTAAACGATCAATACCTATTCCGAAAGCAAAACCTTGATATTTTTTTGTATCTATTTTTACATTCTTTAAAACATTGGGGTGAACCATTCCGCATCCTAAAACTTCTAACCATTTATCTCCCTCGCCTATTACAATTTTTCCTTTCTCAATTTTATATCCAATATCAACTTCTGCGGATGGTTCCGTAAAAGGAAAGTGACTTGGTCTGAACCTCATTTTCACATTTTTGACTTCAAAAAATTCTTTAATAAAATAATCTAGACAGCCCTTAAGATGTCCCATCGTGATACCTTTATCTATATGAAGTCCTTCGAGTTGATGAAACATTGGTGCATGTGTCTGGTCACTATCACATCTATAAGTTCTTCCAGGTGCAATTATTTTAAAAGGGGGTTTGCTTGATAACATTGTTCTAATTTGAACTGGTGATGTATGTGTTCTTAACAATAATTTTTTATTTTCTTCTAAATAAAAAGTATCGTGCATATCTCTAGCGGGATGATCTTCTGGAGTGTTCAGCGCTGTAAAATTGTTATACTCAGACTCAACGTCAGGTCCTTCCGCAACTGAGAAACCTATTTCTGAAAAAATCGAAGATATTTCATCTATAACTTGCGAGACTGGGTGAATTTTTCCCTGACGGTCCGGTCTTATTGGAAGTGTAATGTCAACTTTTTCATTTTTAAGTTTTTCATTTATTTCTTTCGTTTCTATCTCAATATTTTTTTGTTCTAATTGGTTTGCTAGATCATCTTTAATTTTATTTAAATTTGAAGCAAACGCTTTTTTTTTTTCAGGATCTAGAGAACCTAAAGATTTGAATTGTTGAGTAATTTGTCCGTTTTTTCCAAAAAATTCGGTCTTGATATTTTGAAGATCATCTTTTGTTTTGACGGAGTCAATCTTTGCATTAAATACTGAACTTATTTTATCTAAATCACTCATCGGATAATTGATTTTTTATATTAAGTTGAGATTAAATCAAAGACCCTTTTAAGCTAGGGAGGATTGAACCTTTTTTACTACTGATTTAAAGACTTCAGGATTATTATAAGCAAGCTCTGCTAGGACTTTTCTATCTAGCTTAATTTTTGATTTTGCCAAACCATTAATAAACTTCGCATAAGTTAATCCCTCGGCTCTTACTCCAGCATTAATTCTTTGTATCCATAAAGATCTAAATTCTCTTTTTTTGGCTTTTCTATCTCTATAAGCATATTGCATCGCTTTTTCCATTGCTTGACGAGCAATTCGAATAGTATTTTTTCTTCTACCTCTTTGGCCTTTTACCGACTTTAGAACTTTATTATGTTTTGCTCTGCTTACTACACCACGTTTTGTTCTAGCCATATTATCCTCTTAAGTTATATGGCATATACGATTTGACAATTTTTGAATCTTGTTTTGTCATAATTGTAGTGCCTCTTTGTTTTCTGATTTGTGAATTAGTTCGTTTAATCATACCATGCCTCTTACCAGCTTGAGGCATTTTAATCTTACCTGAAGCAGTAAATCTAAATCTTTTTTTTGCAGAGCTTTTAGTTTTAAGTTTTGGCATAAAATATTTCGGACTTATATAGGCATTAATATATCTTTACAAGGTACTATTATCAGCAATTTACAGTGGTTGAATTATCATAACCATCTGACGACCTTCAAATTTTGGCTTACTTTCGACTTTAGCAATATCTTTAGTTTCTTCTATAATTTTATTCATTAAGTCTTTTCCTAGATCGGTATGTTGCATTTCTCTTCCTTTAAATTTAACAGTAAACTTAACTTTATCACCTTTTGTAATAAATTTTTTTGCATTTTTAATTTTAAAATTATAGTCATGGGTTTCCGTGCCGGGTCTTAATTTAATCTCTTTGAGCGAAACTGTTTTTTGTTTCTTCTTTGCTAAATTTGCTTTTTTTTGTAAATCATATTTGTACTTACCCATATCCATAATTTTGCAAACGGGTGGGTTTGCATTTGGAGATATTTCTATTAAGTCTAATCCCTCTTGTTTTGCTAATTCGATAGCTTTATTTAATGGCATAGCACCTAAATTTCCTCCGTCTACTCCAATTACTTGAACATCCAAAGCTCTAATTCTCTCATTAGCTTTAGGTCCTTTAGGTTTGCTTCTTCTCTGAAAATAATTGGGTTTAAAATTTGACACTTAATTTAATGGCAACTTATTAGAGGCAAGCATATTTTTTATTAAATTTTCTCTTTTCATTACCTCTTGTTTATCGGATCCTAATTTTCTAACTGTTACTGTATTATCTGCAACTTCTTTTTTTCCACAAACAATAATAAACGGAATTTTCGCTAAAGAATGTTCTCTAACTTTGTAATTTATCTTCTCGTTTCTTAAATCCATTTCACATTTTATACCTTCTTTGAATAAATCTTCAAATAACTTTTTAACATAATCGTTATTCTCTTCAGCTATTGGGCATACAACAACTTGTGCTGGGGAAAGCCAAAAAGGTAATTTGCCTGCATAATTTTCAATTAAAATTCCAATAAACCTTTCTAAAGAACCAAATAATGCTCGATGTAACATAACTGGAACCTTCTTGTTACCATCTTTAGCAACATACGATGCACCTAATCTATTAGGTAAGTTTAAGTCTACTTGCAGAGTTCCACATTGCCAATCTCTTCCAATCGCATCTCTTAAAACAAATTCAATTTTAGGCCCATAGAAAGCTCCTTCTCCTTTATTTATTGTGTATTCAAGTTTAGATTGTTTAATTGCAGCAAGGAGCGCAGTTTCAGACTTATCCCAAACACTGTCGTCTCCAACTCGTTTCTCTGGTCTATCAGAATATTTCAATATCACATTTTCAAATCCTAAATCTTTATATATTTCTAGTATTAAATTTGTAACTGATAATGACTCCTCGGTTATTTGGTCTTCAGTGCAAAATATATGTGCATCATCTTGTGTAAATGCCCTTACTCTTAATAAGCCGTGTAAAGCTCCAGAAGGTTCATATCTGTGCACTTTACCAAATTCAGATAACTTAAGAGGTAGGTCTCTGTAACTTTTTAAGCCTTGATTAAAAACCTGAACGCATCCAGGACAATTCATAGGTTTTACAGCAAAAATTTTTTCATCTGGTGTTTCTGACGTATACATGTGTTCCCCAAATTTATCCCAGTGACCAGATTTTTCCCAAAGTGTTTTGTCTAATAGTTCAGGCGTGTTAATTTCTTTATAACCGGCCAGTCTTTGTTTTGCTCTCATATACTCAACTAAACGTTGGAACAACAACCAGCCCTTTTCATGCCAAAATACTGCTCCTGGACTTTCTTCTCTAAAATGAAATAAGTCCATTTCTTTTCCAAGTTTTCTGTGATCCCTTTTTTCAGCTTCTTCTAGACGATGTAAATATTCATCAAGTTCTTTTTTTGTACCCCAGCATGTTCCGTAGATTCTTTGAAGCATCTCATTGTTTGAGTCTCCTCTCCAATAAGCGCCCGATACTTTAGTTAATTTAAAAGCTTTTCCTATTTTACTAGATGAAGCTAAATGTGGTCCTCTACATAAATCATACCAATTATCTCCATGATGGTATACTGATAGTTCTTCATTTTCAGGTATGCTCTCTATAATTTCTGCTTTGTACTTCTCTCCAATTTCTTTAAAATGTTTTATAGCCTCGTTCCTTTTCCAAACTTCTCTTTTAGTTATTACATCTCTGTCGATGATTTCTGACATTTTTTTTTCAATCTTAATTAAATCATCACTAGTGAAAGGTTCTTTTCTAGCAAAATCATAGAAAAAACCATTTTCTATAACTGGTCCTATAGTTACTTGTGTGCCAGGAAATAATTCTTGGACAGCCATAGCCATAATATGAGCCGCATCATGCCTTATTACTTCTAAACCTTCTTTATCTTTGGAGGTAATAATTCTTACCTTTGCATCTTTAGTAATTTGATGGCTAAGATCTTTTAAATCACCGTCTACTTCCATTATTAAAGCAAGTTTCTCAAGTGACTTACTAATTTTTTTTGTTAAATCAAAACCAGTAATTGATTTTTCAAAATTTATTTTTTTTCCGTCTAATAATTGAATTTGTGGCATTAATTTTTAATTAATCTTCTATATTCTTTTAAATTAGATTGGCACATTGTTTCAACATCAAATTTTCTAGTAATATTTTTTCTACCTTCATTTCCTATAGATTTTAATTCATCTGGTGATAATTGAATAACAGTATTTAAAATTTTAGCAAGTTCTCTTGGATCATCATGCTTGTATAAAAAGCCAGTTTTTTTATTAATTATCGTTTCTTTTGATCCGCCAATATTACTTGCAATAATTGGTTTTTCCATAGATTGGGCCTCTACTGAAACTCTTCCAAATGCTTCTGGCTCAATTGACGCTGAAACCACCACATCGGCTAAAGAGTAAGCTAGTGGCATCTCTTTACAGTGAGTAATAAATTTTACTTTTTTATTAAGACTATATCTTTGAACAAGATTTAATAATTTTTTTGAATAAACTTTCCTTCCTTGATCGGATCCAAGTATAATTGCTTGAAAATTACTAACGTTATAATCTTCAATTAAAATATTAAGTGACTCGATGAGTTTTTCCTGTCCTTTCCAATAAGTAAGTCTTCCAGGCAAAATTATAGTAAATTTGTTTGAAGAAAGACCCCACTCTTGTTTAAGTTTTTCTTGCTTGAGAACAGATATATTTTTTGGATTAAAGTAATCAATATTAATACCTCTAAAAATTACTCTTAGCTTCTTATCTTTATTTAGATATTCACTATAATTTTCGTTTATGTGGCCAAAAATAAAATTTGATCCTGCAATAGTTAATTGTGCTCTTAGCATTATACTATTATAAAATTTTTTTAATGTGCTCTTAAAATTATAGGTTCCATGAAATGTTGTCACGAAGGTCCTGCCTGTTATAAGAGATGCAAAATAGCACGACCATGCTGGAGCCCTGCTTCTGGCATGGATAATATTAATCTTAAAAAAGATAATATAAAGAGTTAGCATTAAAGTGTTGAATAATATCAATAGTGGATTTTTAGAATGAACGGGTAACCTAAATAACTTCACTTTATCTTTTTTTACAAATTTTAGCAGTTCTCCGCCAGAAGTAGCTAAAAATGACCCACATTCATTTTCTGATAGGAAATGTGCAATATCATAGCAGCCTGTTTCTGCTCCTCCATAACCAAGCTTAGGAATTACTTGAAGAACATTTAATTTAGTAGTCATGTTATTTGTTATATAATAGCACTAAAATGTTCTTATATGAAAAAATTCAAATATTTGAAAATTTCAAAGACTAAAAAACTAAGATTTATCGATAATTACTTTAAAAAAAATCTTTATATAGTTTTTCT
>Ga0209335_10004765_pt1 | contig 12750 bp, 12 predicted proteins | sample COG_09_FD_184753 | JGI IMG/M metagenome (GOLD analysis project Ga0209335, IMG submission 184753) | Pelagic Microbial community sample from North Sea - COGITO 998_met_09 (SPAdes) (version 2) | ecosystem: Environmental > Aquatic > Marine > Neritic zone/Coastal water | place: Helgoland, sampling...
CTCTGCTTCTGCTGCTTTCCTAGCTTCTTCTTCTTGGGCTTCTTTCGCTAATCTTTTTTCCTCTGCCGCGGCTGCTTTTTCTGCGGCTTTTCGCTCTTCCTCTGCCGCTGCTGCTTCTGCTGCTTTCCTAGCTTCTTCTTCTTGGGCTTCTTTCGCTAATCTTTTTTCCTCTGCCGCGGCTGCTTTTTCTGCGGCCTTTTGGGCTGCAGCTTCTTCCGCTGCTTTTTTGGCTGCAGCTTCTTCCGCTGCTTTTTTGGCTGCAGCTTCTTCCGCTGCCTTTTGAACAACTTCAGCTTCTTCCGCTTTTTTCTTTTCTTTTTGTTTTTCAATAATTTTCCGCTCCACCTCTGCTAAAGCAGATTGAATAGATTTTGTATAATCGGTATCATAGTAAAAATCCTCCATCTCAGGATCATATGCATATTTTCCTACAGGTTGATTAAAAATTACAGTATTAACGTCATCAAACTGAGGAAATAATTGCACATTAAAAGCTAAAGGTTCAAAACTAAACTCTTTCCTGTCTTCTGGAGCATAGGTATCCAAACTTACCTTCTTTGTAATATATCCCTCTTTAACAAACTCAATTGTATACTTGTGATCAAGCTTTAATTCAAATTCAAATTTTCTAGAAGCATCAATCGTCTGAACTTTCTTTCCGTCTTTGTAAACTAAAACGTGACTTCCTTTTTTGCTACCGCCCTCAATTTTCAAACCCCCATATACAAACACAACATTTTCTTGTCCCTTTACGAAAAGAGAAATTGAGATAAAAAATATGAATAAGAAAGTGTACTTAATAGTATTTAATTTTGGCACGTTATTTTCAACGTGAAACAAAAATAAAAAGGTTTCAGACAATCACATTGAAAAATTCGAATCAATTATATACAGCGACTTGAAAATATTTGTCATTTTTGCTTAGAATACATACATTAGTCAAATACAACTAATACTATTTTACATGAAAACAATAGCACTATCCTTGTTCTTAATAACTTTTTCATTGCTTTCATGTTTCTCTCAAGGCGTGTCAACAAGTGAAACCATTGTGTACATTAATGGAAAGTTCTCATCTAAGTTTCAAGTTCGTGTTGAAGAAGAACGAGAAATGCTCATCGATTTTTACAGAGGTGGGGAAATTTACCGTACTGATAGAGTTTATTTACCAACGTTAGACCATAAAAAAATTAAATTTAATAGCGAAGAAAAATCAATCGCTCTATACTGTTTGAATGAAATGCCTAAAGAATATAAAAAATTTATGGATGGCTGCGTGGAGAGAACCTTTCACAATAAAGGTTTACGAAAGCATTATGCTAGAATTAATTTACCTGTAGGAACAGATCAAAAAACTATTAATGGATTAATCACCGCTTTTAATCACCTAATTCAAATTTCTATTGACGAAGGAGATTATATGGGTGTAGATTCCTTCGAATAAAAATAAAAATATGAAAACATTTATTACAATATTTACAATATTATCAATTTCAATAGTTGGATTTTCTCAAGATGCTGAAGCCTTTTTTAAACGAGCAGAAAGTAAATACACAAGTGGAAATTACGAAGAAGCAATTACAGCATACTCTGAAGCTATTAAATTGGATCCTGATTTTTTAAATGCCTACCTAAGAAGAGCTTTTTGCTTTTCGGCTACAAAAAATTATGAAGGGGCAATTAGTGATTATACAAAAATAATTGAATTAGGACACAACCTCCAATGGACATTAAATAGTCGAGGAAGCTCTTACTTAAAGCTTAAGAAACATGAATTGGCTTTAAAAGACTTTAATAGAGTGCTTAGCATTTCGGCTAAAGACACTGAAGCCTTAAATAACAGAGGTTGGACTTACCAGGGGATGGGCAAACATGACTTAGCTTGTGCGGATTGGAAAAAATCAAAAAAATATGGAAACCCTGAAGCTAAATTAATTCTTAAGAATACAAACTGTAAATAATTGCCTTATGAAAATTAAATTTCTAATCACCTTCATATCTTTCGTTAGTATCGGATTATTTTCATTTACAAATATTAATTCGAACACTATTGACGTTAATACATGCTTAAAAAAAGTAGATTCTAAATGGGGTGATGTTTGCATCGATTGTGTTGAATATAAAGGTGGTAAAAGAGTTTATGATGATACCTATAAAGCATTTTTAGTAAATACCTGTTCAGAAAAAATTGAAGTCAAGCTAGCTTTTCAAGAAGCAGATGGTTCATGGAGATGTTTCGAGCCTAAAGTATTAGCTCCGAAGGACACTATTGTTGGTTTCGCCTGCAAAAGTATTAAAGGTAAATATCTCAAATGGATCAGGGCAGAAAACGACCATGAAACTATCTTTCCAACTAATAAAGAAATCAACAATCAGTATAAAAATGAATAAATGGTTTTTTAGTTTTTATGTTTTACTGCTCCTAAGCATAAATTGTATTGGTCAAGGTTATAAACTTATAGAAACTGAAGCCCATTTGCTTGACTCTACTTCAGCATGGTGTTCAATTCTTAAAGAATATTCTACAACAAAACTGCAAGGAGGTCAACCACAAAGCTCCTGCTATGACAAATCTTTTATTTATGGTAAATGGTTTAAGTTTCAAGCTACAAGTGCATTAACCGAAATTAAAGTAAAAGTAGGAGCAAAAAACGGTTCAATGCAATGGCCTCGTATTTCTATTTGGGACCAAAATTTTAATGAACTAGAATGCCGAAATTCCTATAGTGATACGGCAAACATTGGTCTCATCTATACAAAATATGAATTAGGTAATTGGTATTACATTTCTGTTAATCATAATAACAACCCTAAGTATGTAGGCAGTTTTGATTTATGTCTTTCAAGTGAACTTGACAATGACTATATAGAAGGTGCCACATTTATTGACAACACCGCCAATTGGAGTTCTGCTAAAGGTGAGTTTTCTACTTCCTCAGCGAGTGCTGACGAAAAAAAGCCTTCATGTATGACTAATGGGCCTAATTTCAACCGTTGGTTTCAATTTATTGCTAAATCTAATACTGCATCAATAGAAGTAAAAGTTGGTGAGAGTTACGGAACAATGAAAAACCCTTATGTAGCTCTTTTTGATAAAAACATGAACGAAATCGCTTGTGATAAATATGTTGACAACGTGGAATGTAAAATCAACACACAACAGCTGAAAATTGGTGAATCATACTTTATCTCTGTTGATCACAGCTTCAATGAAGCTTATAAAGGATCGTTCACTTTACTGATTAATAATGCTTCAGAAGTTAAGGAAAATATCCACTTAAAAATTACTGATTTCGAAAAAACAGATCTGATTCAGATTACTGGAAAAATCTTATATAACCTTGACACACCTAAAAAAAACAGTAAAATTTGGCTGCTTGATGACAAAGAAGCAAGAATTGCTTCTACATCTACAAACACAAATGGAGAATTTAGCTTTAAAGGTTTGTCGACAAATCAAAACTTTTTGGTGTTGATTGAAACAGATAAAGAGGATTTAATAGCTGAGATGTATCAAACTGATGCTAAAGGAAATATCATTAAGAAAACAGTTCAAGTAAATGAAAGTAAATATAGATTCGAAGAACTAACTTTGCAGTGCAATAAAATTATGCTACTTGACTGTTTGAGTAATATGAAAATCAAAATAGAACAAGGGAAAACAGGAGTTGTAGGTAAAATTGTTGAGAACTCACAACCAATTCATGGAATGTCTAACATAGATGTCACCCTTTATGAAGGCTCTAAAAATGCTATTGCCAATACGAAAACGAATTCCCAAGGTAAATTTGAATTTATCAATCTTTCTCCTAATTCTAACTACCAAATTAAATTAGATGCCAACTCCAATGAAATTTATGCGGAAATGCTAATGATTGATGATAACGGTAAACCTTTTATGACATCTAATTCTAAAAACATGGATAAAAATGGTTTTTTCAAATTTGAGAAGCTTCCATTTATTACTGAACTAGAGCTTACTCTTATTATGGAAGATGATATAGAATTAACTGACTTTTCTAACCTTACGATAGGAAATAGTACTACCCTCAATAATATTCATTTCGAATCTGGCAAATACGAACTTCTTTCTAGGTCTTTTAGGGAACTTAATCGATTGGTAGAGACATTAAAACAAAACAATTCTATGAAAATTGAAATTCAAGGACACACCGATAACACAGGAAATTCATCTTCAAACAAAATACTCTCAGAAAAACGCGCTAAAACCGTTGTCTCTTATCTTATAGATAATGGCATTCAAAAAAATAGACTAACTTTTTCTGGCCTAGGAGATTCTAAACCTATTTCTGATAATTCAACAGAAGGTGGCCGGAAAAAAAATAGGCGTGTAGAATATGTTGTTGTAGAATAGTATTTACATTTGTTAAAAATCAGATGACATGAATAAATTTAAACTAATATTACTATCTCTTATTATTATTGCAGCTGTTTCGCTTAGAATGTTGTTAACTGATTTTCCGAATGTAGCGCCAATAACTGCATTAGCATTATTTGTTGGAATTTTCTTCGAGAAAAAATATCTAGCTTTTATTATTCCAGCTATTGTAATGTTAGCATCTGACTTTTTTATTGGTTTTCATAGCACAATGTGGGCTGTATACGGAGCTTTTGGGCTAATTGCATTACTTGGTATTTACATGCAAAACAAGATAAACATTATCTCGATGATTGGTGCTTCATTAGGTGCTTCTCTCCTATTCTTCGCTATTACAAATTTTGCTGTATGGACAACAGGAGCTTGGTATCCTGCCACTTTTTCAGGACTTATAGAATGCTATGTTGCTGCAATTCCTTTCTTTGGAAAAACTATAATAAGCGATTTATTATTTACAGGCGTTTTTGTTGGTGGATTTTTATTCGCGCAGTCTAAAATACCAGCACTAGCGAGAGTTAAATCTTAGTTTTTAAGAAACTTTATCGTTTCTTGAATTACCATTTCCAAATTTTCTAAATACCCTTCTTGCTCATCGAAAGGATGTTTTGCTTCGAATGTATGTCCAGATTCATGTATATCTATTAGCTGTGACGATGCACACCAATTGCTCAAATTAAGCGCTTCTTCAAACTCTACTGCTTCGTCTGCTGTTCCGTGTATAATTAAAAAAGGAACATTAATTTTTTCGGCAGCATCTGGTACAGATAGGCGTTTGATATTCTCGATGTAATTTTCGTACAGTTGATAATAAAGTGGCAATACTTGTCCTGTTCGGCCATTAACTACCTCTATTACTCCGTTTTGTTTCCAATATTCAATTTGCTCTGCGGTATACTTATCACCAAAATCGGATACTGATGCCCAGGTTACTAATTGCTTAACTCGTTTATCTTCTGCCGCTTTTAAAATTGTAATGCCTCCACCTCTACTGTGCCCAATTAAATTAATGCTTGCCGCATCAATTTCATTTTTCGTTTCTTCAATTTCGGTAATCCAATCGATAACACAACCTAAATCGTCCAATTCGATAGAGAAATTATTATTTCCAAAAGCTTCTACATCTGTGGATTCTTCTGGGTTATCAACTGTACAACCGTTGTGGGAGAAATTGAATTTTACAAACACAAAACCTTGTTCCGCAAATAAATCTGCAGTTTGATTAAAGTGCCCCCAATCTTTAAAGCCCTTAAATCCATGTGAGAAGATCACTACTGGCTTTCGCTTACCGTCTTCCTGAAACACAACATCTACAACAATCTGTTTGCCGTGTAGCCCTTCAATGGCGTGATTTCTTATTTTGGTTAACACTAATAAGATATTAAAGCTTGCAGTTTTTCTCTAAATCTCTCAACAGGTAAGTAGTTTACCTCCAAATCAGCCTGGAAAGGTACAGGTGTATCCAAACTTCCGCAACGCATAACTGGTGCATCTAAAGATTCGAAACAATGCTCGGTAACCAAAGCAGATATCTCTGCTCCTATGCCTCCTGTTAGTGAATCTTCGTGTAATACTATTACTCTTCCGCATTTTGTAGCTGATGCATAAATAGCCTCTATGTCCAAAGGAGCTAACGTTCTTAAGTCTAAAATATCGGCATCAATATTTAGTTCTTCTGCTGCTTTAGTTGCCCAATGCACTCCCATACCATAAGTAATTATAGAAACTGCTGCCCCTTCGCGCACAGTTTTAGCTTTTCCTATTTCCAGAGTAAAATAGTCATCGGGAACTTGAGATTTTAAGCTTCGGTATAATGCCTTGTGCTCAAAGAATAATACAGGGTTAGGATCTTCGATAGAAGCTGCCAGCAAACCTTTTGCGTCTTCTGGTGATGATGGATAAACAATTTTTAGCCCAGGAACATTAACGAACCATGCTTCTGTAGATTGCGAATGAAATGGACCAGCAGACACTCCTGCACCTGTAGGCATGCGAATAACAACATCAGCCTTTTGCCCCCAACGCCAATGAATTTTTGCTAAGTTGTTTACAATTTGGTTAAAACCCTCAGTAACAAAATCAGAAAACTGCATTTCTACAATAGCTTTCATTCCCTTAATAGATAAGCCTAATCCCGTTCCAACAATTGCAGCTTCACAAAGCGGTGTATTTCGAACCCGACCTTCACCAAATTCATCAACAAATCCATCAGTTATTTTAAATACTCCTCCATATTTGCCTATATCTTGCCCCATCAGGATTAGGTTGTCATATTTATGCATTGACTGACGCAACCCATCAGAAATAGAATCAATTAATCGCTTTTCTGAAGTTTTATCTGTTTTTGGATTAGTTACTTTAAAATCAAAAGGAGAAAACAAGTCTTGCAATTCATTTTCAGTATTGGGCACAATCTTATCTTCTGAATAAGCTAACTTCAACCCTTCAATTATTTCTTTACTAATTTCATCTGAGTATTTTTCGATTTCAGCAGCAGTTAGCGCTCCTATTTCAATTAAGTATTCTTGGTAATTGGTCACCGGGTCTTTAATCGACCAAGTATCTTGCAATCCTTTGGGATAATATTTAGTGCCACTAGCCTCTTCATGCCCTCTCATTCTAAAGGTCATGCATTCCAACAAAATTGGTCTAGGATTTTTACGAATAGAATCAGATAATTCAACAATCTTATGGTAAACCTCTAATATATTGTTCCCATCTATCTGAACACCTTCTATGCCGTAACCAATAGCCTTGTCGATAAACTGTTTGCACCTAAATTGTTGATTACTTGGTGTTGACAATCCCCATTGATTATTTTCAACTGTAAAAATTACAGGTAAATCCCATACAGCTGCTGTGTTAATCGATTCATGAAAATCGCCTTCGCTTGCGCCTCCATCTCCAGTAAATACAATTGTAGCTTTTTTTTCCTTTTGTAATTTAGAAGCCAAGGCAATGCCATCTGCGACTCCCATTTGAGGACCAAGGTGAGATATCATTCCTACAATATGATGCTCATTTGAACCAAAGTGAAAAGATCGGTCCCTTCCTTTTGTAAAACCACTCATTTTACCTTGAAATTGGGCAAACATTCTACTTAATGGAACTCCTCGAGTTGTGAAAACACCCAAATTTCGATGCATTGGTAAGATATATTCATCGGTATCCATTGCTAAAGCTGCTCCCACAGAAATAGCTTCTTGCCCAAAACCAGAAAACCATTTAGATATTTTACCTTGACGAAGCAAAATCAACATTTTTTCTTCAATTAATCTTGGTTTAAGAAGAGCCTTATATATCGTAACTAATTCGGGATTACTTAATCCTTTTTTATCAAATTTCATTACTTGTTTGCTAGCTATTGCCATCGTCAGTCATATTTTTGTCAAAATTATTGATTTTGTTTACATTCACGCGGAGTTAGAACAACTTATTAACAGGATTTTTTCGAAATAAATGAAAGCTATCTTTATCATTAATCCAATTTCAGGAACTGGTAGACAATCTTCTATCAAATTCTTGATAAAAAATCAAATTAATAAGTCGATAGATTACCAAATTATTGAGACTGAATATGCTGGACACGGTGCAAAAATTGCTTATGAAAATAGAGACATTACTGATGTAATTATTGCCATAGGTGGAGATGGTACTGTGCTAGAAATTGGCGCGCCCCTTATTGGTAGTAACACACCACTAGGAATAATTCCTGCAGGATCTGGAAATGGTTTAGCAAGACATTTAAATATACCGATTAGTTTAGAAAAAGCAATTGAGCTCATCAATAATCATAAAATCAAAACAATTGATACGGTTACAGTTAATGGGACTCCTTTTTTAAGCACCATGGGCCTAGGATTTGATGCTCATATAGCTAAGTGCTTTGATGATTATGGAACTAGAGGTTTCTGGTCTTATATTAAGCTCATATTTCGGGAATACTTTAGATATATTCCTAAAACATTCGATATCGAAATTGATGGTACTTCGTTTCAAAAAGAAGCTTGGATTGTATGTATCGCTAATTCATCACAGTATGGGAATGGTGCTATTATATCACCCGAATCAACTATTGACGATGGTCAATTGGATCTTTGCACTTTGCAGAAGCCCAATTTACTACAAACTCCTTTGTTAATCGCGCGGTTTTTTATTGGAAACCTACATAAATCTTTTTTATTGAGTAGAGATTCGGGCAAAAACATCGTCATTAGAAATCACTTTGAATTATACCACACGGATGGAGAACCTGCTACCTCTGATAAAGAACTCAATATCCAAATTAATCCATTGTCTTTGAAAGTTCTAATACCAAATAAAAATGGGTAAAAAGAAAAAAAGAATAGAAATATTTACTTCAGAAACGAACTTAAATTTCGAGAATAGGGGTGAAACTTTAGCACCGTCCGAACAAGACTTAAGAATTCATATAGATTCAAAAAATAGAGGTGGAAAAACTGCAACAATCGTCAAGGGGTTCATAGGTGAGAATGGAGACCTAAAAGATTTAGGGAAACTGTTAAAATCGAGATGTGGCGTAGGCGGATCAGTAAAAGATGGAGAAATTATAATACAAGGACAATTTAGAGATAAAATTATAGAAATCTTATCTCAAAAAGGCTACCGAGTTAAAAAAGCAGGAGGCTAAATGACTTTACAAACAGTCCCTTCGTCGGCTTCCTTTTGAGCAACCTCCTCTGAGCTTGATGAACAATAGTCTTCCGAACTGGTTTCTAACGTAACATAACTTGTGTCAGGTGTTATTACCTCTACTTCATGTTCGGTAGTACATTCATAACACTTAGAACACGATGTAAAGATTAATCCTAAAGCGAGAATAGTTAGAGCTGTAAATGTTATTTTTTTCATTTGATAGTATTTTATAAATTCGATTTTGTAAAAAAAATTAACTTACAATAATCTATAATTATGCCAAAATTAGTTTTTTTTCACGTTGGAGCTGAAAATGGATAGCGTAAAGAAGCGGATTTCTATTTAAGAAAGTTAATTAGACTGATTTAGCACCCTACTGTAAATCGCTTGATACTGTGGTAATATTTTAGTGATGTCAAATTGTAAAGCTGTTTCTTTTGCTTGGTTTTTATAGCGTTTCAATATTGCTTCATCGCTTAGAATTTTAAGTGCATTTTTTGTCATAGCACCAATATCTCCAACATCGTTCAATAGCCCAGAAAACCCATGTTTATTGACCTCTGGAATACCACCAGTGTTTGTCGAAACTACGGGAACTCCACATGCCATTGCTTCAAGTGCTGCTAAACCAAAACTTTCCGTTGTTGAGGTAAGTACAAATAAATCAGAAATTGATAAAAGTTTTTCAACTACTTTTGTTTTACCAACAAATTTTATATCACCACAAACACCTTCTTTTCTGCACATTTCTTCTGCAGAATGGCGTTCGGGACCATCTCCAATCATAATTAATTTGACTGGCATTTTTTCTCTAACACCTTTAAACACTTTAATTACATCATCTACTCTCTTTACTTTTCTGAAATTAGAAACGTGCACTAAAATCTTTTCTCCATTAGGTGCGAAATCTTTTCTTAATTTTTCATCAACAACATCAGAATACGTTTCAGAACAGATAAAATTAGCTACGACATCAATTTCTCGATTTATTTCAAAATGTATCAATGTATCGCTCCGCAAACTTTCAGATACTGCCGTTACCGCATCAGAGTTATTAATAGCAAATGTCACCACGGGAACAAATGAAGAATCTTTTCCAACTAGCGTAATATCAGTGCCATGAAGCGTTGTAACGAATGGTATTATGATGCCTTGATCTTCTAGTATTTTCTTGGCCATATAGGCTGCCGAAGCATGCGGAATCGCATAGTGTACATGCAACAAATCAAGCTTCTCGTACTTAACAACATCAACCAATTTACTTGTCAAAACCAGTTCGTATGGCGTATAATCGAACAATGGGTATTTGGATACGGTAACTTCGTGGTAATAAATATTAGATGGGAAATCTTCTAACCTAACTGGTTGATCATAAGTTATGAAATGTACTTCATCTCCATTAGCGGCAAGTGCCTTGCCTAACTCCGTTGCCAAAACTCCACTTCCTCCATACGTTGGGTAACAAACTATTCCTATCTTCATGTCTAGCTCTTAATATGCTCCGTTTCTTTTTCTAATAAACCACTCAACTGATATCAATCCTAATAAAACAAAGAAAATCCATTTCAAATTTATTAAATCACTCAGTTTCTGATGAGAATATGATATCGGTTTAATGTCATTTTTATTGGATATGATTTCTATTAAATTACCTACTTTATTAGCATAAAGCATTTCACCATTTGTTTTTTTCGATAAAGTGCTCATTAGATTATGGTTAGCTTTTAAGTTAATCGATTCTAGCTGAATAGCTCTTATAATAAATTCGCCATTTTCAACAAAAACCTCTCCTGCCAATTTAGTTGTTGCAGTAAACTTGTATTTGCCGACTTTTAAACTTCCAGCATTTAGTCGATACTCATCATTAGCTTTACCAAAGACGTAACTAAAGGTGTTTTCGTTTTCATCGCTAATTTCAATATTTACTTCTGCTTTGTTGATCTTTTCGTAAGCCTGATTATATAGTTGAGCTTTCATTACAATAGATTCATTCTCATTAAATTGATTATTATAATCTACACGAAATCGCTTTTTGTCCTCTTTCAGCGATAGATATTGAACAGTTTTTTGAATAACTTCATCTACTAAAATATGATTCCCTTCGATAGAGTAATTAACTAACCTCCACCGCCAAATACCCTCGCCCAATAAAACTCCATATTTATGATCTGCATTTTTACTAAAGTACAATAACGGATTTTCAGTTTCAACAGCTCCAATTTTTTGATTTAATAAAACATCAGCACTGGTTGACGAGTTATATTTACCGAAAGGAGCATTTAGAGGCGGTAATTGCTTTAACAGAGGCTTGAGCTCTTTGTTAATGGTGAAGAATGAAAAATTTTGATCTACAATACCCTGCACTTCGCTTAACTGTTTGGAATTACCGGAAATACTCAATCCTAATTGACTATTGTTAACTAACTGAAGTGAACTCCCTGACCCTATAAGAAATAGCACTGGAACGCTTTGTTCAGCAGCTTGTTTAGCGTATTGCTGAGTATTAGCATTTAATTGATTCAATATTAACAAATTGTACTCATCTAATTGACCTTTAAAGCTTTTTAGAAGTTTTACTTCCAAAGCGTAATTATCATTTGTTTGAATAGCTTGCTTAAAGGCTGCAACATCAGGATGTGGACCTTCGCTTAATAACAAAACTTTTTGACGACCTTCTAATACTTCAACATAAAATTCAAACGTGTTATTCCGAATATTCAATTCGTCTTCTATTTCAGAAATAATAACAGTGTATCTTTGAAGACCAATCGTTTCTGCTTCCAGCATTGTTGATATAGAAGAATAAAACTCATCATTGTTTATTGTAATGTTCTTGGTGAAAACAGTCTTTTCATTTTTCACAATCTTTAGCAAAACTTTTGCTCCATTGACTTGAATTCCTACGATATCAATTTCAACCGGAAATTGATTCCCTAAAAAGGCAATCTTATTATGAGTAACATTATTAATAGCAACATCAATTTTTTCTGCAGTATCACCTAACGCTACAGAATAAATTGGAAAATTAAATTTTGATGTAGAATATATTGGATTTCTTCCTTTATTATACAAACCATCTGACGCAACAATTAATGCTCCAACATTTCTATTTGCAAAACGGCTTTCTACTTCTTCAAATAGCTGGTAGATATCTGTTTGCTGCTCATTGTATAACTTTATGTTTTTGTTTTTAACCTCGCTCCCGAAGGTGAGTAATTTAACTTCAAATTGCTCGGATAATGTATTAATTGTATTTTCAAATTCGGTGTCAAATAGACGTAACGAAACAGAATCCATTCCCATTTTTATAGATGCAGAATTATCTTGAGCAACAACTATTATCGGCTTTTCTATTTCTCTAACGATGCTTTTTAATAATGGAGTAAGAAGTAAAAAGGCTAGAAAAGAAATCAATGTGAAGCGCAGCCCAGATAATAAGCCAAGCACCCATGTGGGAACATCTTCTGATAATTTTGTTTTCCAATATAATAAATACGAAAATCCCGCTCCTAATAGCAGGCACAAAAACACGTACCACACGGGATATTCAAGAATTAATTCAGCACTCATAAATTCAATACCGCTGAGATAACGACTTGCTGTAATTCATATTGTTAAGTCAACATACCTCCACACACATTAAGCGTTTGTCCGCTTATGTATGCAGACATATCTGAAGCTAAAAACACTGAAGCGTT
>Ga0209335_10004766_pt1 | contig 12748 bp, 14 predicted proteins | sample COG_09_FD_184753 | JGI IMG/M metagenome (GOLD analysis project Ga0209335, IMG submission 184753) | Pelagic Microbial community sample from North Sea - COGITO 998_met_09 (SPAdes) (version 2) | ecosystem: Environmental > Aquatic > Marine > Neritic zone/Coastal water | place: Helgoland, sampling...
TTAGCCCGCGTAGTGTCTTAGCAGGCCCACCCAAATCTGAAAGCATAAGGTTTCGCAATCGGCACGATTCCCCAAGAACCTAAAGGGAACCAGCGGAGGGGGGTAAATTTGAACGGCATCCTGCCTGAACGTCGATCTTGAGGCGGCTGCAGAGAAGGTGACTCTGGTACAGACGGTCCTTCAAAAAAGAGGGAGCGGACCTGGTCGGGGTCACGGTTCCTAAGCCGGCACACCAACACTCATCACGCCCACTAACTGCAAAATTGTCAGAACATCAAAGTGACAAGTGCCGGGTAGACAACCTTCAGATCCGTCACCATTTCGATGCTCCCGATCCTCCGTAGGGTTGGTAATGCGGAAGCATCAAGAAATAATGAGCCCTCCTCAAGGTGCATCATCACCGAAAGTGTGAACGATAGTGACCCGCGCGCTACAGCAAGCTCAAGCAGCACCAGTGCTGCCATCTTGCGTTCCTGTATGAATGCGGACTATGGCCTCAGCACACGGGAGCATTCAATCCAAATAAGCTTTCGGCAAGTTCTGACAATTGGCAACAACCTCGTCGGCTTCGCCATTCTTCTGTGACAGTATTTCGGATAGGAACTCTGCTGTTGACGTGAGAGCATCGTCCTACACACCGTCGGGCCAGCAGTGAATCAAACTGTCGCAAACAGGCCCAGGTTGAAGTGAGCGGGGAACTACTTTGATGCCACTGGCCTCCCGAAAAAAAGACAGTGGCGCAAGAGAACGGAGAGCAGTAAACGCCGTGTTCAACATTTGCATACGAATGCGAGCGTTGTCCTCCTGTGAAGGCATGCAAACGGTATTTAAGATCTGGTAAAACCAAAGTTGCAACACGCAATGAAGACAAAGATGCCAGATTCCGGTCGGAAAGGTTGGTGAGCCCACCTTGAGAAGAAGAGAGAAAACAAGTTGGAGTCCGGTTCGCAGAGCGATGTCCATCATGGGCGATGGAGGAGTCACAACAGGGTCTTCAAGTAGTGATTTTGGGTCTTGACTCTTCATAGTGATGACCACATCACGCGATCCGATCGAGACGAATGGCCTGCAGAGAACACGTGCACATCAACATCACGCCAAATCTTAGCATCTCAGGCAAGTTCTGAGGGCACTGGAGGCGGCCCGATAGATCACCTGACGGGACCCGCGAGACCTGATGCGTGGCAGAGCCTCTGATCATTCTTGTAAAATACGACGACCTTCTCAGTCATATCAACCTCAATACGGATCACGTCTCCAGTACGATACCCTCCGTAGCACCCTTGCGAGGACGAGAGCACGCGCAGCGAGCCATCCCCTGCACGAAGCACAATGTTGCGTCCATTGTAATTGTCGTTCAGATCGACGTTGTCGTATGCAATCCCCTGTTATCGCGACAGCTTACGTTCACTGTTCTGAGTGGGCATCTAGAGGGATAAGCACCACTCTGCAGGAAGTATAAAGAGAGTAACAGACGCACCACGTACACGTAGTCGGTTTGGCACTTGTTGATCACAAAGGTGAAAGAATGAGTGCCATGTACAAAGAGCTGCGCTCCTAGTACGCCGCCCCACTCGTTTCCGTTGGATCGGGTAACCGTTGTACTCCCATTAGAAAGCACAACGTCGCGCCCGCAACGAGTCTCGTCCCACTGCCAGTCCCACGTTTCACCGCGCAGCATTTTGTGTCACACGCCAGCACCATGACCGTGGCGGTGTATATAGAATGCGGGATTAATTCCCATCCAAACCAGGCGGTGGTGTTTTGTGTCCTTGTGGGCCGGCATACCTTCGCCTCAGCACTGACAGAGAAGCAGCCATCCTGCCACACTACTTGCTCATTCGTGTGCTTCAGCATCCGCCGTCCAGCCATAGACAGTGCATGGATCCGCCGGCGAAGCGCCCGCTGCCCCTCTGACACCATGACCTGTCAACAAATAGCCTTGTGTGATTATGTCCAGAAAGACAGGGTTGCACAGCCTCTGCCGCGACTGTGGCAGAGATGTAAAACCACTGCCACCTACGCCGCCAGCTGGAAACGCGGACAACGAAACACAAGATCCAGCCCGCCGCATCCAAAAAAATGACGCTTGAGGGGATCAGGCCTCACCCCGCGAGCGCTTTTCGTCAACTCGCCAAGAGCCTCTCGAACCCCACGGCTTCCCATCAAGTTGCCCGCTGAGTAAGCCCCCCCCACAGCAGGGCGGTCCGCTCCCGGATGGCCCTGCATACTTTGATCCCGCACGCTCACACCTTGAACTCACACCTCATTCCCGCCGAACGTGTCTCTGAGAGGATGCGAGGCCGAACACGCACGGCACAAAAGACCTGAAGTTGGCACGCAGGATATGCCAGCAGCTGCAGGGCGTGCTGAACCCAACGCTGCAGGGCGCAATCCCTGGTTCCACACAGCCAGGAAGCCGCCCTTTGGACCAGCCTTCGCGCCAGCGCCTCCAGCTACCTCACTGGTGATGCGTGCAGGTCCTCGGGTTTGGCAAGCGCGGTCGGATGTGTCGGGGACAGCAGATGGGTGCTGTAAATGTCGAGTCCGGATTTTGATGTTCCAGTCCTTCGGGCACGTCAGAGTTTCATTCAAGAGAGACCTCGAAGCAGTCGTAGGGATGCGCACATCATGTGGGGTCCTTCTGGCTCTAGCTTGGGCAGGCAATGCCGCAGCATTCGCGCCGATGCACGGTTCGATGGGGTTGCGCCGCCCGAAGGCAACCGGTGCGCAGGCTGCACGCATGCTGGTTGGTGTTCCCAAGGAGGTCCTCGTCACCGGAGCAGCTGGGCGCACCGGCTTTCTCACTTTCACCAAGATGCGGGAGATGGAAAAGGAGTTCTTTGTCAAGGGATTTGTGCACAATGAGAAGAGCGCGCAGAAACTTGAGCGGACCGGTGCTTCCCTTGGAGACAGCCCAGCGATCCAGGCGCAGAACAAGAAGCTCCGCGAGATGGGGATGCCCGCAGATGATGAGGAGCCCGAGGTTTTCGTGGGTGACATCCGAAACGCTGACGACCTCAAACGTGCAATGGATCAGTGCGACGCATTGGTCATCCTCACCTCGGGAGTTCCGAAGCTCCGCAAGCGCGAGATCTTCAAGACCCTCCTGAGCAAGATCATTGGACGGCAGCGCATGCCCAACTTCTATTACAACGACACGCCCGAGCAGATTGATTGGATCGGAGCGAAACAGCAAATTGATGTGGCGAAGGAAATGGGGGTGAACCACATTGTGCTCGTCAGCTCGATGGGTGTGTCGCCCAGCAAGAACACGCCAGACAACACCCTGAACAAGATCGGCGGAGGCAACATCCTCGTTTGGAAGGCCAAGGCTGAAGAGTACCTTGCAAACTGTGGCGTGGACTATACCATCATTCACCCGGGCGGTTTGTCGAACAAGGTCGGCGGGGAGCGGGAGATCGTGGTGGGGGTCAACGACGATCTCCTCGACAACTTCGAGTCTCTCGGCGCCACACGCTCGATCCCGCGTGCGGACGTTGCCGAGGTTGCTACCATCCCGCGTGTTTTGTGGTAGCATGGATCAGGGCGTCGAAAGAGCGATGGTCGCAACTCACCTCTGTGGGCGGTGCGGTTGGCAGGTGGTCATCCAGTCCCTGATCCACAAGGACCTGGTGTCCAACCGCTCTTTCGACATCGTCAGTAAGGAAGTTGGCGCCGGCATTCCGACCAAGGACTGGCCCGCTCTCTTCAAGAAACTTCCTGCGCCCTGAAGTGACGAGGCGGTCGATCTAGCCACGCAAACAAATATGCTGACGTACAGGGCAACGCGAATGCTGGTGCAGCTACAAAACCCCGACAGCAGCGGTGGGCGCTGCAATGTTTGGTGAACGCACAACCGCTCTGTTTCGCATTGCGGGACCTGTCGTGAACCATTGGGCACCGCATCTAGCGCGAAAGTGCTCCGGCGAAGCACGGCTCGCACTAGCTCTTGACACGTTTGCGATCCTTCATAAACAAAGCGACGTTGTTTCGCCTACGGTGCGACTAGATTGACACCTGAGGGTTCAAAGCTTGCGAAAATGGCCGTTGCGTCCCCTGCAACTACCACATCGTAGCGACAGGGGTTGGAGAAATCAGAAAAGCGATTGCAGTTCTTCACCTCACATCACATGGATGGGATTAGCATAGATTGTTGCAGTGCTTTGATGCCCATAAGAATCAAAGATAAACCTCTAGAGCACTTGGAATGTTCTTGAGCCGCTCCTCTCCTGGCGGAACGGTTCAGCTCCAGGAAGGGAGCGGTTCTCAACTCTTCCAGAGGTCCTGCTCTGCTTCTTCATCTGGCCAGATCTCGGAGGCGGGCCCAGGGATAAAAAAACCGGCTACAAGTCAAGGAGACAGGTCACAGCCGATTAGGGGCGATGACGCTCTTCAGGCGTACCGAGCAAGCTGTCGAAGAGCTTGAGAAATTGTTGGCCACAATCGCTCCAGATAGTATCGTGGGCTCTGACGTGAAGGAGCGCAAGCGCCAGCTGGACAATGCTTTGAGAATATTCGATGAGGTGCTCTTCGCTGTTTAAGAGCCAGAAGGGATCCGTGCTGCCGGCACTGACGTAGTCGGCTTGCCATAAGAAGATACTGATGTCTATATGCTTTGATTCGCGTGAGAAACCCTCTCTTTCAAGTGCAACTTCCGCGCTAAGTTGGGTCGAAACAGGTATCGCCCGCGGTGTCAAAGATGCGGAAGGCAGCCGAAGACACGAACCCAGCGTCGCGCACGTACGGCGAACAGATGGCGGCTAAAGTCCTCGCGCTTTGTGCTCGATTTGATGCGTTGGAGGCCAGTCGTTCTACTATCGAGCAAGAGGTTTTAGTCCAATTCCCCGCCATGACACGGGAGCTGCATCTAACATCCGGCTGTGGGTTTGTCAGGCGAAGAACGTGGGGCATGAGGTGGCTAGGCTCGCAGAGGAAGAAAAGCGCGCTGTACAGGCGGTCGAAGCGGCTAAGGTGGCTGCAGCTGAGGCGGCCGCTGCTGAGGCAGAAGCAGCCAAGGCGGCAGCAGCCCAAGCAGCAGCGGCCAAGGCCGAAGCGACGGCGGCGCGGGATTCTGCTGCAAAGCGAGACGCTGCAGAGAAAGCTGCGTTTCAGGCGCAGCAAGCGCAGAAAGCGGCAGCTGAAAACCATGCACGGGACGATTCTCGCCCTGCTACAACGGGAGCAGCAGAGACAGCCACATCGAAGACCGCGCTTGCTGGGAACGGTTCAGCAGAGGCTACGACTGCATCTAAATCAACCGTGGCGTCGTCCCCGTCCTCCAAAGCGATGTCTTCAGACGCTGGTTCTTCGGATGGTGAGCTTGTCCTTAATATCAAGTCAAACACAGGCGAGGGTGCCAAGTCGGTAAGTGTTCCGTCAAAGGAGTTGACAGTGCTGCGTTTGAAGGAAGCGATCGAGGCCTCGATGGGCCATGCCCCTGCCACGCAAAGGCTTATTTTTTCAGGCAAAGTCCTGGATAATGCCAAGACGCTGGCCTCGTACTCAATTCGCTCAGGTGTTACTCTACATTTGGTCGTATCAGCGTCGCTCGCAGGAGGAAGTCCAGGCGGCTCTGCCTCGACAGGTGATGCATCGTCACCAGCCGGGCCTGCGCCGTTGGCCGGCAAGGTGCACGAAGTTCTTCGAGGATCTGTTGAAATGCGCCAGCTTCTCACTACGGCGGTGAGGTTACCAGACATGTCTGCATCTCTGTGTACTGCGTCTCGTCTGACCATCGTTTTTTTGGCCCCGTTTTTGAGTCGAACTCATAATCGCCTCCCGCCATGGGTGCAGGGCTCAAAGCTGGTAGTCGTGGATTGGTATGCCCCGTGGTGCGGTCCGTGTAGGGGTATGGCGCCTCACTTTGATGCATTGGCGCAAGAGCACCAAGACGTCATCTTTGCAAAAGTCGATACCGAGGCGTCGGGCGAGAACAAGGCGCTTGCTATGGAAGCTGCGATTCGGGCCTTTCCTACGTTTCATCTATATCGTAATTCGCAACGTGTACACAGCTTTACAGGCGCTGACCCTGCAAAGCTGCGCGATGCGATCGATAGAAACAAACCGCCGTCTACTGGGACGCCCGCTGTATCTTCTGAGGCAGCGCAAGATGACCTGGTATGCTTTCCACGACACTTCCGGACTGCTGTGCAAGCAACCTGTGCGAGCGCGTCCAGAGGCGTGTTGGCGCAATCTCCGTTCTGAAACATTTTTGGGGGGGTTAGGCGGACGAACTTACCAGAAGTGTCAAGGTCGCGCTGGTGAACCTGAAAAGCTCGTGCTCAACCGATGCGGAATTCGTTGCAGCATGCAAAACGCTCCTCTCGTTCGTTGGTCCAACCCGGCCCGTCGCTCTAAGCACCCAACCAAGCTTCAAGACCTGAAAGTAACGTTATGCTGCTGGGAGGCAGGGAATCCGATTCACAATCCAGATGAGGCCAAGTACCGGCGAATTCGGAAGGGCAACTCGGCTTTCCAGAACCGATTGGGATCCAAGAGAGGCGGCATTGAGGCGTTGCTGGCTTTTGGTTTCAGGGAGATCACAGATGGCAATCCTCCCGAAGAGTATCTGGTTCTCGATACTGTGTCTCCCGAAATGGTCAAGGTCAAGGAACTTCTCGAGAAGGCCGTTCCAGGCGGTTCGAGTGCATCTCAAACCCCTGTGGCGGCATCCGCGTCGCCAGCAGCTGGTGCATTCGGCCTGCCTGCTGGTATGGGCCTCGGTATGCCCGGCACCGGGGGAATGGGACCTATGGGCGGGATGGGCGGTGACCAAATGCAGAGAGCGATGGAGATGATGCAGAACCCGGTGATGCGGAGGTTGACGGAGCGGATGATGAGCAACCCGGCGATGATGCAGGCAATGCAATCGGCGACGCAGAACGGGAACCCCAGTTCGCTTATGTTCGACCCTGCATTTGCTGAAACGATGCGCAATATCATGCAAGATCCAGAGATGCAGGCGGCAATGCAGGACCCTTCTACGATTCAGCAGATGATGAGCTACATGGGCGGAGGAGGAGCTAGTGCACTTGGCGGGATCCCATTCGGTGGAGCGGGTATGTCTGGCTTCAGTGGGACGAACGGTGGTGCATCAGGTGGAGGTGGTTTTGGTGTGCCGTTGCCATCTGCTCCCTCCACGCAGCCAGCACCAACGACTCCGGCAACGCCACTTGCCCCAGTGACGGCTCCTCCGGCAAATGGCGGCACGGGAACCGACGACGCCGATGCAGATGAGCAGGCTATGCTAGCAGAGGCCTTGCGCCTTTCAATGGAGGAAGGCACCAAGGACCAAGAGCACAAGGAGTGAGATGTAAACGTGATTCAACCGCGCTGCTGTCACATTGTTCGATGTCTATCATGCCCGGGCTCGTGTGCTGGCAGTATGTAGATGTCAGCACACCACAGTGGCACGTGCCCCGCATGCTCTTGACACATCATTTCATCTTTGCCGACGATTCATACGAAGAGCATAGGGGGCAACTAGAATGATGTGAGTGTGACATAGCCGAAGCCTCAAATCGGCTTGATGTCCAGGGAGCTTCCAGCGTCGAGGGCGCCCGGGACCGGGGCTCCTGGTTTTTTCATCCCCAGGATGCCTTTGAACATGTCCCGTTTGCGAGCTTTCATCACTTGCGTCCTAGCGTCTTCCGGTTCTGCGGTGCTGAGAATAGATTTGTAGTGACGCTGTGCCGCTTTCTTGTTCAGTTTCACGTTTCTGTTGAGCTCCGCATTCCCAGCGGCAGCCGCACCTGCCTCGATGCCATCTTCGCTCCTGCAGGCCGCAGTGTGTTCGTGTGTCAAAGGCGGGGCTGGAGCTCACTGCCCATGAGAAGCTCAATCGCAGCATCTTACCCGCTTGTCGTGATGCTACCATCGAGCACGGCCGTCTTTGATGCTCCTCGACCAAACTCGTCTGGTATGATGACGGCGCTACGAGACGCCACTCGCGCCGGGTGAATCCCCGGGTACTCCAACGCCCTTTGCTGGGCGCAAAGTTCCACCTACAACACTTCAAAGATTAGTAGTGATGCGTCGCTTCTTGCAGTCAAATCAAAAAAGATCACTGAACCTCGCGCTTTGCAGTCCAGGCCTCCCGCGCCTTGACGGTGGCTTCTCGCCGCCCAAGTCCTTCCTCCCGCCCATGCATTTCCCTGGTGGGTCGAGAAACGAGGGCCAGGCTTCAGGCCGATCCGCGACAAGCTGCTTATGTGGTCGCATGCGCATCTAGCGATTGCACCTCTCGCGCTCTTCGCAAAGTGTTTCACGTCGCTGCAGCTCCTCCAAACGCGCCTGGGTCGCAGCGAGGGCAGGGTCAGATGCACTCGCACATGATTACGCGGGTGTTTGACTAAACGAAGAACCTTGTATTCGCTGTAGAGCTTTTTTACGCGAATCATCTTCTCTGATGCCTCAGCAAGCGCGGACTCAGACGCCAGCCGCTGCGCATGCAAGTCCGAGATGTCGTCACGCAGCTCATCTCGAACCTGAAACCCAGAAAGCTTAGACAATGAGGAATCAAGACGACGGTTCGCCCTTCCATCAAATTTTGTTCAGACCTTTAGCATTTCGTTCTGCATCGAAGTTTTTTGTTCGGTTGCTGCAGCTGCCGACTTCTCTGCAGATTGAGCCCTGCCTTCTGCCTCAAAGGCTCGCTCCTCCTGCACACATTGAAAACCATTCAACATCAAGCAAAGGTCAAACGTGCATGACAGGGCACGCCTTGCTCGAAGTGAGTACGTATTTGCACCGCGATTGCTGCTCGCTGCTCGAGCGCCAATGTGTGTTCCTCTTTATGGTGAAGCATTTCCAAGCATTCCTTCCCCGCCTCGGTCTCCTTGCGAATTTCGCGCAGTGCAGCTTCTTCTGCCTCTCGCTTAAGAGTCAAACGCGCAACTTGCTCCTTGATATCAGCTAATTCTTCTGCGCGTGCGGCCTGTTGATCGAGAGACTCAGAAACCAATTCGAATTTAGACATACCTCACTTGGCCGTACAAACTCGGTTCGACAGGAAAGCCGTACAAACTCGGTTCGACAGAAAAGCCTATCGCTAGATGCCCTGAGGGAATAAGGGCAGTGCTTCACCATGGCCACATCGTCACGCAGCAACTCCACACGATTCATGGCAGTACCGACGCGGCCAATCATCTCCTAATGGCCCCGGCACGACCGGTCATGGGACAGCTGCCGGAACTCGGACTGCTTCCGAAGTAGAATGCAAGTTGCACAAATGTGAGTTGGAAGGGTCACTACTTCCGTGCGGGTTGAACACTGGTCGAGCGTCCGTATGAATTTCGTTTCTAAGTCTTGGCATCCTTTTGCAGCGGCATGCGCCGCAGCTTCCCACTCTGCCTTCGTTTCCGAAAGAAGCTTCCCTGGAAAACATACGAAACCGCATACGAATCCGCACCTTGAGTAGCCAGCGGATGCAGAAGTGGGAGAGGCGCGGTGGCATACGGGCGCTTGGACTTGGAGTCGAGAGGGTCACCTGCAGTCGCAAGGCGAACCTCCACGTCCTCTGCTTGCGACTGGATCACTGCCCGCGAACCAGGCATTGCTATAGGTATGGTCCAGTCCGTTCTCCATAGGCGCTCCGTTCTCGTGCCCTTGCTAGCATCAAGCTTTCCCTTTCCCCGATCGCCTTTTCCCTTTCCAACACCCCCTCGGACCACTGATACTGCAGGCTGGTCCGAAGCGAATCCTGGACTTGCTTGTGATTCTCCTGCAATGCAAGCACTCGGGAAGTCTTCTTCAATCTGGGGCGGCGGTGGTGGGCTCCGGCTTGCCCGCACGTGTTCCCTCCCCCCTTCTTGTTGACGAGTGGGGAGGGATTCCCCCCTTCCGCGCAGAGAATCCACAAAACTTGAAAGCTGCGCCGCAACCCGCGCGCCTCCGCGATCGTTCAAATCCTGTCACCAAAAATTCAATTCAATGCCTGGGATTTGGCGCAGCAAGCAAAAGAGTCGCAGAGCAGAGATTTTCCTTTACCCACGGCGGTGCCTGCTGCTTTTCACTCTGCTGAGTGTCGCTATCCGCACGATGACCGGTGATTAGCGGGCAATTTGGTGAGAATTGTCTGCGCCGGAAACCCGTGGTGGCATTAGAAGCAGTGATGTGCACAACTGTCCGGGTGCAGGGTTGGGCGGCATTTTCCTGTGCGACTCCTCGATCTCATCCTCGGGGTCCCAGTTGAAGAGAACCTGATTACGCTAGCTTTTAACTGAGGGAGATGATCGAATCATCATAGCAACCCCCGGAGAGTTGGTTAGAGTAAGGCGCGGGATCACGAGAATGGGCTGGGTCACCTTGCCGCACGCATGGCAAGCTACACGGTCCGGGATGCCAGGAAGGGGAGCATAAAAGAAGCCCGCCGCAACCAGATCAGATGGCCTTGGCTTTTCAAGTGCCCACCCCCCATTTTCCTGCGAAAGGCGGCGATTGTGAACAAGTACACTAAGCAACTTGACCATCATCCCGCCCGGAAAGAGCAAACTGCTGCCGTCCCGCTTCTGAGTGCAAAATTGCTGAAAGGCAGGGCAGGGCACCAGAAACGACTCGGCACGTCGCGCGGGATCGTCGTAATACTCGAGAAGTTCCTGAACGATGTGGAGTGAGACTTGCTGCCAAGGCAGGCGTAGCTACGTGGCTGGTCTTCTACTAGAACAGGGCTCGCATCCTCGCAACGGGGTGGACCAGACCTCTGAATCATCACCGGGAACGTATCCATCGCTCCTCTTCACAACTGGAAGGCGGCTGGCGACCTCCTTGCCCACCTCGGCGAGGCGCCCGAGCACGTCCATCCTGCTGGGGAGCAGATGACACTTCGCCAAGCTTCGTGTGTTGGCTGGTCAAAAAGCGCCCTCCGCAAACGAGGCCGGGATGCAGAAGAGCGCCTTCGTGACGTTGGGGGGCGTGGGTACACTCCGCTTCATTTCTGCTGCCGTGAATCGACCGAATGCTTTCCGCTCGCCCCTGCCTTGTACACTATCCGTCGCTGGTGCTGCCCGTGGCGGAATGCGCGATGGGGAAGGAGGATCCATGAGGGGACGGGAGCACCAGTTGCACAGTTGGAGTCGCTTGAATAGCAAGGGGATTAGCCCGTTGCTCGATACGCTTGCGTGCTCTAGGGCTGCAGGACGCGCTGGACCGGCTAAAGGAAAGCGGTGCGGTAAGTCCGTGGCGACTGTGCTGCTCTGTGCCCTCTCTGCGGCGGCTCAGAACAGTGGAATGGGTGATGGGGCCGCCTGTGGGGGAATTGAGGTCGAAAAGAAATTTGCAATTGACGACGGCGTCGAAAGGCGAATTGCTGAGGTGGGTTTCGGTGCTGCCCAAAAGCCTGTGGTAGCTCCCCAGCCTTATACAGTGCACGACGCCGCAGGCTCTTCCATTCCGTGGCGAGGTGCGACTTCAAGATTCTTACTTTGACACTTCCGACTATCGCCTTACCAAGAAGGTCCTTCAGACTGTGGAACCTGCATTACAGCTTGTCGCGTTCACGAAAGGTGACAAGTGTCGTGGCAGGACTACTGGCTGCGCTTGCGCGATGGGTCGTGGGAGCTCAAGGAGCCAACCGCACAGAGCAAAAGCAGCAGCGCAGGTCTTGGATTGCGTAGAACCGAGGATGACTCTCAGCGTTGCCGTCAGAGTTGCAGCTCAATTCTTTATTATTTGGGGCAGGAATGGATGTGTACAACGAGTTGACCGAAGAGGACGCGATTGCAGCAGGTGAAGACCGTGAACTGCCCAGCAAACATAGACAGCGCATTTTGGCCTTGCCTGTTCCTGCGCAACGTGTCAGGCTGCGTGTGCGCAGCGTTGGAGCAGCTGCTGCCAGGCATGACGACGACTCGTGGCGGACTACTGAAGGAGCGCCTTCTCGCCGAGGTCTTCAAAACAACCGAGAATCCATCGCAACGGTTTAGCTCATGGCCGTTGCATCTCCCGGTGGACGCGTCCCAGATGCGAATAATGCGTGTGGCCCGGACAGGGCTGTGCGGCGTTCTGTACGATCGTTTCCGCGCGGCGCAAATACGGCAGGAGTGGCCCGCAGCCAGGCGCTACTGGGGACGGGGTCGGGGTGGATCTTGATGTAGTCCTCGCGCCCGAGGGGTTCACGTATGCGATCGGAGAGGTGCATGCCCCAAATTCCCCCGCTGGTGCGAAGCTGTGAAGCGGCGGCATTATACGGGGTGCGGGGCGCATTCTCACGGCAACCTCATCCCACTTACAGGTGGAGGTCATGGCAATAGATGAGGCAGATGTTCCGCGCGCTGAAACCGCCGTCGATGCATTTATTGAGCGAATCGCGCCTCCTCGGGGCAAGGTGAGCTGAATAGCTGCTCAGGATTGTAGAAATGCCTGCCCACCACTCAGGCGTCCAATCCGGTAAGGACTGGCGTTTATTGCGTGGACACACTTTGAGACGAGCGAAGCTCATGCCTTTCCGGGCCATATCAGGTTGCTCTGGGAAAGGTACTTGCGCTGATCAAGGACACCCGACCGGACCATTTTCGTGTTCTCCAGCAAGAGCATCCAAAGCTACGCCAGGTTTAGCTCGGGAAAAAAATAGATCCGCTTTTCGAGGGGATTGCACAGGCGCTGGATTGGTAAACGAGCCACGCGCAGCAGGCGCATGGACCAGGAGCCGTTTACCAAAAGTTTACCTGTTTAGGGTTTAGGGTTTAGGGTTTAAGGTTTAGGGTTTAGGGTTTAGGGTTTAGGGTTTAGGGTTTAGGGTTTAGGGTTT
>Ga0209335_10004767_pt1 | contig 12748 bp, 14 predicted proteins | sample COG_09_FD_184753 | JGI IMG/M metagenome (GOLD analysis project Ga0209335, IMG submission 184753) | Pelagic Microbial community sample from North Sea - COGITO 998_met_09 (SPAdes) (version 2) | ecosystem: Environmental > Aquatic > Marine > Neritic zone/Coastal water | place: Helgoland, sampling...
CTAAATAAAACCCAACCAACTGCCACATAGCGTCAAGACCTAAGCATCCAGGCATAACAGGATCGCCTTTGAAGTGACAATCAAAAAACCATAAATCATTTTTAATATCTAACTCAGCCTTCAAAGAGCCTTTGTTATACATACCATTATCTTCATTAATCTCAGTTATTCTATCAAACATAAGCATTGGAGGAAGAGGTAATTTGGCGTTGCCTTCGCCAAAAAGCTCGCCATTTCCACAGGTTATTAGATCATCATAGGTATATGAATTTTTTTTCATAATTTAAGAACCTTTATTACTTGATTTATAACCAATATAATATAGAAATAGTTTAGAATTATTATAAAGAACCATGAATATTAATACTGATTACATCAATAAATTAAGAAACTCTGGATTAAGACCCACTAAACAAAGATTAAAAATCTGCGAAGTTTTATTCGATACTGACAAAACTTTTCATTTTACAATCAATGATCTTGCAAAGATTATTAGCGAAAAATTAAGTGAAAAAATATCTTTAGCTACTGTTTATAATACAGTTCATGCATTTAAAAAAAAAGGATATCTAAAAGAAATATCAATCAATAGTGATAAAAGTTATTTTGATACCAACACTTCAACTCATCACCATTTTTTTGATGAAGATACCAATGAACTAATTGATTGTGATGAAGATGCAATTGATTCTATAAATGTTAAAAATAACATTACTGGAAAAAAAATAAATTCAGTAGAAGTTTTGATTAAAGTTGCGAGTGATAATCAAAATCAAAATTAATTTAATAAAATCAATAACTTAAAATATACATTATAATTATTCTAAACTATTGACATTTAGTTTAGAACCATTATATGTTTCACATCATTAAAATAAGGAGAATATAATGTCATTAAAAGGAACTAAGACAAAAGAAAATCTAGAAGCAGCGTTTGCTGGTGAAAGCCAAGCAAACAGAAGATACTTATACTTCGCTCAAAAAGCAGATATCGAAGGATACAATGATGTAGCATCAGTATTTAGATCAACAGCAGAAGGTGAAACAGGCCACGCGCATGGACACTTAGAGTATCTTGAAGAAGTGGGTGATCCTGCTACTGGTTTACCAATTGGTGAAACTAAAGCTAACTTAGAGTCTGCAGTACAAGGTGAAACACATGAGTATACAGACATGTACCCTGGTATGGCTAAGACTGCTAGAGAAGAAGGTTTTGAAGAAATCGCAGATTGGTTTGAAACTTTAGCAAAAGCTGAAAAATCTCATGCTGGTAAATTCCAAAAAACTTTGGAATCTATAAGTTAATAAATTCTTTGGTGGGCATTAACGTGCCCACTAAACACAACATAAAAATTCAAAAATAAAAAATTTATAAAATGATAGATCAAGTTTTTCAAACTATAAAAGATTGGTTTAACGAACCAGTATTGTTAGTTTCTTTATCAATCATAATAATAGCAAACTTAATTATATGAGCAAAGAAGGCAGTTTAGACGCACCAATAAGACATCCAATAGATTTTGAACATCCTGATTTTTTAAATCCTGAAAAATTAGATGCTGAAATGAGAAGAGCATTTGATATCTGTCATGGATGCAGAAGATGTTTTAATTTATGCGACTCGTTCCCAAAACTTTTCGATATGATTGATGAATCAGAAAATGAAGATGTTGAAAGTTTAAAAAGTGAACAGTTCGAGCCAGTTGTAGATGCATGTACACTTTGTGACATGTGTTTTATGACCAAATGCCCATATGTCCCACCTCATGACTTTGATTTAGATTTTCCTCATTTGATGTTGAGGTATAGAACTGCTCAAAAAAAATTAGGAAAATTACCAAGTGTACCAACACAATTAGCTCAAATAGATAGAAATGCTAAAATTGGAGTGATGTTTTCAAAACTTGTTAATTGGGCATCAGATATTAAAAACAGTTTCTTTAGAAAAATTTTAGAAATTATCGCAGGTATTGATAAAAGAGTTCAGTTACCAAAATACAATTCTGAAACGTTTTCAAATTTCTTTAAAAAGAATAAGGATAAAATTAATTTTGAAATTCCTAATAAAGATAGAAAAGTTGTTATTTACACAACTTGTTTTGTTAACTTTAACAAAAAAAATACAGGGGTTGCGGCATTAAAAGTCTTAAAAAAGAATGGTGTTGAGGTTCAGGAAGCATATCCAGGCTGTTGTGGAATGCCTTACTTGGAACAAGCAGATCTACCAAAAGTGGTTGAACAGGCAAAAAAAGTATCAAAAGATTTATTAGAATGGGTTGATAAAGGCTATAAGGTGATAACCTTAACAGCAAGCTGTGGTCTAATGTTAAAATTTGAATGGCCACTTTTGCTACCAAAAGATGAAAATATAAAAAAATTATCTTCAAATGTAATGGATATAGATGAATATGTTGTAGATATTGCAAACAACGAAGGTTTAGTTGATGGGCTACAAGAAATCGATGGTGGCGTAACAGTTCATCATGCATGTCATGCTAGAGCTCAAAACATGGGGGTTAAAGCTAGAGATATGTTAAAGCTAATTCCAAATGTTAAGATAGATGTAGTTGAAAAGTGTGCTGGTCATGGTGGAACTTTTGGAGTTATGAAAGATACTCACGATTTAGCAAATAAAGTTGGAAGACCTGCTGCAAGACAGATTAAAAATAAAAACAATAAGTATATGGCATCAGATTGTCCATTAGCTGGAAAACATTTGAAACAATTAGAAGTGGATACAAATATTTCTAATGATGAGGCGTTACATCCTATCGAATTAATGGCAAAAAGTTATAGGTTATAATCATGTCTAAAGAAAATAGAGAAATTCAAAAAGAAGATATCATGCCTCTTGAGGTTTATACCAAAAATAGAAAAGAGCTAAGAAAGAATATTGTAAATTTTAAAAAAGATAGAAGAATTGCATTAGGGCCATATGCAACTTTTTATTTTGAAAGTTATGAGACAATGTTAGCTCAAGTTCAAGAGATGTTGTATATTGAAAAAGGTGGAGATGAACAGCTTAAAGACGAGCTTATTGCTTACAATCCTTTAGTTCCAAATGGTAAAGAATTAGTTGCTACACTAATGTTTGAAATAGACAATCCAGTTTCAAGAGCTGCTTTTTTAGGTAAAGTTGGAGGAATAGAGGAAAAAGTTTTTATTAAAATTGATGGTGAGGTAATTAAAGCAATCCCAGAAGTTGATGTAGATAGAACCTCTGCAGATGGCAAAGCTTCTTCAGTTCAATTTGTTCATTTTAATCTTAATGATGAACAAATAAAAAAATTCAAATCAGAAGGGGCTGATGTTGAAATTGGCATGGATCATAAGGAATATTCACACACAACGAAACTAAGCGTTGAAAGTTTAAGATCTTTATCTGCTGATTTTAGTTAATTTAGTCCCCAAATACTTGTAGTTTTAACCCAACCGACATAATCATCAGTTTTTATTCTACACCATTTGTCTTCACATTTTTGAACTATTAAAAGCCTACCTTTTTTAATTTGAGCTATTGGTTTTGAAAAAGAGGATGGTTTTTTAAATAAAATTTTATCTGCAGTTGTAATAACAGAGTTATTTTTTTTAAGCTGTGAAATATGAATCCAACCACTATTATTTTTTAAATCAATTATCCTTCTAAAATTTTCCTTTTTGTCTATTTGTCTGATTGGAAGGTTTACTTTTTTATAAACGTATTTAATGTCCGACTCAAAGCTAGGACCATAACGAACATTCACTTTACTTTTTTTTAAAGATAAAAAAATTTCTTCAGCAGTTGTGGATGAAATAAAGAGTGTAAAGCAGAGTATAATGTAAATAATCTTTTGCATTAATTACAAATACATTTTTTTCTTTTATTAATTTTTACTTTTCTAAAATTTAAATTTAATAAATCAATTATTAAAATAAAACTATTTAAATTTTTTCCAATTTTTAAAATATCTTTTAATATTTCATTTGCTTGCATCGTTCCAATAATCCCAGCAACTGTTCCTAATATGCCTTCATATTCACAATTTAGTACATCATCACTTATAGTCTCTTCTTGATAAAAACATCTTAAGCAAGGATCTTTTTTATTATTAAAATTAAAGGAAAAAATATGACCGTCAAATTTGCTTATTGCTCCAGTTACTAGAAATTTTTTATATTTAAGACTTATGTCGTTAATTAAGAATTTTGTTTCAAAATTATCTGATCCATCAACTATGTAATCGTATTTCTTAATTATTTTCACAAAATTTTTCTTATCTAATCTAAAATTATAAATATTAATTTTTGTTTTAGCATTTATGTTTTTTAACTTTTTTTGTGCAATTTTAACTTTAGATTTATTTAAATCTTTTTGGTCATATAAACTTTGTCGATGAATATTTGAAATATTAACAATGTCATCATCAACAATTCCAAGCATACCAACACCAGATCTTGTTAAAAACTCAGCGACAGGACAGCCTAATCCACCCATTCCAATTATTAATACTTTTGAATTAAGAATTTTTTTTTGACCTAGAACACCAATATTTTTTAAGATAATTTGTCTAGAATACTTTTCGAGTTGATTTTTATCTAAATTTAAGCTCATTTTCCAGTTGAGCCAAATCCACCTTCTCCCCTAATTGTTTCAGGTAGATTATCTGTTTCTTCTAAATTCATTTTTATAACAGGAGTTAAAACCATTTGAGCAATTCTATCTTTGTTATTTATCAAGAAATCACTGTTTCCATGATTGTAAAGAATTACTTTTATTTCACCTCTATAGTCACTATCAATTGTTCCAGGTGTGTTTAAAACACTGATACTATTCTTAGCAGCCAAACCAGATCTTGGTCTTATCTGAATCTCATAGTCATCTTGAAAAGCGACTGAAATCCCCGTTGGAACTAAGCATGATTTTTGTGGTTTAAGAGTTACTGGTTCTTTTATAAATGCCATTAAATCCATTCCAGACGCTCCTTTTGTTTTGTATGCAGGAAGTTCAACTTCGGCATCTAATTTTTTTATGAGAACCTTGGTCATCAATTTAATTGATTAATTATTCTCTCAACTATTTCTTCAGATATTTCAGATTTTTTCTTATAAGGAAGTTTTTCTTTTTTATTATCAATATCTTTATAATAAATTGTTACTTCATTGAAATCAGAATCAAAACCTATTTTTTTATTTGATACATCATTAGCAATAATCCAATCGCAGTTTTTATCATTTAATTTTTTTTCGGCATTATTTTCAATATCATTAGTCTCTGCTGCAAAACCTATAACAAGTTCAGGTCTCATCGAATTATGATTTGAAATATAATTTAAAATATCTACATTTTTTTCTAAAGTTAAGTTTAAAGAGTCTTGTTTTTTAATTTTATTTTCAGATTTTTTATTAATCTTAAAATCAGCAACTGCAGCAGAAAAAATCGCTACATCAGCAGGTAAATTTTTTTGAGTTTCAAGAAACATTTCATCAGCTGTTTCAACTTTAATTAAATTAATATCATCATCAACTTTTAAATTTGTCGGTCCAGAAATAAGAGTTGTGTCAAAGCCTTTTCTAGATAATGATTTTGCAATTTCATATCCTTGTTTGCCACTAGATTTGTTTGTAATATATCTTACAGGATCTATATATTCATTAGTTGGCCCAGCTGTAACTAGTGCTTTCAATTTTTTATTATTTTTTAAACTTAAAAAATAGTTATCAATTTCAGCTGATATTATTTTTGGATCAGACATTTTACCTTCACCATATTCTCCACAGGCCATTTCACCAATCTCTGGTCCAATTATATGATACCCATACCCTATCAATTTTTTTAAATTTTGCTTTGTTGATTGATGTTCCCACATCCTTACATTCATTGCTGGTGCTAGATAAATTTTCTTATTAGATGCAAGTACTACTGTTGAAGCTAAATCATCAGTAGTTCCTTGGGCTAATTTTGAAATTGTATTTGCTGTAGCAGGTGCAATTAATATTACATCTGCCCACCTTGAAAGTGTTATATGATCCATCTCAGTTTCATTTTCGACACTAAATAGATCACTGTAAACCTTCCCTTGTGAGAGTGAAGTAACTGAAAGTGGTGTTACAAATTCTTTAGCACTATTAGTTAATATAGTCTTAATTTCGGCACCATTTTTTTTAAACATTCTAATAGTTTCGAGACTTTTATAGGCAGAAATGCCTCCGCAAATTATATAAAGAATTTTTTTGTTAAACAGATTTTTCATTTGTTGAATTAAAATACCAATAACCCAATAATTACAAGAACTAATAAACCAATAACAGACTGGTTTCTAAAAGCAGTCATTTCTGATCTTTTGTTGTTTAAAGCAGTATAAGAATTAGAATTTTGTGGGATTTGACCACTGGCTAGAAAAGTAAGCGCTTGATTGGCCTTATCCATAATCTCAGGAAATTCTGGAAGCTTTTTAATAACTTCAGATGTATTCCGCAAAGTATCTGTAATAGTGTTTAATGGATCCTTTGTTTCTCTTAACCAACTTTCAAGAACTGGTTTTGAAGTAGTCCATATATTTGTATTTGGATTTAATTTTCTTGCAACACCCTCAACTACAACCATTGTTTTTTGGAGCATCAGTAACTGAGGCTGAGTTTGCATATTAAATTTTTCAGTTACATCAAATAATTGTTTTAATAATTTTCCACCAGAAATATCTTTAACTGCTTGCCCAAATATAGGCTCTCCAATTGATCTTAATGCCTGAGCCAAGTCATCAATGGGCACATCTTTTGGCACAAGACCAGCTGCCAAATGAACTTCAGCTACTTTTTTGTAATCTCTTTGAATAAATCCATACAAAATCTCTGCTAAAAATCTTTTACTAAGCTTATCTAGTCTACCCATAATTCCAAAATCTATAGGAGCAATTTGACCATTGTTATCAATAAAAATATTGCCTTGATGCATATCTGCATGAAAAAAACCATCTCTAACAGCATGTCTTAAAAAGTGTTGAATAATGTCTTCAGCAATTTTGTTGGTATCTAAATTTCTATTCTTTAGCTCTTCAGTCTCTCTTATAGAAACTCCATCAATCCAGTCCAATGTCATTACATTTTCACTTGTAAAATTCCAGTAAATTTGTGGAACTTTAAATCCTGCATCATTTTTAGTATTTTCCAAATATTCGTTTGCTGCAGCAGCTTCAAACCTTAAATCCATTTCTAAATTGGTTATCTCTTTTAATAAAAAAACGACTTCAACAAGTTTCAATCTTTGTGTTTTTTTAGCAAAAGACTCTATAATGAATGCAAACAACATCATTGCATCAATTTCTTCATTAAATATTTTTTTTATATCTGGTCTTAAAATTTTAATTGCAACTTCTTTAATTGTACCATTGTCGTTAATTTGCGCTTTATGAACTTGAGCAATTGATGCAGCAGCTACAGGCTCACTTAAATCAATTATGGAATTAAAAGTTTCGTCGCCAAGATCTTTTTTTATAATTTCTTTTGCTTTCTCAGTTGAAAAGGCAGGGAGGCGATCTTGTAAATTTTCTAGTTTATTTGATAATTCTTCTCCGATTATATCTGGTCTAGTTGCCAAAAATTGCCCAAGTTTTATAAATGTGGTACCCATAGACTCTAAGGAGCTTGAAAGTCTTTCACCTTCATTTTTATTTAAATTTTTTGGTAAATTTTTTGAAAAAGATATTGATAATAATTGAAACAATAATGTAATAGCGAGAGGTGGTTTTTTAAACTTTGAGGCTACATTTAGAATATCTGATTTTGCTATTTTTCTAGCGAGCTTAAACAAAGTTATGAGTTTTTTAATCACTAATACTTCCAGCCACTATGAATTGAAACAATTCCATTTGAAAAATTTCTATAAGAACATTTTTGAAAATTATTATTTTTCATTAACTCAATTAATTCTTCTTGATTAATGAATTCTTCTATACTTTTAACTAGATACTCATAAGGTTCTTTTTCACCAACAACAAATTTACCAATAATTGGAATTAGTTTTGAATAATTTTTGTAAATAAAATCAAGATTTGAATTTTGTATTTTCGAAAACTCCAAACAAAGATAACGACCACCAGGTTTAAGCACCCTATAGGCTTCAGATAATGCTTTGTTTAAATTCTTTGTGTTTCTCAAGCCAAAACTAATAGTATAAAAATCAAACGTATTATCTGGCAATGGTAATTTTTCAGCGGGCGAAATAATCCATTCAATATTTTTATAATCAGAAAGCTTCTGTTTACCTTGGCTGATCATACCTTTGTTAGGATCCACACAAGTAATTTTATTATTTTTATCGGTAGAGTCTAAATAGAGTTTACCCACATCACCCGTTCCACAAGCAACATCAATAAAGCTTTTATGTATTGATGGGTTCATCATATGGATTAAACTTTTTTTCCAAAAACGGTGTATACCAAGCGACATAAAATCATTCATTAGATCATATTTGCTATAGACTTGATCAAATACACCTTCTACTAGCCCTTTTTTATTTTGAAGATATTGTTGCATAAAAAAAAATATATATTCAATATAGTATCAAATGCCAGAATTACCAGAAGTAGAAATTGTTAGACAATCACTTAATAAAAAAATTAAACAAAAAAAGGTTAAAAAAGTAATAATAAGAAATAGAAATTTAAGATTTAAAATTCCTTTTGATTTTAATGATTATTTTGAAAATAAAAAAATTATAAAAGTTGAGAGATTTTCTAAATATCTAATTGTGTATTTGCCTAAAGATATTTTTTGTTTAATTCATCTAGGCATGTCTGGAACAATACATATAGTAAACAAAAAAAAAATTAAAAAAGCTACTAATACTAGTTTTTATAATTCTCCTTTTTTACCAAAAAAACATAACCATGTAGAATTGATATTTTCTGATTTTAAGGTTGTCTATAATGATCCAAGAAGGTTTGGTTTTTTTCAATTAATAAGAAATAATCTTGAGTTAAAAAAGAGGTTCAATCATCTAGGGCCAGAACCATTTAATAAAAAATTTAATTTAGATTATGTTTATAATTATTTTAAAGGAAAAAATAAGGACATAAAAAACTTTTTATTAGATCAAAAATTTGTATCAGGTATAGGCAATATTTATGCAAGTGAGATTTTATTTTTAAGCAAAATTAATCCATTTAAAAAAGTAAGATTATTAACTAAACAAGAATGTAAAAAAATTATAATTAATAGTAAAAAAATTTTACTTAAGGCTATTAAAAAAGGTGGATCAAGTATTAGAGATTTTAAAGATATTTCTGGATCAAAAGGAAGTTTTCAAAATGAATTTAGGGTGTATCAACAACAAGGCAATCGCTGCAAAAATTTAGGATGCATTACAGTTATTAAAAAAAAAATAATCTCTAATAGATCAACTTTTTTTTGTGATTCTTGTCAAAAATAACCAATTATTTTATTGACCACCATAAATTCTCAAGTTATACCCCTGCGGATATGGCAAACACAAAATCAGCAATTAAAAGAATTAGAAGAATTTCAAAACAAACTGCAGTCAATAAAGCAAGAAAAAGTAGGTTTAGAAACGCTCTAAAGAAGATGAATATTCTAATTGAAGATAAGAAAAAGGACGAAGCACTTAAATTTTTGCCTAAATTAAACTCTGAGTTAATGAAAATTGCTAAGACTGGTATAATTAAAAAAGAAAATGCTTCAAGAAATGTGTCAAGAATTACAAAAAAAATCACTGCAATATAATTCTTAAAGTTTTTTCTCAGCAACAATAAAACAACTTACAGTACTCACTTTATATATTAAGTCTTTTTATAATCTTACTACATGTAGATTTTGTAAATAAATTTTTTTTTGTAATACAATCTGGAGAAGATTCAATCTACGTTTGATTTAAATATTATTTTTAAAATTTTAAAAAATTTAATTTTATTTTTTAAAATTTATAATTTGCAATCATAGATTTAATTTTTTTTTTTAAAATTAAATTAAGTTGTTGCAAATTTTTTTAAATCATTCTAACTGAGATTTCTCTACAGACTATGAATAAATCATCAAATATTAATAATTTAAATAATTTCGAGACAAAAAACTTTGACTGGAAGTTAGTTCAAGCTGAAATGAAAAATAAATTAGGAACAGATGTTTTTGAAAGTTGGCTTAAAAAAATTACTTTTGTAGATGAATTTAATAACTACTTATTACTATCGGTTCCAACAAGATTTATTAGAGACTGGATTACATCAAGATATTTAGATCAAATTTTGAAGGTTATTCGTATTTATAAAAAAGATATAATTAGAATTGAATTTAAGATAGATGACCAAAAAATAAGTCAAAATAATAATGAAAATGAAAATAGTAAAAGATTATCTGAACCAACTGAGAATGTTTCTTTTATCAAAGACTCTTATTTACAGTACAATCGTATAGATCCTAATAAAAGATTTGATAATTTTATAACAGGTACAAGTAATAAACTTGCATATGAAGCATCTTTAAAGGTTTCAGAAAATATATCTCATTATAATCCACTTTATATTTATGGAGGAGTAGGAATGGGAAAAACTCATTTGCTAAACTCTATTGGTATTGAATTAAAAAAAAATAATAAGGTAATGTTTATATCGGCTGAACGATTTATGTATCAATTTGTTAAATCTATAAAAGCAAATGATATGGTTAAGTTTAAAGAGTATTTTAGAAACACAGATATTTTATTAATTGACGATATTCAGTTTATAAGTGGTAAAGAAGCGATGCAGGAAGAATTTTTTCACACGTTTAATGCGTTGTTAGATAAAGGTTCACAAATAATTGTTTCTGCTGATAGAGCACCCAATAAATTGTCAAGAATTCAAGATAGAATTAAATCTAGATTTTCAGGTGGTTTAGTAGTTGATATACAAAAACCAGATCTTGAGCTTAGAAAAAAAATTGTTGAAAAGAAAACGCAAGAATTAAACAATTTATATGCGGATCAATTACAAGTTTCGAAGGAAATTCAAGACTTTATAAGTTCTGAAATTACAACAAGTGTTAGAGAGTTAGTAGGTGCAATAAATCGAGTAGTTTCCTATTCTAGAATTTATAATAAAGTTCCAAATTTAGCCGAAACAAAAGTTGTATTGAAAGACTTACTAAATCTGGCTGAGAACAAAGTTACAATAGATTTAATTCAAACAACTGTATGTAAGTTCTTTAAAATTAGCAAAAATGAGATGCTTTCTTCTAGAAGATCAAGATATTTAGTGAGACCAAGACAAACGGCAATTTATTTAACTAAAATTTTAACATCAAAATCATTACCAGAAATAGGAAGAGAATTCTCAAACAGAGACCATACAACTATAATTCACTCAGTTAAAACAATTGAAAAAATAAAGGAAAAAGACCCGGAGATGGTTGATAATATCAATAAATTAAAAAATCAGATACTATACAATAATAAAGATAATGAAATTTAACGTAAACCAACAAGATCTTCAGCAAGCATTAAATTATTGTCAAGGTGTAATTGAGAAAAGAAGTACACTTCCAATATTGTCGAATATTTTACTAGATGCTAGCAATTCTAAATTAACAATTACAGCTACAGACTTAGATTTAATATTTATTCATCAATTAAATAATATTGAAATATTAGAAGAAGGTAGAACAACAACAACATCTTCGATTATGTATGATATTATAAGAAAATTTTCCTCTGGAAAAAAAATAAATTTATCATTAACAGATATTAGCAAACTACAAGTTGAGTCTGAAAAATCTATTTTTAATTTAAATTGTATTAGTGCAACAGAATTTCCTTTAACTGATGAAAATTTTAATCAAAATGAATTTGTCATAAAATCAAAACAACTTTTAAAATTACTCAATAAATGTAAATTTTCTGTTTCAAATGATGAAACAAGACACTATTTAAGTGGAATTTATATTCACCAAACAGAAGTAGAAGATAAAAATTATTTAACAGCAGTTGCAACAGACAGTCATCGAATGTCTATTTCCAAAATAAGATTAGATCAAAAAATTGAATTTGAGCCCATTATATTACCTAAAAAAACTATTTTTCAATTGTGCTCTTTACTTGATAGTTATGATGGAGATGTAAAAGTTTCAAATATTAAATCTAAAATAAAATTTGAATTAAATAACAGTATATTAATATCAAAGTTAATTGATGGAAAATTTCCTAATTACATTCAAGTAATCCCAAAAAATAATCAAAAAAAACTAGAGATAGATTTGAAGTTATTTTTAAATTCAGTCGATAGAGTTGCATCAGTATCTTTAGATAAAAAGGATGGAGTTAAGTTTAACTTATCAAAAGACACGCTAGACCTTTCTGTGAACAACACTAATAGTGGTGATGGTAAAGAGACTTTAAATGTAAAATTTGATCATGAATTAGAGATAAGTTTCAATTCAAGATATTTAATTGATGTTGCTTCACAATTAGATGGTGAGAGGATCGAAATATTTTTTAATGATACTGGCTCACCAGCGTTAATAAAAGATCCTGGTGATTTTGATAGTATATTTGTTGTAATGCCAATGAAGGGCTAATTTAATATATTAAGCTCTTCATAAATATTATTTTCTAAAATTTTAATAAAATCTTCTTTCAAAAGACCTGCTGGTATAGGCTTAAGAATTGAAATGGTAATTGTTCTATTGCTATTTTTTTTGCCAAGTTTAGGCCAAACGAACCCAGAATTTATAGCTATTGGTTGACAAGAAATTTTTAATTCCTCATAGATTCTCGATGCACCCT
>Ga0209335_10004769_pt1 | contig 12747 bp, 7 predicted proteins | sample COG_09_FD_184753 | JGI IMG/M metagenome (GOLD analysis project Ga0209335, IMG submission 184753) | Pelagic Microbial community sample from North Sea - COGITO 998_met_09 (SPAdes) (version 2) | ecosystem: Environmental > Aquatic > Marine > Neritic zone/Coastal water | place: Helgoland, sampling...
GAGGAGAACAATGAAAAGAAACGTAAACGGGCGAAAAGGAATGAAATCCAATGCATGATTCTACTTAGATCATTAATCTTTGGCTCCACTAAGTCTGAATTTTGTCTTCAATAAGATTATTGAAAATTCTTTTTTAAATAATCTGTTAGATTTTTTTCATTATTAATGCCCGATCTTATCAAAATATCAATTATGTCTTTTCCTGTTATGAATATAATTGGATGATTATCTTCAACAATTTCTTCATATGCTTGTTTGCTTATAAAAGAAGTCGTTACAAAAACTCCAAATTCTCTATATTTAATTCTTGAAATCAGCCTTTGAGTAAAACGGACACCTATTCCATGCTTTTCATCAGGTTTAAACCTTTTTGCTTCAAGATGGTAAGAAAATTTATAAGAACTGTTATTTGTTCCAATTTTATAAAAACCTATAACATCTCTTCCTCCGTCCCTAGATGATTGAGTTACTTTAAAATCATGTATTTTTTCTGGATCTGACATCTGAAAGATCTTTCCGGCAAATTCTTCAAAATCATATTCGTCTTTTATTTTTGAAAAATAATCATAAACAATACCAAGTAACTTTTTTCCAACTTTTTCTTGAGGCATCTGCTCTTCAATTGTTTTTATTTTTTTTTCATCTAAAGATTTCAAAACCTTATATTCTCCAGTGTTAATCCAATTTCTCCAGACATTTGGACAATTTTCACTTAAAACATTTCCATTATGAATATCTTTAATCCATTCTCTTTTTATTTTGTCTATTGATAAGATGGAAAAAATTGCTTTATAATTTTGAAATCTATGACCATTTTTACTTTTCCAAACTGAAATTAAATCTTCTGTTTGAGAAAAAATTGGATTACCTGGAACAGCCAAACCTCTAAATCTATAATCTCTTCCTTTTTTACCTTCTTTTATAAAAATAAATATTGGTGGAATTTTTTTCCTAAACACACCTCCTTGATGAGTCCAATTAAATAAATTTTCTAAACACATATTGCCTTTTTTAGGTGTATCTAAAATTGTGTGACCTGGTGTTCTATTGTCTCCATAATAAGTAAAGATACCAGTTTCTATATCAAGAAAATCAGGCCATTCTGGCTCCTCTGTCGATGAAACTAAAGCCAGCATCGACGGTTCGGTTCTACTTTTTAAAGCTCTAAAGCCTCCTGAGTTTTCAAGTCCCAATAATTTACTAAAGATATCGTCTGATGAATTACCTTTTGTTCCACCTTTATAAATAGCATCAATATTTAAATCAGCTTCGGATAATTCTTGAAATTCAAATTTAAAATCTAATTTCATATTTCTTTAAAAAAACCAAATTCTTTATCAATCAAAACACCACGATCTAAGAGACGATTAAATTCTTCACATGATGTTTCTGCTAATAAACAACAATTATGACAAGCAGCTAAATTAATTTTTTCTAAACCTTGTCCATCTCTTTTCCCAATTTCAGTACAAACTGGATCTGCAGCACACCACCTGGAAGTATTTATGGCATTTTCAAAAACAGTTTCTATTATTCCATTCTCACCCATTCTAACTAAACCTCCCATTGTACCTTCTGAATCACCATCTGCTGTATAAATTAATAAACCAGACATCAAACCATTAGGGTTTGTTGAACAATAAACTCTCTCTCTAAGTGAGGCAGCATGGTAGCCACTTTCGTAAATGAATTTATCAATCAAAACATGAGATAAAGTGTGAAGTAATACGAACCTTGGAGATATATTTCTACTTTGCATATTTCTTTTTTCTGTTAATGCATCAAGGTTTTCTTGTATCTTATTGATATGATCAATTACTTCAGGTTTAATTTCCCAAGTTTTAATTTTTTCCTCGTTTAATTCTAAAAAGATACCTTCACCATAAACTTTGACTGCTGGAAGCCAATCATTTTTTTTGGATATTCTTGTTCTCAACATGCTTTGCATTTCTTTAGGGTCTTTATCTTTATTAGCATCAGGAAATAATCGACTAAATCCATAAAGAACTCTCGTTTCTCTTAGTTTCTTTACTAACGAAATAGATGAAAAGTAACTTGAAAAAATTTTTTCATATTCATTTAAATTTTTTCTCTCAATAATTAATTCATCGCTACTGATATCGCTCAATAATCTCTTATATTCAAGTCTTCTAAATGGTGTTTCTTTATCAATTTCTTCATCTCCCTCAACTCTATTTGAATGAGTATTTTCACCTTCGTTTCTATCTAATAACAAATCAAGTGCTTTGGAAATATCTTTTTTAGAAAAATTTTTAAATTCTTCTTTATAATCTTCCATTAAAGCCTCTAAAATACGATCATTAGATTGTTTGAATGTTTTTCCATTAGATATCAAATTATCTATTTCAGAATTTTCAGTCATCAGTAGTTGTATTTCTGATAGAATATCATTTTCTACACTTGGTAAATAAATTGATGAAAAAGTTTTTGAATAGTAAAGATTGCTTGCTGATCTAAGTGATGCTCTTACTGGATGATCACATTTTTCAGTATGACCATAACCTAACCAAGTTTTTTTTCCCCTACATTTAAAACTATAATTTTTTTCCAATGTATCAGTAAGTATTGTTGAATTATTATCTTTTGATGAACTGGTAATATTTTTTAAATTTCTTTTGACAGGTTTTCCACCTTTAGAGCAGGTTAAACATATAATTTCAACGCTCTCCAAGCCACCAGATTTATTTTTATCTTTTTGGTATTTTAAATTTGTCCCTTTGCATTTTGTATCATGATTATTATGAACCCACTCATTCCATGGAAAATCTTCTATATGACCTGCTTGACAAAATATAACAAATGGAACTTGAACATATGTTCCTTTACATTCTTTACCATTATATTCTCTTGTACATGGCCCTAGATTTTTAACATAAAGTCCTTTAGATGGTCTATACAACATCTCACATTTTTGACATCTATGCCAAGTAGGAAATCTCAAAAAAGGTATCTTTAATTCTAGATTTTTTTCACTTTGAAGATAATACTCAAACTTCCTAAAATCAGGAGGTGACCTGAAATGAGACACTTTAAGTCTTTGTTCTAGTCGCCACTCTTTAATTTTAAACTCATCATTTATGATCCTGTTTTCTGAATTTTCATATTCTTGAGTGAACCATTTATCCAATCCTGCTGTAAGCCTAGAAATACCATCTGTTCCAGGATATATTGATCCAACTCCATGTTTAGATATTAATTGCGATCTTCTAATTCTTAAAATGCTCAATTTATATATCCTTAGTCTTCATAATTAGAAAAAATATGTGGCATACATTCTGCATCAACATTTCTCATAGAGGTCATAGTTTGAAATGTATTAAATTTTAATTTTTCAGTTAAATAATTACCCTGAGGTATTAATAATGGAACTTCATTATCTTTTTTTCTAGGCATCCAGCTATCAAAATTATTATTTTTCCACAAATTTATTTTTTTCTCTAAATGTTTTTCAGCAACTTTTAAAAATTGTTTATCTATAATTTCTACTCTCTTTAAAAGTAAATTTTTAAATTCATCGCATAATTTCTCATAATCTTTATAATTTGCTTTTTCATTAGCATTAATTAAAGATGTTTTTTGTCTAATGAAAGCAAACAATGCAGAATGTAAAGATCTCTCTAAAACTGGTTCACAAAATGGTGTAACAGTCGTTGGTTCTACCCAGGAATAAAGTTGTTCATGAAAAGATCTAAATTGTTCATACAATGATCGATCTCTAGGTTTAGTTGGTGAATAGATAGTGACAACAAGTGCTGACTTACCTTTATTCCAATCTCTTCCAACTCTTCCTGAAACCTGAATATATTGAGAAACTGATTTTGGTGCACTAACAATACTAAGTAAAGATATTCTACTTATATCTACCCCAACTTCAATTACACTAGATGAAAGACAAATATCTACAGCTTTTTTATTATTCAAATTTTCATCTTTTGAAAGTGATAATTTTTGTAAATTTTCCTCAACACTATCTTTTTGTGCAGCAGTTAATTCTAATATTTCTGTAGGATCTGGTAGTTTTCTAATATACTTGCTGTCTATACCAAATGTTTTTTGGTAATTTTTTAATTCCATATCCATATCAATACCTAAAATACTTCTGGCAGATCCTAAATCAAATAGACTTGAGTAAAAACTGACTAGCGTCCACCATGGATCTTTTTCTTCAGAGGAGAGTTCTCGATCAAGTACTCTGTCATAGTTTGCAGATTGAAGTAATGAAGTAAAAGTTCTTATTTGAGAAGTTAACAGTGATCTTAAACCAGGTGCATAAATTCCCAAATATTTTTTACTATCAACTTTTCCATTAATTAATGCTACCCTTGAAAAAAAATTATCAGACTGATTTAAACCAGGTGGAGGAAACAAACTAGTTTTATCTCTTCCAAACAAAGATCGTATCTGATGATTAAAATTTTTTATAGTCGCTGTTGAAGAAATTATTTTAGGTTTAATAATTTTATTCTCTAAATTATTTGAACATAGTTCTTCAACAACTGTTTCATAAAGACCTGTCATTGAACCTAATGGTCCAGAAATTAAATGTAACTCGTCTTGAATTATAAGATTTGGAGCTGATCTTACTTTATTTCCTTCTTCATCAATCCCAAAAAAGTTTCTTGCTTCAGGTCTCCATGCTAAAAGAGCAAATTTATCAATCGTTGCAATTAAAAATGAAGGTTTCTTTTCATATAAATCTTCATCACAAGTATATGTTGGAAGTTCTTCGTGAAATTCACATCTCTGATCTGGACAGTAAGCATAAACTTCTTTTTTTTGATCATTTTTTTTTAATCCATAAATATGTTGAGTTGTCTTATTTCTTTTAACTTCAAATTTTGCTCCACACCAAGAACAGCCAGATATATGAAATTTATTAAGATTGATTTCATTTTTACCTCGAGGAAATATAATCTTTTTGAAATCGTCATAAGCTTGTTTTTTTTGATTATAGGTACTATCTCCTCCTATCCAGATGCCTATGGAAAATTTGTGCTCTCCTAAAATATCAATGTTTTTTTTTCTAATATGTTCCAGGGCATAAATTAATCCACTTGCTCTATGAAATTGTTGAGCCGTGAGTAATCTGAGAGTGTATCTCATTATAACATCTGTTCCAAAGTCAGCTTTATTTCTTAATCGCCTTAAAACCATTTGAAATGCTGATAGCCCCAAATAAGCTTCAGTTTTTCCACCACCAGTTGGAAACCAAAGTAAATCTACAATTTTTCGATCTTCACTATGTTGATTTGCTAAAGACTCTAAGTTCATCAAAATAAAAGCAATTTGAAAAGGTCTCCATTTTTTTTCTTTGTAGTTGCTTGTATTCAAATCAAAATTTGCATCAAATGGTGAACTGAAAGTAAAATAGTCTTGATTATCTTTTATAGGCTCCCCTGTTTCAGAGAATTTAATAAATCTATCTTTAATAGAAGTTCTATATTGCTGAAACATAATAGCTTCATTTGCAATTTGAAATGCTAGTTTTATTTGATCATTTTCATTAATTAAATCTATGCCTCTTTTAATTCTTTCAGATGCTTTTTCACAATTTTCGATAATTACTTTAGAGGGATTATTATATTTTTGTTCTAGTTTTATTGATTCATTTTTAATTTTTTCAATCCAATATGTATAATTTTCATTTAAGTCTTTTAAAGATTTTATCCCATCATCAAAATTTCCAAATCGTGATAAATTAAAAAATGAAATTTCAATTTTTTTATTTTCGTTATCAAAAATATCAGGGCTTATGTTTGGAACATCTACAATTGGCATTGCCTGTGAGCTAATTTCTTTTACACAATTAGTTAATTTATCAGGTAAGCCCCAGTTGGCAGAAATCCCATGACCGATTGCATAATTTTTTTTATCCCTATAAAGTAAATCATTAACCTGTTCTTCATCATTTAAAATAAGATTTTTTGGTTTTGGGTAAGGTAAAATACAATATTTGTCAGAAAAAATTCTAAGTTGACTTTGAAAAATTGAATTTCTATCTAAATCTCTTCGATCTGCAGTATAATATCCAGTAATATTTGAAACACTAAAAGTAATAATCTTATTATTATCTTTGTTTCTAATCAGTCTTTTAAATTCTAATTTGAAATGTTTGGGTAATGGTAAATCTGTTTTTACTAAATCATCATCTTTTTCATTTAAACTAATTAAGCCCGAACATTTTAAAGCAGATCTAAAGAACCATTCCCTGCCCTTTTTCTGTTCACCTTTATTCTTGTATAAAATTTCATTATTAGTTTTTTCATAAAAACCACCTGTAAATTCAAATTTTAAATTATCTATTAAAGAGGGATCTATCAAAAAACTTAAGCTAAATGACGATGGGAGAAGATCTTTTTCAACTTCAATATTCAAATCATTTTTAAGATTTTCTATATCATCAACTAGGTCGTTTTTTCTTTTATTTAATTTTTTATTTGTCTGAAAAGTAGATCTTTCAATTTCAGGATTATTTAAAGTTTCATTTTCCTCATCATCATTTTTTAATTTTCTAGGTTTAATAGGATATAAAATTCCTAAACCATATCTTTCACTTGGTTTTTGGTTATTTAAAATTTCGTCACCACTATTTTTTGGAAATTCACTATTAAACTGTCTATATGGTAAATACATTTCATCATAAGAGTCAAATATGAGCATCTCATCTATTTTAATTGGTTTTCCAGTTGGGCTTGGGCCTATAAGATTAAGTTTTAAATCTCTAATTATATTTTCTCTATTTTGTTTGTGATCAATCATATTAAATATTTACCCCATTGATCTCTTTCATTTTCATCAAATAATAAATACAAATTGTACTGAGATCTTGTAACACCTGTGTAAAGTATAGACGGAGATTTACTAACATCAAAGCCACTAATATTCAAAATTATACAAACTTTAGTCTCTAAACCTTTAAATTTCCTTACAGAAGTCGCGTAGCCCAATGTTTTTTTAAACGATTTATTAACTACTTCCCCATTTGAGATTAAATTAGAGTTTTTTAATCCTAAACTCTCCAATAATTCATCATCAAAATCTTTAATAAATAGGTTTTTGGGGTTTTCAATTAAATTAGAGTAATACAAAATAGCTATATCGGAAGGTCTAAATTTTGATTTTAATCCATGAATAATTTTTTTTAATATTCTTAATTGATCTTTCTTATCTTTGTAAAAAAATTTATCAACATCATGTAAGTTGTCTTCTCTAAAAATTTTTGAATACTTTATTTTTCCAACTGATTCTGCAAACCTACTTATTCTTAATGGATTTCTGCAATTTCCATTAAGAGTTAAAGTGTGCAACCTTTCATCAAAAAATCGTTCATTGAATTGTTTACGTGAAAATTGTTTTAGATATACTTGCTGTGATCTAAAATCTCCAAAAAAGTATAACTCTGATAATACATTTAAATTTTTATCTAAATTGACCTGATTGAATATATCTAGTGAACATTGGCCTAATTCATCATTAGGAAAATCTTGAGATTCATCAACTATTAAGACATCATATTTTTTATTCTCTTCAGATTTAACAAGGTGGTTAAGTATTTGAATTAAAATATCATCTTTTTGTGAATATATTTTTGAAGATAATGGATGGTATTCATTTGAAATAAAACTAGAGACAAATTCATACAAAGTAAAAATAGAAATTTTTTTATCATTAATATCATTCTTCACATCCTCATTGATTAAACCAATTTGATCTTCTATGTGATTTTTAATTAATCTATTAAAATATAAAAATAATACATTTTTACCTTCTAAAACTTTTCTTCTTGCAAGTTCTAAAGCTAATACAGTTTTTCCAGAGCCAGCATAACCGTCAACTAAAATTAATTTATTATCTTCATTTGCATCAATTACTCTATATTGCTCAGTTGTAAATGATTTAAGTTCTTTATTTAATTCATTATTTAGATCATTAGGACTTACAAAACATTCAAAATCTTTTCTAAAATGATTTGCGATATCATCACAAACATCATTAGAAAATTTATCAAAAAACTCTTGATGTTCAAGATATCTAAATTTACCTGGGATTGATGCATGATGTTTAATTGAATCTTCAAAATGTTTTAAAAAGATTTTTCCAAAATTATCCTGATTTAGTCTAATTATGTTAGAGTCTATTAACTCCCAATCATTCCATTCAATTGATTTTTCACTAAAAGGGCAATGTGTGAATATAACTAAATTTGTAACAAATGGTTTTGTTGATAAAGACAATTCATTAATTTGTTTTATTAAAGATTCTGAATTTCCCCTTACTTGATCAAAAGGAGATTCTCCTTTTTCTCTGCCAAAATGCCAAATACCATCTATTCTTGAGATATGACTATGTGCTTTTACCTCAACACAAATAATTCCTTTATTGGGTATTAATACAATAAAATCAGCTTCACCTCTTTTTTTCTTTCTGTGTTGAGCAATATCTAAAGAATGTAAAATTATCCAATCCTTAGTTAATTGATTTTCATTTTTAAAATAATTAAATATTTTAACCTCTCCCCTACTTTGAACAGAATCTTTTAAAACATTGGGAATTAATTTTGCCATTTCTTATAAATCTCCAGGCATTAATACTTTATCAGTTATACTTAATTTAACTTTAATAGATTTTCCTTTTTCAATTATTTTATAAACTTCGATTGAGCCACTCCCTTTTTCATCTAAAAAATACTCCTGAAATCCTTTCTCATAAAGCAGATTGGTGTCTTTAGTAACTTCTTCTTCAATTTTTTTTCTAATTACTTTACCGGCTTTTAAATGAGCTTTTTCTAACTTTTCCATATTGAGCCAAATTTCTTCTGCTTTATTATATAAACCACATAATTTCATAATTGAAAAAAATGTTTCTCGATCATCGGTTCTCAAGGATTTGGGGTATAGCCAATATTTTATATTATGAACTTTTATTGTTTTTCGTCCCCCATATTCTTTAAGTTTATTTATTACTTTATCCAAACCTAATCTGTTAATCTCCTGTTTTAATCTAAATTTCCAATCTTTTCTATCTGCATATAATTCAAAAGCGTTTTCAATACCTTTTGCGGTTTCTTTTTCTAACATATTTGCCCTTGTACGTTCACCTTGAAACAAAATAAATTCACCAGGTTGAATAAGGTCTACTTTTTTTGATTTAATTAGAATTTTTCCTAACGGCGTTTTTTCAATAACATCTTGAGATTTATCATTTTGATCATTTCTTAATAGTGCAATTTTTCCATTGGATAACTGAAATAAAGTAGCTTTAATTTTTTCAAGGTCATTTTCATCCCTTAATTCTTTGTCTTCAATTTTTAAATCTTCTATATTTTTATCTTCAAGTTTTTTATAAATTTCATCTAAATCGCTAGATAATTCAATATCTTCATTAAAAATTTCCCCCTTAAACTCATTAAGTTCACTTGTCTTTGGTTTGGGCACATCTATGTAATTAATATTTAATTTTTTTGTCTCTAATTCATTGTTAGAAATAAATAAACTTAAATTAGAATAATCTTTTATTTGCCAACTAAAATTCAAAACGATTAAATGATCACAAATGTCTAAATAGGCAATTTCTTTCAAAAGATCTGAGGTTGGATTAAGTAACGTTATAGACTTAATTTTTTTAAAATCTGGATTTAAAAAGTAGTTTTTACTTTTTATATTGTTATTCTTAAAATTTGGAGCATATCTACTTTCGAATAAAATTTGATTATCAGTGTCATAAGATAGATTTAAATCGTTGTCTAAAAAAAGATTAGTTGTATTTTTTTTAAATTCATCAAATTTTTCTGTAATATAATTAAATTCCTTTTCATAGCTAGGATAAGCTACTTTAATATTTTTGCTTATTTTATTTAAATTTATATCTGAATTATTTACAGTTAACGTTGCACAAACACTTAAAGGTATTGGAAGTGAATTTGAAATTTTTATAAAACGACGAAAATAAATAAGAAACTTTCTTAAATTTAAATCATTTTCAAAAAATTTGAACAATCTGTTGGTTAAAAATAAAACTGTATTTCTAAAAAATTTAAAATCCTCATTATAAATTGGATAAACTTTTATATAATCATCTTTATAAATATCGCTTATTTTAAAATTATTAACTAAAGTATCGTCAATATCTATCATAATATAATTAAACCTGATTGGATTGAAAAATCTTGATAATCTAAATTTTCATCTTTAATAATTTTTCTTTCCATACATAGGCCATCTAATTTATGGATTGCTTCTTCAAACTTGATTTCACCAATATTTATCTTAACTAAGTGATTGGTATTTAAATCATCATCAAAAAAATTAATAAAAGATTCGGAATTTCCATAAAAATTTAATCCTTGGTTATGAACTAATTTGTGATCAGATCTGCTAGAATTAAATTCCACAAAGTAATTAGAAAGTAATAATTTAAATTCTTTATTCTGATTCTTTAAATACTGTTTTGATGAATCATAATTGTTACTGCTACTAAAAAAATTAATCTTATTAATAAAGTTATCTTTTAAAATCCAATCAAAACCAAATTGCTTAATTAATTTTTTTGTAAAATCGTTATTAGGAATCTTGATATAATTATTCTCTTCCAATATTTTTTCTTTATTTTCTTTGTTAGTTTGCAAACAAACTAAATCATCTAACATTTTAAGAGCAAAACTCTCTAAAATATTTTCTGATTTATTTTTAAATTCATATAAATTATTTGAACTTTTATTAGTACTTAAACAAATATCATAAATTAAAAATTGATTATTAGTTTTCTTTTTATTTAACTTAAAAAAAATTTTTTTTTCTCCTGAAGTTTTTAAAAGATTTAAAGCGCTTAATTTAATTATATTATTGCTCTTTTCATTAAGTTGACTGTTTAATAATTCACTTAATATAATCTCTGTTAAGACTGGTTTATTATTAGTTATTATAAATTGTAGAAATTTTTTATGTTTTTTAATTTGTTCATTAATATTTGATGACAATTTTTTCAAACCTAACATAAATACAAATATATTTAAGATATTATAATATACTATAAAATATATTATTTTAAGAATAGGATAATACAATTATATTATTAGTTAATTATGAATACAGATCAAGAATTTGAATTGATTAAAGAGTTTGTAAATGATGAAGTTGGAATATTTAGAAAACCATCTATAAAATCTAAATTTAAATATAATGATTCTGAACACCTCGCATCCTTAAAAAAAAAATTTTTAAATTCAAGAAATTCTAAAGTAAAGATTATAGAACCAAAAACTATTACTGATGATGCACTTTGGGAATTCATAAAATTACAAAAAGGTTTAACCAAAGAAAAGGTCAGCGAATTTGCAAAATACCATAAAATCGCTATGTCAATTGAAACAAAATTAGGAACCTTATTAGAAAGTTTTATTTATAAATATGCTAAAGATCATGATTGGATATGGTGTTCAGGTAGTATTCTCCAAGATATAGATTTTATAAAAAAAGATATAAAAGATAAAAATAATTATAATTGGATCGCTTTGCAGGTTAAAAATAGTGACAATTCAGAAAATGCAGCATCTTCAAGAGTAAGAGTTGGTACTAATATTATTAAATGGTTTAGAAGATTATCCAAAGTTAAAAATAAAGATAATTGGAGTGAACTAATTAAGATTATAAAATCTAATGACAAAGAATTAATCGAAAATTTAAGTGAAAAGAATTATCTAAATTATCTTAAAAGTTAAAAGTTTTTTGATTTGAAAGAACTTTTTTATTTAAACTTTTTTGCCAATCTTGATCACTAGTATTTAAATATCTTGAATATTTAAAGTTATTAATAACCTTTATTTTCTTTTTCAACCTGTGTTGCATTATCAATTTTCCTATAGCTTTACCCAAACTAACTGGAACAGCATTCCCGATTTGTTTATATTGATTTCTAATACTTCCACTTAACTTCCAGCTATCTGGAAATTCCTGAATTCTTTTATACTCTTGAATGGATAAAGGTCTATCTTCTACTGGATGAGCTAAATCGGTGGCTGGCATCATTGGGTCTGTAACTAAAGTTGGCGAAGGCTTATTCCATGCAAGCCTTCTTAAAAAACCTGTCTTACCTCCTCCTAGATAAAAAGAATTTCCAAGCGCTTCTTTTTGTAATTTCAATGTCAAATTTTTCCAATTTTGTCCTTCTTTTAATTTTCTATAATATTTCAATCTGTTTTCTGGAAAATTTACGTGATCATGCTTTTTATTTTGTAATCCTTTTATTGCTGATTTAAAAGTATTCCATGGCTTCAAACCAAATTCACCATATTGAGAATGAGTAGGTGAAAGATAAGGTAACTTTTGTTCTTTGTTTCCAATTATAACAATTCTCTCTCTTGTTTGTGGGGTTCCAAAATTTGCCGAGTTATAAAGGTTAAAGCTAACTTTATACCCGATATCATGCAGATAATTTAATATATATTTTAATGTTCCGCCTTTTTCCTCTGCAATTTTTAATTTTCTATTTCTTTTGTTATGCGGAACATGTTTTAATGGAACAGAAAGTAGTCCTCTAACATTTTCAATTACAAAATAAGTGGGGTTTAATTCTTTAATAAGTTTTAAATACTTCAAAAATACTACTCCTCTGTTCTCATTAATTGATAACCTTTTACCAGCTGTACTAAAAGCCTGACAAGGTGGGCCACCAACTATTAATTCTATTTTTTCATTTTTGCTTAATCCAGCTGCTTTTCTAATATCCTCA
>Ga0209335_10004771_pt1 | contig 12744 bp, 17 predicted proteins | sample COG_09_FD_184753 | JGI IMG/M metagenome (GOLD analysis project Ga0209335, IMG submission 184753) | Pelagic Microbial community sample from North Sea - COGITO 998_met_09 (SPAdes) (version 2) | ecosystem: Environmental > Aquatic > Marine > Neritic zone/Coastal water | place: Helgoland, sampling...
AAAAATAAAAAAAAAAGAACTATTTTTAATGGTTTGTATAGTTCATTTAATTTATTTTTGTAAATAAATATAACTAAAAAAAAGGAATATAAGATAATAAAATAAGCAAATGCGCGATGATAAAATTGAACCAACGAGCGATTGTTTAATTCAAATAGATCACTTAAATTTTTAAATATCAAATCATTTGGAAAAAAGCTATTACCCATTAACGGCCAAGTTTGATAGATCTGACCAGCATCAAGTCCAGATACAAATGCACCCATTATTATTTGAATAAAAATCATTAAAATGAATATTTGAAAAGGAAAATTGTTGATTGAAATTTGAAAAAATTTTTTTTTGTTTTTTGAAATTATATTTTTCAACAACCAAAAAATCATCGAAATTATTATCAAAGCAGTTACTAAATGAATTGATAATCTATAGTGAGAAACGGTGACATCATTGATTAACCCACTTTTAACCATGTACCAGCCTATAATTCCTTGAAGAACAATTAAAGAAAAAATTAAGAAACATACAAACATATATTCTTTTCTTATATTTTTTGAAAAATAAAAATAAATTAGAGGAAGTAAAAAAAATAGACCTAATAATCTTGCAAGAATCCTATGAATATACTCCCAATAGAAAATAACTTTAAATTCATCAAGATTCATATTAAAATTAATTAAATTAAATTGTGGGATCTTTTTATATTGTTCAAAATATAAATTCCAAGAATTATCACTCATAGGAGGCAATATACCTGTAATCAACTCCCACTCAGTAATAGAAAGACCCGAATTAGTTATTCTTGTTAGTCCTCCAATTATAACTATAAGAAAAACAAGTATTAAAGAAACGAATAACCAATAGTAAAAAAAAATATTTATTTTTTTCTCGTTTGAAAACATAAGGTATAATATATAATTATTTTATTAAATTTAATTTTAAAATTGTCGCTATGGTAAATAAAAATATACTAAAAGTTAGAAAAACATTAGATAAATTAGACAACAAGTTATTAGAAATAATAAAGAAAAGGGTAAAACTTGTAGACATAGTTGTGAAAAATAAAAAATTTAAAAAAGATATTATTGATAGAAAAAGAATATCTATAATATTGAGAAATATTTCAAAAAAATCTAAAAACAAAAAAATTGATCCTAAAATTACTCATAAAATATGGAAAAGCATGATAAGTGCTTTTATAGACTATGAGTATAGAAATTTTAAAAGAAAATAATTACTTACTATGCGGTGGAAGTTTTTTTTCAATAAAAAACTCATGCTTACGAGTATTTGGATTGTACTTTTTTAGTTTAAGCTTGTCTTTTGCTTTCTCCCCTTTTGTGGGTTTTTTTGCGTAGTAAATAAATTTGCTGTCTGGATTACTCTCGGGAACCATGCGAACCTTAAGATGTGTTTTTTTTGCCATAATTTTTAATTTTTTTAATTTTATCTAAAAGTTGTTTACTTTTTAATTTTAAAGAACTTTTATAATATTCAGCTTTTAAACCATGATCATTATGATCGTCAAGCTTATTCATATTTTGCTTTAGCAAATCTTTAACTCCTGTAATCGTCATTCCTTTGTTTTTCAGTAAAAATTTTATCATTTTAATAATTTCCACTTGTTTTGTTGAGTAGTATCTTCTTTTATTAATTTTTTGCGGTCTAATTTCCTTAAATTTCTTTTCCCAAAATCTAACAATATGATTTTGAGGTTTTTTTGTTTTGCTATCAACAAAGTTTAATATTTTAGATAATTCAGAAATATTTATTAGTTTGCTCATCATAATGTATCTAATTTTTTTGATATCTTTTTTGATGGTGTAAAACTTATAGTTTTTCTTGAAGAAATAATAAATTCTTCCTTTGTTTTAGGATTTCTACCTATTCTTTCATTTTTTTTAATTAACTTGAAAGATCCTAAGTTTTTAACATTACAACTACCATTTTTTATATTGTGAATAATAATTTCTATTATATCTTCAATCAATTTTTTTGAGAATGAATTTGGAAAACCTATTTTTTTATTTAAATTTTTAATTAAATCTTCTTTTATCAATTTATTATTTGACACTTTTTGAATGCTCTAAATTCTTTCTAATTTCATTCATTAAATTACCCTTTACAATTTTATAACATAGATCTAGAGAATGATAAAAACCTAATGAATCTATTCCGCCATGACTTTTAACAACCGGTCCATTTAGTCCTAAAAAAATTGCTCCATTATATTTTCTTGGATCTAATTTTTCTTTAAATTTTTTTAATGAGAAATATGAAAAAATTAAAGATATTTTTGATAAAAAACTTTCTGTAAGTGACTTTTTTAAATTTTTTGTAATGAAACTAGCTGTTCCTTCAGCAGTTTTAAGAGCGATATTTCCAGTAAATCCATCTGTCACAATTACATTGCTATCACCCTTCATTATGTTATTTCCTTCTATATATCCATTGTAAATAAAATTATCTTCACTAGATAGCTCTTTCAATTTTTTTGAGGCTGTTTTTATCATTTCTGTTCCTTTAATTTCCTCGGACCCTACATTTAAAAGTGAAACTTTAGGTTTTATCTTTGGGAAAAGAGATTTAAAAAGAGCAGATCCTAGTTCAGCAAAATCAACTAAATTTTGTTCACTACATTCTATATTAGCTCCTAGATCCAAAACTACGTTAACGCCATATTGATTTGGCCATAAACCAGCTAAAGCTGGTTTGCTTACATCATTCATCATTTTTAATATCATTCTGGATATAACTAATAATACTCCTGTATTTCCAGCAGATATACTTATATCGGATTTTCCTTCAAGCTGATGATGTATACAATTCCACATACTTGTGTTTTTTGAATTTTTAACAGCCGTCATGGGAGATTCTTCATCAGAAACAACTGAATTTGAATTTATTAAGTTTATAGAATTAGAATTTAAATTGTATTTTTTTAATTTTTCTTGAATTATATTTTCTTTACCAAATATGTTTAGAATAAAATCATTTTCAGAATTATTTTTTTTAATAAAAAAACTTATTCCCTCAATAATTTTATCTGGAGAATTGTCACCACCCATTGCATCAATTGCAATAGAAATTTTTTTTGACATAAAATATTATTAGATATCTAAAATTTTTTTACCGTTATAGAAACCAGATTTTAAATCCACGTGATGTGAAAGTCTATATTCACCACTTTTTTTATCCTCAACTACATTAACTTTATTGAGTTTATGATGAGATCTTCTCATCTTTTTTTTTGAAAATGATGTTTTTCGTTTAGGTACAGCCATAACTAATATTTAAATTTAATTGCATCTTCTATCATATTATCTATGGGTAATTCAAAACAAAAATCAAAAAAATTGGAAAAATAACCTGCAAATTCAGCCAATTTCTTACTTTCAGCACTATTAATTGAAGTAAAATACTTTCTTAAAAGATCTAAATTAATTTCAAATTGATCATTTTTATCTAAATTTAATTTAAGCAATATATCGTATAAAATCTTGTTTAATTCTTTCATTTTTTTATTAACTGAAACATCGCCGAAACCTAATTCTCGTAAATTATTTTCAATATTATGAAATAATTGATCGTAAATATTTTGATTAAATTTTAAATCCTTTTTTTTAGTTATAATCATAAATATGGAAAAATGGATAAACATCAAATAAATACGTGTCTCAAAAGTGTCTGGTAATTGAATTTTTTTATAAAAAAATATATTTCTAGATAAGATTAATAAAATATTATACAAATTTATATTATGTTTTTTAAAATTAAATATCATTCAAAATTTATATATCTCTTTCTTTTCATTTTTTTAACAAATTGTCAATTTTACGAAGCAACAAATACACACGGTATCTTATTTCTAGAAAATAGATCTAATAAGTTAATAATAAAAAAATCAAATAAAAATGACGCTATTAATATTATAGGACAGCCTCATTCTAAATCAATAGAAAATGAAAATGAATGGATTTATATAGAAAGAGTATTTGTTAAAGGTGAATATCATAAATTAGGTCAACATATTTTAAAATCCAGTAATGTACTTTTGTTAGAATTTGATAAATACGGAATTTTAATTGATAAAAATTTTTTCGATAAAAATAATTTAAATAAAGTTGCGTTTTCTAAAGATGCAACTGACAACGATTTATCAAAAAAAAGTGCTATAGAGGGTCTATTTTCTAGTCTTAAAGCAAAAATGTATGGTAAAAAATAATTAATGAGCTATTACTGCTAGTAAAAGTAAAGCTACTATATTAGTAATTTTAATCATTGGATTTATTGCTGGACCAGCAGTATCTTTGTATGGATCGCCAACTGTGTCACCTGTAACAGCAGATTTGTGAGCTTCAGACCCTTTACCGCCAAAATTTCCATCTTCGATAAATTTTTTTGCATTATCCCACGCACCACCACCTGCAGTCATTGATATAGCAACAAATAAACCTGTAATTATTACACCCAATAACATAGCACCTAATGAAGACAGAGCTGCTTCCATACCAGCTATTTGTAAAATAATAAAGTAAAGAACAACTGGAGATAATACTGGTAAGAGAGATGGAACTATCATTTCTTTTATAGCTGCTCTCGTCAACAAATCAACTAATCTACCATAATCTGGTTTTCTTTTTCCTTTCATTATGCCTGGAATTTTTTTAAATTGTCTTCTAACTTCTAATACTACAGCTCCACCTGCTCTTCCTACAGCTTGCATGCCCATAGAACCAAATAAATAAGGCAGCATTCCTCCAATTAATAATCCTGCAACTACATATGGATTTGATAAATCAAAAGTTACTGTTATCCCTTCTAAAGCAGAACCTTTTACATTAGAAAAATATTTTATATCTTCTGTGTATGCAGCAAATAAGACTAAAGCGCCTAATCCAGCAGATCCTATAGCATAACCTTTTGTAACTGCTTTTGTTGTGTTACCTACCGCATCCAAAGCATCAGTTGTTTTTCTTACACTTTTTGGTAATTTAGACATTTCTGCAATACCACCTGCATTATCTGTTACTGGACCATAAGCATCTAAAGCAACAACCATCCCAGTTAGCGCTAACATTGCTGTTACAGCTATTGCAATGCCGTACAATCCGGCTAATTCATTAGTGTATAGAATTCCTGATACAATTATTAAAGCTGGTATAGCAGTAGCCTCCATAGATATTGCTAAACCTTGAATTACATTTGTTCCGTGTCCTGTTGTTGAAGACTGAGCTACAGATCTGACTGGTCTATAATTTGTACCTGTATAGTATTCAGTAACCCAAATTAATAACCCTGTTATAACAAAACCAACCACACCGCAAATATATAAATCCATTCCATTAAATGTTTTCACATTATTGCTATAAGTTTTAGTTAATCCAACTATTGAGTCAGTTACTGGATATAAAATCAAAAGTGAAGTTAATGCCGTAACAATAAACCCTTTGTACAAAGCACCCATAATATTTTTACTTTTACCTAGTTTTACAAACCAGGTTCCAATAATAGAGGTTAAGATGCAAGCTCCGCCAATTGCTAAAGGATAAATCATTAAATTATAATCACTTGGAAAGAAAATTGACGATAAAACCATTGTAGCAACAATTGTAACCGCATAAGTTTCAAACAAGTCTGCAGCCATTCCAGCGCAATCACCTACGTTGTCACCAACATTATCAGCAATCACCGCAGGATTTCTTGGATCATCTTCTGGTATTCCTGCCTCAACTTTTCCAACTAAATCTGCACCAACGTCTGCACCTTTAGTAAAAATTCCACCACCAAGCCTTGCAAAAATCGAAATAAGAGAGGCTCCAAATCCTAAAGCTACTAAAGCATTTATAATTTCTCTATTGTCCACATTTAAATTAATTAAAATGATATAATAAATTGTGATAGCCAGTAAAGCCAAACCAGCTACTAATAAGCCAGTGATAGCACCCGACTTAAAAGCTATTGTTAAACCAGACTGCAAACTATGTCTGGCAGCCTCAGCAGTACGAACATTAGCTTTTACTGAAATAAGCATCCCAACGTAACCAGCAACACCTGATAAAAAAGCACCAATAAAATAACCAATCCCAACCAGATAGCTAAAAAAATAAGTTACAATTGCAAGAACAATTACTCCAACAATAGCAATTGTTTTGTACTGTCTATTTAAATAAGCTTTAGCACCTATTTGAATAGCTTCAGCAATTTCTTGCATTCTAGCGTTACCTGGGCTTGATGAAAGTATCTGTCCCGAAAGTAAATAACTATAGCCAACGGCTAGAACACCTGTAAACGATATTAAATAAAGCAGTTCTAAAAAATTTGTCATTTATATAAAAGAGCATAAATGCCAAATTAATATTAAAAACGCAAGCTAAACTTCGTTAAAATAACAGATTTTTACTCTTGTTTTCTCAATTCTTTGGATATTTTGTCAAGTATAGCATTGAGATAACCTGTTTGAATTTTTTCTACAAAATACTCTGATGCTAATAAATATTCATTAATAATTACTTTTTTTGGAGTATTGTGTTTAAACATTAGCTCATATATTGCAGCGAACAATATAATCTTAAGCAATTTGTCAGTTTTAATAAGATCTATATCTTTGGCAAGATGCGAATTTATTGTTTCCTCGATTAAGTCCGATCTTTCTAAAGTACCACTTACAACATCTTTTATAAATTTTTTATACTGGCTTTTTGGATAATCTATTACCGCATCAGAATTCAACAAAGAATTATAAAGTTTTTGAATAACTTTTATCCGAGGAGATGAGTTTTTATATTTTTTTTGGCCCATTTTTTAAGATAGATACTACAGCTTTTGCAGCTTCTGATCCTTTATTTGGTTTTTTTCTATTTATATTTATGCTTCTTTGTTTAGCTTGGTTTAGATTTAAAGCGGTAATAATACCATTGCCTATTGGTTTATTATAATTTGTGGAAAGATTTAAAATGGAGCTAAAAATTGAATTACATATTAAATCAAAGTGTGGTGTTTGACCTTTTATCACACATCCTAATGCAATGAATCCATCAAACTTTTTAATATTTCTTTTAATTCCAATTGGAATTTCGTAAGCGCCAGGAACTTCAAGTATACTTAGTTTAAAATTGGTGTTAACAAAAGTTTTTTTAGCGTTTAAAACTAAGTGATAAGATATCTCCTTGTAATAATTAGAATTTACAATTAAAATTTTTTTCATTTTATAATAATTTGTTTTGTAATTTTTAACCCAAAACCCTCAAGTCCGATAATTTTTTTTTTACTTCTAGAAAGCAATATCATATTTTTTACGTTTAGGTCTTTTATTATCTGCGCGCCAATACCATAATATCTCAATGTATTAATGTTGTTATTCTTAACTACGTTATTACGATTGTTAATCACTAATAATAAAAAATTCTTAAACTTTGATAAAATTTTTAAGGACTTTCTTATTTTATTACCTTTTAAAATATCTTTATTGCTTATTTTAGTGGAAATTACTCTTACTGGAATAGATTTTTTTTGATTAAATTGCCCTCTAGAAATTACGTAATTAATATTATTTTCTATTTTATTTTTGTAATAATGTACGCTTAACTTATTTAATTTATTCAAATTAATTTTTTTTGAGTTTAGTTTTATAACTAATTTTTCGTATCTTAACCTGTAGGCAATCAAATCTTCAATAGACGCTAATTTAATTTTATGTTTTTTTGAAAATTTAAATAAATCATTCATTCTAGCCATTCGACCATCTTCGTTCATTACTTCACAAATTACAGAGCTAGGGTTAAGATTAGACAATTTTGAAATATCAACAGAAGCTTCCGTATGGCCTGCTCTTTCTAAAACACCTCCATTTCTTGCCACTAATGGAAATACGTGACCAGGAGAAACTATATCACTTTTTCTTGACTTTGGATTTATGGCAGTTTTAATTGTTTTTGCTCTATCTTGAGCTGAGATACCTGTTGTTATTCCTTTTTTTGCTTCTATTGAAACGGTAAATGCAGTTTGCATTCTAGATCTATTAACTGGGGACATTAACGGTAGTTTTAAATTATCTATTTGTTTTTTTGTTAAAGCTAAACAAATCAAACCTCTTCCATGAATTGCCATAAAATTTATACTTTTTGAATTACATTTAGAACCAGGTATAATTAAGTCCCCTTCGTTTTCCCTATTCTTGTCATCAACTAAAATAAACATTTTACCTTTTTTGGCATCTGTAATTATTGATGAAATTTTTGAAAATTTATTTTTAAGCATTTAATTTAAATATTTATACATATATTTGCCAAATATATCTAATTCGATGTTAACTAAACTATTTCGTTTTAATATTTTTAAATTAGTAAGTTTTAACGTGTGTGGTATTATATTAACTTCAAAAAAATTTTTAGAAACTTTAGAGATAGTGAGTGAAACTCCATTAATGGAAATTGATGCTTTTTCTATTAAATATTTTCCTAATTCTTTATCGCTTATTTGAAGTTTAACAATCCAAGTTTTGTCAATAACTATTACTTTTCTAACTTTTGCTATAGTGTCGACATGGCCTTGGATAAAATGGCCTGATATATTCTGTCCGTAAGAAATAGATTTTTCTAAATTAATAATTTGATTTTTTTTAAATAAATTAAAATTAGATCTTTTCAATGTTTCGTTTGAAATATAAAAAAAGATAACATCCTTTTTTATTTTAATAACTGTTAAACAAACACCATCACAACAAATAGATGAGCCTATTTCAGTTTTATTTAATTTTAATTTTGTTTGAATTCCAATAGAAATACTCCTGTTCATCTTTTTAATGCTTTTAATTAGTCCAGTTTTATAAATTATACCATTAAACATTTTCAGAATTCCTTTTTATAGAGTTTATCATCATTTAAATTAATTGGTATCGGCTTTGATGAAATATTTTTTATATATTTTACTGTAGTGTTATTTTTGCCTTTTTTTCCTAAAATATTATTACTTTTAAATATATAAAAATCGTTAACTAATTTATTTTTGATTAAAGTGTTTAGAAAAACTAACCCCGTTTCAACAAAAATTCTAGAATAACCTAATTTATAAAGTTTCTTATAAAGTAAATTGAAATCTTTTTTACTTTGTAAAGAATTAATATAAATTATTTTATAACCTTTACGTTTGTAACTCTGGGTCTTATGTTTGTTTTCTATATTTGTAATTAAAAAAGTTTGTCTTTGTTTTATTATCTTATTTAATTTTAGTTTTTTTTTTAGCTTAAGATTTAAATCAATAATTAATAAGTCTGGTTTATAGTTATTAAGACCGTTTATTCTACAATTAAGCAATGCGTTATCTGCGTTAATTGTTTTTGATGTTGATAGGATTGCATCATGTTTAAATCTTAATAAATGTGAAGTTTTAATTGAAAGATTATTTGTTATTTTTTTATTTTTTTTATTTATTGTAAAATAATCTTTAGAAATGGCAATTTTGGCTGATATGAATGGAATATTATGTTTCTTGTTTATAAAATAACTTCTATAAAATTTTTTGTACTTCTCTGATTTTATAAATTTAGTTTTTACACCTTGTTTGTTTAAAATTATTTTAGCTTTTTTAAAAGTTCTAATATCTGGATCTTCGAAAGCATAAAAGACATTTTTTATTCCTTTTTTTATTATAATATTAGTACATGGTGGCGTAAGTCCATAATGTGTGCAAGGTTCTAGTGTTGTATACAAACTAAGACATGTTGCTTTTTTAATTTTATTTAAAGCATTAAATTCAGAATGAGGTCTGCCTTTATTTGATGTTACACCAGATGAAATTATTGAATTATTTTTTACAACGATTGAGCCTACAGAAGGATTTAAGCCCGTTTGACCTAAATTCTTCTCTGCTAATTGAAAAGCTAAATGTAGATAATAGCTATGATTTATTGTCATCCAAATTGCCTACGAACTGTTCAAAATCTTTTGCTTCTTTAAAATTTTTATAAACCGAAGCAAAGCGAACATAAGCAACTTTGTCAAGTGAGGACAAGCCTTCCATAATAAATTTTCCAATTGTTGGTGTTGGTATCTCACTTTCACCAAGTCCCTCAAGATTTCTTACAATCTTAGAAATAAACTTTTCAATTGTTTCAGATTCTATTGGCCTTTTTCTTGTAGCTATTCTAATTGATTTTGAAATTTTATCTCTGTCAAATGGTTCTCTTTTACCATTACCCTTAATGACGGTAAGCTCTTGAAACTGAACACGTTCAAAAGTTGTAAATCTTTCTTTTCTTTCGCAACCACATAATCTACGTCTTCTGATAGCAGTGCCGTCCTCCGTTGGTCTAGAGTCAACTACCGATGTATCTTTTTCTCTACAAAAAGGACAAAGCATAAATTTATTTAATTTCCATATATAGGAAAAGAAGAACAAAGATCAATAATTTCTTTTTTAACTTCTTTTTCTATTCTTGAATTATCTATTTTATTTTCACTCAAACCTTTAATTACTTTATAAATTAAATCTGCAACTAATTTAAATTCCTCCTCTTTAAAACCCCTCGTGGTGCAAGCAGGAGTACCTAATCTAATTCCAGAAGTTATGAATGGACTTTCAGTATCAAAAGGAATTCCATTTTTATTGCATGTTATGTTGGCTCTTCCTAGAGAGGCTTGAGCGTCTTTCCCAGTTACTTTGAATGATCTTAGATCAAGAAGCATTAGATGTGTATCTGTGCCACCTGAAAAAATTTTAAAACCTTTTTCAGTTAATCTTTGTGATAAAACTTTTGCATTTTTAATTACATTTTTTGTGTATGTTTTGAATCCATCTGACAAGGCTTCTTTGAAACAAACTGCTTTAGCGGCAATCACGTGCATTAACGGGCCACCTTGCAAACCAGGAAAAATTGCACTATTAAATTTTTTAGCTAACTCTTCATTATTTGTTAAAATAATACCGCCTCTTGGACCCCTTAACACTTTATGTGTTGTTGAAGTTACAACATCTGCATACTTGGTAGGATTAGGATATTCTCCCCCAGCTACTAACCCAGATAAGTGTGCCATATCAACTAGGAGATATGCTCCTACTTTATCACATATCTCTCTAAATTTTTTAAAGTTGATTATTCTAGAGTAGGCACTACCTCCGGCAATTATAAGTTTTGGATTATTTTCTACAGCAATTTTTTCTACAGCATCATAATCAATCAAACCCGTTTCTTTATCAACCTCATAGTGGAGAGCGTTAAACCATTTACCAGATTGAGCTGGTTTTGCGCCATGAGTCAAGTGCCCGCCAGAATTTAAACTCATCGCTAAAGTAGTGTCACCTGGTTTTAAAAGTGCTAAATAAACTGCACCGTTGGCTTGAGCGCCAGAATGCGGCTGTACATTTGCAAATTTACAATCAAATAGTTTTTTTGCTCTCTCAATAGCTAAATTTTCAGAAACATCAACGTGTTCACAACCACCGTAATATCTTTTTGAAGGATAACCTTCGGCATATTTATTAGTTAAAACTGAACCCTGAGCTTCCAAAACAGCTCTAGATACAATATTTTCTGAAGCAATTAATTCGATGTGATTTTGCTGTCTAGAAAATTCATCTCTAATTGAATCATAGAGCTCTTTATCAGCATCTTGTAGTTTTAATTTGAAAAAGGTATTTAAATATTTATCTAATTTTATTACCGACATTATATTTTTTTAATCCTTTTTAGGTGCCTACCACCTTCAAATTTAGTTTTTAAAAATAATTCTACTAATTTCAAAGATAGTTTTTTTTTCGTTAATCTTGATCCTAATGCGATTATATTAGCATTATTGTGTTGTCTAGACAATCTAGTAGACTTCGGATTATAGCAAACTGCAGCTCTTATATCTTTGATTTTATTAGCAGTTATAGCCATACCTGTTCCAGAACCGCACACAAGAATTCCAATATCACTTTTTTTTTCCTTAATACGTCTTGCAAGTTTTTTTGCAAAATCTGGGTAGTCCACAGATCTATTTTCATAAGGTCCTAGGTCAAAAATAGAAACACTTTTATTTACAAGATGATTTTTAATGGTTTCTTTTAAATCAAATCCAGCATGATCTGAGGCAATACAAATTTTTTTAAATAAAAAACTCAATTTAGTTAAATTTATAATCTAATACATTTGCAACTAGATGAATTCTATTTTCTTCACCACCATTAAATGCATTATGATACTTAGTGTTGTTTGTTATCCAAACCGATCCATCTGCTGGCATATGTTTTGCTACATTATCAATTACCATTAGACATCCTGGATTTGTTATGATCGGAATATGTAATCTTGGCTCCGGATCTCTATGCCAACTTAAAGTTGATCTGGGTTCTTTCAATAAAATTCTTACTCTACCTAACTTATATTTTTTAGATAAAGTATAAAAAACTTCTTTAAAATAAGTATTCTTATAGTCTGGAATAAATTCTGAATATTCTGATTCATTTATCTCAACATCCCTAGAAACTTCTTTTCCTGATTTATCTGGTTTTGTCCAGTACAAACCTCTGGCCTTTTGACCTTTTATTGACTCAGGATCTCCAGGTTTTCTTGTCAAGCAAATAGCGCCAAAATGGAGTACACCGCCACCATCATCAAATTTCTTAGTTTTAATTATTTGCATGTAAGATTCTTGAAGTTTTTCAATGTCAAATTTGATGCTTTGTTTTTGAAAATCTGAAAAATTTAAAATATTTTCTTCTTTTTTAAAATTAAAGTTAATTAAGTTTTTTGAATTTACGGTCATG
>Ga0209335_10004772_pt1 | contig 12739 bp, 8 predicted proteins | sample COG_09_FD_184753 | JGI IMG/M metagenome (GOLD analysis project Ga0209335, IMG submission 184753) | Pelagic Microbial community sample from North Sea - COGITO 998_met_09 (SPAdes) (version 2) | ecosystem: Environmental > Aquatic > Marine > Neritic zone/Coastal water | place: Helgoland, sampling...
CAGGTGAGGAAGGCGTTGGGCAGGGAAGCTTGTTTGTACCCTGTACCCACGATGGATCCGCCGGGCACGAAGGGGGTGTTGGCTCCGCGGACGGAGCAGTAATTGGAGTAGGTCAGTGTCAGCGTGTGGTCGCATGTTCCCGAAGCACAGGCTTGGGCGTCATAGGTGTGCGTGGCGCCGAGGATGCGGAAGATTTCGTCACCGCCGCTGGAGCTGAACCTCAGCGTGTCATAAGCGGGGTTGGTCAGCACATCGGACATGGTGAATTCATCTGCTGCGGTGCCATCGCCCCAGTCAAGGCTGAAACTCCATGTGGGGCTGAAGGCCAGATTGATGTCCACTTTGGGAAAGGCATCGAATGGCGCGCAACCCGCGTTGTTGTCTCCGTACACCAACACGGCGCCCGGACTCTCGGGCTCGTAGACCAAGATGCCTTGCTGCCCGCCGGGACAAGCATCGGTGGTGACGGCGATGTTGTACGTCTGCCATTTGTCTGGCGTGTAGGTGTGCTCAATGGGGGTTACACCGTCCCATGCACCTACATTCTCGATGGCGGATCCGTCGCCCCAATCGACCAGCACGCCGGTATGTCCCGCGGGTTGTGCTGCCAAAGCGAAAGTAAAAGGCGCAGGATCGGCAGTGACGCTGCCAATGCACTGGAACCAATGCGGAACCGTCAGGGTGTTTTCGAGGGACTCATAGCTTTCCGTGCCGGTGAAGACCGGACATTGCCCATGGACAGCGGGACTTTGAACCGCAGCGCATGCGGTACAGAGCGATATGATGAGCCAATGACGAAGTGCCATAGTGCCCCATACGCGAGAAGGGCCGTGTGGGTTACGGCGTGCCGATTGCATTGATGTAAATTACCTGTACCAGCTGCCCTATCGTATTGGAAGTGGGGGACTTGTTCACCTTCGGGTGCGCACTTCTTGCCCGTGGAAAGCTCAGTTGAGCAGGCTGGACAGGAACAGCAGGGTCAGGCCCAGCAAAAACGCGAGCCCCAGATAGGCGGTCCACCGAAGCCAGCGCTGCGGTCGGGCCGATTGAGGAAAGGCCTTTCTGGTCACCAATATGAGCATCGCCAGCGCCGAGGGTGGGGCGATGCAAAAGCTGAGGATATTGCCCAGGTCCAGCAGGGTCCGGATGTCATCGGGAAATGCGATGATGAGCAACAGGGCGCCCAGGGAGATGAGCACGAGGCTTGCCCGTTCGTGGCCCGTATTGACGGGAGCGTCCCGCAATGCGGAGATGCCGTGACTGAAGCTCCGGCTGAACCCGTCCAAACAGGCGATGCAGGTGCCGAGCATGGCGGCAAAGGCGGCCGACCCCACAAAGGGGGCGCTCCACGGCCCGAGCACGTCGGTGTAGAGGCCGATGATGCCGGCGGCAAAGGCGGCGGTGCCCTGAGGTAAAGCGGTGGCGTTGGTGCGCAAGAGCAGCGCCCCGAGCAGGAGAAAGCAGATGGCCAGGACAATGCAAAACGCGTAGCCGAGGTTGAATTCACGCAGGGCCTCCTTGAGCCGGGGAGTGAACCCGGTTTGCCGGTAGCGTTCCAAGGTCCAGATGCTGACCCAGGGACTGAGGTCCACGGCGGAGGGCATCCACCCAAGCAGCGCGATGAGGAAGGTGAATTCCGCGCCCCGCCAAGGATTGAACCCCACTGGTGCCGGCGGCACGGCAGAAAGCGGGGTGTGCAGCAGGGCCCCGACGGTGGCGCTCACGGTGCCGATAAGCAAGACGAGGCTGATGGCCTTGATGACTTTGTCCAATGCGGCGTAGCGCCCGATGAGCAGGATGCCCACGCAGCCCGAGAAAGTGATGACGGCCACGTGCGGGGTGGCGTTCATTCCGAGCATTTGGGATGCGCCGAAGAGGTTGTCGAGGAAAGCGGCGGTGACGATGCCCACCCCGCCCATCACGAAGGCGCAGGTCAGGGCCGTGAGGATCAGGTAGGTCCAAGAGGCCCATTTGCCGAAGGTCCGGTAGCCGGCGATCAGCGAGGTGCCGGTGGCGTTGGCATAGCGCGTGCCGAATTCAAAAAAGGGGTACTTGGCAATGTTGGCCGCGAGGATGGCCCACAGGAGGGCATAGCCGTATTCCGCTCCCGCCCGCGTGGCTTGTACCAAGTGGCTGGTGCCAATGGCGGTTGAAGCAAAGAGGATGCCGGGTCCGAGCGTGAGCAGGAAGCGGCGGAGGTTCATGGGTCAGTGCGGATCCGCGAAAGCCGGATTGGCGGCAAAGGCGGTGTCGGTCAAGGTATGAAGGAACGCCAGGAGGGCTTCCTTTTGCTGGGGCTGCAGCATTAAGCCGCCCGAACTGTACTTCATGAAAGGGTCGATGGTGGCCGAGGGTTGGCCGCCGGAATTGTAGTGGTCCAAGACTTCCTCGAGGGTGGAGAACCGCCCGTCGTGCATGTAGGGCGGAGAGAGGGCCGCGTTGCGCAAGGTCGGTGTGCGGAACCGGCCGCTGTCCAGCGCGACGCCGGTCATGCCCGCCAATCCCGGGTCGGCCGCGAAGGTGGCGTCGAGGCCGTTGTTGTGGAAGAGGTAGTCAGAAAATTGGAGTCCGGCCTCGCCGTGGCAGTGGAAGCAATCGCCACCGAACTGTCCGCCGGTGACGATTTCGGGGTCGCCGCCTTCGCGGTTGAAGATCTCGTAGCCCTGAAACTCCAGCGTACTGAGTTGGGTTTCGCCCCTTCTCCAGCGGTCAAACTTGCTGTCGGCGGAGATCATGGTCCTCAAAAACTGGGCGATGGCCTTGGTGGTGCTGCCTGCGGTGATGCCCTCTTCACTGTAGGCTACGTCGAAGCGCTTGGCGTAGCTGGAATCAGCCGCCAGCCGTGCCACAGCTTCGTCCCAGGGCAGGTTCATTTCATCGGGGTGCGGCACCGGATCCAGGATCTGCTCCTCGAGGGTGGCGGCGCGCCCGTCCCAAAAGAACCGCTGGGTCCACCCCATATTCACCAGGGCCATGGCGTTGCGGGTGCCTTGCGCCCCCGTGACACCAGTGGATACCGGATTGGGGTCGGCAAAGGAGAAGGCGGGCAGGTGGCACGAACCACAGCTCATGCTGCTGTCTGCGCTCAGGGCCTTTTCCCAAAAGAGCAATCGGCCCAACGCGATGCCCTCCTCGGTCATGGGATTGTCCGGGGGGATGTCCATGGGCGGGAAGAACGGGGGAATGCTGACTTCGTAAGGCGTGGTCCCCGGAGGTGTTGGACACTCGGTCGCGGGGTCTGGTCTGCAACCGATGAGCACGGTGCAACAGGCCAGAAGGCCAAAGCCCAGTTTCCACCAGGTGTCGCTTCGCGGTACTCGGGTCAACATAGACAACAAGTTAAGCCCCTGGGCACACTCATTGTTTTTTGAGGGTCACAGCTGACAATTGCGCTGCGACATAGCGCTGGGCGAGGGGGAGGTTGTCCCCCGTGTGGGTGACGTTGTCTTCCCGCACGTCGATGGTATCGGTTCCATTGACCAAAAAATGCAGGACTTCTGCTTCGAGGTCAAAAACATGGTCGCTGCATTCTGCCACAGTCCAGGGGTCGTTGTACCTCACCTCAATCAACTGATCGTCCCCTCCGATGTGGAAGGCAAATGGATGGATGAAATTCTCGGCCCCAGTGGTATCGGCCTTGCCATCGAATTTGCTGAAGATGTAGCCTGTGTTCCAGCTCCAAAACATGCCAGCGCTGCCATTGACCCCGAGGGGGTGGTCGTTGGGCCAAATCGTGGGGTCGGTGTTGGTGTTTACTGCCGCAGGCACCCCGAGGTGCACCCTAAAGCCCGCGTAAGTGCCCGGCTGTACGATGTAGCTCCGGGCGCTTTCGGTTCCGGCGTCCCAGCGCTCTGCATCGGCGAGCCTGATGGCGCCGGTATCATTGAGCAATTCTATGCCCCCGAGATAGATGGAAAAGGTCTCCAACCTCAGGTTGTTTCCCGCGGGCCCCATGGCTGTGCGGCCCACAGTGACCGAATCTCCGCCAAAGGTGAATTCCGCATTGAGCGTGAGGGTTCCTGGCCCACCGTGCATGGGCTCGGGCTTGCAACCAGAGACCAGAACGAGGAGAACGAAAATTCCCGCGGCAAAAGCGGCGCCTTGGCGATGAAACGTATTCATGTTGTGAAGTTCCTGCACATGGAACGGCGGTTGGGGGGTCGGGGTTGCAATTCATTCACGGAAAGACGTGTGCGGGGCTTGGGTGGTGCAGACGGAAGGGCGAAATTGAGCACATGACGCAAGAGGTGACAACGGATACCCCAGGGGATGAGATCGGGGGAGGATTCCGCGTGATGCGGGCTTCTGCGGGCAGTGGAAAGACCTTTCGCTTGGTGGAGGCCTACCTCGGATGTTGCCTGGGCTCCAAGGATCCCTTGCGTTTCAGGCGCATCCTGGCCCTGACTTTCACCAACAAGGCCGCGCAGGAGATGAAGGACAGGGTGGTGTCGGAATTGAACCTCCTCGCCTCCGATGTGTCGGCCAGCAAACACGCTCCAGGCCTGCTCGCGAGCACCGGACTGAGCGAGGCTGTGCTGGAAGAGCGCGCGCAGAAACTTCGGCACACTTTGCACCGCCATTACGGCGAACTGTCCATCATGACGCTCGATAAATTCGTCGGGGGGCTGGTCCGGGGTTTTGCTACGGATTTGCAACTCGAGCACGATTTTTCGATTGAATTGGACACGCTGAGGCTCTTGGAATCGGCGGTGGACCGCGTGTTGTCACAAATGGGTCGCGACCGCGAGCTGACGGAGTTGTTGGGGCGATTCGTGGAACAAGCGGTGGAGGATGACCGGGACGCCAAAGTGCGGCGGCAGCTCATCGACATTGGCAAGTCCATCGAACAAGAACAGATGCAGCCCTTGTTGCAGGCATTCAAATCTTGGACGCCGGCGATGTTTCTGGAGGTCCAGGATGGGATGCGCAAGGAGGTCAGCCAGACCCGGTCTGCGCTCAAAAAGCAGGCCCGCACCCTCTTGTCTGAGCTTTCGGCGGCGGGTCTGGAAGGGACTTTTTCGAGGGGATGGGTCACTTCCAATTGGCTGCCCAGCATCATCGCGGGCAAGGCGGAGGTGCGGGGCTCCACCTTGGTGAAAGGTGTGGAGGAGGGGCAGTGGGCCAAAAAGTCGGATGCAGAGGGTGCGGCGGCCATTGCACCTTTCCAGGACAGGTTGGCCGCGCTGGCTGCCCTGGAGGAGGGGCAGGCCAAATGTGAGGCGGGCCGAGATTTTCGCACGCGCCGCATGTTGTCAGAGCGGCTGCCGCTGATTGGCACGTTGACGGCGTTGCGCGCGGCGAGCATGGAGGTGCAGGCCGAGGAAAACGTGCGCACGCTCGGCGGGCTCAATGCCATGATCGCCGATGTGGTCGCCGAGAATCCCGCGCCCTTCATTTTTGAGCGCACGGGCGAGCGCTATGACCACATTTTCATCGACGAGTTCCAAGACACCTCCGTCACGCAGTGGCACAACCTGGCTGTGGCGGTGGGTGAGTCTTTGGCGCAGGGCCACCTCTCATTGGTGGTGGGCGATGCCAAGCAGGCCATTTACCGCTGGCGCAACGGTGACCACCGGCAGCTGTTGTCTTTGCCCGATCTGGTTTCGGACGATCCGAGAGGCCTGCCGCCGGCCCTCAGTGACGCTGCAGTGCAGATGGATGTCGCCTTTCAAGACGAGCCCATTTTGGACAATTGGCGCAGTGCTCCCGCCATCGTGGACTTCAACAATGCGCTGTACACTGCGCTTGCTTCTGGTTTGGGCGCGGGTTTGGATGCGGTTTACGCGGGGCAAGAACAGCACGCCCGCAAGGGCTTTTCAGGGGCTGTCGAAGTGGAGGTACTGGAGGGTGCTACCGTGGATGATCGTTTCGCGTTGGTGTGCGATTGGATGGAGGCGCGGATCCGCCAAGCCATGGCGGACGGGTTCGCACCGGGAGACATCGCCCTGTTGGTTCGCACCAACAAAGAAGCCCGGCGGTTGGCTGAGTATCTCCTCAGTTGCACCCCCCGCATTGTGCCTTTTACCGACGAGAGTTTGGCCTTGGGCCGCCACCCGGCGGCCTTGGCTGTGGTTCACCTCCTCGAGCTCTTGGTGGACCCGAAGCCGCCTGCTCCTTTGTTGAAATTCGTGCAGGCGTGGGGCGCTCTGGAAGTGGAGGCCGGTCGGCCTTGGGACGAGGCACAATGGTTGTCCCAGCACCACACGTGGAAGACTTACACCCGGAGCAATGGAACGGAAGGCCGTTTCGCCGTCTTGGACGCCGAGGCGCTCGTGAAAGCGCTGGTGCCTTCATTTAACCGGGCGCAGTGGTCGGCGCTGCCGTTGTCTGAGTGCGTGGGGCGCATCCTGCGTGCCCTTGACCTCGATCAGCGTTATCCTGCCCATGCGGAGGCGCTGATGGAGCTGACTTCGGAACGGGCAGCACTGGACCGCGGCCTCGAAGGTTTTTTGGCGCATTGGCAGCGCAAGGGAGCAATGCAGTCGATTCGGGTATTGCCAGGACCGGATGCCGTGCGCATCCTGACCGTTCACAAGAGCAAGGGCCTGCAGTACCCCGTGGTCATTACCCGGTTTGACGAAAGCGACATTCATCAGTCCAAGGTGCTGTTGCCGGCAGCCTTGGATGCGTCGACCTTCGGCGTGCCGGGGGTCGTGGTGCCCATGTCTGCGCTCAATGAGACGGCGGCGCACGAAACATGGGAGATGGAGCATGCCCGTCAGCGGTTTGATGCCACCAACGTCGCCTACGTCTGCACCACGCGGGCGGAGGTGCGGTTGCACATTGTGATTGACGCGGAGAAATTGGAATGGCGGAAGGACGATGCGCCGGGCAAGGTGGGCCGCATGGTGGCCCGTGGCATTGAAGATGCCTTTGGCTGTGATTTGGCGGCTGGTCCATGGATATCCGGGGACCTGGCCTTGGCCAAGCCGTTGCCCGATGCAGGCGAGGTGGACGATGTGGAGGCCCACGCCATCAGCGGTTTTGTATTCCACGGCATACCAGATGGTGTGATTGCCGGTCGCAAAGAAGACAGGATGTTGCCCGTGCTGGGCAAGATGAGCGCCCAAGACTTTGGCAACGCGGTGCACGCCGTTCTCGCGCGGATCCGAACGGCGCAGGATGCGCACCGGGTATTGGACCGCCCATGGCCGTGGTTGCGCTGCGGCAAGGACGACTGGGAGAAGGTGAAGGCCGCAGTGCGCGGGGTCATGGATTCCACGTCGATGGCGCCGTGGTTTGATGGCAGCGGAAAGGTGTTTGCCGAGCGCGACTTGGTGGGGCCGGACGGCAAGATGCTGCGACCGGACCGCGTGGTCGACTTCGGAGACCGCGTCGATGTGGTCGATTTCAAAACGGGAGAATACACCGAGGACGGGCAACGCGACGCGCATTTGAAACAGGTGCGCGGTTACATGCAGGCTTTGCGCCACGCAGAGGGCCCTCTCGTGCGGGGGTTCCTTTACTATGTCAAGGAGGATGACCTCGTGGAGGTTGTCCCTGTGTGAAAGCTGAGGCTCAGGCCTCGTGCTGGTTGAGGATATCGTGTCCGCCGTCGAGCAGGTATTTGTCTCGCTTGAACAGCGCCACGTCCGATTGCACCATCTCGGCGCACAATTGCGCAAGGGTGTGGGTCGGCTCCCAGCCCAAAACGGACTTGGCCTTGCTGGCGTCGCCCACCAGCAGCTCAACTTCCGTGGGCCTGAAGTAGCGCGGATCCACAGCGACCAGTGTCTTTCCCGTCTTTTTGTCTACGCCGGTTTCCTCGACGCCTTTGCCCTTCCACTCCAGTGAAATGCCAACTTCGGCAAAGGCCATGTCCACAAACGAACGGATGGTCACGGTATGTCCGGTGGCCAGCACATAATCGTCCGGCTCGCTCTGCTGCAGCATGCGCCACATGCCTTCTACGTAGTCCTTGGCATGGCCCCAATCGCGCTGCGCATCGAGGTTGCCCAAGTGAATGTTCTCCTGCAGGCCGAGGGAAATCTTGGCGACAGCCCGCGTGATTTTGCGCGTCACAAAGGTCTCACCGCGCAAGGGGCTCTCGTGGTTGAAGAGGATGCCGTTGGAGGCGTGAATACCGTAGGCTTCCCTGTAGTTCTTGACAATCCAGAAGCTGTAGAGCTTGGCGACGCCATATGGGCTCCTGGGGTAGAATGGCGTGGTCTCGCTTTGGGGTACTTCTTGCACCAAGCCGTAGAGCTCGGAGGTTGATGCCTGGTAGAAGCGCACATCCTGTTCCATGCCGAGGATGCGGATGGCTTCGAGCAGGCGCAGGGTGCCGAGGCCGTCAGCGTTGGCGGTGTATTCCGGTGTGTCAAAGCTCACTTTGACGTGGCTCATGGCCGCGAGGTTGTATATCTCGTGCGGCTTGACCTCCTGGACGATGCGGATGAGGTTGGTCGAGTCCGTCAGGTCGCCGTAGTGCAGCTTGAGCCTGACATTTTGATCGTGCGGATCCTGATACAGGTGGTCGATCCGGTCGGTGTTGAACAGCGACGCCCGCCGCTTGATGCCGTGCACCTCATAGCCTTTTGAGAGCAGCAATTCGGTGAGGTAGGCACCGTCTTGTCCGGTGATGCCAGTGATGAGTGCGCGTCGGGGTGAGGCCATGTTCAAATTTACGACTGGGCGGTGGGAGTTGGGGTGTCCATTTGGCCGCCGTCGTCCAGCTGGTGTTCCACGAGCTCCTTGTAGCGGCCGTCGCGGGCCATGAGTTCGTTGTGGGCGCCGATTTCGACGATGCGTCCAGACTCCAGTACGGCGATGCGGTCGGCGGACCTCACGGTGGACAAGCGGTGGGCGATGACGAGTGAAGTGCGGCCGCGCATCAGGCGCTCCAAGGCGATTTGGATGGACTTTTCGCTCGAGGCATCCAAGGCACTGGTGGCCTCGTCGAGGATGAGCAAATCGGGATCGCGCAAAAACGCCCGCGCCAGGGCGATTCTCTGCCGCTGTCCGCCCGATAACTGGACGCCGCGCTCGCCCACAAGGGTGTCAAAGCCTTCGGGAAATCCCGTGATGAAGTCCAAGGCGAGGGCGTCACTGGCGGCCTGTCGGACTTCAGCTTCGGTGGCGCCCGGGCGGCCGTAGCGGATGTTCTCTTCGATGGTGCCGCCAAAGAGGATGACCTCTTGGGGGACCAGCGCCATTCGGCGGCGCAGTGGTGTCAGCGGGTGCTCATCGATGGGCTTGCCGTCTATGAAAAGGGTGCCGGAGGTCGGCAGCCTGAAGGCGGTCAACAGTGTGGCGATGGTGGACTTTCCTGCGCCGGAGCCCCCGACCAGCGCCAAGGTCTCGCCCGCCTTGAGTTCGAGGTCAATGCCTTGTAAGACTTCCACGTCAGCCCGGTTGGGGTAGTGGAACCCGACGGCATCAAATTTCACGGACAACCGTTGCCCGGTCTGTTCTGCATCGGCGTCGCTGTCCAGCGAGACGTCCTCGCGCGCTTCTTCGACCAGGTCCATCACCTCTTCGATGGCGCCGAAACCGCGTTGCAATTCACCAAAGATGTTGGCTATGCCCCCGATGCTCCCGGCCACAAGCCCTGTCATGAGCAGAAAGCTGAAGAACTCTTCAGAACTCAATTCACCCGACTGCAGCATGCTCGCCCCTTGGAAGAGCACGAGGGTGATGGCCCCGAAAATCATGACGATGATGAAGCTCGCAAAAGCGCCGCGCCACAGGGCGGTTTTCAGGGCGATGCCGCGCACTGTTTCTACGCGCTCCCGGTAGCGGGAGAGCTCGTAGGCCTCACGGGCAAAGGCCTTGACGCTGACAATGCCGGTCAGGGTTTCCGAGACGATGGTGTTGGATTCGGCGACGGCCTGCTGGGTGCGCTTGGACATGGACCGGATGAACCGGCCAAAGAACATGGCGGACAGGATGGCGACGGGCAGGGAGCCGAGCATCCACAAGGTCAGTTCCCAACTGAAGGTCATGAGGGCGAGCAGGCCGCCGCCGATGATGATGCTCTGTCGGACGAGTTCGGCCAGCACGGTCGTGAACGTGTCGCGGATGGCTTCGATGTCGGCGGCGATGCGGCTGCCGAGGTCGCCCACCCGTCGTGTATCAAAGAAGGCCATCGGTTGGGTGATCATGCCGGCAAAGGCGTCTTCGCGCAGCGCTTTGAGCATGCGCGTGGTGATTTCACCAAAAAGCCAGATGCGGATAAAGCTCAACGCGGATTGCAGGATGAGCACGGCCAAAATCGCCGCTCCAATGCTCTTGAGGTCACCTGCGTCGATGGGCAGGGGCAGCTCAAACCCTTGCGTGCCGGCGCCGGGATCCACACCTACGCCACCGAGCTGGCCCCACAGTCGGGTGACCAACAAGGTCAGCACGCCCGAAAGTGTGATGAGGACGATGCCGGCAGCGAACTTGAGGCGGTGCGGTTTGAGATAGGGGGCAATGCGCGAGAACTGCCTGAAACCGTCGCGGTTCAGCTTGCCTTTCCTCGGTGGGGGAGCGAGGGGATCTTCGGGGGTGGAGCGTGCGTGTCGGGCCACGGGTACGTGGAGATTCCGTTGAGGCGTCAAAGCTAAGTTGTGCAAACTTGCGGCAGCCGAAAGAGGGGCATCGAATGTCGGCAGCAACGCCCTGCGGATTTACCGATTCGTTGTCTATCTTTGCGCTCCCTATTTCGAAACCCTGTGTCATGAAAAGGACATTTCAACCCTCCGTTCGCAAGCGTCGCAATAAGCACGGATTCCGTGAGCGCATGGCTTCGGCCGCTGGCCGCGCCGTCCTCGGTGCCCGCCGCCGCAAGGGCCGTAAGAAATTGTCCGTCTCAGACGAGCGCCGCCACAAAGGCATTGAGCGCTGAGGCTGATACACTGTCAATTTGTTCAAGGGCGCCGGAAGGCGCCCTTTTTTATTGGCCCTCCCTGCGGTGCAGGGTGTTCGTCGCTGGGTCTTTGACCACACATTAGGTGTTGGCTACTGCTGTGGCCAACCAAGCGGCCGGTTCCGCGAGGTGGTGCCACGCAACGGTCAGGGTTTGCTGTTGAACGGTGGCCGTAGCCCGGGCTCGCTCGCCTTCAACGGCGTCCCATTGCAGTCCCGTCAGGAAGTCCACACCCTCTCCGAACACCTTGAAGGCGGCTTCTTTGGCTGTCCAAAGTCGGCACAACGTTTCGGTGTTGTCACCGAAGTGGTCCAAGATGGGTTGGTCTGCCGGTCCCACAAACCGGCGCCGCGCGTTGTGCAGGCGCTCAGCGGAAGCTTCTACATCGACGCCGATGGGCAAGGGGCTGCGGGCCGCCGTAACCCAGCCGCCGCCGTGGGAAAGGCTGCAGTGCCCCTTGTCTAAAATGGGCTTCCCATTGGCCAATTGGCGCATTTTTGGCCAGTTGTGGCGCGCCAAAAGGGCGTTCAAGGCTGCCCGTTGCGCGATCAATGCCCCTCCGCAAGGTTCTCCTATGAGTGTGACACCCTCAGCAAGGGTCATGGGAAACGGTGTATCGGGCATGGGACCGCAAGGAAACAAAACGGCAGCAAACCTGTGTTAATAAGGTTAACCGGTCCGTTTCACGACGGCTATCTTTGCACCAAATTCAAGAAGAACGCATGAGCGTCTCAAATACAACTACTGCATTGCCTTACAAGGTCAAGGACATCAACTTGGCCGAGTGGGGAAGAAAAGAAATTCAGCTCGCAGAAGCTGAGATGCCCGGCCTCATGTCCTTGCGTGAGCGTTACCGCAACGAGAAGCCGCTCGCCGGTGCCCGCGTGGCCGGATGTCTTCACATGACCATCCAGACAGCCGTGCTCATCGAGACATTGAAGGAGCTGGGTGCCGATGTGACCTGGTCGAGCTGCAACATTTTCTCCACCCAGGACCACGCTGCTGCGGCCATTGCTGCTGCTGGCATTCCCGTATATGCTTGGAAGGGCATGACGGAAGAGGAATACGAGTGGTGCATCGAGCAAACGCTCTTCTTTGGAGCAGACCGCAAGCCGCTCAACATGATCCTGGACGACGGTGGTGACTTGACCAATGTGATTCTGGATCAGCACCCTGAACTCGCTGGAGGCATCAAGGGCATCTCCGAAGAGACCACCACGGGTGTGCTGCGATTGTATGACCGCGAGAAGAATGGCACGTTGCCCATGCCGGCCATCAATGTCAACGACAGTGTGACCAAGAGCAAATTCGACAACAAGTACGGCTGCCGTGAGTCCTGTGTGGACGCGATCCGCCGTGCGACCGACATCATGATGGCAGGCAAGGTGGCTTGCGTTGCCGGTTTCGGTGATGTGGGCAAGGGCTCTGCTGAGAGCCTGCGTAAAGCGGGTTGCCGTGTGATCGTGAGCGAAATCGATCCGATTTGTGCGCTGCAGGCGGCCATGGAGGGATACGAAGTCAAGAAGTTTGTGGATGCCTGCGCTGAGTCCGACATCGTTGTGACCGCAACGGGCAACAAGGACATCGTGACCGGTGAGCACTTCAAAGCCATGAAGGACAAGGCCATTGTCTGTAACATCGGCCACTTCGACAACGAAATTGATGTGGCTTGGCTCAAGGAGAATTACGGTTCAAGCCACGACAACATCAAGCCACAGGTCGACAAGTACACCATTGATGGCAAGGACATCATCTTGCTGGCTGAGGGCCGCTTGGTCAACCTCGGTTGCGCCACGGGTCACCCGTCGTTTGTCATGAGCGCGAGCTTCACCAACCAGACGATTGCCCAAATTGAGTTGTGGAAGAACAGCTCTACCTATGAGAACAAGG